>Ga0073936_10005516_pt1 | contig 17084 bp, 16 predicted proteins | sample AliMusrvi5mmetaG_FD_87041 | JGI IMG/M metagenome (GOLD analysis project Ga0073936, IMG submission 87041) | Freshwater lake bacterial and archeal communities from Alinen Mustajarvi, Finland, to study Microbial Dark Matter (Phase II) - Alinen... | ecosystem: Environmental > Aquatic > Freshwater >... | reverse complement strand
GCTACGGGCACAGCATCAATCATCAGAACTTCTCCACTTTCTGTCGGGGTGCCGAGACTCGAACTCGGGGCCTCCTGGTCCCAAACCAGGCACGCCACCAACTGCGCCACACCCCGTCTTCCATAACATTAGAAGGCTCCTAATATACCATAAGAAGAATAACTACCAAAAAAATATTTCATAAAACAACACATCTACAAAGCAGGCTCAACTGACTTCCGAAAAACAGGATAAAGAATGAAATATTAACGATTAAGGAGAAAAAAATCCTCAATGATATGCTTGAGATCATCATGGCAGACCATTTCAATCGCCTCGGCCGGTGTAACGAGCTTTCTCTGTCGATCATGCATTTCATCCCACTCATCAAGCATGGTTTCAATAAAAAGCGGATAAACCTGAACTGAAAACGATTTACCGAACTTGCGGTACCGGTACTGACCTGCCTCTTTAGGATGGACCAGCCCTATTAAACCAGCTTCTTCATAGGCCTCTTTCGCAGCTGATTCCGAAGGTGACAACCCTTTTTCGACATATCCCTTGGGAATGATCCAGCGCTCAGATTTTCTGGACGTAATAAGCACCAATCTGTTATCAAGAACAGGAATAACACCAGACTGCTTAAAAACTCCTTTGAACCGTCCTGCCATAACCTTTTTCAATTTAAATCATTTCCCTTGACCAACGCTTTGTGCTAAAAATATCTCGCACTTTCGGAGCTTGCTTCATGCCGGGTTTTGGCAAATGGTGCAATATGGATGGATATACAGACCAAATTTATAAAATACAACTGAATTCGGTATTTAATTACCCTACTCCCGCAATTGGTCTCTTTAGTTTTATAACTCTTTTTAGTAACATAAAAAGAAGGGATATAAAAGGATAATTTCAAAACCAAAATATTGGGTAAACATGAAAGCCATCATTCCTGTTGCAGGGGTAGGCAGTCGTTTGCGGCCCCACACTCTTTCAAATCCAAAAGTATTGCTTAACGTGGCCGGAAAACCCATTATCGGCCATATTATGGACAAACTGATCGCTTCAGGCATCGATGAGGCTATTGTTATTGTAGGGTATATGGGCGACATGATTGAAAAGTGGCTTCTGAAACACTATTCCATCAAGTTCACCTTTGTCACACAAAAGGAACTGCTTGGACTTGCTCATGCCATCTGGATGTGCAAACCCTACGTCACGGAGAATGAGCCACTGTTTATTATTCTCGGCGATACTATATTTGATGTGAATCTTGACGCTGTACTGAAAAGCCCGTTTTCCACCCTTGGAGTAAAAGAAGTTGATGATCCCAGACGATTCGGAGTTGCTGTAACCCGTAATGAAACTATTCAGAAGCTGGTGGAAAAACCTGACACACCCGTCAGCAACCTTGCCATTGTCGGACTCTATTTTCTCAAACAGGCCGGATCGCTCTTTTCCAGTATTGATTACCTGATCGATAATGACATAAAAACAAAAGGGGAATACCAGCTCACTGATGCATTGCAGCTCATGATTGAGCGTGGAGAGACATTCACCACATTCACGGTTCATGGCTGGTACGATTGCGGAAAATCGGAAACACTGCTCTCCACCAATGAAATTCTTCTTAAAGACAACTCTTCGACCAAACAATATCCGGGAAGCATTATCAATAACCCTGTGTTTATTGCTGACAGTGCCCGGCTTGAAAACGCCATCATCGGCCCTAATACAACTATAGGAGAGCATGCGGTCATTACAAATGCCATTATCAAGGATTCCATTATCGGTAATGATTCTCTGGTCGAGCATATCATTCTCGAACAATCAATCGTCGGGAACAATGCCTCCATTACCGGAACGGCTCGTAAAATAAATATTGGTGATTACTCTGAAATACGATTAGGATAAGAGATTTATTTGCATAGAAGAGGACTATTCCTTACATTTTACCTGTATTTTTTTGGCATCCCCATTACCTATGGACACGGTGCCGCAAGCTTTAACAGGCTCTTGCCCTAAGCTTGTCGGAAGCTTTTCCGTGTCCAGTCGTTTCCCTGTGAAATCCGCTCACTGAAAAGCTCTCCAGTTAATGCAGTTTTTTCTGTTGTTGTTACTGTATTCGTTTAATCAAAAACTTAATGAAATATGTCACAGAAAAGGTATTTCTTTACCTCAGAATCCGTATCAGAAGGACATCCAGACAAGGTTGCCGATCAGATTTCCGATGCTGTACTTGATGATTTTCTCCGTCAGGACTCCAGTTCACGCGTTGCCTGTGAAACCTTTGTCACAACAGGACAGGTCATTGTTGGCGGTGAAGTTACAACAAAAGGTATTGTTGATATACAGACAATAGCGCGTAAGGTTGTCAGTGAAATAGGCTACACCAAAGGCGAATACATGTTTGAAGCGAACTCTTGCGGCGTCCTTTCAGCACTCCACAGTCAGTCACCCGATATCAACCGCGGTGTTGACCGCAAGGAAGAGATTGCTGACGAGTTTGACCGCGTCGGTGCCGGTGATCAGGGCATGATGTTCGGCTATGCCTGCACAGAAACTCCGGAACTTATGCCAGCGGCAATCCAGTTTGCTCAGCAGCTTGTGAAAGTACTTGCCGAAATCCGCAAGGCCGGCAAAATCATGACCTATCTTCGCCCTGATGCAAAAAGCCAGGTCACCCTTGAATACGAAGATGAAAAAGTAATCCGCGTTGATGCTGTAGTTGTTTCAACCCAGCACGATCCGGAACCGGATGGCGTCAGTGAAGCGGAATGGCAGGAGGTCATTAAAAACGACATTATCGAAAATGTCATCAAGGTTGTCATCCCTGCGGCTCTGATTGATGCAAACACAAAGTTTCATATCAACCCGACAGGTCGCTTTGTTATCGGCGGACCACATGGTGATACCGGCCTGACCGGTCGCAAAATCATTGTCGACACCTATGGTGGTGCAGCTCCTCATGGCGGCGGTGCATTCAGCGGCAAAGACCCTTCCAAGGTTGACCGCAGTGCAGCCTATGCAGCACGTCACGTTGCAAAGAACATCGTCGCTGCCGGTCTTGCAGACAAGTGCACAGTTCAGGTTTCCTATGCTATCGGTGTTGCCCGCCCTGTATCGATCTACATCAATACCCACGACACGGCAAAACACGGCCTCAGCGACACTCAGATTCAGGAAAAAGCAGAGGTGATCTTTGATCTCCGTCCTGCTGCAATTATCAAACGGTTCAGTCTCGACAAACCCCAGGGCTGGAAATATCAGGATACCGCTGCCTATGGGCATTTCGGTCGTGATATCTTCCCGTGGGAAAAAACTGAAAAGGTTGCAGAGCTGAAAAATGCCCTCAATCTGGCCTGAACTATCTCAACCTATTAAATACAAATAACGATATGACTGTTGCCGAGGTAGTTGATTATAAAGTAGCGGATATCTCTCTTGCTGAATGGGGACGCAAGGAAATTGAGATCGCTGAAAAAGAGATGCCTGGCCTTATGGCGACGAGACGGAAATATGCAGGCAAGAGCCCTTTGAAGGGTGCCCGTATAGCCGGCTCGCTCCACATGACCATCCAGACAGCCGTGCTTATTGAGACTCTGGTGGATCTGGGCGCCGAGGTTCGCTGGGCAAGCTGCAACATTTTTTCCACCCAGGACCATGCCGCCGCGGCAATTGCAAAGACCGGTGTTCCGGTTTTTGCGTGGAAAGGGGAAACCCTTGAGGAGTACTGGTGGTGTACACGCCAGATCCTGGAATTTGAAGGGGGCAAAGGACCGAACCTTATCGTCGATGATGGTGGTGACGCAACCCTTCTGATCATACTTGGCTACAAAATCGAAAACAACCCGGAACTGCTTGAAAAGACTCCGGGTAATACTGAAGAGAAAGCTCTCTACCAGCAGCTCAGGGAGGTCTTTGAAGAAGACAAGCAACGCTGGCACAAGGTTGCTGCAGATATGAAGGGAGTATCGGAGGAGACAACGACCGGTGTTCATCGCCTTTACCAGATGCTTGAAAAAGGTGAACTTCTCTTCCCTGCCATCAACGTCAACGACTCGGTTACTAAATCCAAGTTTGATAATCTCTACGGGTGCCGCGAATCACTTGCTGACGGCATCAAGCGTGCAACCGACGTTATGGTTGCGGGTAAAGTAGTTGTCGTGCTTGGTTACGGTGATGTCGGCAAAGGTTCTGCCCGATCGATGCGCGCTTACGGCGCAAGGGTGATCGTTACGGAAATCGATCCGATCTGCGCTCTGCAGGCAGCCATGGAAGGTTATGAAGTATCCACCATGGATGAGGCTGTCAAGGAAGGAAATATTTTTGTCACCACAACAGGCAACAAAGATGTCATTACCCTTGAACATATGAAGCAGATGAAAGACGAAGCTATTGTCTGCAACATCGGTCACTTCGACAACGAGATTCAGGTTGAGCAGCTCAATACCTTTGCCGGAGCAAAAAAACTGAATATCAAGCCTCAGGTTGATAAATACACCTTTGAAAACGGCAACTCCATCTATCTTTTAGCTGAAGGACGCCTTGTAAACCTGGGATGCGCAACAGGCCACCCTTCGTTTGTCATGAGCAACTCCTTTACCAACCAGACACTTGCACAAATCGAGCTCTGGACGAAAGAGTATGAGATCGGTGTCTACAGACTTCCAAAAGAGCTTGATGAAGAGGTCGCAAGACTGCACCTTGAACAGCTCGGAGTTAAGCTTACAAGGCTTACCAAAGAGCAGTCTGAATACATCGGCATTCCTCTTGATGGACCCTACAAACCTGAACATTACCGCTATTGATTGCGGATGTTGACTGAACAACAAAAAAGGCAACCTTTGCAGAGGTTGCCTTTTTTGTTTGCTGGGGCGGCAGGATTCGAACCTGCGGATGTCGGCTCCAAAGGCCGATGCCTTACCACTTGGCGACGCCCCATTGCAATAAATCACGGCTGATCTGAATCATAACCGGTGCCGAATATACGCACATTAAAAGAAAATCACAACCACTTACCGATTACCTAACATTCCACGGCTCAATTTTTTCAATATCCCCCCTTTGCGCCTCTAAAACTCCACATTTATTAAACTTGTTGTTACACTACGCAACCCGTATCTTCCACTCAAGCACTTAAAAGTTCGACTTGCAATGCAGGTATGCATACCTTTATGAATTTGTGAAACTGAAACCGGCAGAGACGATGACAAAAATTAAAATCTGTGGAATAACTCGGCTTCAGGATGCTCTCGAAGCAAGTCATGCAGGGGCCGACGCACTGGGTTTTAATTTCAGCAGCATAAGCCCCCGGATGATCCATCCCGAGCTTGCAAAAACAATCATTACAATGCTGCCACCTTTTGTTCTGACTGCAGGCATTTTTGTTGATCAATCACCAGCTGAAATCAATGCTATCTGCCGCTTCTGCAAGCTGCACATAGCACAACTCCATAACGATCACTACACTCCTGAACAGGCTCGATCCATTACAGATACCAAAGTAATCAAGGTCTTTCGTCCCGAAGACAATTTTGCCGTTGAAGAGGTTTTGGATTTCGCCAAAGGAAGCGGGGTCAACACCTTCCTCTTTGATGCATACCGGCCAGGCATGCCTGGTGGTACGGGAAATATTATCAAGGCATCGCTTGCCGCGCGCATCTTCAATGAGCTTGGCAGCTCATGCTACGCCATTCTGGCCGGCGGGCTTAATGAAACAAACGTGGGTGAGGCAATCCGCAGCATCCACCCATACGGAGTCGATACCGCAACAGGGGTTGAAAGTACTCCAGGTATAAAAGACCCTGTAAAAATGACAGCTTTTATCCGAGCAATACGCGAATGCACCGATTAAACTTCTCCGCAGGCCGTTACCTGATCCAGGATCAGCTCCGAAGTAGTTTCGGGCAATTCAACCGTAATCAGGTGTCCACATTCAGGTATACTGACATAACGCCCGTTCCGGGCAAACTTCTCAAGCTTTTTTGTATTCTCACTGGTCATGATTGCATCCCCTTCCCCTGCCACAAAAAGAATCGGCATATCCACAGCCCTGACCATATCCGGCACTGACTCAGTAATCTCAAAAGAGGTTATCTGTCGGGTTGTCTGATCGATTGCTTCCGGTGCACAAAGTCCGAGACTTTTAAATCCTATAAGAATATCATGAAGCATAACGGTATTCTTCGCGAGTACAAGCCGGGCAAATATATAGGCAGGCAGCCACCACGTCAGTTTGCGTAAAAGATTATTAAAAACAAAAGTAATGGTGCCAGTTGCAACTGCCTGGGTAAAATGACTGTTCGGCAGGTATCCGAAATTAAAAAATGTCATTGAACGGATCAGGTCGGGATGAGCGCGCGCATAATCGAGGGCAACAAAAGGACCGAATGAAAATGCAGCTATATGAAATTGTCCGAGCCCTAGTTTAATGACAAGTTCATTGAGATCATGCGCAAAAAAATCAATATGATAGTGGTTTTTCGGATCATTATCAGACCATCCATGCCCGCGCATGTCATAGGCAATTGTTCGAATCCCTTCGTCATTGAGGTACCGTATCACATGGTGCCACCACATCCACCAGCAATCCCAACCATGAATCAGCACCACTGTATGAACGGCATCTTTCGGGCCGGAATCATGATAATGATGAACAATACCATTCAATTCAATAAAGCAGCTGTTCTCCATTAAGGAGAGCTCGTAGGATGCACGTTTTACAGCTGCATTGTCGTGAGAAGCCTGAAGTTCGAGAAGTTCCTGCCGGTAACGAATGAATTTCTGTGTAGGAGATGACTCATGGTGTGACATAACGCATATCGGCTGTGTGGGTGAATAGAGATATGGTCTTATTTACTGTAAATATAAAAAAATATTGACCATGATCAGGAAATGTGACTATCCATCGTGAAAATTGTTATTTGCCTTGTGCAGGAGTTGTCGTGAAAATTTTTTCACATTCGCGTCTGATAATTTCCTGCTGTTCGAGAATAAGTTCGGGATCAACCGTAAAGTGATTAAGAAGCAGCGAAAAAATCTGGATCGATGTTTCAAATTTTTCTGTGACGACAACATCTCCTCCTGCTTTGTAGAGGGAGGCAACATCATCAAGAGTTCTTGCCCTTACAATGATGAACGCTTTTTTATTAACCTCCCGTATCATTGTAATACTTTTCCCGATTGCAGTAGCATCCGAAATACCCAGCACAACCGCACGAGCATGATCTATTCCTGCCCTTAGCAGTGCCTTTTTATCAGTACAGTCGCCGTAATAAATCGGCTCTCCCTTTTTTCTCATGGTTTTAACCATATCCCGGTCAATTTCAAGTACCGTATAGGAAATATTGGTCGCATGAAGCACGGCCGCCACATTCTGACCATTGAGACCGAACCCGATAATGGCTGCATGAATCTCTCCCGCACATATTATCGTGCTGTCGGGAGGTTTCACGGGAAGAGCGGAAGAATCCCTCGATACAAGCGGTATAAATCCAAGTGCCGGCACCACCTGATCGGCAAACTTGGGAGCTACAGCAATCATAGCCGGAGTAACGATCATAGTGACCACACTGATTGCAAGCATTGCCTGAAAGACATCATGATTGATAAGATTGCTCTTTAAACCAGTCTCTGCCAGCACAAAGGAGAACTCCCCGATCTGGGCAAGCGCCATGCCAGCCATCATGCTGACCCTCAGAGAGTTGCCAAGAGAAAGGGAAACAGCTGCAACAATCATCCCCTTGACCAGCAAGACCACAAGAGCTATGGAGACAAAAAGCGGCAGATTAATCATCTTAACGTCGAGCAGAAGCCCTACGGATATAAAAAAGATACTGCTGAACGCCTCGCGAAATGGATCGATAGTCACACTTATCTGATGACTTTCGTCGGTGCTTGCTATAATCATACCGGCGACAAAAGAACCGAGAGCGAGCGAAAGACCAGCCAGAGAGGTCAGGTAAGCAGCACCGAAACAGATAACAAGAGCACCGATAACAAGAACCTCTCTTGCATGAAGTGATGCGATAAGACGTACCATTCTCGGCATGAGAAGCCTGAAACTGATAAAAATACCTGCAGCAAAAAACACAATGATGCCGACTTTTCGGGCGAGTATGGCGAAAGAGTGTGTTGCTTCGGGATTCAAAACATTAATGCCAATCATCAACGGGACAATTGCCATGTCCTGAAAAATGAGGATCCCCAATGCAAAGCGCCCGTGCGGCAAAGAGAGCTCATCGCGGTCTGTTAAAATCTTCAGACAGATCGCCGTACTGCTGACCGAAAAGGTAAATCCAAGAAAGGCCGCGGCTGATAAAGTAATGCCTCGATTTATGACAAGCATAAACCAGTAGGAAAGAAAGCTGATTACCAGACCAGTTACAAGAATCTGGACAAGACCGCCTACCAGCACAATTTTTTTAAGCTTTTTAAGGTCATCAAGTGAAAATTCAAGACCTATGGTAAATAAAAGCAGAATCACACCAAGCTCGGCAAGCGTTGAAATCAGCTTCTGGTCATAGACCGCAGCAATACCTGAGGGACCAAGGAGAATGCCTGTAAAAATCAAACCGATGACCGGCGGAATCTTCAGACGCTGAAAAACCAGAATAATGGCAACTGCCAGTGCCCCGATAAGCACCAGTTCGCCAAGAAAATCAAATTCATGCATAGAGAGAGTGCCTGGTCACTGGAACAAAATGAATTCTTTCCTTCAAAAATAACAGTTTATTGCATTTGGCAAGAAAAGAACGTTACTGATATCTTCAGCTTTTCAGCATATTTTCTCAACGTTCTTTTCTGAATTCCTTGCAACACTTATCAATAGAACTTTTATGCCCGTTCAAGTCATCTATATTACGGCACTCCTTCTCTTCATCGCCGTACTCCCTCTCCCTGCTGAATTTTATAATCTGCTAAAAATCGTCGCTGCCGGAACTTTCGCCTGGGGAGCGTACCGGAATTTTGGCAAAAAAATATTTTTGCTCCCCATTGTCTATACAGTGTTTGCAATACTGTATAATCCTATTATGGAAATTAATCTTGCGAAGGAGTTCTGGATACCGATTGACCTTATTGCTGCAGCAGTATTGCTCGCAACCAAAAATCATATTGCGGAATAAGAGAAGACAATCTGAGAAAAATTGCTGTAAAAAAGGCGGTTCAATGAACCGCCTCCTTGAAACAATTGCGACAGTATTAAACCTGTACGAACTGCGAAGCCGTTGCGCCGCAAATCGGACAGACTGCCGGTGGCGTACCCAGCTCAATATGACCGCAGAAAGGACAAAGCCAAACTTCGGTAGCCGTAATATCCTTACCGTCACGCACCGCTTCCAATGCTTTTTTATACAATGCGGCATGCTGCCGTTCAGCCTTGAGCGCAAAAGCAAACATCTTTTTTGCCGGATGATTATCAGTTTCAGCCTGTTCAAGCATCGGCGGATACATTTCGGTATGCTCAAATGTTTCACCGCCAATGGCAGCCTGCAAATTATCTGCAGTTGATCCTATTCCTCCAAGTGCCGTGAAATGACCTTCAGCATGAATCGATTCCGCCTGAGCAGTTGTACGGAACAACTTTGCAATATTAGTGAACCCCGCTTTTTCAGCTTCTTTTGCAAAAGCAAGGTACTTCTGGTTTGCCTGACTCTCACCGGCAAAAGCTTCTTTCAGATTTTCATTCGTTGTTGACATAAACGTTGTTTCTCCTTTTATTTTCTTTTAAATGGCCGATTTATGGTGCCGAAAAAATAGTAACCATGGTTCCGCAATAATCCAACAGCATAACAGAGTTAATCGTTTTTTTTATAAAAACCTTTTGCCCTGATAAGATCAACCCACTCTCTTGCCTTTTTTTCTGCCGATACTGATGGCATAGAGTGAATAACATTGGCTATGTCCCTTAAGGCAATCCTGCCTGTACCGGGAAACTCAACCTCTCTGGGATCTCCCAGAATCCATGTCTGCGACTGCGTCGACGTTCCTTTTTCAGGGTGATTATACTCGATCGGCTGAAACACATCATCAAGAGAGCGTTTTTTCCACTCATCGGCGGGAAATGTTATCATTGAAGCAACATCGCCCCTTGGATTAAGTCGTGCACATCCTGCAGCAAGAATCAAGGGACAACCAAAAACAGAGGTCGAATACTCTTTTGGAGTCCCGGTAAAACCAGCCATAACGGTACCACTGGCGATACCAATATCAGGACAGAACTTCAATGCATCATGATCCCCCATCCATCGAGCTGCCTGCAGAGCATCAACAAAAGGATCTTCAGAACCAAAACGTTTCGAAAACAGCAGTATAAGTGCATTATCAAGAAATCTCTCGAGAACACAGAAGCGATCAATCAGCGTGGATTCACGCATCCAGACCAGAAACATGTTCAGATAGATGAGCATTTCGGCAGGAGCGAGCTCAACGGAGAGTCGTGCAAAGTCTGAAATTCCAGCATAAAGCACCGTAGCTTCAAATTCAATTCCCTTTACCGAAAAACAGCCGGAATACTGATCATCTATTTCCACATCTATGGTCAACGGCTGGGAAATGAGAAAATCAGTTATGGTATTATAGCTGAATGGTGTTTTCACAACACTATCATGTTATTTGGTCTATACAGTAATATTTTCGATGCACGGACGGCGTTACAATCCGACTTTTTTCAAATCCAGTCCATCAACGTTGAAATCAAAAATTTTTTCCCCGTTTTGAGACAATTGAGCTGCGATTTTCAGCTCTTTTGCGCTTTTGATCTGTCTGATAAAACCCTGAGGGTCATGAATGAATAACAAGTCACTCCTTCGGTCGCCTGGCTTGTCCACCACTATCCAGACGGCATCTCCACCATCAATCTTTACCCGTATTTTATCTCCGGTGTAAAACTGACCCTTATCAACAGCAAATAACACTTCCGGTTCTCCGCCTTTAAACATTCGTATCATGATCAAGCCGTGATTGACACCGGCATATGGTGATAATAATCTTATCGAGTTTCTGCTCCGAACTGTAGCGGTTGAGAGTTCTTTCTGATCTGCATCCTGAGTTACCTTTTCGTAAATCCAGTTTCCGGCCGCTTCTGCTGCGGCCACCCGCGCTGCAAGCACCATAATCATCAAAAAAATGATAACCTTATACACTCTCACCTGGTTATGTTGATACAATATTACCCGCATTGTCGTTGAATATTCTTTTAAGTTTCAGCCCTCCATAAAATACACAACGGACAGGTCGTTTTACATGAGTAATTAAAGCAATCAGTCGCCAGCACAGACAAAAAAAATCCTTGTATAGAACGTTTGTAACATTGGGATATAGTCAGAAAATCTATATATAGGAGTTCATGCCCGCCAAGGGCTACCCTGTTCATTTTTTCCCGACTCTCATCATGTTCAAACCAAAGTTATTTTCAATTTTACCGGAGCTCACCCCTGACCGGATAATGAAGGATGTCGTCGCCGGTGTCATGGTTGGCATTGTTGCTTTGCCATTGGCGATAGCTTTTGCAATAGCATCTGGCGTATCCCCTGAAAAAGGCCTTATCAGCGCCGTTGTCGGAGGATTTCTTGTCTCTTTTCTTGGAGGAAGCAGAGTCCAGATAGGCGGACCTACAGGTGCCTTTATTGTAATTCTGTATGGAATTGTCCAGCAATACGGTATTAACGGCTTGATGCTGGCAACCATCATGTCAGGCATTATTCTCATGATTATGGGTTTCGCCCAGTTCGGTTCACTGATTAAGTTCATTCCCTATCCGGTTATTGTCGGGTTCACAAGCGGTATTGCCGTCATAATTTTTTCAAGCCAGATCAAAGATTTTCTCGGCCTTGCCATTGAAAAAGTCCCGGCTGATTTTATCGGCAAGTGGACTGCCTATGGCCGCAACCTCCCAACGCTGGACCTTTCGAGTTTGATGATCGGTATGCTTGCCCTTCTGATTATACTCTTCTGGCCGAAAATTTCCCGGAAAATCCCCGGGTCACTTATTGCCATCATTGTTACAACGTTGACCGTACAATACTTTCACCTGCATGTTGCAACTATTGAATCCCGTTTTGGAGAAATTCCATCCATGATTCCTGTACCGTCGCTTCCCTTTTTTGATTTTGCCACCATCAGGCAACTCATCATGCCGGCGACTACCATTGCCTTGCTTGGTGCAATTGAAGCACTGCTTTCAGCCGTTGTGGCTGATGGCATGATAGGAAGCCGACACAAATCGAATATGGAACTGATAGCCCAGGGAGCTGCCAATATCATTACCCCTCTTTTCGGCGGGTTACCTGTCACCGGCGCTATCGCAAGAACGGCAACCAATGTCAAAAACGGCGGGAGAACACCTATAGCCGGCATCATTCACGCCGTGACGCTTCTTTTGATCATGCTTTTGTTCGGCAAGTGGGCTAAGCTTATCCCTATGCCAGCTCTGGCGGCAATTCTTATTATTGTCGCATGGAACATGAGCGAAATCAAGGTGTTCCAGGAACTCCTGAAAAGCCCGAGAAGCGATGTTGTCGTTCTTCTGACGACATTTGGACTCACCGTTGTCTTTGATCTGACACTTGCCATAGAAATAGGCATGCTGCTCTCGGTTGTCCTTTTCATGCAACGGATGGCCCAACTTTCCAATGTCGGCATCATCACAAAGGATTTGAAAGACAGTGACAGTGATGAAGAGGAGGATCCCAACACCATTGTGACAAGGAAAGTACCTGATGGTGTAGAGGTCTTTGAATTTAACGGGCCATTTTTCTTCGGTGCAGCAAGCAAATTCAGGGAGGCCATGCACATCGTTGAAAAAGCACCAAAAATCCGCATCATCAGAATGCGTAATGTGCTTTCGATTGACGCAACTGGTTTGAATCTGATGAAAGAACTTCTGAAAGATTGCAGAAAAGCCGAAACCAGGCTGATCCTATCGGGTGTTCATGCCCAGCCACTCTTCGCGCTTCAGCAGTACGGCCTGTACGATGATATCGGTGAAGAAAACATTTTCGGGAACATTGATGATGCTCTCGATCATGCGAGAGAGATTCTCGGTCAACCCAAACTGGGCCGGCAACTCAACTTTGTACCTTCGGTTGAGCGGGAAAAAAACTTGACCTCCTGATAGTTAGAGTCTGGAGTTCGATCAGTACTGAGTCAGAGAGGGCAGAATCACAAACTCTGCCTCTCGCTCAGCCGATAACGTCAATCGGTTACTGCTCTTTACTGCTGTAGGTGCGGATACTTGAAACAGCTTTCATGTCATAATAGGTGTTGACACTGTTACCATCCTTTGACTCCTCGGTCACCCTCAAAAAAAGATCACTGATAAAGAGTACCGCATCTTCATAGATTTTCCCCTCGTTAATCTGCAATTTTACACCTTTTCGGATTTTTCTTGACATGGTTCCGTGCAATGGAACCGAGGAGTATTCAAGCACTTTTTCCCAAGCCTGAAGGTTGCTTTCTGCCATAGCTTTAATTATTAATTGTTGAGATTATGTAAATTCACCTTAATTTATTTCATAGAATAAAATATATAACTTAATTATTTAGAATAATAAAAACTTTTTCCTTACTATAGTGACGAATGGCGGAATATGAACTTGTGGTCTGACAATCATGGAAACGATACTCTTTTACGAAAAACCGGGCTGCCAGAACAACATCAGGCAAAAAAAGATACTTGAGCTTTCAGGGCATGTCGTAGAAGCAGTCAACCTGCTTGAGCACCCATGGACAAAAGAGGAGCTTGATCGCTATCTCGGAAAAAAACCTGTTGCTGACTGTTTTAATCCAGCTGCTCCCGCAATAAAATCGGGACTTGTAAATCCTTTTGATTTCACGAAAGAGGAGGCTCTGGAAGCAATGATCAAGGAACCTTTACTGATAAAACGACCTCTCTTGAAAATCGGCAAGCATTGTATTCAGGGATTCGATACCGCGATATTAGAAAATCTGATCAATCTCAAACCGGTTCAGGGGGCTGAAAATATCGTAGAAAAGTTAGATATAACCGATCTGAATTCATGTCCCCATATCGATAACTCATCATGTATAAATCAGGAGCTTTGACCTATGGAAACAACCGTACGACCACTTGGAACCGTTATGCAACTGCTTGAAGAGCTTGGCCATGAAGTGACCTATGCCTATGACGATCTGGTTTTTGTCAATCATAATGGCTTCCTTCTTCAGTTTGAGAATACAGGCTCTGTTCTGAACCTTTTCTTCAACCAGAACTGCCCGAAAAAAGAGGCGGATAACGTTGAACAGAGTATCATCCCTGCCGGTGATAAAAAAGGGCTTTCGATCGTTAAAAAAGGCCGGTTCAATGTCACCGAGCAACCTGATGAAAATCTGCAGATAGAATTTTTTGATAACTGAAAAACATGCTCAAATTGCGATTCCCGGTCATGAACAACAATCAAGTGGCCGGGAATCTTTTTCCTTATCTCATATCTGGTACTCGATGATGATTTCCTTTGTTTTCAACATATCGGCCACCTCCTTTACTGCGTCGGCAATGGTCCCGCCGGCAGGGAGCTGAAGATCGGGGTGGTATCGGGAAAAGCCATTTTCACCCATGTTGACGACAAGAATGTCGCTGGGTTCGTTCAACTGCTTCAGGGTTTCAATATCGTAATCGTCAGCATCATCGATAGTCGTGATGAAAATAAGCCCGGCATCAGTGAGAATACGGGCTAACTCTCCGATTCTTCTCATTCTCTCACCAGCGTTATCAACATGGTATCCTAAATCAGCATCCAGTCCACGGTCAATATTGGCTACACCAAGGTAATAAGCGTTCAACCGGTTGGCAAACAACCCCTGTTCAAGAGCTTTGGCCACAGATCGTTTGCCTGTGCCGGGAACTCCGGTAAAGACGATGAACTTTGCTCGGTGACGGTTGGCAAGTTCTCTTTCTTCCGATCTGATCAGCCCTTTTTCCCAGTTGTTCTCCCGCTCGCGGATATGACGCTGCAGCAGAGTTTCGTCAGTTGAAAGATTCTCAATGACTATACCGCCACCGGTAATTTCATAATTATCAACAATAACAAACCTTCCGGTTGTCTCACTTGCGGATGCAGGATCAAAAGCAATGGGACGGGAGGTTTCGAGAATACACTCTCCTACATCGCGGCAATCAAGCTGATGTTTATTCTTACTGTAACTCAAGTCAGATGCATCAAGCGTATTGCATATTTCCGCGAGCTTCACTGAAGTGCGTGCAGAGCCAATTTTAAGCTTGTACTCCTTCTGCATGATCATCGGCGCTCTGCCTACCCAGAAAATATTCACCCTGAAACGAGTGCCAACTTCCGGCAACGGTTCAGAGGGTTTTACCATGAGCTCACCGGGCCGAATATAGATCTGTGTGGTGAGAGTAAACCCTAAAGCCTCTCCCGTTATGGCAATTTGTTTCGGCGTGGTATTGAACGACTCTACTGATTGTATAGCGGATTGCTTACCTGAAGGTAAAAAAAGCACTTCATCACCAACACTCACTGAACCGGCGGAAACGCTACCTGCTACAATTCTCCGGTCATCGTTCTGACGGGTAAACTTGTAGATATCCTGTACGGGAAAACGGAAGGGCTTATCCTGAAGCTGCTTGTCATTGGTGAACCGGTCAAGCTGCTGAAGAACCGTAGCACCCTTATACCATGGCATACGCTCGGAAAGAGTTGCGATGTTGTCTCCTTCGCGGGCACTGACCGGAATAAAGCTGACAGGTTTCACCTTGATCTGGGCAAGAAAGTCCGAATAGTCGGCTTTCAGCTTTTCAAAAACCTCTTCGCTGAAATTGACAAGATCCATTTTGTTGACCAGCACGGTTACCTGCTTAACACCAAGCATCGAAACCATCTGACCGTGCCGCTTTGAGTTTTCCCTGATTCCTTCATCCACATCGATAACAAGCAGGGCCGATTCTGCTCTTGATGCACCGGTTATCATATTTTTCAGAAACTCTATATGACCGGGAGCATCAATGATGATATAGTCGCGCTCGGCTGTTTTAAAAAAACAGCGTGCCATATCGATGGTGATCCCCTGTGACTGCTCATCCTTGAGCGCATCAAGCAGAAAAGCATACTCGAAAGGCTTTGAGTTGCGTCTGCAGTTCTCTTTGACTGATTCAAGCTTGCCTTTGGGAAGAGTCCCTGTATCAGCAAGAAGTCGGCCAATCACAGTACTTTTACCGTGATCAACATGACCGACAATAACTATATTCATTTGCGCTCGTCCATTCTTCATACCAATACGAAATAATATTTTACATATAGCCGTCGCGTCGCAGGGTTTCAAGCCCGCCATCCTCACTATCCTGAGCGCGCCCTGAGCGTTCGGCAATATTGGAAAGCCTGCCGCTTTTCAGCTCGTCGATGATTTCAGACACCGTTCGTGAACCTGAATCAACTGGATTAGTGCATGGATAACAACCGAGTGAACGGTATCTTGTGCCGCTTCCCTGATTGAAATAGAGCGACACCACCGGGATTTTTTCTCTTTCGATATATTCCCAGATGTTCAGCTCGGTCCAGTCGAGCAGAGGGTGAATGCGGACATGGGTTCCGGGGGAAAAATCGGTCTTGAACTGGTTCCAGAACTCCGGCGGCTGGTCGCCGACATCCCAGACATTATCCTTGTCGCGGGGCGAGAAATAGCGTTCCTTCGAACGACTCCCCTCCTCGTCAGCCCTGACACCGACAATCACCCCAGTATAGGGTTCCTTGCCCTCATCAGGCACATAGTGCTTAAGGTCGTGATCCATACGGTAACGAGGCCACTCACCGGAAAGAGTGTGTTTCAGCGCTTCGCTTTTCAGGTATTTGCAGCAGGTAATGCGATCGGTATTGCCGTCAGGAAAGGTGAGCTTGCTCTCAAGCGCCTCGCGGTTTTCGCCGTACATCATGTTCAGGTTCCACTCCAGTGCTATACGGTCGCGATACAAAATCATTTCAGGAATTTTGTAATGCGTATCGATATGCACAAGCGGGATAGGGACATGGCCGAAAAAAGCTTTACGGGCAAGCCACAGCATAACGGTACTGTCCTTGCCGATTGACCAGAGCATGCAGAGGCTTTTAAATTCACGGTAGGCTTCCCTGAGG
>Ga0073936_10005503_pt1 | contig 17102 bp, 12 predicted proteins | sample AliMusrvi5mmetaG_FD_87041 | JGI IMG/M metagenome (GOLD analysis project Ga0073936, IMG submission 87041) | Freshwater lake bacterial and archeal communities from Alinen Mustajarvi, Finland, to study Microbial Dark Matter (Phase II) - Alinen... | ecosystem: Environmental > Aquatic > Freshwater >... | reverse complement strand
TGGTGCGGGACTGCCCGGCGCAAGTCCCGAGACCATGGCCTCGTCGGTAGCGACGCCGCTAGAGCGGCAGTTCGGACGCATCGCCGGCGTCAACCAGATGACTTCGACCAGTTCTCTGGGCTCATCGTCCGTGACGTTACAGTTTGACATCAACCGCGACATCGACGCGGCCGCGCGCGACGTGCAGGCCTCAATCAACGCGGCCCGCAGCCAGTTGCCTTCTTACCTGCCGCAGAATCCAAGCTACCGCAAAGCGAATCCGGCTGAAGCACCCATCCTGATTTTGACCTTGACCTCGGACGTGGAGACCAAGCGCCAAATCTACGACATGGCCGATTCCATCCTGTCGCAGAAAATCGCCCAGATCAAAGGCGTGGGACAGACATTTGTCGGCGGCAGTTCAAGCCCCGCGGTCCGCGTCGAGTTGAACCCCATGCAACTGGGCGCCAACGGCATCGGCCTCGACGCGGTACGCGCCGCGCTGGCCGGCTCCAACGCCAACCGCCCCAAAGGCGCATTTCAAAACACTGACAATCGCTGGCAAGTCAGCGACAACGACCAGATCTTCAAGGCCACCGACTACGCGCCCATCATTGCCGGTTATAACAAAACGACAGGCGCGCCGGTGCGCATCTCCGATCTGGGCACCATCAGCGACGGCGTGGCCGATTTGCGCACCGCAGGCGTATCGGGCATCAACATGCCGGGCCAGCCCGCCGGCCAGTTGAAAGACGCCATTCTCATCGTCATCTTCAAGATTCCCGGCGCCAACGTCATTGATACCGTGGATGCCGTGATGGCTGAGATGCCCCGCCTGCAGGCCGCCATCCCGCCCACTATCAAGATCAACGTGGCCGTGGATCGCACCACCACGATTCGCGCCTCGGTGCACGACGTTGAAATCTCGCTCATGATCAGCGTTCTGCTGGTTGTACTGGTCGTTTTCCTTTTCCTCCGCGAAGTTTGGGCCACCATCATTCCCTCTATCGCTGTGCCCCTTTCTTTGTTGGGCACATTTGGCGTGATGTACCTGGTGGGCTACACCATCGACAATCTCTCGCTGATGGCGCTCACCATTGCCACGGGATTCGTGGTGGATGACGCCATTGTGGTCATCGAAAACATTACCCGCTATCTCGAGATGGGAGATACTCCCTTCGATGCAGCAATGAAGGGCTCGAAGGAAATCGGCTTCACCGTGCTCTCAATGAGCACGTCGCTGATAGCCGTCTTTATCCCGATCCTGTTGATGGGCGGCATCGTCGGCAAGCTCTTCCGCGAGTTCGCCGTTACGCTCTCGGTGGCCATTGCGGTTTCGCTGCTGGTGTCGCTCACCACCACCCCCATGCTGTGCGCGAAGTTTCTCAAGTCGCGGGATGAGAGCCGCCATGGCCGCCTCTATCGCGCCAGTGAACGAATCTTCCAATCGGCTCACAGCGAATACGCCAGGGCTTTGCGCTGGGTATTGCGCCACCAGGTGCTGATACTCTGCGTGGCTATCGGCACCGCGGCATTGAATATCTACCTTTACATGATTGTTCCCAAGGGTCTCTTTCCGCAGCAAGACACGGGGCGAATGGGCGGCAGAACCATGGCGGCGCAGGACATCGCCTTCCCGGCCATGCGCGACAAACAACGCGATCTGGCGCAGATGGTGCTCGACGATCCGGCGATACTTTCGGTTACGGCCTTTGTGGGCGGCGGCGGTCCGGGCGGCGGCAGCACCAATATCGGAAACATGTTTGTCGCTCTGAAACCGCTCCGCGAGCGGGATTATCGGCCCTACTCCGACGATTTGGCCGGTCGACTTCAAAAGACGCTCCATTTGCACCCGGACCACGTTTCTGCCGATGATGTGGTCAATCGTCTGCGGCGCAAGCTCACTAGCGTGCCCGGCGCTACGCTTTTTCTCCAGTCCCAGCAGGACATTCAGATCGGCGGACGCGGCGCCGCGGCGCAATACCAATACACACTCTCTGAAGAAAACATTACAGAACTGAACGCCTATGCGCCGCAGCTGATGGCCAGGATGCGAGCCATGCCAGAGTTGCGCGACGTCTCCAGCGACCAGCAGAATCAGGGACTCTCAGCCATGCTGGTAATCGATCGCGACAGCGCTTCAAGGCTTGGAGTTAGTATCGCCTCAATTGACAACGTGCTCTACGATGCATTTGGCCAACGCGAAGTCTCCACCATGTACACGGGATTGAACCAGTATTTCGTCGTGATGGAAGTGGACCCGCAGTACCAGTTGAGCCCCGATGCGTTGAACGGCATTTTCGTCAAGTCGTCCACCGGCCAAATGGTGCCGCTTTCGACATTCGCAAAGTACGAGGCACGGCGGACGGCATTGCAGGTGAACCACCAGGGACAATACCCGGCCATCACTCTCACCTTCAACCTTGCGCCCAACGTAGCCCTGGGTCAGGCGGTTACCGCGCTGGAAAGTGTTCAGGCGCAGATGGGCATACCCTCTGCCATTCATGCGAGTTTCCAGGGCACGGCGCAAGCCTTCCAGGATTCGCTGAAGAGCGAGCTCTGGCTCGTTCTGGCCGCGGTCGTGGCTGTCTACATCGTGCTTGGCATTCTCTATGAGAGCTTGATTCACCCATTGACCATCCTCTCCACCATCCCCCCGGCCGGTGTGGGCGCCTTCCTGGCTCTGCTGCTCACCGGTACCGAATTCAGCATCATCGCACTGATAGGCATCATTCTCTTGATCGGCATTGTGAAAAAGAACGCCATCATGATGATCGATTTTGCCTTGCAGGCGGAGCGCGACCAGGGGCTGCCGCCGGTTGAAGCGATCTATCAATCGTGCCTGCTGCGCTTCAGGCCCATCATGATGACCACCATGGCGGCGCTTTTCGGCGGAATGCCGCTGGCCATCGGCATGGGGGTTGGCTCGGAATTGCGCAAGCCGCTGGGCATCACGATTGTGGGCGGCCTGCTTGTTTCGCAGATTCTCACCCTCTTCACAACACCGGTTGTCTATTTATTCTTCGACAAGCTGCAATGGAAGGTGATGAAACTGCGCAGGGTTGGCGTGGAGTTGGAAGAAGCAGCTGGGGATTGATGAACGCAGTTCACAGTTCGTAGTTCGAAGTTCTCAGGTTGCCGTCAGGCGTAACGGATTCCAGTAGTATGATTTTGCCCAAGTAAGAGTGCATGTTATGGAAAAGCTCGATCTGAAGAAACAATGGAAGCATCTGTACCAGCCGAAGGCGGACAGGATTGTTACGGTGGATGTGCCGCCGCTGACTTATTTAATGGTCGATGGTGAGGGAGACCCGAACGTCTCGCAGGGTTTTCAACAGGCGGTTGAGGCGCTTTACTCCCTTTCATACACGCTCAAGTTTTCGCTCAAGAAGAGTCCGCGCGCCATTGACTACGGCGTAATGCCGCTAGAGGGCTTGTGGTGGGCCGACGATCCGCGAGCTTTTATGATGGCTGACAAGGCTTCATGGAAGTGGACGGTGATGATTTTTCAGCCTGACTTCATCGCCAGGGCAGAAGTGGATGCGGCGTTCAGGGAAGTGCGCAGGAAGAAAGACCTCGCGGCGCTCGACCATGTGCGGTTCGAGACATTGGTAGAGGGCCTTTCAGCGCAGATTCTTTACAATGGGCCGTTCTCCGGCGAAGGCCCGACAATTGAGCGGATTCATCACTACATACATGCGGACGGGAAAGAGCTCAGCGGCAAGCATCACGAGATTTATTTGAGCGACCCGCGGAGAACTGCGCCGGAGAAACTAAAAACGATATTGCGGCAGCCAATGGCGTAGTAGCCACAATTGCTGGAATTGCATTCGTGGTTTCCCAGGTCATAGAAACGAGACCGGAGAGACCCAATTCCAGTTGAATTGCGGGGCGGGATGAACTTTACATTCGTTCCTGGTGGGAAAAATAGACTGATTGTGCATTGTCCGATTTGATTCGCGGTCCCAACGGATTGGTGATATTGTCGAATTCATCCCAGTTCCGTAGCGCGCGGAATTTTTTCGTAAAACCGCAAACCAGCTCTCGGCCGTCCCACATACCAGCATTTGTGCCGGATGCATCTGCACTCCAGTTGAGGCATCGCACCCGTGTCGATGCGCCACTTCCGAGTTGAAAGGGGACCGCACACCGATGACCAAGTCTTCAAAAACCAACGACGCCACTCTGGTTTTGACCCTGGAGGAAATTTCGCATCTTGCTGAGGAAGGGGGCAAGCCCGCGGTCACGCTGATGAATGTTGTCGCGTTGATTGCGGCGAGATTCAAGACCGATGTGTGCTCTGCCTATTTGCTCGAACCGGATCGGTCAAACCTGGTGCTGGCTGCGACGCTGGACCTGCACCCCTTGTGTATCGGCTCTTTACGCATGCCGCTCAACGAAGGCCTCACGGGGCTGGTGGCGGAACGAGTGATGCCGGTGGCCGTTGAAGACGTGAAGAACCATCCCCGCTTCAAGTACATCAAGGAGGCGGGCGAAGAGGATTACCACTCGTTTCTCGGCGTACCCCTGATCGACCGCGGAATTCTGCAGGGAGTCCTGGTGGTTCAAACCAGGGAGCCGCGGGTTTTCACTGAGAATGAGATTCGCATGCTGACCGAGGCAGCCAACCAGGTGGCGCCGGTAGTGAGCGAAGCGCGCACGCTCGACAGGTTTATCGCCCCGGCCCAGGAACGCCTCTGGTCGCTTGCCCGGAACCTGTGGTGGAGTTGGGATCCGGATTGCGTGAGTTTGTTTCGCGACCTCGATCCTGTGCGCTGGCGCAGCCTCAATCAGAATCCAATTTCCCTGCTCAACGACATGCCCCTGGGAGAGATTGAGCGCCGTGCCGCGGAACTTGTTTTGCATAGCCGCATCAACTATGTGTATCGACGGCAGCAGGAGTACCTGCTGTCAGACAGGACCTGGGGCGCGGGAAATGCCGGCGTGCTGCGGCCTCGGCCGGTGGCTTACTTCTCTGCCGAGTTTGGACTGCACGAATCGCTGCCGATTTACTCCGGCGGCCTTGGCGTGCTGGCCGGAGACCACATCAAGAGCGCTTCTGACCTGGGGATTCCGCTTGTCGGCGTCGGCCTATTTTACGGGCAAGGGTACTTTTTGCAGCGGCTCGATGAGAACGGATGGCAGCGCGAACATTACCTTGAGACCGATGTGAACCAGTTGCCGATGCAGCCGGCTATCGGAGCGGATGGCAAGCCGGTCGTGGTTGAGATCAAAACGCGCGGCGGCACAATCCGCGCCAAGGTGTGGCGAGTGAAGGTGGGCCGATGCGACCTGCTGCTGCTCGACTCCAACGTGGAAGGAAATGCGCCTGAGGACCTGACGACCACGTCACGGCTCTATGGAGGAGACGCTCGCACGCGTATTCGCCAGGAGTTGCTGCTGGGCGTGGGAGGATTTCGCGCACTGAAGGCCATGGGCATCACGCCCGGAGTTCTGCATCTCAATGAAGGACACAGCGTCTTCGTAGTGCTCGAAGCGATTCGCAACCGGATGGAAGAAGAAGGCATCGACTTTGCGACAGCGGCCAGCCAGATTCCGCGCGAGGTCATCTTTACCACTCATACTCCAGTGCCCGCCGGGCATGATCGTTTCAACGCCGATTTGATTGAAGAACACCTGGGGCCCCTGCGCGACGAACTTGGGCTTTCACAGGAAAACCTGATGGGCTTTGGCCGCGAACGCTCCACCGATCAGCAGGAGCAATTCTGCATGACGGTTCTGGGGCTCAAACTCTCGCGGCGCGCGAACGCCGTTTCATCGTTGCATGGCGAGGTGTCTCGTGCGATGTGGTGGGGCCTGTATCCCGGCAAGCCGGAAGACGCGGTGCCCATCGGGCACATTACCAACGGAGTCCACGTGCCATCGTGGCTGGCGCCGCAGATGTGCCGCTTGTATGATCGCCACCTGGGAGTGGGTTGGCAGAATCACAGCGGAACAGCGAAGACCTGGGCGGAGATCGAGAATGTGGACGATGGCGAGTTGTGGGAAACGCACCTCAGCCTGAAGTCGCAGTTGATTGAATTTGCGCGGCGCCGCGCGCGCGAACAGGCAGAACGCCGGAGCGAGCCCGCGAGCAGCCTGGAAAGCCTGGGCAAGATCCTCTCGCACGATGCATTGACCATCGGTTTTGCGCGGCGATTTGCAACCTACAAGCGCGCCAACCTGGTGCTGGCCGATATGCAGTTGCTGGCCTCGATGGTCAACGATGCCAAGCGGCCTATTCAATTTCTCTTTGCCGGCAAGGCCCATCCGCACGACGAACCGGGCAAGAGGGTTTTGCAGCAGATCGCAGAGTTGATGCGCGACACCAAATTCTCAGACAAATTAGTCTTCATCGAGGATTACGACATCAACGTGGGCCGGTACCTTGTGCAAGGCGTCGACGTTTGGCTGAACAATCCGCGGCGTCCGCTTGAAGCTTCAGGGACCAGCGGGCAGAAGGTGGTTTTGAACGGCGGCTTGAATTTGTCGGTGCTGGATGGCTGGTGGGCCGAGGCCTACGACGGACTCAACGGCTTTGCAATCGGCAACGGCAGGACTCATTCAAATATGGATGTGCATGACAGCCGCGACGGCGCAGACCTGTACCGAGTGCTTCACGACGAACTGATTCCGCTGTTTTACCAACGCGACCGCGACGGACTGCCGCGGGGATGGATCAAGCGGATGAAGCGGACGATTCGCACACTGGGCTGGCGCTTCAATGCGGACCGGATGGTGATGGACTACACGCAGAAGTGTTACGTTCCGGCGGCGGGGGGAACATCGAGCGAGATCAGGCCGGTTTCGTAGGGGCGGGGATTTTGTTTTCGCATGCCGAACGAATATCGTGTTATCCCACCCTTTCGCCAGAAAGAAGGCGAAAGGATGGGGCACGGGGCAGTTGCGGCTGACGGACAGTGGGTGTTACCCCGCTAGAACTTCTTCTTTGACGCTGGCCGTCTCAATGAGTTTGACGGGATAGTAGGCGTTGCGGGTGTACTGCTTGACCATGCGGTTAGTGTTGAAGAAGGAGCCGTTGAAGGCCAGCGTGTTACGCATGAGGCGGGCCCAGCGCTCGGGCGCTTCGAGGAAGAGCGGGACCACCGCGGTTTCAAGCTTCTTGTAAAGCGAAGTGGCTTCTTCCTCGTCGCTGGCGCCGTCTTCGATAGCCCATCCGGTAAAGCCCTCGATGCATCCCTCGATCCACCATCCGTCAAGAATCGACAGGCTGGGGACGCCATTGAGAGCGGCCTTCATGCCGCTGGTGCCGGATGCCTCATAGGGGCGCTTCGGCGTGTTGACCCAGACATCGACGCCGGCGGTAAGCAGCGCACCCAAATCCCAGTCGTAATTTTCGAGGTAGGCAATGCGGAGCACGTCGTTGGAGAGTTTTGAGGCGTCTTCAATGACCTGCTGGATGAGAGCTTTGCCTGGGTCGTCCTGGGGATGGGCCTTGCCGGCAAAGAGAATCTGCAGGCCGCCGGCCGCAGTGGCAATCTCTACCAGGCGCTTTGGATCGGTAAACAGAAGGGTGGCGCGCTTGTAGGTGGCAGCGCGGCGCGCAAATCCGAGGGTAAGCACCTTGGGATTCAGCACGAGGCCTGTGCGCGTTTCAACCTCGGTAAAGAGAGCCTTCTTGGCGGACGCGTGCGCGGCGAGGATTTCGCTCTCTGGAAGGTCGATGGCATTGCGCAGGTAAAGATTGTCGCGCCGCCATGCCGGCATATGCGCGTCGAGCATCTGCTGGATGGGCTCGGAAACCCAGGTTGGCGCGTGCACGCCGTTGGTGATGGAGTCGATGGCGAACTCGGGGAACATTTCGCGGGAGACCTTGCCGTGCTGCATGGCCACTCCGTTGGCGTAGCGGGAGAAGCGCAGCGCCAGCAGGGTCATGTTGAGCATGCCGTCGCGGAAGCAGTTTTGCTTCTCAAGGCGCGCGGTGCGGTCGCCGCCGAGGATGCGGATGGCCTGCTCGGTCGAAAAGCGGTCGTGCCCTGCGGGGACCGGGGTGTGGGTAGTGAAGACGCACTTCTTGCGCACCTGGTCGATATCGGATTCAGTGGCCGAGCCAAGCGGTCCGCCGCCCAACTGCCGCTCAAGCAGCGCCAAAGTGAGCAGCGCCGCGTGGCCTTCGTTCATGTGGTAGACGTTGACGCGGTGGCCCAGCGCATGCACCATGCGCACGCCGCCCATGCCCAGCACAATTTCCTGCTGCAGGCGGTAGTTGGTGTCGCCGCCATAGAGATGGTCGGTGAGACCGCGGTCCCATCCGGAGTTGCCATCCAAATCCGTGTCAAGCAGGTAGATGGGCACAATGTGCCCGTAGCGGCCGACGAGGTTATAGCGCCAGGCGCGCACCGCGACGGTGCGATCTTCAACCGAGACGGTAATGCGGGCCGTCTCCTCGGTGCAAAAATCCGAGGGATTCCACGGCTGCACGTCTTCGCTTTGCATTCCGGATTTATCAAGATGCTGCTGGAAGTAGCCCTTGCGGTGGAGCAGCGTGAAGGCCACCAGGGGAACGCCCAGGTCGGCGGCTGAACGCAGCGTGTCGCCGGCAAGAACGCCGAGACCGCCGGAGTAGGTAGGCATAGCGGGGTTGATTGCGATCTCCATGGAGAAGTAGGCAACCAGTCCGGAACTGGGGAAGGTTTCATACGAAAAGGGTTTGGACGACGTGGGTTGCATACTTTCTATTTCTCCATGGCGCTTCCAGGCTGCAAAGCGGCGAACTGGGAATGGGAGCCTTTGCGGAGCCCGGGCGCTCGACGAGCCGTACGGTCCTTATCGGGGCAAATACCTTCCGATTTTAGCAAGGAACGGTGCGGATGGCGGTTGGATGACCTTCGGCTGTCCCGTTAGGGGAAACGCTGGAAAAGAATTCTGGGTAAATAGGGACATTTTTGCGCAGGGCAAACAAATCGCCGGAGCGGATTCTTTCTCATCAAAGAATCCGGGCTCCGGCTTTTATTTAACGGGCGTGAGGAACCCGTCAGGATTCGCTAGGCAAATCTTGTGGGCCGCACTGCCTATGCGGCTTTATTGAGCGGCGCAATCTTGGGGATATTCTTGCGCTTCGCTTGTGCAAGTTCGTACGACGACTGCATGTCATACCAAAAGCTGGGATGTGTTTCCAAAGCTGCGGAAAGGCGTAGCGACATTTCCGCCGAGATGCCTCCACGGCAATTAAGGATCTTGGAAAGAGTCACCCGCGAAACGTGAAGGTGCCTGGCTACGTGGGTAATGTTCATTCCCTCCAGGTACTCTTGAAGCACCAGTCCCGGGTGCGCCGGATTGTACATTTCTGTAGGCATAGACTTCAAAGCTGCAATTCGGCCTACCGAGCGCTCGCCGAGGCCAATTCATCGCCAGAATCGGGACGCCGGTCTGGAGCATTGCGCAGAATCTCCAGGAAATCCACCTGCCCCGCACCCTGCGATCTCCGCTTGAAGAATGCCTCCGCCGTTTCCACCGAACTGATCTTCTGCGCAACCGCGACGGAGACCCACTGGTCCAACGAAACGCCGTCTTCCTCGGCGAGCTTTCGAGCCGCATTTCCCAAGGAGGGAGGGAGTTTGACCGGAATCTTTGCTTTGTTCATTTCAACGCCTCCGCAAAACTCGCAGGACTTACGACTCGCAAGTTAAACCGTGAAGCAGCAGGAAGAAAATCCCTGAGATTGTGTGTGACGATCACGTCCGCGCGCCCGTTGATGGCCGCGTCGAGCACCATCTCGTCGTCCACGTCTTGCATCTGCGGTCTCCAGCGGTAGTAGACCTTGACTGGCTCGATGATAGCAGCAATTCCAATCAGGAAAGCGGCTGTGCGCTCCGGCGACATTCCATGCACGGCGCGTTGATCGTCACGCCCCAGCACATCCTCATATTCCAGGAAAAGAGCCGGTGTGGCCAACATCTGAAACGAGCGTGCATAGGCCAACTGGAGCAGTCGGTTTCTGGCGCCATACCGGCTGCGCATCGCCGAGACTATCACGGATGTGTCGAGAACGGCTCTCATCGTGGCTAGTTAAACCAAATCCATACATCAACATAACCGATTAAGGTCCGTGGTTTCTCAGGTCTCAAAATCTGGACCTCAGGCCCCCGCTTTTTCACAGCCCATTTTCATCCAGCCAGTCTAGAATTGCTTGGTTGCTGATGTTGGCTGCAACGGCAGCCTTTCTCGAAAACGTGCGATCATTCGCTGCGCCCCGCTTCGATGGCCCAGGCTCTGACTGACCACTCAAATCCAGACACCCACGCCGCAATTGAGCCCAGGATCGATTGCCCTCGCTGCGAAGCTTAGACAGCGCCTGTCCGATGGGATCGTTGCCCTCAGATGAGACCTGACGTTCTATCGAGCCGTGGCCGCGTTTGCTCAATGGAATCGCTGGGCGTCCATCGCGAACTGGATGATGTAGTTCGCAGTCAGAGCCGAGAATGTCTCCAGAAACTAGACAGGTCTCAGCTGCAGCACGGCAAAGCTCGCGCGACCCACCACCGAGTAGATAGCGGTCCGTCGCACTTTGCTCGGCAGCGACCCACTGTTTTATCGCGTTCAGCGCCAAACAAAACACCCGAAACTCACGTGGTAGGTGGCTGGAAAGTGCTTCGGGCAGCTCATTTTTGTTTAGAAAGTCTCTGACCGGTCCCTCGTCGGACGCTAGGCTCTTCGATCTGCTCTGGAGCATCTCGCCAAGTTCATTGAGGAGGTCTTTGAATGCATCGCGTGGAAGCTTCGCGTTCAGAACGCCTATCAGATCGCTCGGGTTCTTTTCGGCTTGTGCCCGATAGTGGGCGAAATATCGCTTGAGCAAATCGGACTTTGCTTCCGAGGATAACGGCGTCTCGTTTTTTGGACGTTCGTATGCCATGTGATTTCTACAAGTCCGCCTTTCGACGGCAGGTGCTTACTTGGGCAGGTGGGGCCAGCTGCCCAGGTCTCGGTTTCCGAGACCTGGGGTGACGTCGTGAAGTGGATGAATTAGCCGATCTTGTGAGCGCCGCCCGATGCGTGGCAGACGTGGATTTGGGGGACAATGCCGGTTCTGGCGGCGTAGCGCTTGCCCAACTCCGCGGCAAATGCCTTGGCCTGGGATTGCTCGACGAGATTAATGGTACAGCCGCCGAAACCGCCGCCTGTAAGCCGCGCGCCGATGAGTCCGGGGATGTCCTGGGCCAGTTCGACCATGAGGTCGGCCTCCGGACAGCTGCCGTCGAAATCGCCGCTGTAGCTGTTGTGCGCCTCGGCCATGAGGCGGCCCAGTTCTTTCAGGTCCCCTTTTTCAAGGGCCTTTTCAGCGGCGACGGTGCGCAGGTTTTCACTGATTACGTGGCGGGCCCGCATCAGGGATTTGGGCTGCATCTCGCGGCCCCACTTCTCCAGGTCCTCAAGAGTGGCATCGCGCAGGAAAGGCACGCCCGGCCGGTGGCTGGCGATGACCGCGCAAGCGGCCTCGGACTCCCTGCGGCGGGTGGGATAATCGCCGCCGGCGATGGAGTGCTTGACCATGGTGTTGGCGATGACCAGCGCCACGTCGGCGGGAATCGGCGCGAGTTTGAAGCTGAGGTCGCGGCAATCGAGCAGCAGGGCGTGATTCTCTTTGCCGTTGACCGAGATGAACTGGTCCATTATGCCGCAACTGGTACCCACAAACTCGTTCTCCACGCGCTGGCAGAGGCGGGCCAGCACAGGGCCTGGGTAGCTCGAGCAAATGAGCGACAGCACGGCAAGCGCCGTGACTACCTCGACGCTGGCGGAACTGGAAAGGCCGGAGCCGAGGGGAACGTCGCCCCACAGGCTGAGGCTGAAGCCGGGAATCTTGTGGCCTTCGCCGGTTAGGATGGCGACCACGCCGAGCGGATAGTCGGTCCAGTGCTTGCTCGCCGTTAAAGGCGCATCGGCGTCGAAGGTGCGCTCTCCATCTTCGGCGTAGTTCTCAGAGTAGAGAACGATCTTGCCGTCGGTGCGGGGCGAGATAGCGGCCAGGGTGGCAAAGTCGATGGCCACGGGCATGACGAAGCCTTCGGCATAGTCAGTATGCTCGCCGATCAGGTTGACGCGGCCAGGGGCTACAAAGACGGATGGTTCGGCCTTGAAACGGGCCAGGTGCATGGAGCGAAGAACGGCAGGATCGTGCATTTCAGGATTCACCTCAGATGGATTCAATCTCAACAATCATGGGCCAGGAAACAGACTGGCCGGGAGCAAGCACGCGGGACCACGGGCCGGTTTGGGCCAGCGAGTCGAAAGCAGTGGTTGACGGTTCAAGCGTGACGCAGGCCTGTTTGGACCCCGGACGTGCCGGCCAACCGCCGTAACAGAGCCACATTCCAAGAAAGGGCGTGGCCGTGGGGCTAAAACGGAAACGGATGCGCAGGCCCAGCCGGGGCCGTTCCAGCGCGCACCAGTCCTCACACAGGGCCAGGGGGCCGGCAAAAAGCTTCTCGGCGATGGCCTTTTCCGGCGCTTGCGCCAGACCCAGGTCAGTTTGTCCGCCCCCAGAGAGGGCAGCGATGGGCCACTGAACCTCGTCATTTGTTTGGCCAAGGCGGCCCTCACGCGAGTAGGCAAGCCTCATTTCGCGAACCGAGTCGGGCAGTACGATGCGATCTCCGGCTTCGGCAGCGAAGGAGGGATGTGCCGTCCAGGACCAGGGCACCGGGGTCGAGCCGGTGTTTGTCACCTTGTAGTCGGCGCGCAGACGCCAGCCTTCCTCAGTCTGGGTAAGGGTGGTGGTGCGCTGAAGTTCGAGAGGCAGCGAAAAGCACTGGGCGCGAAAGGTGGCGCACATGGAACTGGATGTCGCGAGTTCCCAGGGGACGCGCCACAGATCTCCGTGGTCGGGAATGAAAGCCGGGCCGGAGACAGTGTCAACGGTGCACGGATCGACCGAGGGCAGGCATTCGTCCCATCCGCTGGCGTCGCTCTCGTCAAAGGGCATGGTGTGGGTGCGGGGGCCATAGGGCGCGAGCGGCGCCTGCAGCAACTCTTGGCCGCGCACGGAGATGGAAGCGATTTTGCCGCCGAGTTGCGGAAGGATGGTGATGGAGCAGTCCCCGGAGTGAATGACAACGTTTTCCTTTGGGATCGCCATTTCACTCATTTCCGTCATTTTCCCTGCCCCTTCAAAACTTCCGTGACTGCGGAATCGAGCCTCTCCCAGATCCTTCCCAACCAGGCCTCGTGCTCAGGCTTCATCAGAACGGACCGCAGACAGGTGACCGTGGCGGTTCCCCGCTCAGAACCTGCCGCAGGCTGAAACCATTCCAGCGGCAATTCTACAAGGGCCAGGTGCAAATCGCGGACGGCGCACGCCTCAAATGTGCTCTTCGCCAGTTCCGAAGCGCGCCGGGGGGGCTCGGCGTTCAGTTTCCACACCACGATGTCCAATTCGGGAGGTCCCGCGCAGAACGGCTGGAAACGGGAGTCGGCGCGCAGACGGCGGTCCAGTTCAAGAGCGGCAGAGCGGCCTTGCGCCAGCCCGCGGGCGAATTCGCCGCCGGGGATCAGGGGCAAAAGCTGCTGGGTGGCCCACAAGGCGACGGCGGAGGCCCCGGCCCGCGAGCACTCCAGGCTGATCTCGCCCAGGTGCAACTGCTTTGACGTGAAGTAGGTATAGGGCGAGTCGTGCTTGTAAAAGCGGCCGACGGAGGGATCGCGGAAGAGGACGCATCCGCAACCGTAGGGTTGCAGGCCGTGCTTGTGTGGATCGACGACGATGGAGTCGGCCTGGCCGACGGCCGCATAGGCGCGGCGGGCAGGCTCGTCCAGCGCGTCGGGAATCAGCTTGAAATACCCGCCATAGGCCGCGTCAACGTGGACCCTGAAGCCGTACCGCTCACGGAGAGCCAAAATCTGGTCCAGCGGATCGACGGCGCCGATGGCCGTGGCACCCAGCGTAACCACCACCGTGCCCACGTCGCCATGGCGCAGTTCGGCCTCAAGCGCTTCAAGGCTCATGCGGCCGCGATGGTCTGCGGGAATCGCGGAATAGCCCAGCTTGAGGACGGCGGAGATTCGATTGTGGGTGTAGTGCGCCTGGGCCGAGCCAACGATGCGCTTGCCCGGCGCTACCTGGCCGGCCACCCACAGGGCTTCAAGATTGGCGATGGTTCCGCTGGAGGTGAGGTGGCCCAGGAACTCTGGCCAGCCAAACATGCCAGCGATGCCGCGTACCGCCTCAATCTCCAATTCAGAGCTGGCCCGGCCGCCGTCGCGGGCGTGGTTGTTGGGGTTGAGGCTCATGGCCAGCGCGTAGGCGGCGCGTGCTACCGGATGGGGCGGCTTGAGCATCTGGCCGGCGTAGAGCGGATGGAAATAGGGGTAGTTATCGCCGAGCTTTTGCGCCGTGACCTCAAGTATCTGCGCCATGGCAACCGGGTCGGCGGATAACTCGAAGTCTGGCAGGGAGGCAAACTCCTGTTGAAGGAGCTCAGTGGCGCGAGTTAGCAGGGCAGGAACGGGGTCCGAAGGCATGACGACCTACCACAGTAACACAACCGGGAGGCCGATTCTAAGCCCGTATCGGGTGTCCGGTTCCAAATTGAGAATCCAGGAAAGGGGGCTAAAGGCATTATTTGCAGTACCCTTTATCCACAGTGATGTTATACTGCGCTCAGCGTTAGAGCGGAAGCGGGCGTGAGCAGCACTCGCCCAACCAAGCAAGATTCTGCCTGTGGTCGTCCGGTTCATCCAGCGCAATTCAATCCAGGAAATACGAACAAAATGGAACAAGGTACTGTGAAGTGGTTTAATGACGCCAAGGGATTTGGCTTTATCTCGCGTCAGAACGGTGAAGATGTGTTCGTGCACTACTCTGCGATCAACTCCAGCGGATTCAAGAGTTTGCAAGAAGGTCAAGCCGTGCAGTTCAACGTAGTGAAGGGGCCCAAGGGATGGCAGGCCGCCGACGTGCAGCCGCTGTAACCCGACAGGCCGGATTCCGGCAGAATCTAGCAAGCAAAATTCGCGGGGCTGGGAGAGATCCCGGCCCTCGATTTGTTTGTGCCCCGGGTCGTATTTCACCCAGCAATACCTGGCCGAAGATAGAGCAGGCTTCAGCGCGCCCCCTACCGTTCTGAATACGTCGCCTGCAATGCGTTGCAAATAAATAACTTACGTCCAGCACGTCCCTGTCCGGCGGGGACCTCCAGTTTCGGCAAACAAAAACCATCTGATCCCCACGTACTTACCTTGGCACGGCAGCTCCAAGTCACTACCATGGTGACCATTCTCCATAGTTGCTTTCTTCAATGCCGAAAGGATCAAGCATGAATGCCAGCGGAAAATTCTCTTTTCAGTTCCTCCTGCGAATTGCCTCGTGGCTTGCGCTTGCGGTTTTGCCAGCCGTAGCGCACCAATTGAATGCTGCCGAGCATTTCGTTACGCGTTCGGGGTCCCGCCTGATGCTGGACGGCAAACCATTTCGCTTCTCTGGCGCAAATCTAGACAACGTAAACCTGGCCAGCACGCACTACGGCTCGTTTTATTCCGTTACCGGAAGATATGAGCCTTTCTACCCCTCCCACTGGGCCATCGATGACGCATTCGAGAAACTGCACAAGATGGGCGGCACTGTGGCCCGCATCTACTCGGCGGGCACCCAAGGCAGCCCGCTTGCCATCGAGCCATCTCTCGGTGTCTTCAACGAGGAAGCCCTCAAACAGCTTGACTATGTGATTAAGTCGGCCGGTGACCATGGAGTACGGGTCGACCTGGTTCTCGTGTGCATGCAGGATTTCTACGTCGGCGGCGAGCCGATCTTCTCGCACTGGAGAAATGGGACCGGCTTTTTTGAAGAGCCGGTGGTCTCCGATTTCGAACAGTTCATCACCAAGTTGCTGACTCGCGTTAACAGCTACACGGGCGTGGCCTATAAGGACGATCCCGCCATTTTCGGATGGGAAACCGACAATGAGATTCGCGACTCGCCAATTAGCTGGGAGAATCGAATTTGCTCGCTCATCAAGAAGCTCGATCCGAATCACCTTGTCATCAACGGCCATGACATGCCGGCGGATCCGCCCACCGCCGAACGCCTCTCAGTCGCCGCCGCGGACATTTACGTTGCACACTACTACCCATATTGGAAATTCCCATGGGATCTTCGATCGCACGCTTCCGCCGTGACAAAAGCCGGTAAAGTTTTCATCGTCGAGGAATACGGGTGGGACAGGCTGAATTTGTCAATGAACGAACTGAAAGCGAACCTGGCCGCGGTGGAGAAGAATCCCGACGTGGCCGGCGATATGCTTTGGGCCCTGCGCGGAGATATTGAGCCAGGCAAGCCATTCCCTGTTTCGGACACGGGCGGCGAGTGGTGGGCGTTTTACCCGGAGGGCATCGAGACCGGCGCCAATTATGCCGTCGATATGCACCAACGCGCGCTGATTATCGAAGCTCATGCAAAGAGGATGTCTGGGGCGAAGTAGTTGCCCGTGTGCCGCCAGAGAAGCCGCAATGAGCATATCCGTTAGGTGGTTGGAAGAACACCGCGAAAGGACGAACAGTCGATGACGGAAGGTGAAAGAATTCCTCTCGGGCTTCTGGTGCGCGTTGCTTGCGGGCTTTCGCTAGCGGTGCTGCTGCTGACCCTGACTCCCCAACTCGTGGCGCAAGACCATTTCGTTACCCGCGCGGGAACGCGGCTGATGCTGGATGGAAAACCGTTCCGGTTTGCCGGGGGAAACCTGGATTACCTGGCGCTGGCCGCCGACAGCTTTGGCAAGATCGGCGCCACGGACATCTACTACCCGTCGAAGCAAATGATCGACGACGCCTTTGCCGCGCTGAACAAGATGAACGGCACGGCGGCTCGCGTCTGGTCGTCGGCCAGCCAGGGTTGCCCGCTTTGCATCGAGCCCGAGCGCGGCAAGTTCAGCGAAACAGCGCTGCGGCAACTCGATTACGTGGTCTATTCGGCGGGCAAGCACCACGTGCGGCTGATTCTGTTGTTTGTCGATCCCTGGGGCTACTACACGGGCGGCATCGAGCAATACAAAAGGTGGCGTGGCCGCGGGGATTTCTTTCGCGATCCTTCGCTTATCGCGGACTACAAGGAGTATGTTGCCACGCTGATCAATCGGAAGAACGCGTTTAGTGGCGTGGTCTACCGCGAC
>Ga0073936_10005500_pt1 | contig 17104 bp, 15 predicted proteins | sample AliMusrvi5mmetaG_FD_87041 | JGI IMG/M metagenome (GOLD analysis project Ga0073936, IMG submission 87041) | Freshwater lake bacterial and archeal communities from Alinen Mustajarvi, Finland, to study Microbial Dark Matter (Phase II) - Alinen... | ecosystem: Environmental > Aquatic > Freshwater >... | reverse complement strand
GTCGGCCAGGTGCCGCAAGTCAATGCCATGCGCGGCGGCGTGGATGTGCTGGTGGCCACCCCGGGTCGTTTGTTGGATCTGATAGACCAGCGCCACATCGACCTCTCGCAGGTGGAGTTTTTCGTGCTCGACGAGGTGGACCGGATGTTGGACATGGGATTTTTGCGGGACGTGAAACGGATTGTGGCGATGTTGCCGGCGCGGCGGCAGTCGTTGTTTTTTTCCGCGACGCTCGCGCCGGACATTGTGGAACTGGCGCAAACGATCCTGCACGAACCGGCGCACATCAGCATCGCGCCGGAAACCACCACCGCCGAAAACATCGACCAGCAGGTGTGTTTCCTGACCCGCGAATCGAAGCGGCCGTTGCTCGAACAATTGCTCCGCGCCCAGGCCGGAGCCGCAACCCAGAAACTGACCATCGTTTTCAGCCGCACCAAACACGGCGCCAACAAACTGGCGAAAAGCCTGAGCGCGGCGGGCTTCGGTGCCGACGCCATCCACGGCAACAAATCACAGGCGCAGCGCGAGAAAGCGCTCGATCGATTCAAGAGGGGCCTCACGCCCGTGCTGGTGGCCACCGATGTCGCGGCCCGCGGCGTGGATGTCAGGGAAATCGGTTTGGTGGTCAATTACGACCTGCCTAACGAACCGGAAGCCTACGTCCACCGGATCGGCAGGACCGCCCGGGCCGGCGCGGATGGCCGTGCGGTTTCCTTCTGCTCCGAGGACGAACTCGAGTTCCTGCGCGAGATCGAGAAAATCATCCGCATGCCGATTCCGCGTTGGGACAATCACGAGTGGCATATCGAGGATCTCGCGGCACGCCATGCGCGCGGAAGAACCGGCGCGGCCAGCCCCAAGAAACCGGTTCCCGGCGGCAACCGCGGCGGTGGCCGCAACCGCAGCCGCGGCAGACGCTGAGGCGGTAAGCCACCTCCCTGTAGCGGCGGTCTATGACCGTCGCGCCATGCGCTGCCAATGAAACGACGAAGCGGCGATAGCGGTGGGCGATATGACTATCATATCAGAATTGAGGCTAACTGATTTTCCGTCACGGAGAAGCGGCGCAAGATGCGCCGGACACGGTCTGGAGCGGGACGCTCCAGCCACATGTTGCGGATCACATTTCCTGTTCGATCGCCTTGAGGGTCAGGAACAATTCCTGCCAGCGGCGGAGGCGGGGGTCGATGGAGAGTCTTTCACTGACGAGGTGACTGCGGACGCTGTCGAGCGAAGAGGCATAACTCTGGAAGACGATGCGCAGGGCTTCCTCGTAGTCGGAATGCAAGGTGCTGGCGAAAATCCCGCAAGTGTCTAACAAACGATTCTGGAATTCGCGGGTGATGGGGGAGCGGCTGGCCCAGGCGACCCCGATCCCACATGCCAGGAAGAGCGCGGCCAAGCCGCAGAGGATGCCAGGAAACCACGGAACATTGAGCGCGCCACAAACCGCACCGGCCTGGGTCAGGACCAGAGTCATGACGAGGAAGGATTTCAGGGCGAGATTGCGGCGGCGGACTTCCTTGTCGAGCTGGTTGCGGACTTTCAGGTTGCCGATGCCTTCTCTGGCGGCCCGGCCGAGGCGTTCCACGAATCGGTTTTTGGCGGCGGCCAGCGTTTCGTCGATCGGGTCGATGACCAAGGTATCATCCACGGGGTCGGCGGCATGGATATTGATGCCCATGGCGGATTCGACGCGCTGGCCGAGATCATGCCAGTGGAGGCGGCAGGCGGTGGCAGCGGCATTGCCGTCATTTTCGGCGACTGCTTCGACGGCGGTTTGGAGGCGGCCGATGAAGATGTCCTCCATGGCGGGGCCGGTGCGGTCGCCGGTGAACAGCCGGATCATGGATGGCAAGACTCTGAGGCGGCTACGCAACAGTCGAGTCACGAATTTGGCCTCGTTTTGAAACACTTCCGCGACCCCCGCGAGGTGGCGCGGCAGGCGCTCGACGAATTGCGCACGGATCCCGTCGATCTCACGTTCCACTTGTTCGATAAAACGGTGATGGGATTTGATTTGAGCGGCTTGATCCTCAATCCGGTCATCCACCGCACCTAGAGCGGCGGCAGCCTGGGCGAGCCAGGTTTCCAGGGTCTTCCGCCGCCCGGGTGCCAAACAAACATTATCAGATATGTGATCTTCGAGAGCGGGCAATCCGCTGGCTTGCAGGCGGTCTGTGGCGACGGGGGTGGAGCGTTTCGCATCACAGGCGAGTTTGCCGGAAACGGCGAAGACCGGCGGCACCCGGCCGAGGCGTTTCATGGACAGGTCCGCCACATGACCGAGGATCACGTGAATGTCTTTGGGATCGCGTTGGTCGGCCTGTTGGATGACGAGGACAAGCCGGGCCATGGCACGGGCGGGCAAGCGCGAGATGGCATCCCAGGTGGCGGCGCTCCATGGATTGGAAATGGGAAACACGAACAGCACCAGATCCGCATCCGCCAGGAACGGCACGCTCATTTCCTGGTGGCCTTGGATGGACGAGTTGGTGCCCGGCGTATCGATCAACACGAAATCGCGCAGGAAATCGAACGGACGGAAATGGTTCTCCAGCAGCGGTGCCTCCGCTTCGTCGCGCGGCGGGTCACCATGGCGGTAACAAATCACGCGGTCGGTTTCCGGGAGGCGGCTGACCGGGCAAAGATCACAGCCGCAGAGAGCGTTGAGCAGGGTGGACTTGCCGGCGTTGACTTCACCGCAAACCACGAACATGAAGGGCGGGCCGAGGCCGGTTTCCAGTTCCGCCAGCGGCAGGTGTTCTGATAGATCCGTGCCGGTTTGCACAGCGAGAGCGGCGATGCCGCGCATCAGTTCCGCGAGCCGTTGGCGCGGCGCGAAGTAGCGGTCGCCGAACATGCGGTGGCTCACGGGTGCGGGGGCGTGGGGGTCAGGAGTTGTCGGTGGCTGCGGCCGCCTGGGCGGTGGTCGCGTCGGATTTCATGGCCAGCAGTTGGGACACGGTGACAAATTGGAAGCCGCGTTCTAACAACCCGTCCAGGGTAGCCGGCATGGCGTCGATGGTTGGGGCGTGGAGGTCGTGGGAAAGGATGATGGCACCGGAGGTGGTGCCTGCGAGGATCCGCGAGGTCACCACGCTGGGACCCGGGCGTTTCCAATCGAGCGGATCGACCGACCACAGGATGGTCGGGTAGCCGAAGGTCGAGCGGACCATTTCGCGCTGGCGCTGGAGCAAGCTGCCGTAGGGCGGGCGCAAGACGCGCTGCTGATAGTTGGCGGCCCGTGCGACAGCATCCCGGCAGCGGGTCAGTTCGCTGGTGATTTCCGCATCGCTGCATTTGGTGAGCAGGCGGTGGGTGTAGGTATGGTTGCCGATTTCATGGCCTTCGGCGACGGTGCGGCGGACGACCTGCGGGTAGAGATCGACGCAATTGCCGACGACGAAGAAGGTGGCTTTGATATTGCGGGCGCGAAGCATGTCGATCAGGCGCGGGGTATTGTGCGGGTGCGGGCCGTCATCGAAGGTCATGGCGATGAAGTTGCCAGGCACCCGGACCCGGGAAAAACTGAGGCCCGCACTGCTGGAAAAATTGGCGCCGAACGAATTGTCCGGATTGCGCGGGACGGGTCCATGCACGGTGGGGATGCGGTATTTTGAATTGGCGGCGGTTTTGAGCGCGGGTGTGCCGGGCTGTGCCAAGGGGGCGGCGACCGAACAACTGCTCAGCGAGGCGGCCAACAGCAGGAAACTGCGGCGCGAGATTGGCGGCGGAACGGCCAATTCGTGCGTTCCGCCTTCGAGCGAGGCGTTCAGGATTCTGGATCCAAGATTGCGAATGGGATGAAGCATGGGAATCTGTGTGGGAGAAATGTCGAGACAAAGTTACGCAATTCCGGGCACCTGTCACGCGTCGTTTTTCCCGGGACTGATTTCCGGAAGGGTCCCCTGGTTCAATGCATGCAGCGTGCCACCGCCGGGAGATTGAAAACCGTATGACCAACGCAAAGACCCGCCGAGAAATTTTTTGGCTTCCTCCACCGCCCGCGGCAGTGCCTCACCGCAGGCCAGCAGCGCGGTGATCGCCGCGGCAAACGTGCATCCCGTCCCGTGCGATCCGGCCACCACCAGCCGCTTTTCGCTGAAGCGGAATATCTCCCCGTGATCCACCAGCAGATCCACGCAGTCCGGTCCCGGCAAGTGCCCGCCTTTCACCAACACCGCCGTGCCAAACTCACCCGCCAAACGCCACGCCGCCGCCTCCAGCGCGGCCACGTCCGCAATCCGCTCGCCTAACAGAACCTCCGCTTCCGGCAAATTCGGCGTGATCACCCGCGCCAACGGCAGCAGGTGGTCCCGATAGACCGCCACCGCCGCCTGGTCTAACAGACTCACCCCGGTGGATGCCACCATCACCGGATCGACAACGAGTTGCAGCCCGCGATGGTTTTTCAGAATTTCCGCCACGACCATCACATGCGCTGCGGAAAAAAGCATGCCGGTTTTCACTGCGGCCACCGGGAACGCATCCAGCAGAAGGGAAATCTGGTCGCACACGATGTCCACCGGCACCGGATGCACCGCCCGCACGATGTGGGCGGTTTCCGACACCACGCAGGTGACCGCCGTCAGCCCGTGCACATGGAAATGCTGGAACGTTTTGAGATCCGCCTGGATGCCGGCCCCCGCCGAACAATCCGAGCCAGCTATCGTCAGGGCCACGGGAACCGGTTTTGTCATGGGCTTTTCATAACCCGCATCGGTCGGACCGCAACAGCGGTTTTTCCTTTTCATCCTCATGCCCCAGGGAAATCCGATCAGGAGCCATTACCCATGCCGTTGCCATGGGCTGGTATGAGGCCAGGACGTTGGTCCTGCCGAGTGCCAGGGCATTTCCCGGGATTGCCGGTCTTTCCCGTGTCAATTCAAGGACGTTCCACGATCCCATCACATGCGATACGATGACTTCGCAACGGAGCACCTGGATCCGATCTTGCCTGAACGGGTGATCCGGTATATTCCGTCAGCCATGGGCAGCCATGAAAGAACCATCGTCATTCTCACGGGTGCCGGGATTTCCGCCGAGTCGGGACTGCCTACGTTTCGGGACAAGGATGGTTTGTGGGAAGGGTATCGCGTCGAGGAAGTTGCCTGCCCACAGGCATTCCGGCGCAATCCAGATCTGGTGCACCGCTTTTACAACCTCCGCCGCGCCGCCTTGAAAACCGTGGCACCGAACGCCGCCCACCAAGCACTGGCACGGCTGCAGAGGGAATTTCCCGGCCGGGTGATTCTGATCACCCAAAACATCGACGATCTGCACGAACGGGCCGGCTCCCCGGAGGTGATCCACATGCATGGCGAATTGCGCAAAGTTTTCTGTGCGCACTGCGGTCACTGCGGTGTATGGGAAGGCGATTTGCAAACGGTCACGTCGTGCCCGCAGTGTGATCGCCGTGGCGGGATGCGGCCGGACATCGTTTGGTTCGGTGAGATCCCCTATCACATGGAGCGCATCGAGGCGGTGTTGCGAAACGCGGACATTTTCGCCTCCATCGGCACCTCCGGCCAGGTCTATCCGGCTGCCGGTTTTGTCAGTCTGGCGAAGATCGCCGGTGCGCGGACGTTGGAAATCAACAACGCGCAAACCCTGGTATCGGGCCGTTTCGATGGCCAGTTCATTGGTCCGGCCACCCGCGAAGTCCCGCAGTGGGTGGAAGAGGTGCTCGGCGGGAACGAATAGCGACCGTTGCTGCGGTCATTTCCCGGTCACGCCGACTGCGGCCGCGCCGGTAGGGTCGTTGAAGAGAGTGCCACCCGAATCATTGAAGACACCGAATTCGGAGATGGCGGGACTGCCGGTGGATGTGCGCAGAATCATCAGGCGCACCCCGAGGGTGGTGCGGCCCACCACCGGAGCGACGAAGTTCCGGCCTATGGTACGGCCGTTGAAACAATCAACCCATTTCTTGTTTTCCGGGTCCCGGCATTGGATGACATAACGCGCAACCGACGAAGTGGCATCTTCCTTGATTTGGAATTCGTTGATCGCACGCGGTGCCGGGAAGACGATTTGCAACCACTGGTCCGCAGCGGTCGTGGCTTTCCAACAAGTCGCCTCCTTGCCGTCGATGGCCATGGCAGCCTCATTGCCGGCCACCGCCGAGGACGCCATGACGCGCGCCTTGTCGGTCAGGCTCTTGGTGGCGCAGGCTTCACCGAGGTTTCTGACAAGGCATCCGACGAACTTGGATTTTTTGTCCTTTTCCGGGTCCATCACCTTCATCAACGCCTCGCCCGGCGAAAGATAGAACCGGCAGTTCTTCCATGTCACCTCATTCCAATCCGTGGTGTTGACGATCTCGCAGCGCGGCAATCCGATAGGCCGGGTGGCCTTGCCGTTGAGAACACAGTTCTCCATGAGGATATCCTTTTCGGGTTCGGGTCCCGAGGCATAACAGCACAGCAGAAAACCGGGGCCGTCGGTGTCATGGAAAAGACAGTTGCGCATGGTCATGTGATCGCAGTTGGACTCGAAGTCGAACGCCTCGCCGTCGCGGCTGCCCTGGCCGATATCAATGAAGCCCCACTCGCTGTTGTCGAAGACCCAGTTCTTGCAGCGGGCGAACATCGCGCCGGCCACGCCGTTGAACGCGCGAAAACCGCGCCCGATATCGTGGGTGACACAGTTTCTAACAGCTCCACCATCCACCCCGCGCATGCCCAACTGCCACTGATAGCCTTCCTCGAACAGGCAATCATCGAAGGTGATGTTGGCGAAGTTATAGATATTGCCCGCACCCTTGTTGAAGTTGTCCGGGCTGTTGGTCCAGAAACCGGATGCCAATTTTCTGAAGACACAGTTTTTCACCGAGACATCAGCCAGCACGATCTTGTTGGCGCGTTCGTTGGAGAACAGGCAAATGCCCAGGCCGATCTTGTGTTTGGGATAATCCTCGTAATGCTGATAGAGAAGCGAGTCGTGGAAATAACAATCCTCGATCCGGAGGAATTTCACGGTCGGGCGGCTGGCGGAGTAATCCGCGTAGATGCCGGTCATGCAGCGGGCGAACTCGAGGCCGGAGATTTTGAAGCCCGCCTGGTCGGTGAGGCGGATGCCGTTGCGGTCCTGTTTGTCATCCTGGCGGTCGATCGCCGGTTTGGAGCCCTGGCCATAGGATGAGATGATGATCGGTTTGGCGGGAGTTCCGTTGCCCTTGGGCTGGAGTTCCTCGTTCCAGGTGTCGCCGCATTTCAGCAGGAGCCGGTCGCCGGGGGCGAGGTTGGCGGAGGAGGCTTTGGCCAGGGATTTCCACGGGCCGTTGCCATTGGCTGGAGTTTCCGCGATGCCGGTCCATGAGTCATTGCCCGAGGACTGGCTCACATAGTAGGTTGTCGCCCGGGCCGGCGGGACGGAGGCGCACAGGATGGCGGGGATCAGGCCGAGCAGGGCGCGAGATCTGAAATTCATCGGAGGGTTTGTCATGGTGCTGGATTCCTTGCGTGAAAAGATTGGACGATTGCGGGTGGGTGGTGGTGGCTACGTGGAAAAAGAGGCGGGTTTTTCAGGGGACCGTGAGTCTCCAGTCTCGCCAGTCCATGAACAGACTCGCGGTCCAACCCGTATCCCCACTTGCAAGATGGACCGGCGTGCTTGCGTATGGCAGGTGCCAGCCGATTCGCCGCCGGCCCAACCATCATGAAACCGTTCGCCATTGTTTGTTCCGCCCTTTTCGCCGTGACCACGCTTGGTGGTGCAACCCCGCCCGCCACACCCGCCGCCAAGGTTGTCGGCGAGTGGACGGTCCTGTTCAACGGCAAGGATCTCACCGGGTGGACGAATGCGGCGGGAGGAGAATCGAAGTGGGCGGTTGAGGATGGCGTGATGACCGGGAAGAAAGGATGCGGTGACATTTGGACCAAGGACCGGTTCGGCGATTTCGTGCTCGAGGTGGAGTTCAAGACCACCGGCAACAGCGGCGTGTTCATCCGCACCGACAACCCGAAGGACAATGTGCAAACCGGCATCGAAATCCAGGTCGAGAGGCCCGGTGGTCCCGACCGCCACAGTGTCGGCTCGCTTTACGATCTCGTGGCTCCTGGCAAGGACGCCTCCAAGGCCGACGCCTGGAACAAATATGTCATCACCGCCCAAGGCCCGCAGATCACCGTGGTGCTCAACGGCGAAACCGTTTGCCACATGGATCTCGACCAATGGACACAAGCCGGCAAAAACCCGGACGGCAGTCCTAACAAATTCAAGCGGGCGCTCAAGGATTGGAAACGCGAGGGGCACCTCGGCTTGCAGGACCATGGGGCCGTGGTTTCCTATCGGAATCTGCGGGTCAGGAAGCTGCCGTAAGGAGCCGTAAACCCGAACTCCGATGTTGGATTCTGAATTCAGAGCTGATGAACCACGGATTTCACTGATCAAGAGAATCGGCGGCCTGAAGCGCCGCGATGCGGGGCGGCATGCTGTCCCACCCCAGTGCCAGCACCCCGCGGAGGCGGAGGTCATCGCCTAACTGTTTGTATTCCGTTTCCAGCAAGCGCAGCGATTCCGGCAGGCCGGAGCCGGCCAGCGCGAGGGTCGTGCCGCCGCAGAGGATGGGCGCGTAATAGATGACAACCTCATCAACCAGACCCGCAGCGAACAGGGCGGCGGAAAAAATCCCGCCGGCTTCGGTCATGGCTGTCAGGACGCCTTGCTCGCGGACAAGGGCGCGCAGTGAGCCAGGCAGATCCCGACCGGAGCGGAGCAGGGTGCGCTCGCGCCACGCGTCAGTGAACAGGGGCGCGTCGGGCGGCAACGACTCCGGGGCATCGGTGAAAACGACCCGCCACGGCTGGAGGCGGCCTTCTAACAAACATGGCGGGCGGATGGTGAGGGCGGGCCGGTCGTGGCGGACGGTGGCGCCGCTGGTGAGGATGGCGTCGGCGGTGGCGCGGAGGTGTTGGACATCGTCGCGGGCGGCCTGGCCGGTGAGCCATCGGCTTTCGCCTGGGGGCCGGGTGATGCGACCGTCCAAGCTCATCGCGGATTTCCAAATCACCCACGGCAGGCCGGTGGCCTGCACTTTGAAAAACGGCCGCAACAGGCGCTCGGCCTCATCGCGGCAAACGCCGGAAGTGACGGCGATCCCCGCAGTGGTCAGCAGCGCGTCGGCGCGGCCGGCATGATGCGGGTTGCGGTCCGTGCAGGCATAGACGACGCGGGCGACGCCAGCCTCGATGAGTCCCTGCGTGCACGGCGGCGTGCGACCGTGGGTCGAGCACGGTTCAAGCGTTATATAAACCGTCGCGCCGCGCACGGCGGACGCGCCATGGCGGGCGACCGCGTCAGCCAGCGCCTCACGTTCGGCGTGCGGCTGACCGGCCGCGCGATGCCAACCGCTTCCTAACAGAATATCATCCTTCACCACCACCGCACCCACCGGCGGATTGGGCGCGGTGCGGCCCTGGCCGTTGCGGGCCTGGGCCAGGGCGCGGTGCATCCAGTGGGGGTCTTGCATAGTAATCAGTAATCAGTAATCAGTGGTCAGTGGTCAGTGGTCAGTAATCAGTGGTCAGTGGTCAGTAATCAGTGGTCAGTGGTCAGTAATCAGTGGTCAGTGGTCAGTGGTCAAGGGTCAGTTATCACTGATCACTGATTACTGATTACTAACCTGCACCTGAAGCGGTGAAGAGGAGGAAATCCTAAGGTCTCTCTGGGGGAACGGAACATGGACACCGGATTCGGTGAAGCGTTTTTCGATCATGAGGCGGAGGTCACTGGTGACGATCATGATGGTGGTGGTGGTGGTGGTGCCGACGAGTTCGAGCCAGAAATGGAGTTGGAAGACGAGGGCGTTGTCGCCGAAGTCATCCAACACCGCGAAAGGCGTGGGGGTTTTGCAAACCAGGCCATGGCGGGCGGCGCATTCGGTGAGGATTTCCATAACGGTTTGGGGAGGAGTGCCATAGGCGACGCCGACGCGCAGGCTGCGGCGGATTTTGGCGTTGCTGAGAGTCCAGTTGGTAACCCGGTTATCGAGGAACACGGAGTTTGGAATCATGGTTTCGATGTCGCCGGAACTGCGGATGACCGAGGATCGGGTGTTGATTTCGGTGATGACGCCGGTGATGCCTTCCACATCGACGGTATCGCCGACGCGGACCTTGCGTTCGGTGAGGAGGATGATGCCGCTGACGAAGTTTTTGATGAGAGTCTGGGTGCCGAAACCCAGGCCGATGGCCAGCGCGCCGCCGAAGAACGCGAAGACGGTGAGCGGGATGTGGAGGAAGGCGAGGGTGCCGATGGCGAGAAAGAACCCGACGACGATCATCGTCCAGGTGCGCAGGGTTCTGGCTTGGGCTTCCCTGAAGCGGCCGCGGCGGACCAGCGTGCGCTGGATGCGCTTGGCCAGGCGGGAGGCGATCCCATAGCTGATGAGGAAAAACATCAGGGCGCGCAATAACATGCCGAGGGTGACGGGAATCTTGTAGGTGCGCGGGCCATCCTCGGTTTCCACCTTGTCGTCGAAACTCATCACTTCGAAGGACCAGATATCTTTCAGAATGGCCCAACCCGCATGGCCGAGTCCGGGTAGGCGGGAGAGCCACCCGGCATGATCTCCATCCGGGGAATACTCCTTGAGCCAGCGCTTGAGGAGCTTGCGCTGCGCGCCCGCCGCCTGGGCCACCCGTTGGAGCATGGCGAGCTTCTCACTGAAGGCCGCGCGTTGGTCGTTGATCAGATTGAAGCGGGGGTCCTCGGTGGTGACCGCCTCGGCGCGCGATTCGAGTTTGCTCAGATCGGCGCTGCTCCCGGCGATTTCGTTGTCGAGCACGTTTTCCCAAGCCCGGACGCGCTCGAACAGGACCGCCAGCACCTCAACCGCCTTGTTGGTGGCATAATTGCTGGTGGCATCGATGATCGCCCTGCGGTCTTTGTAGGCTTCCAGCGAAAAGTTTTCCAACTGGGTCAGGCTTTCGAGTCCTTCGATGAGCGCCTCGATCGATTCGACGCGGTCCTCAGCCACCTCCAGCCGGAACTTTGCCAATTCCAATGCCGCCGCATTTTTGTCCGCCTGCGCATCCTTATCAGTCGCGGCGTCCTTGTCTGCCGGGGTGTTTTTGTCCGCCTCTTTTTCCGGCGGCGTTGCCGGCAATGGTGGCACTGCGGAGATCAGGGCATCCACCGCGGACTGCGCCTGGGTGCGGGCGGCTTGGGCTGTCTTGAGACGTTTGGAAACGATCTCCAGCTCCTTTTGGATGGCATGTTTGCGCGTGTCGGAAAGTTTGCTGACTTTCGCCATGTCTTCGTCGCTGAAGCGGCAATTCGCTTTGGCGAGTTTGACCTTGCGGTCGATGAGCGCGAGATCGATTTTGGCGGCAACCACGAGGTTTTTGCAGCTTTCGCACAGGTTTTCGAGCAGATCGCTCCGGATGGCCAAGGCCCGGGCTTTGCCGCGGGCCGCTTCCAGGCGCCACTTGGCGGCCGGGGTGGTGGCTTCGGAGGCATTGCGCACCGCGACGACCATCTTGCTGACGGATTCTTCGGCGGCTTTGGTTTCGGTCAGGGTGGTGGCGAGGATGCTCTGATAGTTGGAGAGGGACGCTTCATGGGAGGAGAGTTTGGCTTGGATCGCGTCGCGTTCGTTGAGCAACTCGTCGATCAGCAGCAACGAGTAGGGAGGCTTTTCCTTGAAACCTATCCACGCGGCATCTTCATTGCGGGAATTTTCCAGGACTTTGCGGGCATCCGACGTGGCCTCGAGATTCTTGAGCGCACGGGTGGCCATGAGCACCATTTGCTCAAGATCGCGGTGCCGGTCCGCCATTTCCTCCGAGGTGATTCCTGCGGGGAGCGAGGCGGCGGGAACATCCTGGCGCGCCAGGGTGTCGCGGGCATCCCGCAGCCATTGTTCCAGGCGTTCGCGGGTTTCCACGGTTTTTTCGGAATCCGGGGTTTTGGCGGGTGCCTGGGATTCGGGCACCATCTTCAAGGGGATGCTTTGGCCCTGTGCAGGGATGGTCGCCGCCGTTAGAACCCAGGCGGTCAGCATCCACCGGAGCATGCCGGTTGGGGGTCGTCGGGTGGATTTCATGGTGGGAAACTTGTCCGTTAGGGGCGGAACATCAAGCGCGAAGACTCGTTTCAAGGATCGCCACGTTCGTCACGTTCGAGTTGGATGCGATCATTGAGGTTGCGGGCTTTGACGCGGCGATCACGTTTGGCCCAGCGTTCGACGGCCATCTGGCGTTTTTGCGCGCGCTTCCTATGAGTGGCGATTTCGTTTTCCAAATTGAGGAAATGCTGGTGGCGTGCGGCGTCCAGGGATCCGGCATCGACGGCCGCGCGGATCGCGCAGCCCGCATCGCTGCGGTGGCCGCAATCGGCATAGCGGCAGCCCGCCGCCAGCGCCGCCACATCGGAAAAGCTTTCGCGCAGCGTCGTTTCATCGGTCCACATTTGGATTTCGCGCATGCCGGGGTTGTCGATGAGCATGCCGCCGCCGGGCAACGGCACGAGTTCACGACTGGTGGTGGTGTGGCGGCCTTTGCCGGTGGTGGCGTTGACTTCGTCGGTCCACTGCCACTCCTCGCCGTAGAGTTCGTTGACGATGGTGGATTTGCCGACGCCGCTGGAGCCGACGACGCACATGGTGACGCCTTTTTTGAGATATTTTTTCAGGGTTTTCAGGCCATTGCCGGCGACGGCGCTGGTGATGTGGACCCTGGCGCCATCCCACAACGCAGCGATTTCCGCAGCGGCCTGGCGGTTTTGCTCGACCGGGTAGAGGTCGGATTTGTTGACCAGCACGACGGCCTGGGCACCGCTGCGTTCGATGAGCATGAAGTAGCGTTCCATGCGGCGGATATTGAAATCCGGGCCGGCATCGGTGACCACCGCGACGTAGTCGATGTTCGCCCCGATCACCTGGGCCTGCGAACTGCTGCCGGGCATTTTACGGGAAAAACACGACTTGCGGGGCAGGATCGCGCGGATGACGTGCGGCTGGTTTTCATTGCCAGGTTCGATGGCCACCCAATCGCCGACGGCCGGCAGGTCGGCGTCACAGGCCGCCTCGTGCCAGACGCGGCCGCCCAGGATCACATCGATTTCCTCGCCGTCGCCGAGGAAGGCACCGAAGTTGATCGGCGACTCGCGGATGAGGCGTGCGGGGACCCAGCCTTTCGCGCGGTAGGGCGCGAAGGTGGTGTCGAAATCCGGGTTCCAACCGAGTTCCCGCAAGGTCATTCGCGGCGCAGTCTAGCGCGGGATACGGCGCTGTCGATGCCCGCGTTGCAAGGGGGCGGATTCGCACCCAAGGAGGCACTTGAAGGATCCACAAATGTTGAAATGTCATCCCCCCGGTCGAACTTATTGTCAAAATCCGCCGCCTTGATTGTAGATTTCTTTTTCATCTGGTATGATAAATATACCATCTAGCTGTCAATCAGGATTTTTGGCACGATTTTTTCCTGCCCTGTTGGCCGAAAATCCTGCTGGCTGAGCGGGTGGTTTTGCGTCCATGATGGCGGCACGCCCATGTTTGTCATATCGATTGCCGCCCTGAGACGCAACACCGCCATTCTGCGCGAGGTGAAGGAGGCGGCGGGTTGCCGGCTGGTGCTGGCGCTGAAAGGGTTTGCCTGTTGGAGGGCGTTTCCCCATGTGCGCGATGATCTGGATGGCTGCTGTGCCTCGGGATTGTGGGAGGCGTTGTTGGCCCGCGATTATTTCCAAAAACACATTGTCACGTATTCACCGGCCTATGACGAGGCGGATGTCGCGGCATTGTGCGGGTTCACCCATCATCTGGATTTCAACTCGTTGTCGCAATGGTTCAGGTTCCGCGATCAAGTCATGGCACACCCGCGGTTCCAGAGCGGCGATCTCCAATGCGGGTTGCGGGTCAATCCGGAATGTTCCACCGGCCACACGCCGCTCTACGACCCCTGCGTTGCCGGCTCGCGCCTGGGCATCACCGCAGATCAACTCACCACCGCCGATCTAACCGGACTTTCGGGCCTGCATTTCCACACGCTCTGCGAACAGAACTCCGACGCCCTGGCCACCACGCTCGCCACCGTGGAGGAGAAATTCGGATTCCTGTTAGAATCGCCGCAATTCACCTATCTCAACATGGGCGGCGGCCATTGGATCACCAAACCGGATTACGACCGCCAGCGACTCATCCGTCTGATCGTGGAAACCCGCAACCGATACGGCGTCGAGGTGTGGTTGGAACCCGGCGAGGCCATTGCCATCCACAGCGGGGTGTTGCGCGCCACCGTCATGGATGTGTTCCAATCCGCCGGACACCGGCTCGCCATCCTCAGCGTTTCCGCCACCGCCCACATGCCCGACGTGCTGGAAATGCCCTATCGCCCGGATGTTTTCCTCGTCGATCCCGCGCCCCCGGCCGGAGATGCCCGACCTGCGGTCACCTTTCCTAACGAATCCTATCACCTTGCCGGCGGGCCGCAATCCCCGGCACCTGTCTATCGGTTAGGCGGTCCCACCTGTTTGGCGGGCGATGTGGCGGGCGACTTCGCGTTTTCCCGGGAACTGGTGGTTGGGGACACGCTGGTGTTCGATGACATGGCGCATTACACGATGGTCAAGACCACCACCTTCAACGGGGTGAAGCATCCGCCCATTGCCCTGCAACACGAGGACGGGCACCTGGAGATCATCCGCGAATTCGGCTATCAGGATTTCCGCGACCGGCTGGCCTGACGCGGCCGTTTCAGCATCCCAACCCTCCACCCCCATGATCGACACCCACCATCACCTCTGGAAATATTCCGCGGATGAATATGGCTGGATTCCGCCGGGATCCGTGCTCACCCGCGATTACCTCGCCGCCGAACTGGAAGCGGCCACCGCCGCCGCCGGCGTGACTGGCACGGTCGCCGTTCAGGCACGCCAGATCCTGAAGGAATCCGCATGGTTGTTGGAAATGGCCGAGACCGCGCCGGTGATCCGCGGAGTGGTCGGTTGGGTGCCCCTGATCGATCCCGAGGTGGGCGAGCACCTGTCACGGTTGGCGGCCTATCCGAAGTTCAAGGGAGTGCGGCATGTGTTGCAGGACGAGGCGGATCCGTATTTCCTGCGCGATGATTTCCACCGTGGTCTGGCGTTGTTGCCGGATTTGGATTTGCGCTACGATCTGCTGCTTTTCCAGCGGCAACTGCCGGTGGCGATCCGATTGGTGGACCGCCAGCCGGATCTGGCGATCATCATCGACCACATTGCCAAACCGGTGATTTGCTTGGGCCGCATCGATCCACAGTGGAAAACCGACATGACCGAACTCGCCAAACGCGACAACGTGCTCGGCGTCAAAATCTCCGGCATGGTCAACGAAGTGACCGACCCGCAACCCGATGAAACCACCCTGCGCGCCTACTTCGATGAAACGCTTGAAATTTTCGGCGCGGACCGCCTGATGGTCGGCACCGATTGGCCGGTTTGCCTGTTGCGCATCGATTCCTATCAGGCGTGGACCGCCATGGTCCGGGGGTTCGTCGCGCGCCTCAGCGCCGACGAGGCCGCCGCGATTCTTGACGACAACGCCGAACGCATCTATGACCTCTGAGCCATGATCACCCGCATCCTCGCCAAACGCATCATCCCCATCGTGGTCCTCGAATCTGCGGACGCCGCCGAACCGCTGGCCGAAGCATTGTTAGACGGAGGCCTGGACATCCTGGAAATCACCTTGCGTACCGCCGCCGCCGAAGAGGCGATCGGCCGCATCGCCAGGCGTTTTCCGGAGATCCTCCTCGGTGCCGGCACGTTGTTGGAAACGGAACAAGTCGTCCGCGCGAAAAACGCCGGTGCCGTGTTCGGCCTGGCACCCGGCCTCAATCCGGAAATCGTCGCCGCCGCCCGCGCTGCCGGTCTGCTGTTCGCGCCCGGCGTGATGACCCCCAGCGAGATCGCACGGGTGCTGGCCCGCGGTTGCTAGCTGCTCAAGTTCTTCCCCGCCGAACCCGCCGGCGGCGTGAACATGCTCAAGGCCCTGGCCGGCCCCTACGCCCATACCGGCGTCATGTTCATCCCCACCGGCAGCGTGTCCGCAATAAATCTAACAGACTACCTGAAGTTGCCGGTGGTCGCCGCCGTCGGCGGTTCGTGGATGGTGGACAAACAACTCATCCAGGCCGGCAAGTGGGCCGAGATCACCCGCCTCACCCGCGAAGCGCTCGCCATGGCTGCGGCGGGATAAAGGGTGTAGGATTATTTCCTGAGGCCGGGATCCGTGCGGACCCTTTCGGCTAACAATTTATACCCTTCGGCATTGAAGTGGAGTTTGTCGCCGAGGAAAAGTTCGGGGCGCGCCTTGCCCTCTGGATCCAACGGAACATCGTAGGTTTCGATATAGCGGAGGTGGGGTTTATCCTTGATGAAACCGGCGATGAGCCGATTGAGATCCTTGGTCATGTCCGCCTGTTTCCAGCGTGAGATGGCCGGGCTGAGCGAAATGAAGATGATGTCGGTCGCGGGGAGTTTGGCATGCACGGTGGCGACGAACTCCTTGAAATCCGCGAACACGGCATCGACCGGGCGGCCGGTCCAGAGGTCGTTGCCGCCGGCGCGCAGATAAATGGCGCGGGGTTCGTAGGGGAAGATGATGCGCGGCGCGAAATGGGTGGCATCCACGATCTCGGAACCACCGAACCCGCGGTTGATCACGGTCACTTGAGGGAAGTCCTTGGCGAGCGACGACCACATCCGGATCGTTGACGAACCGATGAACAACACCGCACCCTTGGGCGGCGGCTGCGCGGCAGCGGACCGTTCGAATGCGGTGATCTCTCCCTCCCACCTGGCGAAGTCATGCGCCGCGGGATCCGCGCGGAGCATGCCGCACCAGGAACCAAACAGGAATAGCAGAATCCAAAGATACGATCCGGAGCGTCGCATGCGCGCAGGGAGTTAAGGATTGAGTTTGCGTACCCACACGTTGCGGAAGCGCACCGGATTGCCGTGGTCCTGCAGGTAGAGCGGCCCTTTTTCGACATATCCGTTGAGCGGTGCTGCGGTGGTGCTTTCCACTCCGACCGCGATGTGGTCCTGAATCAGCACCCCGTTGTGCAACACGGTGAATGATCCCGGCTGCACCTTGCCGTCGGCAGCCTTC
>Ga0073936_10005489_pt1 | contig 17108 bp, 14 predicted proteins | sample AliMusrvi5mmetaG_FD_87041 | JGI IMG/M metagenome (GOLD analysis project Ga0073936, IMG submission 87041) | Freshwater lake bacterial and archeal communities from Alinen Mustajarvi, Finland, to study Microbial Dark Matter (Phase II) - Alinen... | ecosystem: Environmental > Aquatic > Freshwater >... | reverse complement strand
TTGCAGGACGAGCTGGAGTTTGTGGCAGAGCTGGCTGCCGACGAACTGCCGGTCGTGCCGCCGCTGCCGGGGTGCGATGGCGAACGGCTGCGCATGGCCGGGGACACGCCGTTCGCGCTCTTCCCGCGCGTGGGCGGCCGCCCGCTGGAGGAGCCGGCGCCGGAGGAATGGCAGCAGCTGGGTCGCCTGCTGGCGCGGTTGCACAGCGTGGGCGCACGACACGCGCCGTGCGACCGCGTAACGATCGCCCCGGACCGCTCGCTGGCGGCACACGCGGCGTTTATGCTCCAGAGCGGCCTGATCCCCGGACGCCTGTGCGAGGATTTTCATGACGAAATCGAGGCGTTGCAGGAGGCCATTATGCCGTTGTTCGCCGGCATCACGCTCATCCGCATTCATGGCGACTGCCATCGCGGCAACATTCTCCATCGGCCCGGCGGCGCGTTTCACCTGATCGATTTTGACGACATGTCGCTCGGGCCAGCCGTGCAGGATGTCTGGATGCTGCTGCCGGGGCATCCGAGCGACAGCCGCGCCGAGCTCGACGCGCTGGTCGAGGGGTATGAAACCTTCCGGCCGTTCGACTGGGATCAATTGCGCCTGGTGGAGGCGCTGCGCGCCATGCGCTACGTGCACTACGCCGCGTGGTGCGCCCGACAGCAGCTCGATCAGGGGTTTGTGCAGACCGCACCAGGGTGGGGGACCCCCGAATACTGGCGCCAGGAGATTGAGCAACTGGCGCGCCAGCGCGAGGAAATCGGCGCGACGAGCGGCGGCGGCATGCCCGATTGAACCTAAACGGAACAGATTCTTGTTTGGGTTATCTGGAAAGCCGGAAATCAGGAATCAGATGGTCATTCCTCCTGGTTTCCTAAGTTCCAGATTTATAAACCACAGGATCAACTGTTCTTTCCAGGTTCATCCGTGGGCGCCGGCGGCCGGATGGTGCGGCCGAAATACCAGATCAACCCCACAATGCCGGCCAGCACGCACCAGATTTCCACCCATTCCGGGGCGATCCACCCGAGGAATGGGTTTGCTGCGGACCACGGCTGCAGCGGCGCGGCATCCATGTTCGCGTGATAGATGCTGTCGAGCACGACATGACTGTAGGCGCCGATGGCTGCACCCCAAATGGCTGCCGTCCACGAAGTGTGCGTTTCGACGGTCACGTCCGAATTGCTGCAGCGGATCGCGACGCAGTTCCAGAGGCGTTTGATCCACTGGCTGACCGGCTTGCCAATCGCGCTGATCGCGGCGGCGACGCATGTCGCGCCGAGAAACGTGTGAAAGAAGGTGTGGTAGCAGATGTCGTGCCGCGCCATGTGCCACAGCACTTCCGTGTCGATCACTACCTGCGTGAGCCCGAAGACCACGAGGCTGAACCGCCGTGGCATGGCGGCTTTGACGAGCATCCCGGGGCCCATGTGAAGTGGTGTAAAGGGCATGGTTAAACAGATGAGTTACGGTGAAACCGAAGGGGGCGGCGCGTAGTCGTAGAAACCGTGTCCGCTCTTGCGGCCGAGTCGGCCGTCCGACACTAGGCGCCGGAGCAGCGGGGCAGGGCAATAGCGGGCATCTCCCAGATCGCGATGGAGCCCCTCCAGACCCGCCAGGCAGATGTCGATGCCGATCAGGTCGGCCAGCGCCAGCGGTCCCATGGGGTGACCGGCGCCGAGGCGCAGACAGGCGTCGATGGCTTCGCGCGTGGCTGCGCCGCTTTCCAGGAGCCCGGCAGCCTCGTTGATCATGGGCAGCAGAATGCGGTTGAGGACAAAGCCGGGGACGTCCGTGACCGCTACAGGCGTCTTGCCAAGGCGTTCGGCCAGGCGCAGGACCGCGTTGCGGACCTCGGGGAGGGTCTGTCTGGCGGAGACGACCTCCACCAATGGGACCCGGTACGCCGGATTCATGAAGTGCAGGCCGATGACGCGGCCGGGATGGCAAAGGCCGTCAGCCAGCGCGGTCAGGGAGAGCGTGGAGGTGTTGGAGGCGAGGATGGCGTCGGGCCGGACCAGCGTCTCAAGGCGCGCAAGAAGCTGTCGTTTGGTAGCCAGATTTTCGGGCACCGCCTCCACGACAAGATCACAGGATGCCAACGCTGACAGGTCAATCGTCGTCCGGATCGCGGCCGGGACTTGCGTGCGCGCAGTGGCCGGCGCCGTGCCCATCTTCACCTGGCGGTCGACGTTTACGTCGATCACGGCCATGGCGCGCGTCAGCCGCGCCGGATCGCGTCCCGCGAGGAGCACCGGCAGGCCGGCCTGCGCGCAGCAAAGGGCAATGCCGCTGCCCATGGTGCCGCTGCCAATGATTCCGACAGTCTGGATTTCCAGCATGGCGAGGTTTCCGGCCGGGGTTCGCTTCGATGCGGTGTCTTAACAGAAGCGCCTCAGCATGGTCAAGAGCGTTCACGCGACAATGCGATGGAGTGCGGAATCGTACGCGAAAAGGGCACCGAGGACACAGAGGAAGACAGAGACCACAGAGATCATTATTGCCGCAACCACCCTGCGTGCAGCGGCAGGGCAATTGCGGTTATAGAATCCTCTGTGCCCTCATCTCCCCTCTGGGATCTCTGTGTCCACAACCTGGTATGTTCAATGCCGGACATGCGCTTGAGAAGTGCCACAGTGCGGGGTATCATGGCTACCACGGGTGATGACATGCACAAGATTTCCCCAGTTTATCGGACGGAAGACGGCATGAAGGTGATTGATCTGCGCCTGAACCGCGTGGCGCAGCTCTTCAACACGTTCGATCCCTCGCCGTTCCACGAGCGCGACCTAGATGACGATGCCGAGGCGTACATCGTGGCCTGCGCCCGTGAGATTACCCGCCGTCACAAGATCAAGCTGGTACTCCACCTGCCACCCGAGGAGGCGGCGCGCGAAAATGCGCGGCAGATCGAGCAGGCGGTGAACCACTATTTTCTCTACCGTGCGCAGGCCTATCGCCGCGAACTGCTGCAGGTCTTCCGGCAGGCGCGCTGGAGCCTGCTGGTGGGGCTGGGCACGCTGATCACCTGCCTGGGCCTGCGCGGCCTGATTGTGCTGCTGAACTTGAAGGACCATCCGCTGGCCGGAGAGATCGTCTCCGAGGGGTTGCTGATCATCGGCTGGGTGGCCATGTGGCGGCCGGTGGAACTCGTCCTCTACGCATGGCACCCGACGCGCCAGACCCTGCGCGTCTACCGCGACCTGAGCTGCTCGCCGGTCGAAATCCACGTGCGCGAAGCTCCGTAAGGACGCAGGAGAGGTAGGCGAAGTTTAACGCCGGGATTTCGCCGTGTCGGCAAGGCGATAATCTCCGGCAACTGGTTGGGCAATCCCCAGTTTAACGAATTCGGATTGGCTCATCGCCTCTTCGATGAAGGCGAGCATGTTTTCCAGAGGGACATCCCCTTCAACTGCATGGGCGGGGGCAAATATGTATCCGCCGTCTTGCCCCAGTCTGATCAATGTGCGCGACTCCCGACGCACATCCTCCACCGCTCCGTACGGCAGCGTTTTCTGCGTGGAAAGTCCTCCGTGAAAAGCAAGACGCCCGCGGTAGCGCGGTATCAGGGTTTTGACATCCATGACTTCCGGCTGAAATGGATTGAAACAGTTCACGCCAATCCCGATGAGATCGTCGAACAACTCATCCACGTCACCACAGGAATGGATGGAGACATAGCGCCCGGCATTCCGGACAACGCCGTACATTCTTTTGAGTTCCGGGTAGATGAACTCATGCCAAAGGTCCGGCCCCATCTGAAGGCCAGACTGCTGTCCCCAGTCATCGCCGAAGTGGACGGCATCAATCTCGAATGCAAGGGCCTTCTGAATTTGTGCGATATTGTAGTCTGTGATGGCATGTAGAAGTTCGTGGACGAAGCCGGGATGATCGAGAAAATCCATCATCAAGTCTTGCATGCCCCGCATCGTCCAGGCCCGCTCATATAACGAAAAGCCGATTGGGAAGACACGAAAACAATCCCCGTGTTTTCCAAGTTTGTCTGGTATGTCAGTGAAGAAGCGGTCATCTGCCGGATTCGGAAACCGGTAACCTGCCAGCGTTGGCTCAGGAAGAACCGTGTGTTCGACGATGCCAATGTCCTTATCCTGGCTTCGATCCCAGACGACGCCGAAAACATCCCTCACCCGATCGTTTCCCACATCTTCAAAGAAGCCGATCGAATCGCCCAACGCCAGGAGATGATTGTCCAGCACGGCGTCCAGGTTTTCCGTGCCGTAGTGCTTCACCAGCTTTGTTCGAGCTTCTGCCGTGAACGAGAAAGACCAGGGAACATATGGCGGTTTCTCGCCGGCATAAACCGCGCGGACAATTTCACGCTTTGTCATATCGGCAGCCCGCGCACGTCCCGGACAGGGAGACTACACCTTGGCGTCGGCCGCGGCGACGGCCTTGCCAACCGAATCCCGAACATCCTTCAGCCGCGAAATGATCGGCAGTTTTTGTGTGCAGGCGCGTTCGCACTGGCCGCAGGCGGTGCAGTCGTCGAGGTGGTGCCCGCTGCGCAGCAACCCCCAGTGCCAGTTCATGCGCTTCGCCATGTCTTCCGGCTTGCCGGAGAGCGCAAACTGGTTGTAGGCGTCCATCAGCTTCGGCACGGGTAGCCCCTGCGGGCAGGAGTCGCAGTAGCCGCACCCCGTACAGAGCGAGTCGAACGAGGCGCGCAGCCCGTGGCGCATAGTCGCCACGCGCTCCGGCAAGATCGGCTGGAACCCATTCACCGCGGCCAGCGCCTCTTGCAGCTGCTTCTGGTTGGAGAGGCCGACCAGCGCTACGGTGACGCGCGCGTCGTTGAAGAGCAGCCGCAGGGCGCCCTCGGTCACCGTCTCGTCCGGACGTGTGCGCACGAAACCGAATCGCTCCGGGTGCTGCGGGATCAGCCCGCCGCCGAGTGGGTTCATGGCCACCACGGCGCGGCCGCGGCGGTGGGCCTCATCCAAGGCCGCCTCGCGGAAAGCGAAGTTCATGGCAGAGTAGCCAAGCAGCACGCCGGCGAACGGGTAGTCAGCCAGCAGTTCGGCGATCTCGCGGCCGCGCATGTGGCTGGAGACGCAGATGTGGCGCACCAGCCCCTCTGCCTGCAGCTTCTCGAACGCCTGTAGAACCCCCTTGGCCTTGCGCTCGCGCCAAGCCTCCGGGGTCAGCACGCACCAGACGTGGTAAAAATCGATGGCGTCGACCTGTAGCCTTTTTAGCGAGGTCTCGCAGTCGCGGCGCACGTCGTCTGCCGTGGCGCTGAAGGTCTTGGTTGCGACGTAGAACGGCCGCTGGGCGCGCGTGCGGCGCATCTCCTTGAATGCCACGCCCATGCGCTCCTCGGACTTGCCGTAGCCGATGGCGGTGTCGAAGTAGGTGATCCCCGCGTCATAGCAGGCCTTGACCAGCGCGGCGCATCCTTCGACGTCTTCCTGATTCTCGAAGCGCATGCCGCCGAAGCCCAGGGCAGAGACGGAAAGACCGGTGGAACCGTAGGGCTTGTAGAGCATGGGAACCTTTCAGCGTGCGCGGGAATATAACGCAGTTCGTGTTCTTATAGCGAAACCCGGATGAGGCTGCAAGGGCGTGCGAAGGTCCCCAACTGCGGGAGTTCAGCGCGCGGTTAGCCGGAAATCCATGCGCTCAAGGCGTGGATTTCGACAGCAGCTGAGTATGCGGCGAATATCTGAAATGCGACGAAATGCGACAAATAGAAGGCGATAAATCCGTTGTAATAACTCATAATACGCTGCGCCGCACTATGTTATAAGTGATGTGCGCGCGCAATAGCCTCCCCATCTGTCGCACGCATTTTCCGTCTTTCTTCCGGAAGTACAACAGGGCCCATCCGACATTCAACCCGGAGTTTCCCATTTGACCTGTGGGTCCACAAACATCGCGGGGCATTCCGGTCGCGCAACTGAAATCGTCGTGCATTCCGGTGTGCGGTCGAACGTCATGTTTCGACGCTCGACCCAACGTAGAGTCACCCGCAGAGATTTCGTATTGCCTGCACCCAATGAGTTCCCTGCTTTTTGACGCTTCACCATCGATCAAAGCCTTTGTTGCGTGGCTTGATTCCATGTCAATGACCTCGACTGGCGAAGCGAAACCGGGAACCATGGGCCAACTGCAAGGTGCGTTGACTTTCCGGGCGCAGGGATGGGATACTGCCGTCTCCAAGTCCGTGTTGTGGAGACTGCCCGTGCGCGTTGCGATTATTTATCCGCCGCTGCTGTCCGACAAGGGCGTGCCGCTGCTCTCCCAGAACCGCCAGTTCCAGTGGTTTCACCGGCCGACGTACATCTATCCTGTGGTGCCGGCGCTGGCAGCAACTCTGGCGCACAAGGCAGGGCACGAGGTGGCCTGGCTGGACGGCATTGCCGAGGGGTGGACGCCGGACGAGTTCGACGCCCAACTGAAGGCGTTCAACCCGGAACTGGTCGTGCTGGAAACCAAGACGCCGGTGGTCAAGTTGCACTGGCAGTTTGTGCGTTCGCTCGTAATGCAGCGTCCCACGACGCGCGTCGTGATGGTCGGCGACCACGTGACCGCGCTTCCGGCCGAGACGTTCGCCAACTGCCCGGTCAACTACATCCTGACCGGCGGCAACTACGACTTCCTGCTGCTGAACCTGCTGGCGCATCTGACGCGCGACGATGCGCTGGAGCCGGGCATCTACTGGCGCGAGGGCGGGGCAGTCCACAACAGCGGCACCTTCCGCCTGGACCACGATCTGCGCACGCAGCCGTGGATCGACCGCGACCTGACGCGCTGGCGGCTCTATTCCGTGAAGAACGGCAATTTCCGCCGCACGCCAGGCACCTACATCATGTCCGGCCGCGATTGCTGGCACGGCAAGTGCACCTTCTGCTCCTGGACCACGCTCTATCCGTCCTACCGCACGCGCGACCCGATCGACGTGGTGAACGAGATTGGCAACCTGATTGAGCGCTACGGCGTGCGCGAGATCATGGACGACGCCGGCAGCCTCCCCGTGGGCGACTGGCTGACGACCTTCTGCCGGGAGATGATCGCGCGCGGGTACCACAAGAAGATCCGCATCGACTGCAACATGCGCTTCGGCCGCCTGACGCTCGACGATTACCGCCTGATGCGGCAGGCCGGCTTTCGGCTGATCCTGTTCGGAATGGAATCCGCCAACCAGGCGACGCTCGACCGGCTGGTCAAGGGGGTGCAGGTCGCGCAGATCCGCGAAGGGGCGCATGCCGCGGCCCGCGCCGGGCTGGACGTGCACGTCACCGTGATGTTCGGCTACCCCTGGGAAAACGAAGCCGACGTGCGCAACACCGTGGAACTGGCGCGGACGCTGCTGCGCAAGGGCGACGCCTACACGCTGCAGGTTACAATGGTGGTGCCGTATCCCGGCACACCGCTGTTCCGCGAACTGGATGCACAGGGGCTGCTGCAGACGCGCAACTGGGATGACTACGACATGCGCACCGCCGTGATGAAGTGCCCCTTGCCTGAGGATACGATCAAGGCAGCGGTACGGCAGGTGTACCGGGGGTTCCTGCTTCCGGAAACCATCCTCCGGCGCATTGTTACCACGCGCCACCCCGTCGACGACCTGAAATTCTACTGGCGCGGGTTCCGCTCGCTGGTCGGGCATCTGCGCGACTTTCGCTGAGCGCCGCGCGTCCGGGCGTGGAGGTGCGTATGACGGGGCTGGATCTCGAACGGCATTTTCGGGAGCATGGGACGTGGGTGGACTGGTCGACTACGACCGACACCTGCAAGGCCGGCGACCTGTCGCGGCCGGTGCGTACTGTGGCCGTGTCCTGGAAAGCCTCCTGGTGGGCCATGCACGAGGCCGTGGCGCGCGGCGCCGACCTGTTCGTGTCGCACGAGCCCATCGGCGTATGCGCGAGGAACGGCTCCACCTCCCCGGACGTGGCCACGGCGTTGCCGTCGGAGCAACTGATGTTTGACTGGCTGCGGGAGATCGGGCTGACGGTTTACCGCTGCCACGATTTCTGGGACGCCTATCCCGGCGAGGGCGTGCGCGACAGCTGGGTGCGCGGGCTGGATTTGGGCGGAAGGGTGGTGGCGGATGCCTACCCGTACTATGTCACCGAGGTCGAACCCCTAACCGTGCGGCAACTGGCGCGGCAATTACTGGCACGGCTGCGCCCGCTGGGGCAGGATGTCGTGCTGCTGGCGGGAGATCCGGAGCGCGTGGTCTGCCGTATCGGCACCGGGACCGGCGCGATCACGGATCCGGCGCGCATGCGCGAACTGGGCGCGGATTGCGGCGTGATCGTGGAAGATTTTTTCGCGCACGTCCGAATGGGCTCACATGCGAGAGATCTGCAATTTCCCATGCTGATGGTGAGCCACGGCGTGGCGGAGGAGTGGGCGATGCCGAACCTGACAGCTTACCTGCGGCGTGTATTTTCGTCTCTGACGGTGTTTCACATCCCGCAGCGATGCCCTTACACGGCGATCACCGGGTGAAAAGTTAAGCAAATAGATTTTGCTGGCACGGCAAAAGCTATCCCTTGAAAATCACGAATTTCCGCATGGCATAGTTGATCAGCAGCGCCACGACCATGTTGCTGACGAAAGCCACGGTTGTCATCACGCCGAACGCGCCGATCAGCCAGCGCATCAGCAGGGTGCCCACGACAAAGCTGACGCCTGACACGGCATAGAACATCCCCAGTTCCACCAGGCGGCGATGGCGCCCGGAGCGGAACACAAACCGGATGTTCAGCAGGTAGGCCACGAGGTTTGAGACCAGGAAGGCCGCGCCATTGGCCAGCGTTGCGTTTTCCTTTCGCAGCGCGTCGCTGATTTCCGGCACATGCAGGTGCAGCAGCCGGAGGACCAGATCGTTCGGCTGCATGCACGGCAGAAGTTTCCAGCCCAGCAGGTAAAAAATCAGGATATTCGTGGCTGTGGCAATCCCGCCGCAGATCGCGTATTTGACGAACTGCAAGGCGTGGCCCGATTCCGGAGTGAAAATGTGTTTGCGATCGAACATAGAGGGCGTCCTTGTACGCGAAATGATAGGCGGACGGTGCGACGCAAGGCAAGCGGTATCGCCGGCCGCGGCGCATCTTACGGATGCAGTGTAGCGGCCGGAACCCAGCCACGGTGACCGTTGGCCTCGACCAGCACCCAATTTTCGGCTTTTTCAACCGGCGTGACCACACGGCCGGGGGACAGGATGAACAGGGCACGCGCGGTGGGTGATGGACAGAGGCGGGCAGTGACCAGTTCGATCATCGTGCGATTCTGGCGCTCAATGTGTCCGGTCCAGCGTTGACACGCATAGAGGCCGGCAGCCAGCACAACGATCCCTGCGATAATGGCCAGCCAGGGGCGCCACGCATGCAGTACGCTTGTCACGACCACCGCCAGAATAAGCGCGGCGGCGAACGGAAGCCAGCGGCGCGCCTGCCCCACGGTCGCCGTTACGGCCATTTCGCCGACAGACTCTGTGGGGGGCGGCTGGGCGTCGAATCGCTTGACAGCCGGGACCGTCGCACCCGGCCGCGCCGTGTTGAGGGTCAGCGCGAAAGGTCCGGCCGTTGCCACGCGGTAGACACCGGCCACGGGGTCGAAATAGGGGAGGCTTGCCATGCCGATCCGCGTGGCGTTCGTGGTGAGCGGTATCACCACCTGGCGCAACGCGAGCGCCCCCTTTTCGTCACGCGCAAGCTCCTGCGGCGGGTAGACGCGGAAATCCGGTCCCGGCTGCGGAAGCAGAACCTGCGCGTCGCCCAGCCAGCCATTGCCTAGAAGCGTGATGTTGAGGTTGACGAGGTCGCCGGGCATGGCCTGTGCTGGCTCCAGCGTGCCGGTCACGCGGAACGTGCCGATGGCGCCTTGAAATCCGGGCGGAACTCCTGTTGTCGGCAGCGGACGGAACTCCACCAGCAGTGGGCCGAGGCGGATCGCAGCGGATGAGGAGTAGGTCGATGAAAAAAAGCCAAAGGTGCGGTGTTCCACCAGATTTGCGTGCAGCGTGCCGTGAAATTCCTGGCGCCATGGTTTTGTGGCGCGGCCAATGGCGGCAAAAGACAGGATGTCCACGGTCCGGTCGCTGCGACGTTCCGCGCGCCGAGCTTCCGGCTTGTACGGGCCGATCGTAGCGCAGGGGTCGAGCGAGATACCGTCAATCCGCAGGTCCTGGGCTTCCGCGCCCGGCGACACCTCCAACTCGAGGCGAATTTCGAATGGCTGGCCGACGTACGGGCGTTCGGGCGCGATGAGGAAGCGTGCCGATTGCAGCTCGCCGCCACGGGCGGTGAGCGTGGCGGCAATGCCGAGTGTCAGCGCCAGCGCGAGGCGGTTGAAACTCATGGCGCCGCCTCCGGGATGGTTTTGCCGGCGAATACGCGTTCGCTCCAGCCGCGGTCATCCGCCTGTTCCTGCAGCCACGAGAGTGTCACGCTGGCCAGAAAGATCGAAAAGGTCAGCACGCCGAAAAGCAGGCCGGCATTGGCGAAGGCGCGCAGGCGACCCGCGCCGGGATGCGACCACAACCGCAGCAGTAACGCCACCCAGAGCAGCAGCCAGCCGCCCAGGGCAGCCTGCGCGCGGATCGGCAGCGGTGCGTCATGGTGCCAGAAGAAAAGCAGGTAGTCCCACGGCAGCTCCGCGTCCGTCTGGCCGGACTGCAGGGCAAGCGCCTGGCGGAGGTTCGTGCGGATTTCGGGCGTGCTCCCGGCATAGCGTTCCGCCCGGCGCAGCGCGACCGCGGCGTTCTCGCTGTCGCCGGCCAGCAGCAGCGCAGTGCCGAGGTTGAAAAACAGCGGACCATTGCGGACGCCGTCGTTCACCAGTTCGTGATAAGCGCGGGCGGCAGCGAGGAAGTCGTCTGGCGTGCGCGCGGCAGCCATGCGTGCGTTGGCCTGCTCCCAGAGAAACCACCGGGACGCGTCATCCGCACGGACCGCGACAGAAGTCAGTGTCACCGCGAGGATCAACGCGACGCGCAGGAGGGTGCCAACCGGCTTCATGGCGTCTCCTCCGAGTCGGCAATTGGCCGGTCGAGTTCAAAGGCGATCCGCGGCAGCAGCGCCAGCGCCTCGGGGATCACGGCAGCGGTTTCGCTGGCGGCGGCATCGGGTCGGTAGAGGGCCTGGTCCAGGCGTGCCAGCAGTGCGCCGCAGGAGGACGCGGATGTGGCGGTCACGCCATGCGCGCGCAGCAGCGTGGCAACCTCGCCCGGGGTAAGAACGCTGCCGGTCACGTTCAGGCGTGCAGCCAGGAACGCACGGATGGTCTGGCCGACCTGGGCGGCGTCGGGCTGTGGGCCCGCGGCACGGAGGGTTGCCAGTGCCAGCGCGAGAGCGCGGTTGCGACGATACGCCTGGGCCAGCGAAATGCGACGCCGATAGAGGTGCCGTCCGCCCCACGCCAGCAACCAGGCCAGTGGTCCCGCTGCCAGCCAAAGCGCGAGGATACGAATGGGCGGCAGCAGGCGGGCTGGAGCAGCGCCGGCAGCCGCCACGGTGATGGCAGCAGGCGCGGCGGCTGCTGCGTGTTCCACAGTCAGGCGCATGGCGTACGCCGGCTGGTTGGTGCTATCGGCGACGAGTTGCGTGTTGGCGCGGGACTGGACCGGGATGGGCAGGGTGCGGGTCATGCGATAGGTCCGGCTGGCAGTGTCAAACCACGCCACCTGGATCGGCGGAACTTCGAGCGTTCCCTCGCGGAGGGGGCGGACGCGGTAGCGGAAACGCTTGCCGGAGGGGATGGAAAGGGATTCGACATTGTCATCGTAAATCCGGAAATCGACGGTGAGATCGGGTTGCAGCCCCAGGATGGGCGGGCGCATGTTGCCGAGGCTGATGTCGCCCGTCAGGTCGAGCGAGAGCGTCAGCGGGTCGCCAACCTTGCAGATGCTGGCGTCGAGTTCGGCGCGCGCGGCCAGGCGGGTCCCGACCGAACCAATAAAACAGTCGGGGCGGTTGGTTTCCGGCGGCGGCACCACGCGCACGGTGACAGCCGGACCGACGCAGAAAACCTCGCGCAGCAGGGCCTGTCCGCGCGCGTCGGCGTTGGTGATGACCGGACCTTTGAAGACCAGCGGACCGAACGTGTAATCACCCTCCTGGCGCGGGGTGTAGGCAAGGGAGATGGTGTATTCCTGGCAGGCGCGGCAATCTCGCACGACGGATTGCGCGGGCAGGCGAAAGCGAATGGGTTGCGCGCGGCGCGGGTCGGTGCCATTGAGCAGATGGGCAAACAGGTCCATGGACTGCGTCTGATAGTCATTGATCGTAACAGCCGGAACACGGGGATCGTTGGTAACCAATCCCTCCAGCAGGCGCTTCAGGTCCGGCGTTTGCAAACCCTGGACTTCCGGCTGGCTCAGGCAGGTGCAGTCGAGATGCGGCGGTGCGGTGGGCAGAACCGGTTCGTATTTCTCGTTGGGCGGCGGCATGTTGGCGATCGCCACGGATAGCGTGATGGTGAACGGTTCGTCCACCAGCACAGTCTCGCGGCTGGCAGCGATGTGTGCAGAGACCAGATCCTGCACCTCCTGGCCTGTCACCTGCACGTCCGGTCCGCGCCCTGCGTAGCGCTGCCCATTGGTGCGCAACGTGATCGGACCTGTGGAAAACGTGCCGGCAGCACGCGGCTTCACCTGAAAGGCGAACTGGCGCGAGGAGACATCCTCCCGGCTCGTGTGGCCGTTGATGATCTGGAGCATGTGCCGGCTCAGGCTTTGCGAGCCGAGGTACTGTACGTCAGCCGGCAACGCGGTGAGGTCGGGCACGGACTGGCTGTCGTCCGCGCCGTTCACGACGACGTTGAGCAGCAGGGATTCGCCCAGGTAGATCTGCGTGCGGTTCGGTTGGACAGTGAGCATGACCTCGGCACGGGCAATGGCCGCCAGAAGTCCCAGCGCGGCCAAAGCAGCGCGCACCGGACAACCAGTTCTTGGAACAAGCACCATGAGGAGGTCACCAATCGCGTTCGCCGGGAAGCAGGGGGACTTTTTCCGCCTGACGACGTTTGTCCGTTTCGTGCTCTTTTTCGCGCTGCAGTGCGCGCTGCAGGAGATCCTGCACATTCTTTGGCGGTGGTTCGCGCGGCGGCTCCTGCGGCTCCTGCTTCTGTTCCGGCTTGTCCTTGGGCTGCTGTGGCGGCGGTTGCTTTTGTTCCTGCGGCTTCTGCGGCTGTGGCTGTTTCTGCTGTTGTTGCTGCTGCTGCTGTTGCGATTGCTGCTGCTTGGGGAGGAGTTCGCGGATGCGCAGAAGGTTCTTCAACGACTGGCGCTGACCGACAGAGGTTGGTTTTTCCTGGAGCGGGATGGTTTCGCACGTCAGGCGTTCGATCTCGGCGCGGTCCGCGGGCTTGAGCGTGGGGGCGTTGGTGTCGGACTGTGCTGTCTTGGCCATCTGATCCGCCCACGCCGGGAAGCGTTTTTGGAAATCGCGGGTCAGGGCCATGGCTTCGGGTTGATCCGGGCGGTAGGGGACGATCGGCTGATCGGCGCGTGTCAGGACGTTGCTTTGCAGGGCGATGTCCTCGTCGATCAACCCGGGCGGGGTAGTCATGCCGCGCCAGAAAAGGTAAACTGTCGGCTCGCAACGCGTCAAAAACGGACAGGCCTCAGGATCGAGATCACGCAGCCGGTCAGCCGCATTCTGCATGGTATCGCGCGCGCTTTCGACCAGGCGCTCGAATTCGGCGCGCTGCTGCACGTTGGTCAGGGCGGGCGACTGCAAAACCGCGCGTTTTAGCGGCACCCAGAGATCGCGATTGCATTCCTGCCGGTCGGCCAGTGATTCCAGCTGGCGGATCAGCTCCGGCACCTCGTTGGTAAAAGCGGCGGGCACCTCGTGAAGGAACGCGCGCTGTTCCTGCAGCATGCCGGCCAGAAGTTGATCCGGCGGCGTCTGTCCCTTTTCGCGGAGAATGCGCGCAATGCGGGTTTCCTCGCGCAGCGCGGGGAGTTGCTGGCTGGCGCGGGCCAGGTTCTGGCGGCGGCGCGACTCCTGGGGCTGGTTGCGCAGCGCCTGCTGGAAAGCGGCGCCGGCAGTCTCGAGCGCCTGAAGTCTGGCCTCCGCGGCATCGGGGCCGTTGGTGGCAGCGGCAGTCTGGAACGCGGCCGCGCCCAGAAGTTCGGCGGCGCGATCGCCGGCCCGTGGCGCATGGAGAATCGGTTCCAGCAGGACGATGGCTTCCTGTCCGGCGTGCAGACGAACAAGCGCCAGTGCGGCGTTGAACTGGTACGTCTGTGCTTCTTCGGCATCGGCGCCGCGCGCGGCCGAGACGTAGGTATCCGCCGCCTCCCGGTACTTACCACGCCGATAGAGCGACTGCGCCTCGCGCGCAGCCGCACGGCCGCCAGCAGTAACGGTCGGGGCTTCGGGCGGCAACAAGGCGGGCGTGGCAACGTGGTTCGTGGCGCCGTGTGCGAATGCGGCTGTCAGGAGCACAACAGCCAGAGAAATTGGCAATGCCGGCGGTTGCAGGGAGCGGGTACGCAGGGCGGTCAGGCGCCCGCGGCTGAGCACGGCCACGAGGAGCAGCAGCCCGATGGCGGGGAATAGAAACCACTGGTACCGGTCGACGTGTCGTCGAACAAGGGTCTCCTGCTGTTCGCTGGCGGCGATCTGGCGGAGATGCTGGCGGAAGATCGCGCCCAGCGTAGTTTGCACGGTGCTGGCGGTTCCCAGCGGGACGTAACGGCCGCCGGAAGCGCGGGCAATGGCGGAAAGCGTCTCTTCGGTCAAATGGCTGCGGACGGTTTCACCCTGATACACCAGGGAGCCAATGCCGTTTTCTTCCGGGATTGTGGTGCCCGAGGTGTCGCCGATGCCGACGGTGAATATCGGCACGCCGCGGCGCCTGGATTCCTGCGCGGCGGCAAGGGCTTCGCCAGCGAGGTCCTCACCGTCGGAAATCAGCAAAATGGCGTTGTGATCGTCCTGTGCCGGCGAAAGGGCATCGAGCGACTTGCGGATCGCGTCGGCCAGGTCCGTTTCGCCGCGTGGGGCGCTGTCGGGCGAGAGTCCGTCGAGCGCCTGGCGGAGATACGCGTAGTCCGTGGTCAGCGGGCAGAGCAGCACGCCGCGCCGGCGGAACGCCAGCAGCGCTGCACGGTCACCCTTGAGTTCGCCGATCAGGTCCATGACGTCAACCTTGGCGCGCTCTAGGCGGTTGGGATGCACGTCGCGGGCGAGCATGGAACGGGAGACATCGACGGCGATTACCAGGTTGCGGCTGCGCGACAGGACACGCTCCTCGCGGAGGCCCCACTGCGGCCGTGCGATTGCCACGACCAGCAGCGCCAGCCCCGCCAGCGCCAGAACAAGCTGAATCTGCAGACGCAGCGCCGAATGCGGCGGCATCAGGCGCGGTTGCAGGGCCGGCGCGACGAGGCGGTCCAGATTCCGGCGCCCCTGCCGGAGCATCCAGAACCATGCCGCGCCCGCCAGCGGAATCGCCAGGAGTAACAGCAGGAGCCATGGATGAACAAAGTGCATGGGTAGATTCAGGAATGCGGAATGCAGAATGCAGAATGCAGAATCCAGAACCCAGAATTTTCATTCTGGCAGCTGAATCCTGAATCCTGAATCCTGGATTCTCTCGATTTCATAACAGCCTCCGGGTCGCCTGCATCTGCGCCGAGAGGGACATGATGGTCAGCAATCCGCCGGCCAGCAGAAACCAGCCGAACCATTCATGATACTGTTCGTAGACATTTCGTGCGATTGGCGTGGTCACGAGTGTGCTGATGCTCTCGAGGCTGCGCTGCATGGCGTCGTGATCGCGCACGCTATAGTACCGGCCATCGGTGACCTCGGCCGCGTGGCGGAGAAACCCCTCGTTGAAGGTGACCTCGGCATAGGCGATCGCATCGCGGCCGAAGGCGTCGCGCACGCGGAAGGGCGCGTTGCCGTTGCTTCCCACGCCGATGGTGAAGACCTTGATCCCCATTTTCCGGGCCGCGTCGAGCGCCTGTTCGGGGGCGATGATGCCGGTGTTGGAGTCGCCGTCGGTCAGCAGCACGATGATGCGGCTTTTGGGCTCGGCATTGGCGAGGCGTGCGGCGGCGGTGGCCAGCGCATCACCGATGGCGGTCCGGTCCTCCTCGGCGTCGACGGCGCGCCCCTGGGCGCTGGCGCTGACGCTCGGGATCTCCACGCCCTTGAGCACGTGCAGCAGTGCCTCATGGTCGGCGGTCAGGGGACATCGGGTGGAGGCATAGCCACCGAAGCTGATCAGTCCAACAAGATCGTCCGGCCGCTGCGTGATGAAATCGGCGAAGGTGTCCTTGACCACGTCCAGACGGGTCTTGTAGTTCATCCCCACGGCGGTGCGTTCCGAAAGGTCGAGCGCCTGCATGGATCCGGAGACGTCCACGACCATGTCGATGGCGATGGCGTTGATGTTGCGCTGCGTGCGCGCCAGGCGGGTTTGCGGGCGGGCTGCTGCGACGATCAGCGCCAGCGCGCCGATCAGGAAGAGCAGGGGCGCCACGCGCGCCAGCAGGACGCGCCAGCCGGCGGTGCGTTCCGGCAGCCGGCGGGTCGGCGCGAAGAGGATCGCGGCGGGCGCGCCGCGCCGGAACAGACGCCAGGCGGCCACTGCCCAGGGGAGCAGCAGCAGGAAGGCGAGCGGTGTGGCAAATCGGAACATGTTTCAGCTATCAGAAGTCAAAGGTCGGAATGGGAGCGTGACAACATCAGGACCGGGCGTTGGCGGGCGGAGCATTCGGCGTTCCTCTCTTTTCCTCTTCTTGGGCATCGTGCACGACGTACGATTGGGCGTTGGCCACGGCCCCATCCGCCTGCTGCGGCGTGGCTTCCTGGCCGGCGAATTTGACCAGATCGGCGGATTCGAGGAACGTCTTGAGCTGGGCGACGGCCGCAGGGGTGAAGTGTGGGTGGCTCGCGGCTGCGGCGAGGAATTCCTGGGTGGTCTGCTCGGGGGCATGAATCCGATGCGCGCGCTCAATGTAGCGCCGCACCACCATAGTCAATTCGATGTAAAAATCCTTATAGAGCCGCTTGGCCACAAGGTTGCGGCGGAGCAGGCGGTCAAGCTCGGCAAGCGCGCGTTCGCGCGGCGACATGCGAAGCTCGCGGACGTGGCGGCGCAACCGGCGTACGCCCCAGAAG
>Ga0073936_10005486_pt1 | contig 17115 bp, 13 predicted proteins | sample AliMusrvi5mmetaG_FD_87041 | JGI IMG/M metagenome (GOLD analysis project Ga0073936, IMG submission 87041) | Freshwater lake bacterial and archeal communities from Alinen Mustajarvi, Finland, to study Microbial Dark Matter (Phase II) - Alinen... | ecosystem: Environmental > Aquatic > Freshwater >... | reverse complement strand
CCCGAGGACCGGGATGATCGCGGTCCCCGGTTGTTTCAGCGCCTCCCGCGCGCAGAGGCACAGCAGGAGACTCGAGGCGGCGAATGCTTCGCCGGCAAAGCGCTTGGGCGAGAGCAGCCTGACGGCAGGGAAGCATTCCCGGACCAGTGACTCCTCGAAGATCCCCAACCGTGCCCCGGATGCGGAAAGCACGGCGAGCCCCGGAGTGGCGCCATCGGCCAATTCCCCGAGGAGGTGCCGGACGGTCTGCGCGGCAGGCGCGTGACGGCGAAGGGTCCTGCCCGGATGAACGCGCGAGATTTGCACGTGGGCGGATGACGGTGGTCCCAAAACCAAAGCAACCGCCCCTTCGGCTAGCACTGCTCCGTGCGCTGGGCCGGCTGAAGATACGGTCATTCTCCATCGCCGGTATCCTTCGCAGGTGATCCAATCCAACTCTTCGGCCGCCACGACGAGGCAACGGTCGGCCTCGCCGGAACCGATGATCTCCGAGGCGGTGGCCAGCGCATCCATGCCGGCTGTCGCATCATTGACGAGGGTCAGCACGACCCCGTCCAACCCCAGCATCGCCGCAACATGACTGGCCGGGGCGTTGTAAACGGTCTCAGGAAAAAGCAGCGGGCTGCCGGCTCCCCGCTCCACGACCTCTTCGTAAAACCGCCGCGTGTAGGAAACCGAACCATCCGATGTCGCGAAGACCAGAGCCGTCCGCGCGGCGGGAAGCGGGCCGGCCTCCTGAACGGCATCCGCTGCCGCCGCGCAGGCGAAATACGAGATCGATCCGGAGCGCCGCAAGCGGGCGCTGGCTGCGGAAGGGATATCGGGCAGAGCGGTTTTGTAAACCTCGACAGGCTCGCGGCATCCCGGGGCCTGCACGGTTTCCCTCTCCGGTTTCTCCCCGGCGCGGATTTTATTCCAGACGGTATTCCATTCGCGCCCGAGGGAAGTCACGCACCCGACGCCGAGAATCGAAACCGCTTTCATGGCAGCATTTCCAAAAGAACCGTGGCGTTCGATCCGCCGAAGCCGAAGGAATTCGAAAGAACGCGATGGATGCGGGCCGGGCGGGCGGCGTTCGCGACGATATCCAGCCCCGAGTCCGTCTCGCGAAGGTTGATATTGGGAGGCAAAAATTCTCCTTCCATCGCCAGGAGGCAGAATGCCGCCTCGATCGCTCCCGCGGCACCGAGTGCGTGTCCGGTCATTCCCTTGGTGCTGCTCACGGGAGCCGAGGGGCAGACGGAGCGAATGGCGGCAGCCTCGCTGGAATCGTTGAATGGCGTGCCGGTACCATGGGCGTTGATGTAATCCACACCTGTCCATCCGGCATCCGAAAGCGCCCGCTGCATCGAGAGCCTCGGCCCGGTGCCGGATGGTTCCGGCTGGGTGAGATGGTGGTTGTCATTCGCGAACCCCCAGCCGGCCACGGACGCGCGGACAAGCTCGCGGGGCACGTCGTCGAGCGCCTCGATCAAAAAGCAGGCGGCCCCCTCGCCGAGAGCAAGCCCCGTGCGGGCCGAGTCGAAAGGGCGGCATTTATCCGTTGTGGATGCCCGGAGGCAATCGAAGCCGGCAAAGACCAATTCGGCCAGCGCGTCGAATCCGAGCGCCATGGCCCGTTTCACGCGGCCGCTTCGCACGAGCCCGGCGGCAAGGCAGAGCGCGTTCGTCCCCGAAGCGCAGGCGTTCGAGACCACCCTCACGGGGGCGTCAAAACCAAAAACCTCCATCGCGTCGATGACCGGTTGATGCGGCGTGTATCCGCGAACCCAGCGGCGCGCCGCCCGCCGTGGCATCCCGGCGCTCAAGCCCCGGAAAAACGATTCCCCAAAATCCATTCCCCCGCTGGTCGTTCCCGCCACGACAATCTCCGGGGCAAACCCGGGCCGTGCGGCGAGGGCCTCCCGCATGGCGGCCAAAACAAACTTCCCGGCTCTCGGCCACCCGCTGCTCGCGCCATGCATCCCTTCGCAGATCGCGTCGAAATCCGGGGGCACCTGTCCCGCTGTCCGCGAATGAAACGTGTCCACGGGAAAAAGCCGGACGGCGGAGATGCCATCCCTGCCGGCTTTCAAAGCCACACTTGTGGACCCGGCATCGCACCCCAGCGGGCTCACGCAACCGAGGCCGGTGATGACAGGGATCCGCTCCTGTGCCCGACGTTTCATCGCCAGGCAATCAAATGTATTATTCTTCATAACTGCCCCCCTCCGCTGGAGCCTCTCACACCATGCACCAACGGTGCGAGCTTTGTTCGCGAAAACGCGCGTTTCGCCGATCCCCGTGAAACTGTCCCCGCAGCGCTCATTACCGGACGCGCGAAGCCTGTCACGGGTTGACGAGGAAGATGGGCGGATGAGGGAGTGTCCAGTCATTGCCCCGTCGCCAACACCGGAGACGGTGACGGCTCGGGGCAGACTGCAGAAGGCAGCCCAAACGGCGAGAGCGCCGCGCCTCAGATTCCGCGGAGGAAGAACCAGCCGACGACGCCGCCGAGCAGGATGAGGAGGGCGGGGTTCGTGCGGTTGAGAAACAGCCAGGCCGTGACAGCCAGCCCGATCGAGATGGTGAGGAAATTGAAATGGGAGCTGTGTTCGGGGTTGAAGCTCGCGGTTTTTCCCACGGCATAGACGCCCGCGAGCATCAGGCCGACCGTGATCGGGGCCATGCCTCTCTGGACGGCATCCCGCCAGGGGTTTTCCTTGAAGGAATCCCAGATGTGGCTGACCGCATAGGTCAGAAAGCTCGAGGGCAGATAGAACGCGAGCAGGACGACGACCATGGCGGCGAAAGCCCATCCGCCAGGCATGCCGTCGTGGCTGGCGGCCTTGAACCCGATGAGCCCGACCATCGTCATGTTGGGGCCCGGAGCCATTTGCCCGAGGCTGTAGATCGTGGCAAAATCATCTGCCGAAACCCATTTGTGGACGCTCACCGTCTCGTGCTCCATCTGCGGCAGGACGGCGCTGCCGCCGCCGACCGCGAGCAGCGAGAGCAGGCAGAAGACGTTCAGGAGGCTGACGAGTTCCTTCATTTGACCGCCTCCTTGCGCGGGCGGCGCAGGATGATCGCGAACGGGGCGATAAGGAACAGCGCGACCGGCAGCGACACGTGGAAAATGCCGACGAACACGAACGTCAGCAGGACAAAAAACAGGTCGAGCGGGTTGAGGAATTGTTTCGCCCCGATCTTGAGCGTGACTTGCAGGAGCAGTCCCACGGCCGCCGCGGCGATCCCGGCAAGCGCGGCCGCGACATCCCGGTTGTTGCGGAAGCGGACGTAGAGGAGGCCGAGGATGACGAGGATCACCGCGCCGGGGATCACGAGCCCTGTCGCCGCGGCGATCGCCCCCCTCGCCCCCGCCAGCCTGCGCCCGGCGATGATCGCCACGTTCACGGAGTTCAGCCCCGGCAGCGTCTGCCCGATCTCGAGCGCGGCCAGAAAGTCGTCCGGGGTCATCCAATTCTTTTTCGTGACGATCTCGTCGCGCAGATACGCGACCAAGCCGCCGCCGAAGCTGGTGACGCCGATGCGGAAAAACGCGCGGAAGATCTCAGCGCAGGTGGGGTTATTCTCCACTGGTGGAATTCGGTGCCGTCCCGAACTGGTAAACGAGGGCGGTCTTGGTGGTTCCGAGCGAGACCCAGTCGAAGGCGTCGAGCTGGAAGGCCTTGTAGAAATCCTCCGCCCGCTTGAGGTTTTCCTTGTGGAGCTTGTCCTGGCTGTCGAACCGGCACTGGAACGCGAACTCGCCGCAGAACGCCTTTTCGTATTTGCGCGTGCGCCAGACCGAAACCGAAGTCTTGCCGCTGAGTCCGCCGCCGAAATGGAGTTCGCCCACATCGACCTGGACCTCCTCGACGGCCATGTCGTTGACGATCTTCACCGGCGCGTCGCTGTTGGCCTCGACCTGCTTGATCGCCGGGAAGGAGTTGGTGAGGTCTTTGACCGCCATGTTCAGGCTCTCGCGGGGCATCGCGAGCACGCAGTTGTGCGAGAAGATCGAGCGGATGCCGCCGAGGCTCTCGCGCAGCGGGAGGAGCTCCTCCTTGAACTTGATCCGCGCGGCTCCGCCCGAGGTCGCGGGCCGGACATCGACCGCGGCCGCCGCCTCGAAATCCGGGTGGCGGAATTTCATCGTCAGCTCCGGGATCCCCTCCGGCCAGCCGCCTTTGTAATGCGTGCGCAGGCGGAGGATGAAGTGGTTGTGGTAGAGGGCGAAATCCTCGGTGTCGAAGAACAGGACCTCGCGCACGTTGCTCACGAACGCGTCGTCCGCCTCCTTCACGTGGACGTCGAATTTTTTTGCCGTGTGCCGGACGATTTTCCAGAAGTCCACAAACGCCTGCGCCGTCAAGAAGTGCTGGGGCTGGAGGATGATTTTATATTCCCGGTATTGGATCGGGTCCTGCGGGGTGTTGAGGATTTCGTGCGAGGCCATGCTCAACCTTTAGCACACAACCGCTCCTTGTCATCGCCGAAAACATCCGGCATACATAAGTTAGGGAGAACGGGCGTCCCGCCCGTTTGGAGGCTGGGCAGAAACGCGGAGGCCAGCGCCCACACGGGCGGGACGCCCATGCCCCCTGAGCAGAATTCCGCGGACGCCCGATGATCCGGCCGCCAATTTTCAACCACCCAAAAACCGCAATGGATGCCGTGTCTGGCCAAGAGCTCTCGCCGCGCGATGTGCGCCGGAATTTTGCCTGCCTCGTATGGACGGGTTCGGTGTTTGCGATGGGCTGGGCCGAGGTGATGGTCGTCCTTCAGCCGCTGCTCGTCCATTACGGCGCGACGAACGCGCAGGTCGGGATCGTGCAGGGGGTCCTCATCGCCACGCTGCCCGGCATGTTCCTGTCGCCGTGGATCACGCGGAAATTCCGGCACAAGAAATTCTACCTCTACGTGGCGGACTCGCTCTACCTTCTTCCCCTCGGGATCGTGGGTGCGGCGGTTTGGGCGGGGGTCTCGACCTGCGGGGCTGCCATGATCGCATTCATCATCTGGATGATGTGCGCGGGTCAGGTCGCGGCGGGGTTCGGCGGTCTGCCGAGCCAGGAATTCTTTGCGGCGTGCATCCCGATGCGGCTCCGGGGACGACTTGCCGGCCTCACCTCGGGGATCGGAGGCATGCTGGGCATTGCCGGGGCGGGATTTGCGGCCTGGGTGCTGGCGGCGCTCCCGGCCCCCCGGGGATTTGGCGCGCTGCTCGTGCTCGCGTGGCTTCTGTGCCAGATCGCGGACACGGCGATCCTTTTTGCCAAAGAGCCGCCGACGCCGGTCGAGCGGTCCCCGGCCCCGTGGGGAAAAACCATGTGGCTGGCATTTTTGCGGGACCCGAAATTCCTGCGCCTCACGCTGGCGGTCTGTTTGATCTCGCCCCTTGTCGCCCAGTTCTCGATCTTCGCCACCGTCTTCGCGTTCCGGGAATTAAAATTCGAAGCGCAGATGGCCGCCTGGCTGTATATGTCCACCTCGATCGCACGGGTCACTTTGAGCCCGGCGGCCGGTTGGGTCACCGACCGCTGGGGGGCGCGGAACTCGCTGCTTTTCTGGCCGGCATTGTCCGCGGCCACGTTTTTTCCCGTCGCGATTTTTCCCGGTGCGGTCACCGTCTTTGCCGCGACCGCGATGGCGGCCGTCGCGTGGAGCGGGTTTTCGGGGGCCATGAACGCGCTCACCTGCGGGATTCCCAAACCGGAAAACCGCGCCGGCCATTTCACCCTGCTCGGCTTCTGCATGGTCGCCGCGAATTCCGCCGGGCCGGTGCTTGTCGGGCGGATGTTCGACGCGGTCCCGTATCGTCCGGGCTTTGTGATCCTTGGCGTGGCGGCCCTTGCGGCCACGGGGATCGGATTCCTGCTGATCCGCGGGATCAGCTCTCGGGCGGAAGATTTTCAGTAGGCGGGAGCGAGGTTTGCGCTTTGCAGGGAGCGTCCGGTTGTCGCATGGTGGGCGGATGGACTACCTCGAACGTGCCCGCAGGGTTTTCGATATCGAACTTCAGGAGGCCGCCGCTGTCTGCGCCCGCCTCGGCGAAGATTTCACGAGGGCGGTGGACCTGATCAAGGCCGCCGTCGAAAACCGCGGGAAAGTCGTGGTGCTCGGCGTGGGAAAATCCGGCCACATCGGCGAGAAGATCGCGGCGACGCTCACGAGCACCGGTTCTCCCGCCGTGGTCCTGAATTCCCTGAACGCGCTGCACGGCGATCTCGGCGTGGTGGCAGATGGCGATGTCGTCCTCGCCCTGAGCTACAGCGGCGAAACCGAGGAGCTGCTCGCGGTGCTCCCGTCGTTCGTGCGCATGGGGCTGCCGATTTTGGCGATCACCGGCGAGACGAATTCGACCCTCGCGATGGCGTCGGCCGCCGTGCTGGACGTGAAAGTCTCCCAGGAAGCCTGCCCGCTCAATCTCGCGCCCAGCTCGAGCACCACGGCCATGCTCGTGCTCGGAGACGCCCTCGCCATGACCCTGCTCGAAGCGCGCGGGTTTCAGAAGGAGGACTTCGCGCGCTTCCATCCGGGCGGCACCCTCGGCCGCGGCCTGCTGCTGCGCGTCCACCAGATCATGCGGCCCGTCACCGAATTGGCCATCCTCTCGGCGGACGACACCGTTCTCGATGCGGTGCGCGGCATGACGGCCCGGCGCGCGGGCGCGGCGGTCATCGTCTCCGCCGAAGGGAAACTCGACGGCATCTTCACCCACGGCGACTTCTCGCGGCACTTTCCGGAAAACCCGGACATCGGGCCCAAAAAGGTCGGCGAGTTCATGACGAAAAACCCGGTCGCGATCCCCGGCGACAAGCTCGCCGCCGAAGTGCTCCAGATCCTCGAACAACACCGCATCGACGACCTCGTCGTCGTGAACGCCAACAACGAGCCCATCGGTATCGTGGACTCCCAGGACCTCACAAGATTGAAAATCCTCTGAGGCAGATTCCGGGGAGCGCCTGCGACTCGCAGGCTGTTTTCGGCGAGTCGCCGATGACGGCACGCGCGTGCGCTCCCCAAACCATTATCGACCTCTTCCGCCGGGGGGCTTCAGGCGACCGGACTGGGCGTTGTCCCGATCCAGGCCGCGAGGTGGACGTCGCGGACGCTGACGCCGGAGCGCTCGGCGGCCGCCCGGCAGGACTCGAATTCGGGCGAGGCCTGCACGAGGTCGTCTCCCAGGAACCCCAGCTTGATCGTCACCGTCCCGTACGGGGTTTCGACTTCGCGGAATTCCCGGCGGAGCTTGAAGCGTTTCGCCGTGTGGATCCTGACCCCGAACGCGGTCGTCTCGGTGAACAGGATCCTCGCGAGGTCGTCGGTCTTGTCCGGATGGCAGAGCGCGGTGAGCACGAATCCCGGCCGGTTTTTTTTCATCTGGGCGGGGGTGAAAAAGACATCGAGGGCGCCGGCTTGGAACAGCCTCTGCATCGCGGCGGCCGCCAGCTCGGGCGTGATGTCGTCGAGGTTGGTCTCGATCTGGGAAATCTCGTCGGTCTCCGAGGAGTCGGGATCGCCGGACTGCCCGAGCACCGCGCGGAGCACGTTCGGGCGCGGAGGGGTCTCGCGGGTTCCGAGCCCGTAGCCGGCCCGCTCGACCCGCATCTCGCCCATCGGGCCGAAGCGCTCGCAGAATTCGGCCAGCAGGGCCGCTCCGGTCGGGGTGATGAATTCGGATTCCTCCGCCACCTGCCGGAGCGGAACCCCTGCGAGAATCTCGAGGGTCGCGGGCGCTGGAAGAGGGAGTCGCCCGTGGGCGCATTGCAGCCAGCCCGAGCCCTCGACCGGGACCGACGCCTCGACGCGCAACGGCCCGAGCGCGTGGATCCCAGCGCAGGCGGCCACGATGTCCGCAATCGAATCCGCCGCCCCGACTTCGTGGAATTCCACCTCCCCGGTTGGAACCCCGTGGATCTTTCCCTCGGCGACCGCGATCCGGTGAAAGACCGACAGGGCGCGGGACCTGACTTCGGGATCGAGCGTGGATTTTTCCAGGAGCAGCCGGATGTCGCGATAGTTCCGGCCTTCGTGGCCGTGCTCGTGGGGCTGATGAGAATGGTGGGGCTCATGCCCGTGGGCCCGGACATCGAATTTCACGCCCGAGATATTCTGCCGCGCGGCCCGGTGGAAGTGCGCGTGGATCTCATCACCCAGACCGAGCGCGGCGATCGCCTTGAAAAACACATCCTCCTCCACGCCGAGGTCCCGGAGCGCCCCGACCGCCATGTCGCCGCTGATCCCGGAAAAGCAATCGAAGTAAAGAATTCGCATGGGAATGTTCTGGATGGAGCCCGAGAGATTCCCACAGTTTGCGCCGTCGCGCAATCGCGCGCATCGCGCCCGCACAATTTACGTGGATTATTTTGCAGGAAAAAACTTGATAAGAAGAGCGCGAGGGAGTGCAAGTGTGTGCTCGCAAATGCTCGTCCGGATTATTTCTCTTTTTTTTGTCGCCGCGGGGCTTCTCCAACCCGCGCGCGCGCTGACATTTGAGAGCCTGAATGCCGCGTTCGGGATCCCGCTCTGGTCGAGTGACAACCTCTGGGCCGACGATGCCGCGGCGACGGCCACGCGGCTGGGCTGGCCGCAGGAATCGCAGACGACGACGGACTCGAGTTTCCGGAAGTATCCGTCCGCCGGCGAACTGATCCTCGGTGCGCGCCCGTATTCGCTCGCCCTCTACGGGGAGAAGGGGCTCGTGAGCGGGATCTCGATGATGTTTGCGAACAAGGGAGACGCGGTGGAGACGCTCTCCGGCGGACGCGCTGACGCCAAGCAGACCCGGGAGCGGAACAAGGAGATCAAGGATTTGAAATCCGCGATCATCGCCGACAGGCACACGCTCGAGTCCGCGCTGGTCGCGGTGCTCGGGCAACCCGCTGACGACCGGTTCGGGCAGGGGGTCCAAACGCGGGAAACCGTCAAGCGCTGGAACTGGAACGGGCACGCGATCCTCCTGGCCACGCCGCGCGACGAATACGCGGTCGTCCGGATCCTGCCGGTCGCCGCGGCCGACCTGAAGGGGAAGTCGCGCGTCCCGGAGGCCGAACTGCGCGAGCGGATCGCGACGCGCATCGAGAGGCGTCCGAACGGCGATGTCGTCCTCAAAGATATCCCGATGGTGAACCAGGGCCCGAAGGGATACTGCGTCCCGGCGACCTGGGAGCGCGCGATGCGCTACATGGGCGTCCCGGCGGACATGTATGTCCTGGCGATGGCGGGAGGCACGGGCGCAGGCGGCGGCACGAGCATCGATGCCATCGCGGCCGGCGCGCGCGAGGCCATCATCCGCGGAGGACGCCAGCTTGTTTTCGAGCCGGGAAAAGTGAACATCCTGACCGTCAAAAAATATATCGGACGCGGGCTGCCGTTGATGTGGGGGGTATATGTGGACCGGGGTTTTGACGACAGCCTCTTCGGCCGCGCCCGGGAACGCGCGGGGATGACGGATCCGGCGGCGTGGAGCAAGCAGATGGCCGACGCGCGGAAGGCCGCCAAGAAAATGAAGACGAACGCGTTCGCCGGCCACGTGCGGCTGATCATCGGATACAACGACAAAACCGGCGAAATCGCGTTTTCCGATTCTTGGGGCCCCCGGGCCGCCGAGCGGTGGATGACCCAGGAGGAGGCGCAGGCGATCAGCCAGGGCGGGTGCCAGGCGATCAACTTCTAAACCAACAACGAAATGTCGAATTTTGAAAGCGGGGACGCGCTCGCACTTTACAACGTTGACCGCTGGGGCGGCGGTTACTTCGGGGTCAACCAGGAGGGCCATGTCGTCGTCAAGCCCAAGCGCAACGGCGAGCAGATCGACCTGATGGAGATCGTTCGGGAGGCGCGTTCGCGTTCGCTGCAATTCCCGCTGGTGGTCCGTTTCCACGACCTGCTCCGCGACCGTGTCGAAATCATCAACGTGGCCTTCGCGGACGCGATTGCGGAGATGGGCTACGGCGGCGTCTACCGCGGGGTTTTTCCGATCAAAGTGAACCAGCTCCGCGAGGTGGTCGAGGAAATCATCGACGCGGGGGTGCCGTGGCATTTCGGCATCGAAGCGGGCAGCAAGCCGGAACTGCTCGCCGCGCTCTCGCTGCACTCCGACCCCGAAAGCCTCGTCATCTGCAACGGCTACAAGGACACGAGTTTCATCGAAAACGCGCTGCTGGGACGGAAGCTCGGAAAGAAAGTCATCCTGGTTATCGAGAAGCTGGAAGAGCTGGATCACGTGCTCCGCGTCTCGAAGGAGAGGGGCGTCGAGCCGATGATCGGGCTCCGCGTTCGGCTGCTTTCCAAAGGGGCGGGCAAGTGGGCGACCAGCGGCGGGGAAAACGCGAAGTTCGGGCTTTCGACCGCGGATCTGGTCGAGGCGAGCGACATGCTCCACGCGGCGGGCCTCGCCCATTGCCTCAATCTGGTCCATTTCCATGTGGGCTCGCAGGTGCCCGACATCGGCACCATCAAACGGGCCGCGCGCGAGGCGGCCCGGTTTTACGCGAAGCTCTCGAAGATGGGGCACGCGCTCGGCTACCTCGATGTCGGCGGCGGGCTCGGGGTCGATTACGACGGCTCGCGGACCACGTTCGACAGCTCGACGAACTACTCGCTCAACGAATACGCCCGCGACATCGTCTATACCGTGATGGAGGTTTGCAATTCCGAGTCCGTGCCGCACCCGACGCTGGTCAGCGAGAGCGGCCGAGCGATTGTCGCCCACCACTCGGTGCTGGTCGTCGAGACGTTCGGCTCGATTGAAAAAAACAGCCGGAGCGAGCCGGTGGTGCCCGCGCCCGACGACCCGCGGATCGTGAGCGACATCCTCGAGATCCGCAACGATTTCAACAAAAAGAACCGCCTGGAAAACCTGCACGACGCGCAGGAAATCCGGGAGCGCGCGCAGTCGATGTTCGATCTCGGGATGCTCGACCTCCGCGCGAAAGCACGCGTCGAGACGATCTACTGGCAGATCGCCGAGTCGATCGTCGAGATGTTCCGCACGATGCGCTACATCCCGGAGGAAGTGAAGGAGATGGAGGTCGCGCTCGGCGACCAGTTCCTGTGCAACTTCTCGGTCTTCCAATCTCTCCTCGACCATTGGGCGCTCGGCCAGCTCTTCCCGGTGATGCCGATCCACCGGCTCAACGAGCTCCCCGACCGCAATGCCACGCTCGTGGACATCACGTGCGATTCGGATGGAAAGGTCGCGAAGTTCGTGGACCTCCAGGACGTCAAGGAAACGCTGCCGCTGCACCGCTGGAAGCCGGGCCAGCCCTACTACATCGGCTTCTTCCTCGCGGGGGCCTACCAGGACGTCATGGGCGACCTCCACAACCTTTTCGGCCGGGTCAACGAGATGCACATCTACCTCGATGAGGACGAGGATTCCGGCTACTATGTCGAAGAGGTCCTGCCCGGAAGCACGGTCGGCCAAGTCCTCTCGCTGACCCAGTGGGATGTCAACGAGCTCGCCCGCCGGATGAAGGCCCAGACCGATGCGGCGATCAAATCCGACCGCCTCAAGCCCAGCGAGGCGATGCGCCTCCTCGACGACTACGAAAAAAGCCTGACCCTCTACACCTACCTCAACTTCGACGACCAGCACAGCGGAGCTGGCCGGCCAAGTTTTTGAACGGTTCCGCCACTGTGATCCTCGCGTATTACGTCCACGACCTGAGCCCGTTCCTTCTGGATTTCGGGCATGGCGTCGGGCTCCGCTGGTACGGGCTCGCTTACGTGGCGGCCTTTTTCGTCGGATACCGCCTCTACGTCAGCCTGACGGAGCGGGGATACTCGGACCTTGCCCCCGCGCAGGTCGGCGACTTCATCACGGGGGTCGCTGTCTTCGGCGTGATCCTTGGAGGGCGGCTCGGATATATGCTCCTCTATGACTGGCAAAACTTTTCCGCGAACCCGCTGGTTTTTTTCAGGTTATGGGACGGCGGGATGTCGAGCCACGGGGGGATGATCGGCATCGTGGTCTTCACGTTCATCTACGCGAGGCGCAAGCATGTTTCCTGGCTCAACATCGGCGACAACCTGGTGGTGGTCGCACCGGTCGGCCTCTTCTTCGGACGCTGCGCGAACTTCATCAACGGCGAACTCTTCGGACGCGTCACGAGCGTCGCCTGGGCGGTCCAGTTCCCGAAGGAGCTCTACGATGCCCCGCCGGAAACCGTGCAGCTTGCGGTCTCGGAAGCCGCCACCCTGAACCCCCAATGGGCGACCGTTGCCGCCGTTGTGGACAATGCCCGGACATCCCCGGCTCTCCGCCACCAACTGGCAGGCACGCTGTCGCCGCGGCATCCGTCGCAAATTTACGAAGCACTGCTCGAAGGGGCGCTCCTGTTTGCTCTCCTCTACATTCTCCGCACCCGGTTCCGCCTTCCGAATGGTGTTCTCACGGGCGTTTTCTTTGTCGCCTACGCGATCTTCAGGATCGTCGGAGAAATGTTCCGGCAGCCGGATGCGCCGCTGACGATGGGGCTTTCCCGCGGGCAATTTCTGTCGCTTTTCCTGATCGTCATGGGCCTCGGATTCCTGATTTATGCGGTGCGCAGGCCCACATGGGCACCGAAATTCCGCAAATGAGACGCGCCCATATCATCCCGGCACTTCTCGCCGCCCTGGCGCTTGGAGCGTGGATTGTTTTTTGCGTCCCGAACTTCTCGTCGGTCCCGCACCCGGCGCAAAGCTACCAGGAGGCGATGGAAAGGTTTTCCGCCACCGAGAAGCGCGAGTCCGCCCTGCCGCTTTCCGCCGAGGGAAAGAGCCGGGTCTTCACGCATGGCAAAAAGACGGGGCGCGTTTTTGTCCTTCTCCACGGCCTCACCAACTGCCCCGAGCAATTCGTCCCGCTCGCGCGCATCCTGTTCCAATCGGGAGCCAATGTCGTCCTGCCACGCGCCCGCTATGCCGGATATGCCGACACCATGAACGATGTCCAAGGGCTTCAATCCGGGCAGGATCTTTTGGACCAGGCGGCCGAAGGTCTGGACATCGCGGCGGGACTCGGCGACCGGGTGGCGCTCGTCGGCCTGTCCGGAAGTGCGGTGGCCGCCGCATGGATGGCCGAAAACCGCGGCGGCATCGACTCCGTGCTCCTGCTGGCCCCGTTCTTCGGCCTCGATGGGTACCCGGTCTGGGTGGTCGATTGCCTGTCGGCCATTCTCTCGAAGGCCCCCAATTTCTACAAATGGTGGAACGATGATTTGAAAGAAAAGATCCCCCGTCCCTCCTACGCCTACCCCCGCTACGGGACCCGCTGCATGGCCGGCACGATCCAGCTTTCCCGCAATGTCCGCGCGAACCTCGGCAACCACCCGCTCCGAGCCGGCCGCCTCGACATCCTGACCACCGGCACAGACAAGGGGGCGAATAACAGCCTCACCAGGCGGCTTGCCGACGATTGGGCGTCGGGGAATCCCGGACGTGTCGCCTGTTTCGAATTCCCCGAAATGGAAGGCGTGCCGCACGACATGATCGACCCCCACCAACCCGACGCCAAAATCCGGATCGCCTACCCGAAAATCCTGGAGATTCTCGGAGTGCCTTCCTTACGGGTTGCGGAGGGGGCGGGGAAATAGTATGAACTTTGAGCGCATGGCCTCTTCTTCGACGTCCACCCTTCCGCGATGGTTCGGTACGATTCTGTGGGGAAACTCGGTCGCCCTCTCGTGGATGTGGGGGCTCGGGCTCTTTTTCTCGGTCCAGTTCACCACGCAGTTCGGGGTGTTCGGCTTGCTGACATTCGCGATCCCGAACTTTCTCGGGCTGCTCTGCTTCGGGCTCGTGACCCATCACCTGGCCCGCCGGCAGCCGGGGTCAGAGTCGCTCGCGCAATTTTTTTCGGCCTGGTCGCGTCCGTTCCGGCTGGTGTTTTTCCTCTACCAGATCCTGGCGATCACGCTGACGGTTTTCGCGTTCCTGCGGTACGTGTGGCAGCCGCTGGGGCTCGAACCCTGGCTGCTCTACCTGCCGCTGACGCTGCTGGTCGTCTTGGCGGCCTCGATCCTTTTCGGGGAGGAATTCGACATCAAGCGCATCAAGTTCAGCCACGGGGCCATGTTTCTTCTCATGGCCCCGGCGATCGCATTCCTGATCATTTTCGCGGCCATGAAGGGCCCCGGCCAGATGTCGGCTCCGGGGCTTCCCACGAACGACTGGAACTACTGGGGATTCGCCGTCCCGATCATCATCGGCTTTCTCGTCGGCCCGTGGCTGGATCTCCAGCAATGGCAGCGCGCGATCCAGATGCACCGCGAGCGGGTCTCGATCGCGGCGGGATACTGGATCGGCTCGACCCTGTTCTTTCTCCTGCTGATGTTCCATGGGCTGATGACCGTCTGGGCCCTGAACTGGGGAGCTGCGGAGCAGTATCCCATTCGCGTGGGGATCACCGGGTATAAATACGGCGAGGAAATCCTGATGCGCTTCTTTTCGCAGGCCGGGCCGTGGACGTTCGCGGCCTACGGGATCTTCGTCTCCTTCTGTGTGCTCACCACGCTCGACAGCGGTTACATCGCCCTGCGCTGGTTCCTGCAGTCGAATGCGAAAACGAGCAACCACCCGATTTTTTCCCTCGTTTCGCCGAAGCTCCTCACGTCCCCCATCCCGGTTTTTCTGCTCTGCGGAGTCGTGGCACTGGCGGGGACGCTGCTCAAATTCGAGCTCGAGTTTTTCATGATTTTCTACGCGACGTTTTTCGTCGGGTATTCGACGCTCGCGATCGTGCGGTGCTACCTCGTGAGCAGGGCCAACGCGATCCCGCAGATCAAGATGTTCTGCATCGGTAGCCTCGCCGTGGTGATTTTTTCCTACGGATACTTTCTCCGCTCGCCGTTCTTCCAGATTCTCGGCTCCTTGCTCCCGCTGGGGTACGTGCTCTGGCTGCTGGTCAAGCCGAGTTCCTCGGAAGAATTCCTCAGCGACAAGGATGAGCTCGAGGCTCCGGTCTCCGATTCGGCTCCGAGTGCCGGGTCCGTGATGAGTCCTCCGGACGGGGCCGCGCAACCCACGCATCTGATCCCCACGGCCGACGACATCGCCGCGTTCACGAACAGCCTCGGCGGACACTTCGAAGGCAAGTGGTTCGTGCATTCGTTCGTGGCGACGTATGGGGACACCAACTCCGTCGGCAACGTGTATTTCGGCATGTATGCGATGTGGGTCGGCAAGACGCGCGAGCTCTTCTTCAACCGGCTCATGCCGAAATTCAACCTGAAGAACACCCCCTACTACATCCTGACCCGTTCGTTCGAGCACAAGTTTGTCCGCGAGACGCGCGAGTTCGAGACCGTGAGCGTGAAGATCCGGGTGGCCGGCTACAACCGGAAATTCGCGATGCTCGAGCATGAGATCTTCGACTCCGCCGGGCACGTTTTGGGCCGAGGGAAACAGACCCTGCTTTTCGTCTCTTCCAGCGATTACAAAATGCTCGACATCCCGCCCGATGTTTATTCGGCATTCATCGCGCACGCCTGAGCAACCCGTCCGCCTCCGGGGCATCGATGCCATGCGCAAAACCCGGCTTCTTGGTCTTTCCGGATTGGTTCTCGTGTGCCTGGCCCTTGCCGGCTGCCCGAAGCATGTTCCGCCGCCGCCCGTTCCCACGCCGGTCCCTTCGCCCGCGCCGACCCCACATCCGACGCCCCCGCCGATCCCAGCCATCCCCCGCAAGCCGCTGGCCACGGCGAGGCTTTTCAACGGGCTCGCTCTCCAGGCCAAACTGGTTTCGGAAAATGGGGCGGAGCTGGCTTCGCAGGACCGCCGCGACCTCGACGCCTACGAGGTCCGGATCACGGTCAGCGCCAGGCTCCCCAGCCCGGGCACGTCCGCCAAAGACTTTCTGAAAAATGACCCGTTGTTTCCGGGAACCTTCAACGATTTCGACCGTCTCTTGGCGGACGCGCATGTCTCGCCGTTCTTCGAGAAATTGTATGCGTTGAAACTCGCGCAGATCGAGCGCGAGATCGGCCGGCTCGACGCCGTCCTTTCCCGCAACAACTTTTACGACTGCGAAACGATTCTCAACCTGCGGAACCCGGCCACGGGAAGGCGCGCGGTTCTGGCTGTGGGGGACATGGATGTCAATGTGGACGGCTCGGACGGGGACCGCAACGTCGCGGTGGACGGCTCGGCCCAGTATTTTCTTCCCCAGACGAGCTACCGCTGGCCGAAGTTGACCGAAAGGGAAAACCCGTTTCTGCCGGTCGAACAGAAACGCCTCGCCTCGCTCGAATCCGAACTCGCCGCCGCAGGAGTCCCGGCCGTGAGAAAAAGAGAAATCGAGGGGGCGATAGACATCGCGCGGCGAAGGATATTCGACCTGAAGAAGTGGAGTTTTCTCATCGCCGAAACCGATCCTTTCATCGTGCTGCCGGGATTTATGATGCGGGATAAGAGCGACCCGTTTTCCCCGTCGGTCGGGGATTTTGCGCTCGTGCTCTTCGGGGGCAATGCCTACCCCGCGATCGTCGGCGATGCGGGGCCATCGCTCAAACTCGGCGAGGCCTCCCTCCTGATCTGCCGCGAGATCAACGCCCGTTCCTCCGCCCTCTCGGGAGCCGTGACCGATCTCAAGGCCGCCTACCTGGTTTTTCCGGGAACGGCCGCAGAGCAACACACTCCGCCCGATCTCGACGCGTGGAAAGCCAAATGCGAGCAGTATGTCAACGAACTGGGCGGTCTGAAGTCCCCGGTCCACACATGGCCGAACCTCGTAAAACCTTGGCCGACTCCCACGCCAACACCGACCCCGACGCCCGTTCCAACGCCCGCTCCCGAAGCTTCGCCAGCGCCTTCTCCGATGCCAAGCGCGTCCCCGCGCCTTTCCCCGTAGCGGAAGGAATCTCTTCTCCTTCGAGCTCTCCGCCCCGCCCGGCCAACTCCCCGCTTGGTGGACAAATTGCTACTTCCCCGGCCAGACGAATATCGGCCCCTTCACCCCGTCCCAATACCGCGCCGGGCTGACCCTCCTGCAGGAATTCCACTTTTGCTCCGTCGCCGACACCCAAATCCGCGCGTAAGCGCGGGACTTTGAAAAAGCGGCGTCGCGATTTCTCGCTGGGGTCGGATTTTCGCCGCCCGGCGCGGCCTTTTTGCGTTTTTTTGCCTCAAGGCCCGGTTTTTTTG
>Ga0073936_10005485_pt1 | contig 17115 bp, 12 predicted proteins | sample AliMusrvi5mmetaG_FD_87041 | JGI IMG/M metagenome (GOLD analysis project Ga0073936, IMG submission 87041) | Freshwater lake bacterial and archeal communities from Alinen Mustajarvi, Finland, to study Microbial Dark Matter (Phase II) - Alinen... | ecosystem: Environmental > Aquatic > Freshwater >... | reverse complement strand
GCATGAAAGTTTACACCTGCTCTCAGGCTAGAGAAAAGCTTTCTGATATTCTTGAAGAGTCAAAAAAAGAAGAAATTGTGATTCGCCGCCGCAAGGGAGATATGTTCACTATCGCGCCCAAAACACCCACCCGCCGTTCACCTTTTGATGTAGCGGGGCTTGGTAAAAGCATTTCCAGGAAGGAAATAGTGTCGGCCATTCGTGACTCCCGGCAGCGGGTTTGCAAAATTGCCGGAGGTAATGATAAGCTATGATCGATCTCCTGCCGGAAACGCAGGTGAAGTCAGATTGTAGGACGGGTGCCAACCCGTCGCAATGAATCTTCAATCAGCAAACAGAAACAGTGGCTATTTTTGAAATAATCGATAGCGGTGGATAACGCTCAACAAGGAAAACGACGGGTTGGCACCTGCCCTACCAATCGTCGCGATTTTTAGATAATGTCGCCAAAAGTAGATGTAAAAGACTACAGCCCGCCTTCGGTTAACGGTTGTGACCGCCAGTACTCTATGCGCGTGTGTCGAACGACGGTCAATTGTTTTTTTCTCTGTTTTAAAATTTCCTCTGCCTGACCCGTGTGTTTTTGTGCCGGCGTGACATAGCCGATCCGCGAATGATAATGATCAGTATTGTACCAACCAAAATACCCCTTGAAGTACTGTTGCACCACTGTGCCATCATTGACGGGAAACCATCCCGGATATTTCGGACTTCTCTTTGTCGTGTTGAATAACGCCTCAATAAAGGGATTATCATCGGGGGTACTTGGCCGTGCGAATGTCTGATGCATCCCTAAATCCACAAACAAACATTTGCTGTACGGGTTTTGCCTTCATCTGCTTTCATTATTATTGACTACCACGGGCCGTTTATCTTCTGGTACGTCCAACAGGCCTTCTGCAATGATCGCATCGTCTACAAGACCCAGTGCCGCTCAGGCCGGACCGGCCATTATTGACGGCAATAGCCAGTTCCGTATTTTCTTTGTGGGCTATACCGCCAAAACGTCGACCGTGCTGTTCAAAAACATAATTGCCCAAAGTGCTATGGGCCGTAAGGTCATACAAATCTACTATAACAATGCCATCAGCACAAATGCATGCCTTGAGCGCAGCCCTGCACTATGAGCAGCAAACAGAAGAATGCTTGAAATAATTTCGTCGATGGTGGGGAATCATTAAAGCTGGAACTGAAATAACATAAAGGCCTGGCTGCTACATATGGTGGTCAGGCCTTCTTTGTAAAAAGAACACGTTACGTGAAAATCTGAAATTTTCGGAAATGCCATAGTGGGTCTTCACATTTGATTTTGTGGGCACCCTCACCCCGACCCTCTCCTACAAGGGGAGCGGGAGGTTCTATGTATTCTCCCCTCTCTTGATGGATGGGGATAAATGGGAGGGTGATTTCAACTGATAAATTCAAATGTGACTATCCAATAGTACAGCTGATAACATTGTGCCTGCCCGGTGAAGTCAAAATAATCTCATAAAATTTCTTCTTGCAAATCAAAATTTTTGCAAGTTGAGCATTTTTCAAAATACTTTAGCCATACAGGCACAGGTGAGCTTTTGGTGAAGGCAGCCCGTACGGTTCGAGCCATTGGCATTCCACCATCGCAGGCTTCTTTTGCGAGAATCATAGCACGGGCTAACGAAGCAAAAGCTTGCCTGTGCAAACGGCTACGAAAAAAGAAAAATGCTCTAATGTGACAAATAGTATTGAAACTTGAATATGATTAGTACATAAACATAAACCATGTCCCACGTCGCTCACAGCTCAGGATATCAGCGCTTGGTGGAAAGGCTCAACCGCTTTCCGCAGGGTGCCCCGCCTTCGGAATTACTTTTTAAAATTCTAAAAATACTGTTTTCGGAAAAAGATGCCCACCTGATGTCGCTTACGCCTATCAGGCCGTTTACAGTAAAAAAAATAGCCGGGATTTGGAAAATGAGCGAGAAGGACTCCAGTGTGATGCTTGACACTATGGCTGACCGGGGCCTGATGGTTGACCTTGAAAGCGACGGAGAGCCGCTGTATGTTCTGCCCCCGCCAATGGCGGGATTCATTGAATTTTCCCTTATGCGCATCCGACCTGATATTGATCAGAAAGGCCTTTCCGAGCTTCTGCACCAGTATTTGAATGTGGAGGAGGATTTTATAAAAAAACTTTTCACTACCGGAGAAACCCAGCTTGGCCGGGTTTTTGTGCATGAGCCGGCGCTTCCGGTTGCAACATCCGTGCAGGTGTTTGATTATGAGCGGGCGACCGAGGTGATCGTCTCGGCGCGGCATATCGGCATCGGCCTGTGTTATTGCCGCCATAAAATGCAGCATCTGGGCACGGCCTGCTCAGCCCCGCAGGAAATCTGCATGTCGTTTAACAGCGCGGCCTACTCCCTGATCAAACACGGCATTGTCCGCGGTGTTGATAAAGCCGAGTGCCTTGATCTTTTACAGCAGGCTTACGGTAGTAATCTGGTTCAGTTCGGTGAAAATGTCCGTGAGAGTGCCGGGTTTATTTGTAACTGCTGCGGCTGCTGCTGCGAGGCGCTGCTGGCGTCAAAGCGTTTTGCCACGCTTCATCCCGTGCATACGACAAACTATATTCCATGTATTAAAGAAGACAACTGCATCGGCTGCGGCAAATGCGCAGGGGTCTGCCCGGTCAATGCGCTTGAGCTGGTGCAGGGTAACGGAGCACAAATGAAAAAGGCCCGTCTGAATGCCGACATCTGTCTGGGCTGCGGTGTGTGCGTGCGCAACTGTCCGAAAAATTCCATAGAACTGCTGCCGCGGGCCGAGCGAGTTATAACGCCGGTCAATTCAGCTCACCGCATTGTCGTCATGGCAATAGAGCGGGGCACGCTCCAGCATTTGGTTTTTGATAACCAGGCGCATCTTAACCATCGGGCACTGGCTGCCATACTGGGTGTTGTTTTAAAACTTCCGCTGGTAAAGCAGCTCATGGCCAGCCGGCAGATGAAGTCACGCTACCTTGATAATTTGCTGGCAAAAATAAGTTTTTGATTTGCTGTTCACGAAAGCGTACTCAAACAGGGGCTGACCGTTTTAGATCAATAGTGGAGAAAGCGATTTTATGACACAAACAGTCATCACGTCGGCGGACAACAAAGTATTTAAAGCCCTTTGCCGGTTGCTTGATGCCCGCGGGCTGAAAAAACAGGAGCGCACGATTGTCGCGGGAGCAAAGCTTGTGCGCGAGCTTGTCCGTGAACGGCCGCGGGACTGCTGCTCGCTTATTATTTCCGACAGGCTTGGGGCCGGGGGCATGGATGCTGTCGTGCGGCATTTTTCCGAAGCAGGCAAACTCATAGTGCTTAAACGCGGGCTGTTTGGCGAGGTGGATATTTTCAATACCTCATCGCCACTTCTGGAGGTGCTTGCTCCGGCTATCCCGCAATGGGATGGTCTGCTGACAGGGCAGGGCTGCACGCTGTTGCTGCCGTTTCAGGATCCGGCAAATGTGGGCGCAGCCGCCCGTTCGGCAGTTGCGTTTGGGGTGCGGGAGGTAATTTTGCTGCGGGAGGCGGCAAATCCCTTTCACCCCAAAAGCATCAGGGCTTCAGCAGGGGTGGTATTCAAGCTTTCATTCTATCGCGGTCCATCGCTTGATGAAGTGGTCAAGCTGCCGGATATGGCTGGCCGCATCGTTGCCCTTGACATGCAGGGCGCATCCATTCACCGCTTTGTATTCCCCTCGCAGTTTATGCTGTTGCCGGGAATAGAAGGGCAGGGCCTGCCGGAGGAACTGCGCCGCCGGGCTGTCTCAATTCCCATGACCGGAGCCGTTGAGTCGCTCAACGGCGCAACAGCTGTCTCGATTGCGCTGTGCTTCTGGAGCGCCGTGCAGGACAAAGCTCCGCGGCAATAACCTGCCCCTGCTCCGCGAGCTACCGCACCGCTCTCCGGCCTTGAATGCTCTAGAGGATTTTTCAAAATACTGTAGCCATACAGGCACAGGTGAGCTTTTGGTGAAGGCAGCCCGTGCGGTTCGAGCCATTGGCATTCCACCATCGCAGGCTTCTTTTGCGAGAATCATAGCACGGGCTAACAAAGCAATAGTTTGCCTGTGCAAACGGCTACGAAAAAAAGAAAAATGCTTTAATAAGAAAAATCGGCCTCGCGTGGAGGCCGTCAAGATGGGCATATTGAAACTGTTACCGTATCAGGCGGGAGTTACTTGATCTTTTTTAATTTTTACCCAGGTAATCTGCGTTTCATCAATGGCGCCATAGCGTTCCTGCAAGGCGAGGATCTTGCGCTCCTTTTGAGCCTGAATATGCTCATCGCCCTCCTGAATTGACCCGTCAGGCAATTTCGTGAGTTCTATGGTTTGCACGGTCTCGCTTTTTGGTATGGATGAAACCGGTACGTTTTTTAAATTGCGCTCGAGCCGCCCTGTTTTTGGCAAATAATCCATGGTCCCTTTCCTCCCCGGCATAGCTTTGGGGGTAGTGCTGATTAAAGTGTGCTGCGCCCCATCTGCAGGGGGCGCAGCACGAGTGATTTGAGATCAACCTTTGATCTGCTTGGGTTTGCACAGCAGGTTTTTTGCAACAGAAACCCTGCCGCAGTCAGCGCAGAACCACTGGATATTCCTGGCTTTGGGTTTGCATATATGGCGCGGATCGATACTGGCAATGCCGCAGTATTCACAGGTATAAATAGGATCATAAGAGCCCGGATTGCAGAGATGCTTTGCAGTGGTCGTGGTTTTTCCGCAGTTTTTGCAGGTATAGATTTTTTTGGCAGGTGCTTTTTTAGCTGCAACTCCTACTGCTTTTTTAGCCGGTGCTTTTGCTGCCATATGGCTTCTCCTCATGTTCTGTGATTGTTAGCGCAAAGACATAGTACCAAATACTTCTTTAAATGAAAATAACTTTTACATGGGCTGCAGACTTGCGAAAAAGGCCGCTGCAGCAGCGCCGTTATTCCTTTTTTCCAAACTCAGGGCTAGGGACAGGGGCTTTTTCAAACACTACGCCTTTGGCCTTCATTTCTTGCATGTATTTTTTCGGGTCTTTCCTGAAGGGCTCGGGGCAGGCTTTGCAGCAGAAATAGATGCGCTTTCCATCGTAGTCGGTATAGATGCTTTTGTTGATCTTGCCGCCCATGACCGGGCAGGTTTCCTGCGGCTTGGCCCATGCCGTTCCGATAGCAAGTGACAGGCAGAATGCCGCTGCAATGATGATGCCGGTAAGCTTTTTCATAGTGACCTCCTTTTCCTGCGGTTGTTGTTTGATGAATTAAGCACCAGTAGTGTGATGCTTTACCTCCGTGTTCCACTTCCATAGCACATAGATAGCTGGATAGACAAGTAGCTCCATGATAAATGAGGTAAACAGCCCGCCCACCATGGGCGCTGCAACGCGCTTCATCACATCCGCGCCCGTGCCCATGGACCACATGATCGGCGTGAGGCCCATGGCGGCCGCCATGACCGTCATCATCTTTGGCCGGATGCGCTTGACAGCGCCTTGGATAACGGCTTCATGCAGATCTGCCATGTTTCTTAGTTTGCCGTTTTTGCGGGCATTCTCATAGGAAAGATCAAGAAACAGCAGCATGAACACGCCTGTTTCGGCATCAAGGCCCATGAGGGCGATCATTCCGACCCATGCGGCAATGGAAACATTGTACCCCAGTATATACATAAGCCACACCGCACCCACTACGGAGAAGGGCACGGCAAGCATGACTACCGTTGCCTTGAATGCCGATTTGGTATTCATATACAGAAGGAGAAAAATCAGAAAAATGGTCAGTGGAACAACAAGTTTTAACCGTTCCCGGACCCGGAGCATGTTTTCATACTGGCCGCTCCAGATAAGGGAATAGCCTGTCGGCAACGAGAGGTCCCGCGCGACTGTTTTTTTTGCCTCCTCCACATACGAGCCCACGTCACGGCCGGCTATATCGACAAAGACAAAGCCAGCAAGCATGCCGTTTTCATCGCGGATCATGCTCGGCCCTGAGGTGAGGCTGATATCGGCAAGCTCGGCCATGGGCACCTGTATGCCCGCGGGCGCTGCCACGAGCACGCGCCCGAGCTCATCGAGGTTCGAGCGCAGATCACGCGGGTAACGCACATTGATGGAATAGCGCTCGCGGCCCTCGACCGTGGTGGAAATGGTTTCCCCTCCGATGGCGCTCATGATGACATTCTGCAGGTCGTCAATAGTTAGGCCGTAGCGGGCCAGCGCTTCCCGACGGGGCGTGAAATCGACAAAATAGCCGCCTGCCGCGCGCTCGGCAAACACGCTGCGCGTCCCGGGAATAGACTTTATGATTTTTTCCAGGGCTTCTCCCGTGCGCTGTATCAGGTTGATATCTGAACCAAGTATTTTAATGCCCACAGGTGTCCGCACGCCGGTGGTGAGCATGTCGATGCGGCCCTTAATCGGCATGGTCCAGGCATTGGTGTTGCCGGGTATTTGTATCGCCCGGTCCATCTCATTGATAAGCTCGTCATAGGTTATGGTGTCAGGCCAGATTCCGCGCAGCACCAGGCTTTTCAGCCACTCGGGCGTCCACGGCGAGTACCACTGCTGCTTGCCGCGCCACTCTGAAGGGGGCTTAAGCACCAGTGTTGTTTCCATCATGGAAAAAGGCGCTGGATCAGTGGAGCTTTCTGCCCGCCCGGCCTTGCCGAAGACGCTGACGACTTCCGGGAAGTTTTTCAAAATCCGGTCCTGCGTTTCAAGCAGCTTTTGAGCCTCCGTGACTGATATGCCCGGCAGGGTCGTGGGCATGTACAGCACCGTACCTTCGTTCAGGGGCGGCATGAATTCATGGCCCAGCTTGAAATAGACGGGCACGGAAACCGCAACAATAAGCATCGCTGCCGTGATCACGGATTTCGGGTGCCGAAGCACGAACCGGCATGGCTCTTCATAGAGCTTAAATAAAATGCGGCTGACGGGATGCTGTTCCTCCGGGTAATAGGTCCCGACAAACAGCGTGTTGAAAAATCCCGCAAGTACGCGGGGCCGCAGGTTGAAAGGTTCCATCCGGGTAAAAAGCATCCGTACCGCCGGGTCAAGGGTTATGGCCAGAAGTGCTGCAATTGCTATGGAAAGGGTTTTGGTATAGGCAAGAGGGGTGAAAAGCCTGCCTTCCTGATCGACCAGCGTGAATACGGGCAGAAACGATATGGCGATGACGGCAAGAGAGAAGAATACCGACGGCCCTACTTCAAGAAGAGCTTCAAGCCGTATTTTATGAAAGTCGCCCTTACGGCCCCCTTCCTGCCAGAGTTCAAGTTTTTTATAGGCGTTTTCCACCTCCACGATGGCGCCGTCGACAAGCACGCCGATAGAGATCGCAATGCCCGCAAGGCTCATGATATTTGAGGTTATGCCAAGAAAATACATGGGGATGAAGGCAAGAAGCACAGAAATCGGGATGGTGATGATCGGCACCAGGGCCGAGGGGAAATGCCACAGGAAGAATAAAATGACCAGGCTGACGATGATCATTTCCATGACCAGCTCTTCTTTTAGATTGCCTATGGACTTTTCAATAAGATCCGAGCGGTCATAGGCAGTCACGATTTCAACGCCTTCGGGCAATGACGCTTTCATGTCGGCGAGCTTTGCTTTGACTCGCTCGATGACGCTCAGCGCGTTTTCACCATGGCGCATCACGACGATGCCGCCCACGGTATCGCCCTGGCCATTAAAGTCAAGGACACCCCGCCTGATCTGCGGGCCAAGGGTAATGGTCGCCACATCACGCAGCAGCACGGGCGTGCCTTTTTCGTTTGTCTTGACCACAACTTTATCAAGGTCAGCGGTTGACTTCACATACCCCTTGCCGCGCACCATGAATTCCGTTCCTGACCATTCAATGAGGCGTCCGCCTATTTCATTATTGCTTTTTTTTATTGCCCCCGCGACATCCATAAGGGAGAGCCGGTAGCTTTGAAGCCGGCTGGGGTCTACGGTTATCTGGTACTGCTTCTGGAACCCGCCGATGCCGGCGACTTCCGCGACTCCCGGCACGCTCTGCAGGGCATAGCGCAGGTACCAGTCCTGATAGGTGCGCAGTTCGGCAAGATCATGCTTGCCGCTGGTGTCTTTGAGAACATATTGAAAGACCCAGCCAACTCCTGTTGCATCAGGCCCAAGCTCCATCTTTGCCCCTGCGGGAAGATTGCCTTGAATTTTTGACAGGTATTCAAGCACGCGGCTTCGTGCCCAGTATATATCAGTGCCGTCCTGGAAAATGACATAGACATAGGAAAAGCCGAAATCGGAAAATCCTCTGATGGCTTTGACTTTTGGTGCGCCCAGCAGGGCGGTGATGATGGGGTAGGTGACCTGGTCCTCTATGATGTCGGGGCTGCGGTCCCAGCGGGTATAGACGATGACCTGCGTGTCGGAAAGGTCGGGGATGGCGTCAAGCCTTATTTCCCTCATGGCATATACTGCACAGGCTACCGCCACCGCAACTGTAATGATGACCAGCATTCTGTTGCGGGCGGAGAATTCTATGATTTTTCTGATCATCACGGCCCTCCGGTAATGGCCTGCAGAGCCGCCTTCAGCGATGACTCGGAATCGATAAGAAAGTTTGCCGATGTCACGACCCTGTCTCCGGCCTTAAGCCCGGAGAGAAGTTCGTAGCAGCCCTCAGCCCTGATACCGACCTTTACTTCCACGGGACGCAGTTCATCGCCGTCGCCTGCGGCAAAAACATAGCTTCGCGAGCCGGTTTGCATAAGGGCTGTTTCGGGTACCGCAAGCCTGCTGCCAAGGCCGTAGTGCAGCACTGCGCTGCCAAGCATGTCAGGTTTTAAAATGAGTTCGGGGTTTTCAATATTAATCCGTGCCTTGAGCGTGCGTGTCTGCGGATCAAGAAACGGGTTTAAAAAGCTCACCTCGCCCTGAAAGCTTTTACCTGGCCAGTAGGGTAGGGTGAGTATTACGGGCATGCCAATCGTGATATAGGGCAGGTCGGACTCATAGATATCGGCTTCCGCCCAGACCGTTGAAAGATCAGCCACCACCAGCAGAGGCTCTCCCGGCATTATTTTCTGGCCGGCAAGGACTGTTTTCTCAAACACATAGCCTGTTGCCGGCGCGTAGAGTGTGATGAACTTTTCAACCTTGCCGGTCTTTTCAAGCCTTTTGATCTGCTCATCGCTGATATCCCAGAGTTTAAGCCGTTTGCGGGCTGCTGCCACAAACTGTTTACCGCTTGAGGATATGGAGTCGTGGGTGCTGTGAGACAATTGCTCTGCAAAGGGAAGGGATGTAAGAAACTCCTGCTGGGTGGCCACAAGTTCAGGGCTGTAGATACTTAAAAGCGGCTGGCCTTTTTTTACCTCCTGACCTGTCACATTAACAAAAAGCATTTCCACATACCCGTCAATTTTTGTTGTGACCCGGTACATCCGCGTCTCGTCGGGAACAATACGGGCCGAGGTCCGCACGTCCTTTATAATATTTCGCATCTCCACTGTCCCAAAAGTAAGCCCCATATGCTTTCGGTGAAATTCACTGACACTAATGGCGGCCAGCCCTGATGGGGCGCCTGCCGAAGCGGCTTCCACCTTAAAGGGAACCATGTCCATGCCCATGGAATCCTTGCCCGGCTTGTCGCTCACTTCGTTCTGGTTCATGGTAGAGCGGTATTTAGTTATTTTGCCTGAGGCAGCTGCGGCAGGCTTTGGCTTCTCAGCTTCTTTGTATACCAGGCGCATGCCGCAGATGGGGCAGTCGCCGGGCTTATCGGAGGTAATCTGCGGGTGCATGGGACAGATGTAGAGCTCTTTTTCAGCCGTAGCGGCAGCACTGCGCTGCTTCGGCGTCTCTTTCTGGCAGGAGAGCACGAGGGTTGCTGCTGTCAGCAGGACTGCCAGTGACAACCATAAAGTATATTTTTTCATGCATCGCTCCATGAATTGTGCAGAAGGCCGCTTCGGACTCCCGCAATAGGTTCAGTGGTATCATTCCTCAGGCCGTAATCGGCACGACCTTGTCAAAACAGCTTTTTTCCTACAATCGTTTCAATGTCAGCCAGGTTCATCTGGTATTGTGCCTGCGCCGTGCTCGCCTGCAGTTCGGCATTGCAGAGCGTGATCTGGCTGTCAAGCAGGGTGAGAAAATCAACCGAACCGACCTGATATCCCGCTATCGCGGAATTGAGGGACTGCGTCGCCTGCGGGATAATGCCGTGCTCGTAGAGTTCGATAAGCCCTGTTTCGCGGTCCTGTTTCGCCATGAGGTCCCGAATTTTGTAGCGGATCTCATTTGCCAGCGCCCGGTATTCAGCTTTTGACTGCTCGATCATGTGATATGTCTCGGCTACCTTCCTGCTCTGTTTGCTGTGAAACCAGATGGGAACGTTGATGCCCACCGCAATGCTGAAAACATCGGCCCGTTCGGTATTCTGATTGAGCTCCCGCATGGTCACCAGCTTTGAGGTCCCGTCTGACTCGGTCATGACGTTTGGCTTTGCGCCTGTGCGGTGCGCGTTTTCACGCTGGCCATAGGCGCCCGTCAGCATGATTTCGGGCACGTATGATTTTTTGGCGAGCTTATAATCTGCTTCGTTGCGGCCGATCATCTCCTGGAGGCTCAGAAGGCCGGGGTTGCCGGCTTTTGCCGCATCAACGAGCTCGGTTGCGGACTGTGTGATTTTGTGCTCCGGCAGCACGGGCTGACCCAGTAGGGGGGTCGAGTCCTCGCGGGCTAAAAGTCGGTTGAGCTCGGCAATAATGGTTTCTTTCTGCTGTTTGAACTGAATGAGGCGCTCGATAAATTTCGAGAGCTCTACCTGCGCCTTCAGTACATCCTGCTGCATACCTTTGCCGACGGCATATTTGGCCTGTGCGATTTCGACGAACTGCCTGAGGAGGCCCTTGTTTTTTTCTGCCGTACCGATATGCCGATTGACGAGGTATAGCTCGAAATAGGATTTTTTGACCTCCCGGGTGATCTGCAGACGCGTGTACTCATGCATCATGTCGGCGCTTTTGGCTTCCTGAATAGCGATTTTTTCACGCAGTGATGTTATCCCCGGCAGCGGAATCGACTGGCTGAGCGAGATCTCCTTCATGGTCATGTCGATTTTTGAAAAGTCGGCATCGTCGGCAGGAACATTGCGAACGCCGAACTCAAGCCGCGGGTCATCCCAGGCTTTTGCCTGTGCTGGTCGCTCCCAGAGGGCATCCCGCTTTTTCTGCGAGGCGGTGATGTCGGGGTTTGCCTGCAGCGCCTCCTGGATGAGCTGATCGAGGTCAAGCACTGCCGGGGCTTTTGGTGCGGACGGTCTATCCTGTGCTAAGGCTGCTCCAACATACAGTATGCTGCCAGCAAGCACTATGCCTGCCATGCGTTTTACCAGACTTTTGTTTTGCATGCTCCCTCTGCTTTCTGCCGTGCACGGTATGTTCCGAGCCGGCATGTGTATGCGTTGTTTGACGTGTACCGGGTACAGCCTGCCGCGGTCAAACCCTTGCGTACGCTTTTTCACGCCAAATCAAACCATCTGCATTGCTTGCAGGTGTTGCGTTTGGATATTCTTTGTGTTTGTGATAGTAATAGAAATATAACACAAAAGAATAAAAAGTTATGATTTTATTCTTAAATAAGGAAAGACCTGTGCAGAAGATAGAGGCATTTGACGCTGCGGGGTGGTGGTCTGTCGGAAGCAGTAGGCGCGCTAAAGCCAGCCCTGCTCACCAGGCTGTACGAGCAAGCCGCAGCTGAGTCTGCATAGCGCTTTTGCTGCAGGTCGGCAGCTGCCGGGGAGATGGCTGGGTCTCTGGCGAAGGGATTTGGTCCGCTTGAGCATGAGCAGTTTCCGGCAGCGGGCACGGCTGCTGCCGTTAGAAGGCTATCCTGCGGCGCAGACGGATGAGCTTTGCAGCAGCAGCTGCAGGCGCCGGGGCCGCAACAGCACTCAGCCGATGCCGCTTTCTGCTGCAGCAAACCTGCGGGCATGAGCAGCGCTGAAATCAACAACGCTTTGTAAATGATCCTGATTGCCATATGCGTATTGACATCGGAATTTTTTTTGACTACTTTAATTTATATACCCCGGGGGGGTATGTCTGTCAAGGGACAAAAAAGAGCGTGCGGTCATGATAAATCAGGCGGTCAAAAAAGAGGCGCAGACGAGTCTCAGGCGAATTGAGGGGCAGGTGCGCGGCATCATGAAGATGGTGGACGGGGAACAGTACTGCATCGACATCATCAACCAGATTGCCGCGGCTGAGAAGGCCCTTAGCGGCGTAGCCCGCATCGTCATGAAGCGGCATGTCGAGAGCTGCGTCAGCAGCGCCATCGTGGAAGGAAAAGGGCAGAAGATGATCGATGAGATGATCGATGCGATCTTTAAAGTTTCAAACAGAAAGTAGCGGCTTGAAAGGAGCATGAATGGAAAAGAGACTGAGCGTTACGGGCATGACCTGCCAGAATTGCGTCAAGCGCGTCACGAAAATTATCGAAAAATCCCCGGGTGTATCGTGCGTGCAGGTAAGCCTTGAAAACAAGGAGGCATCGTTTGCCTGTGACCCGGCAGCAGCAAATGTACCCGACATCGTGAAAGCCATCAACGATTTTGGCTTGACCGCTTCAGAGAAGGCGTAATATTTTTGACGTGGCGCGGTATGCCGTGCCCCTGCGGGATAATCTATCTCTATGATCCGAACAGAAACCATACCCGTTTACGGCATGATGTGTGAGCACTGCGTGAAAGCGGTGACCATGGCTCTTCAGGCGCTGGACGGCGTTCAGGGCTTACAGGTGTCGCTTGAAGGCAACAGCGCTACCGTGACCTTCGATGATCAGACAGCCAGCCTTGAAAAATTCCGGGAAGCGATTATTGAGGAGGGCTACAGCCTTGAGCCTGTCCGGGAGGAGGTTGAATCCACGGATGAACCGGCCCTGCCCGTAGAAGAGAATATAAACGCCCCTGCAGCAGACACTGTCATTTCCCATTTTGCCATTCGCGGCATGTCATGCGTGAACTGTGCCGCAGCCATTGAAAAGGTTTTCCGGAATTATCCGGGCATCACCCGGGCAACGGTCAACTTCGCCATTGAAAAGCTCACGGTGGAGCACGCGCCATCCGTGAGCCCGCAGGACATCATGGCCAAAGTGCAGGACATAGGGTATGCGGCGTCAACCGGCACGATGGTGAAGGATGATACTGCAATAGCCCGGAAGGAGAAGTTTCGCTTTCTGTTCGCCCTCAGCCTGACCGCGCCGCTGGTCATCCTCATGTACGCCATGCCCTTCGGGCACGTAGGCACCAACTACGCCATGTTTGTCCTTGCAACGCTCGTTCAGATAGTTTCAGGCCGCACCTTTTATGAGGGCGCGTACCCTTCGCTGAAAAACCTTTCCACCAACATGGATGTGCTGATCGCCCTTGGCATAACAGCGGCCTACGGCTACAGCGTCATATCTCTGTTTGTTCTGGATCCTCATGCCCATACTTTTTTTGACAGCTCCGCCATGCTCATTACGTTTATTCTGCTCGGGAAGATGCTTGAAGCCCGGGCCAAGGGCAAAACCGGGCAGGCCCTTGAAAAGCTTCTGTCGCTGCAGGCCGACAAGGCGCGCGTCATTGTTGACGGCCGGGAGCGGATGGCGACGGCGACGTCGGTCAAGATCGGCGATCTCGTGCTGGTGCGGCCCGGTGAAAAGATTCCCGTGGACGGCGAGATTGTGGAGGGCGAGACCAGCATAGATGAATCCATGATCACGGGAGAGCCCATGCCGGTGGAAAAGGCCGTGGGCAGTCAGGTCACCGGCGCCACCATCAACAAGTCCGGCGCCATCACCGTGCGCACAAGCCGCGTGGGCACCGACACGCTGCTGTCGCAGATAGTGCGAATGGTCGAAGATGCGCAGGCAGACAAGGCCCCCATTCAGCGTCTTGCCGACGCCGTCTCAAATTATTTTGTGCCTATCGTGGTGACGGTTGCGCTTGTCACATTCTGCCTCTGGTACGGCGTGCTGCCTTTTGAGCCGCCGGCAGGGGTCACGAGGTTTCTGTTTGCATTCCAGCTTATGATTGCTGTGCTTGTCATCGCCTGCCCCTGCGCCCTGGGCCTTGCAACGCCAACGGCCATCATGGTGGGCAGCGGCGTGGGCCTGGGCAGGGGCATACTGTTCAAACGGGCATCAGTGCTTGAAAATATTTCAAGTCTGCAGGTTGTTCTTTTTGACAAAACCGGAACCATCACCAGGGGGCAACCGGATGTTGTGGGCATCTATCCCGCGCCCGACGGTTCGACACTCGACCTGCTTGCCATGGCTGCAAGCGCCGAAGCGCACTCAAGCCATCCCCTTGCCGAGGCCGTCATGCGCAAGGTCACAGAACTCGGCGTATCCTGCAAAAAGGGTGAGGCAGCCAGCGAGACCAGCGGCGCGGGCGTCCAGTGCCTGCTTGGCGGCGACAGGATCCGGGTGGGAAAGCTTTCTTTTGTCTTCAGTGGCGGCGAGCTTCCCCCGGACGCGCAGGCACTGGTGCGGAAACTGAGCGGCGAGGGCCTCACGCTTTTGTTCATATCCCGCAATGATGAGGTTGTCGGCATGCTCGCGCTCTCCGATGTCATCAAGGACGATTCACTCGCCGCTATTAAAAAACTCCATGCCATGGGCATTCGCACCGGCCTGGTCTCGGGCGACAATCGGTCCGCGGCGCAGGCCGTAGCAAAGGCCGTAGGCATCGACGAGGTGTATGCGGAGGTGATGCCGCAAGATAAAATCAACATAGTGAAGAGATGGCAGGAGCAGGGAATGAAGGTCGGCATGGTCGGCGACGGCATCAATGACGCGCCCGCTCTTGCGCAAGCCGACATAGGCATCGCCATCGGCTCGGGCGTCGATGTGGCAAAGGAGACGGGTGACGTGGTGCTGGTGAAAAGCAGCCTCATGGACGTGGTGCGCGCTATCCGCCTCGGGCGCAAAACCCTCCGGACCATCAAGGAAAATTTTTTCTGGGCTTTTTTTTATAATATTTTAATGATACCTGTTGCCGCCGGTGTGCTGTATCCTGCCGCCGGCCTTGTGCTGAAACCCGAATGGGCCTGCATTGCCATGTGGTTTTCATCTATTACCGTGGTTGGCAATTCGCTGCTTTTAAAACAGTACCAACGTAAGCTGCATTGAAACGGCGTGCATGCTTGTACGAGTGTGCCAGCAACTTAAAAAAGGAGTCTGCCATGAACGATGACCAGATTCTGTGCCACCAGTGCGGCAAAGACCTCGAGATGAAGTTCATCGAGCTGAAGGATTTTGTCTTCTGTTCAACCTCATGCTTTGAAAAGTTCAGGAACTCGATGAGCAGAAGGGATTTTTTCAAGCGCTACGGCGACAGCTACAGCCCCGACGAGCAGCACTGGGTGCCGAAGTATTCAAACGATTATGTGAAGATGTGCGGGTACTGCCCCGCAAGGGTATCCGAGGCATGCCGCACCGATCTTGACGTGAGCGGCGTGTACCACGACGACCTTGAGGAAAGCTCGTCGATCCACTGGTGCTGCCATGCCCTGTTTGTTTTAAGCGCTTCGCTCTCGGACGGCACCGTGCCCTACGATACTGCGCTGCGGGTGCAGAAGCACGCGGAAGACCTGGCGCGGAAGGCGGGACTCAAAGGCGTCACTCCGGTTATCGTCAGCAATGCATTCGCCGACCTAGCGCGCAATTTCGAGTATAAAGAACTGCCTGAACACCAGCCGCAGGTAAAGACCCTTGGCATGAGCCATGCCGCGGCCTGCCTGCTCTGCAATCCTGATTTTGCCCGGCAGTGCGAGGTGCAGGTGGAGAAAGAATTTCAGCTCGTGGATACGGTGAAAAAGGAGATTCACGGACTGTGGTGCAGCCACACGGTGCAGTCGCTTGCCGAAATGCTCATTGACCGGGAAAACGGCGTTGAGCTGATACGAAAAATTATTCCTGTAGCCGAGCAGGTAGCTGGCAAAAAGGCTCACCCCGGCGTCATCACGAGCGATTTGTTTATCGCACTCGGCCGCTGCGTTAGTGCGGGCAGGGTCACCGGGTCAAACGGCGCACTAAAATAAGGTCTGCTGCGTGGTCTTTTTGCGGATTTTCTGCTTGGCGGGAAGGGCATTGTAATCCTCAAGCTTGCTTTGCAGCGTATTGCGGGAAATATCGAGAATTCTTGAGGTTTTGCTTTTGTTGTTTTTCATGCGCCGCAGAACGGTCTGGATGTATATTTTTTCGATTTCTTCAAGGGTAAAGAAATCCTCGCGGCACAAAAAACTTTCAAGGGCGATGAATTTTTTTGAAACATTAAAGCGAATATCATCTTCCGTGAGAAGCGGAAAACTCGCAAGCAGTACCGCATTTTCGATGATATCCCGAAGCTCGCTGACATTGCCCGGCCACTGCCAGGCCTCAAGGCGTTCTGCAGCCGCGCTGTCAATGCCGCCTATATCTTTACCGTATTCTTTTGAAAAACGGTCGATAAAGAAATTTGCAAGCGGCTTTATATCGGCAGACCGCTCGCGAAGGGGCAGTATGCTTAAAAGCTGGGGATGAAAAGCCTTGACCACGGGCTCACTGGCTTCGTCCTGGCGGCCGCTGGTCTGCCCGTTTGGCTGGCTGCAGGAAAATACGTACTTGACGTGGCCCGGCTGATGTTTCCCGCCTTTGGGCTGCGTGTTGATTTTTTCCTTGAGAAAGCCCACCAGATCCTGCTGAACGGAAGTTTCAAGCTTGCCGATATCGCGAAAAAAAAGCGTTGCTGCGCACTGCGGGGCCGGGCACTGCTGAGCGGCCGTATCTTTGCCGATATCCTGCAGGCAGCTCTCTATCTTTTCTTCAAAATGATCATAGGGCAGGTTAACACAGCTGATGGGAATAAACTGGGAATTTGGCGATAGCGTGTAATGAATGCTTCTTGCGAGCAGCTCCTTGCCCGTTCCTGTTTCTCCGGTTATGAGCAGGCAGTCGGGTTCACCTTCGCACAAGCTTTTCCCCTTATTGTACAGCTCCTTCATTGATCCTGTCAGATGCATGCCGGGCAAATAGTTAATAGTTCGTTCAACAGCCAGTGTGAGCTTCATAAGGGCATCAGTAATGTTGTGTGATTCGTGTAAAGGTGTGT
>Ga0073936_10005478_pt1 | contig 17131 bp, 13 predicted proteins | sample AliMusrvi5mmetaG_FD_87041 | JGI IMG/M metagenome (GOLD analysis project Ga0073936, IMG submission 87041) | Freshwater lake bacterial and archeal communities from Alinen Mustajarvi, Finland, to study Microbial Dark Matter (Phase II) - Alinen... | ecosystem: Environmental > Aquatic > Freshwater >... | reverse complement strand
GGGTTGATGAATAAGAGCCCGCGCCACCACGAGACGTCGCTGCATCCCACCCGAGAATGTGTCGGGAAAATCGTTCTGCCTTCCTGCAAGTCCGAAAAGCTCCAGAAGCTCGTCAATCCGTTTTTTGTAGTCGACTCCTGCCATTCCGTGCAAACGGGCGTTCAGTTCCAGATTTTCCCGTGCCGTAAGATAACGATCCAGGCTGTTTTCCTGCGGCACCACGCCGATCAGCTTCCGGATATCCTGACCGTGAGTCAATGTGTCGAATCCCTCCACCCAGGCTCTGCCCGAAGAAGGACGCATGAGGGTGGTCAGAATCCGGATCAGCGTGGTTTTCCCCGCGCCGTTGGGCCCCAGCAGACCGAAAATTGTTCCCTTTGTCACTTCGAGGTCAAAACTGACAAGTGCGGAAAGGTCACCGTACTGTTTAGTGAGAAATTCTGTTTTTATTGCAGCTGTCATAATTTCTTTCTTGCCGGCATCAAGGGGTTAACTGCTTCTTGCCGATCCTGCAGGCGCCGCTGTCACAGCCGCGTCTCTTTGGCAGATAAGGACGGATACGGGCAAATCCTTTATAGAATAAACGGGCGATAAGATTCACTACCGGCAAGTTTATGGTGGCGCCCATCAAGCCATAAACAGTTGAAGAGGGGAATATCTGCCAGATAGCCCGGAATGCTTCCACGCCTCGATATATTTGTCCATCCCGGTCGATGGCGTGCAGTTCGTACATGAACTCATTCAAAGTGATTCGGTGAGGCCCCGGGTCAAAGTCAGGGGCGCTGATGTCCACGGCCGTGAGTTTACCACCATGATCCAGGCGCAGGTAGTGTTCTATCTCCGCAGCGCAGACGGAACATGATCCGTCGTAGAATATCCGGATGGGGAATCGGGGACCGTTCGGCATCGTAGTCAGGGTTTCCTCGGCAGTTCGACAATAAATGGCTTTTCCACACCTGTATAGCATAAATTTCGCCCCCCCTCAATCAGCTTCTCCTCTCTGGATTTTAGTGTTATACAAATATCAGAAAAGACCCTTCATCAATGAACTGCTCACTGTTCTGAAGTACCCGATACGGGAATCGCCCAAAGCCGGGCTCTATTGCGAGGTGACCCATGTATGAACAATCACTGATACTCTTGATCCTTGCCGCAATTCTAACCGTTACAGGTTTGTCCGGGCTGCTGTTGCCGTTAGTGCCGGGTGCGCCTCTACTGTTTCTGGGGCTGCTGTTTGGGGCCTGGGCTGAGAACTTCCGCTATGTAGGGGTCTGGACCCTGCTGATTCTGGCTGGAATGGCGGTAATGACCTACTTTGTGGAGTTTGCCGCCTCTATCCTGGGAGTCAAAAAATTCGGGGGTTCGCGACGTGCCATGTTGGGTGCCGCCCTGGGCGGAATTGTAGGGATATTTTTGGGAGTACCCGGAATCCTGCTCGGGCCGTTTGTAGGGGCGGTATTGGGAGAACTGTCGCTGCAGCGGACTCTGGATCAGGCAAGCCGGGCAGGTTTTGGTACAGTCGTGGGTCTGGCAATTGGCGTGGCCGGCAAACTCGCTATCGGTATCGCCATGGTTGGCCTTTTTCTGCTGATGCGTCTGTTCTGATTCTTGTTAACATGTGAGGACGATTTACATCTCTGCTCTCCCCAGAGCTAAATACTCCGTAAGGATAGAATCTGTATGACGACACCAGCCCGATTAAATGCATCCATGCCCGCTCTCTTCATCGGACACGGTAATCCGATGAATGCCATCGAGGAGTCTGTCTACGTTGAAGCCTGGCGAGAGGTTGCCGCTTCAATCCCGCAACCGGAAGCGATCCTTTGCATTTCCGCCCACTGGGAAACCGAAGGAACCTTCGTCACCGCCATGCCCCGGCCCCGCACGATCCATGACTTTTATGGTTTTCCCGATGAACTGTACAGGGTGCAGTACCCGGCTCCGGGATCAGCCGATCTGGCAGAGCGAGTACGAGGATTGGTGCGCTCCGGAACAGTAGAGCCGGATTACCAATGGGGGCTGGACCACGGAGCCTGGTCGGTACTCAGGCGCATGAACCCGGGAGCTGACATACCAGTGGTGCAGCTCAGCCTCGACCGCACACAGCCTCCGCAAGTTCACTACAAACTTGGGGCTGAGTTGGCCGCACTGCGCAACGAAGGGGTGCTGATCGTTGGCAGCGGCAACATCGTTCACAACCTGCGGCTGATGAAGTGGGATGCAGGTGAACCCTATCCCTGGGCGGTGGAGTTTGACCGATTGGCAGCGGAACTGATCGCAGCCGGTGAGCATGACCGGCTGACGGCATATTCGACCCTGGGGAAAGCCGCCGGCCTGGCAGTTCCCACCAACGAACATTATCTGCCGCTCTTGTATGTCCTGGCCCTGCAGAAACCGGACGAGCCGCTATCGTTCTTCGCAGAGGGGCTCTCCCTTGGTTCGATCTCCATGCGCTCTGTCAGGATCGGCTGACAGGTACATAAACCGCCGATAGACCTCCTTAAGTTGAAATTTCGATTCGAGTTGGCACCTTATGTGTAAGACGAATCTATCGAGGTTTTTGATAGATGCCCATGCGGTTCGAATATGCTGATCAGAACTGTCAGGAGAGTTGATATGATGCAGAACAATCACATTGAATCGGCGCCTTCCATACTCCTTGTGGATGACGATGCGGAGTTTCTAGATGGAGCCCGACGGGCGCTTCTTTCTCACGGTATAGGCAATGTTACTCCATTACAGGGAGGATCAAAAGTTCTTCAGACTCTTGCTTCCGGAACCCATACGCTTCTGTTGCTAGACTGGGTCATGCCCGATCTGTCCGGCGCCGACCTTCTCCCTGAAGTCATCCGGCAGTTTCCGCACATTCCGGTCATTATCATTACCGGAGTGAGCGATCTTGAAAATGTGGTCAGTTGCATCAAACAGGGGGCATACGATTACATAACCAAACCACTCGATACGGCGCGACTGGTTTCGATCGTTCAAAATGCCGCCAAAAGCAGCGAGCTTGCGGTGAGAAACCGGAAACTCACCGGTTACCTTCTGGGCGAGCCGCTTGCCAATCCCGGGAATTTCAGCGATATTATTACCAACAGCGATCGCATGATATCCATTTTCAAGGTGATAGAAACCCTGGCAGGTTCCCGCCAGCCGGTTTTGATCACCGGTGAGACCGGCGCGGGAAAAGAGCTGATAGCCCAGGCAATCCACAGCTGCAGCGGTCTCAAAGGTATGATGGTGACCGTAAATGCGGCGGGCCTGGACGATACCATGTTGGCTGATGCTCTGTTCGGTCACAAAAAAGGCGCTTTTACGGGTGCGACGGAAAGCCGGGGCGGCTTGATTGAGCAGGCGAAGGGTGGCACTCTGTTTCTGGATGAGATAGGTGACCTCAGTAACGCTTCTCAAATAAAGTTGTTGCGGCTTTTGCAGCAGAACGAATACTACCGTCTCGGCTCCGATGTCCTCCATAAAAGCGATGCCAGAATTATTTCGGCGTCAAACGGAAATTTCCAGGCTTTGCTCGCTACGGGGGCATTCAGGAGTGACCTGTACTATCGATTAAGCACCCACGCGCTTCATATTCCGCCATTGCGGGAGCGACCGGAAGACATTATTCCTCTTGTTCTCCACTTCGTAAATAAATCCGCAGAATCAGTGAAACAGCCGGCTCCCGGATTGTCGAAGGAACTCCGGATTGCGCTGTTATCGTATGACTTCCCTGGAAATATACGGGAAATGATCAACATGGTCCATAACGCAGTCACTCATAATCGTTCGGGAACACTGGAAATAAACGACTTTCCCGGACTTGTATCCGGTACTGTTTCAAGGGGAGAAATTGTCCGAAAAGTCGGCGCCAGCCAGTTTGCCCTGCATCAAATCTTTCAGGATTTTCCGACAATTGACGATGTTGAGAAATTATTGGTCAAGGAAGCGATTTCTTTATCGTACGGCAACAGGAGTACTGCTGCGATGATGTTGGGGGTAAGCCGGCCGACACTGCGGAAAAAGTTGGAACGTGCGGCTGAAAAACTTTTCGATGAAGATCAGGCAGGTTGATTTGCCCTATAGTCCGCGTCTACGGGAAGATGTATAGTTGCTGCTGTTCCGCCCCCTGTATCCGATTCAACGGTCAAACGCCCCTTGTGCTCCGAGACGATGAAGTTGGAAATGTACAGCCCCAGCCCGCTGCCCCCCTTGTCTATCCTTGTGGAAAAGAACGCTTCAAAAAGATGCTTTCTGACCTCCGGCGGGATCCCTTCCCCCTGGTCCGTTACAATTATGCGCACGGCGGCGGATTCTGCCGAATATTCGGTCCGCACCGTCACCGTTCCCTTCTTGTGAGGCATCGCCTGCATGGCGTTGAGCAGCAGATTGACAACCACCTGTTCCAACTGATACTGATTGCCGGTAATATTCGGCAGATTGGGAGCGAGAACAGGGGTGATGGCAATTTCTCCCTGGCGTCCATGGGCGCGGATTATGGTGAGGGCTTCCTTGACAACCCGGTTGACGATAATTCCGGAGCTTAATTCATTGCGTTCACCCACGTTATATGCCCGTAAATCCTGAATTACCCGCTCGACCCGGTCGGCGTTGCTGAGAATCGAACCGGCGGCTCCCCTGATCTCTCCTTTTGCCACTCCGAACGGCAGGCCTCCCAGGGTAAAATCACCCTCTTCCTTGGTAACCTGCTCCAGTATGGGGAGAGCATCATTCCAGGAACCGGCAAGATGCTGGGCAGCCAGCTTGATGGCGCCATTAGGGGTATTGATGTTATGTGCGATACTGGATATCAGCAGACCCAGGGATGTCATGCGGTTGGTCTGGATCAGTTTGGCCATGATCTTCTGCCGCTCCTCCTGAACTTCCAGACGCATGGCCTTGATGAGTTACTCCTGAAGGGCGCGGTTTTCAATGTCTCGCTCTTCCAGGGCAGCGGCAAGTCTGTTGACCGCCCCTGCCGCCCTGCCCGCCTCATCATCCCTGTCGACAACTATTTTTTCGGTAAAATTTCCTCCCATCATGCTGTCAAGTCCGTCGGTGAGGGAATTGAAAGAATGGGTGACCCGCTTGAGAACCGGATAGCAGGCTGAAACCACGGCCAACCAGAACAGAATGGCCATGCCGCTGGTCTTGAAAATGGCGGATCGGATTTTTTCCCTCCCGTCACTGACATCGATGGCTATCGACACCGATCCGATGGGAGTTGCCGCGGTACGCACAATACCGCTCAAGGCCGCTTCCGCCGACGGGCTGGAGGAGTTGGCCGTCACTTGTGCGGATGCCGTTACAAGAGGGGCGTTTGCCGGGATGGCTGGTGACTCGAGGTCGACAAGTGTTCTGTTGTCGCTGCTTATTATCCGGACACGGGCCACGCGGGGGGTAGAGAGCATCTCCTGCGCATGGTAGTAGAGTTCGGCCATATTTTCCGAATAGAGGTGCAGGGTGATGCTGCCGGCAAGAAGCGTCGCCAGCATCTCGGATTTTTCGGTGGAACGCTCCTGATTATTACGTACCTCCCCAGTAATCAGCACAAACGCGAACACGGCGGAGATAAGGCCGGTGAAAACCGTGAAGATGAGGAAGAGTCTGCTACGAAAACTGGTCTGGGATCGTCGGAAGTCGATTATCCGGTTCATTCGGAACTCCTGAAACCGCTGAGATCCGGTTTCAGGTTGAGCAGGCGGAGCACGGACGGGTTGCTTTTTACGGATGTTCTTCGGGGCGATTCAGGAGGGATTTCGGAAATTCCTTCTCCTTTCATGAGCGAGGCGGCCATTTCGCCCCCCTGTTTTCCGATATCGAACCGGTCGATATCGAGAGCAAGAGCAGCGCCGGATGCCAGATACGCGCTTGAAAAGGTAACCACCGGAACCTTGTGACCCGCAGAGAAGAGGAAGTGGGCGTCAGCCGCTTCGCCACTTGCGGTGACGCTGTCCGGCAGCATCCAGAGGGCATCCACCACTCCTGCCAGTGTTGCAAGCTGTCCCGAAACCTCACGTGATGATTTCACATCACGCACCACCAGGTCGATTCCGAAACCGGCGGCAGCCTTCCGCGCCTGACCGATATAGGCTTCGCTGCGGCCGGTGTTAGCGACAACCCCAACCTTGCGCGTCCTTAGAGAGGCAAAAAGAGGGAGATACCTCTCAGGCGGCGACTGGACTTCGACGCCGGTCAGCGCGGGGTGTCCTGCCACGCCTCCCCGGAAGCTGAGCGCCAGCAGGGCGATGACCGGTGTCCGACGCACCTTGCGGGCCGCTGCCAAGGCGTTGTCGCCCAGGGATACGATCGCAACCGGGTTCTCCTCGCGGGCGATCCGTACCAGGTCGATTTCCTTGGAGTCGGTGAGGACAATGACACGCTCCGAGAAATGTGCTACAGAACGAAATCCCCGCAGCACCTCATCGTACGCGGGCGAACGCTGGCTCAGGACGATCAGCAGGTCGTAGCTCCAGACGGTGGCCGGGATCAGCAGCCACACGGCTGTTATCAGCAGCAGCAGACGCCTCAAAAGCGGAACCTCACTCCGCCCTCGGCCCAGCGGCCGTTGTTGCGGTAAATCTCATCCAGATACTGGGAACCGTTGAAGACGTTGCCGAGCGAGAAGAACAGCTCCATTCCTTTGAAGTTGCCGCTGAAAGGGGTGGCATTCAGGTGCAGATCCCAGAGCATCCCCTGGTAGCGGCCGTTGCGGAACGATTCCGAGTTCCAGTAGATGTGACGGCCGGTCAGGAGCGCCTTGAGGTGTTGGTGGTCGTCGTACTGCAGACCAAGATGCACGGTATTCGTCGGGACGTCCCGGACAACCGAGTCGTCGGAATTCCGCCGGGCGTCGACGTAGTTGTAGCCGGAACGGAGCGACAGGTTAAACGCTTCCGTCGTCCGCGCTTCGAGCTCGAAACCCCGCCTGATCTGTCGCTCACTGCCGAAGGCGCCGCTAACAGGGTCGCGGGTTGTGATGTCCCAGGTGTCGTTGCGGAACAGGGTCCCCTTCAACCAGAGATAGGGGATCGCACTGCTCTCCAGGCCGAGTTGGCTGGTCCAGACTCGCTCGCTCCCCCGGTCGAGGGTAAAGGAGGGGAGACTGAACCCCTTGGCGGTATATCCCCGCAGCAGGGTGCTGTCGGTCAGTTGCCAGGTAAGGCCGAAGGAGGGGCTGAACTGGTCCCCCGACGTGCCGGTCAGGTCGTAGCGTACCCCAGACGACAGCGCGACCGGCCCGATGCTGTAGGTGTCATTGAGGTAGAAACCCCAGCGATCTGCCGTGCGATTGAGTATATCCACGTTGACCAGGGCGTCGTTGGAATGCATAATGTCATGCTGGAAGTCCACCCCTGCCACCAGCAGGTTGCCCGATTGCCGCCAGAGAAGCTTGGCCCCGCCACCAGAGACTCTTTCGTCGTTTTTTACCGACTGCAACGGCTGGTTGTCGCTCAGGGTGGCAACGTTGATTTTGAACCGGTTGTCCGAGTGGAAGCCGTCTAGTTTCAACTCGAAATGGCTGCCGAACGGCTGGCTCAGCGACAGGCCGAGGATCAGGCGCCGGGCATCGTCACTGCTCTGGAAATCGAGCGGGGCAAAGGCAAAATCGCCGCGGGCGTGCCGGGAATAGTCGAGCAGAAAACCTACCTGCCCCTGCCGGGGGAGTTCCCAGGTCAGACGGGCGTGGCCGTTGGCGCTGTTGAAACCGGTATTGGGGGTGAAACCGCCGGAGCCGAGATACCCCCCGGAGAGGTAGTAGCCGAGGCGGTCGATCGTGCCGGATAGCTCCCCACCGGCGTCGTTGCTCCCACGTTCGCCGTGGGCGACGGACATCATGCCGCCGGTCCGCCGCTCCGGATCGGGAGACTTGGTGATCACGTTGATCACCCCGCCGAGCGCCTGTCCCCAGGCCGAGGAGGCCGCCCCCTTGACGATCTCTACCCGCTCGATGATCCGGGCCGGGATCCGGCCGACGTCGGCGAAGTTGTCACTCAGGTTGTTGTAGGGGAAACCGTCCAGCAGCACCTGCACATGGTTGAAGTTGGAACCTTGAATCCTTGTGTTTACCCCGTTTGCCGAGCCGACCTGATTCTCCAGCTGGATACCGGGGATTGTGGCTAGGATGTCGATCAGGGTGTGGGCGTTGAGCGCCTCGATCTCGGAGGCGGTGATTACCGTGGTGTTTTCGGCGGTGCGCGAGAGGTGGCGGGGGAGACGTCCGGCCACCAGGTCCGTTGCCGGCGGTTGCCCCAGCAGGGTCAGCGTCTCGTCCTGTTCCTCGGCCCGTACCTCATGTGAGAGCGAGCAGAGCAGAATCAGGCTGAAAAGAATATGGAGAAGGGTTCGGGCATGCATGTTGCGTCTAATTAGCACGTTCCATGCCGTCATGTCTACTGCGACGATGGCGCTATCACATAAAGAGAGGGGGTGATTGTGATGCAAAATTGTTCCATGCTGGTGCTGGAGGAGGGAACCTGCCCGTTTCTGGGGGGACCGGATTACGCCTGCTGTTTTGCCGGTTATTTGCCTGTCAGGTAGCAGCGCCGCGGTTGTTGTACGGGGGGGCGAACAGCCCCCTCTAATTTTGTGTGAGGTATCAAAATGGAGTTGTCACGCTTTATCAAAATATATCCGGACGCCGCCGATCCGGACAAGGCGCTGATCTATTCCACCCTGCGCGGAGCGGTGGTGCAGGTTTCCCGCGCCGTGGCCGACGCGCTGAGTAACGGTACTCTTGAAGGCGAAGAGCAGGAGACCATGGCCCGGCTCGGCATCCTGGCGCCTGATGCTCTGGCCGAACAGCGGCAGGTGGCGGGTTATTTCGACTGGGCCAATGCCAACGCCCGCCGCTATACTGCTCTGGTGACGCTCAATCTGGACTGCAACCTCGCCTGCCCCTACTGCTACGAGGATCATTTCCGGGGCAAAAGCTACATGAGTGAGGCCACCGCCGACCTGCTGGTCGATACGATCCTGAATGGCCCGATTGCGGCCGGCAAGGAGGTTCTGCTGGACTTTTACGGCGGTGAGGCGCTGCTCTCGATTCCGCTCATCCGGCGCATTGCCGGGCCTCTGCAAGAGGCCGCCGACAGAGGCGGCACGCCATTCTCCTTCAATCTGGTTACCAACGGCACCCTGTTGACCCGTCGTGTTGTGGAAGAGCTGCAGCCGCTGGGACTTGCCGGCGCCAGGATCACGATCGACGGCCCGCCGGACATCCACAACAGCCAGCGCCCCTTTGTCTCCGGCAAGGGGAGTTTTGATCTGATCATGAACAACCTCAAGGAGGTGTGCGATCTGATCAAACTGCAGCTGGGGGGGAATTTTACCCGCGACAATTACCTCCGTTTCCCTGAACTGCTGGATATTCTTGAAAAAGAGGGGATCACGCCGGACAAGCTCTATATGGTGCAATTTTCACCTGTTACCCCGACGGCCGGTGAGGCCGGGCTGGGGGATTTCGCGATGGGGTGCGCCTGCAGCAGCGAGCCGTGGCTGATCGAAGCCTCGCTCCATCTGCGTGAGGAGATTCTCAAACGGGGGTGGAATACGCCCAAACCGAAGCTGGCAGGCTGTATGGTGGAGTTTGACAACGATCTGATAGTGGCCTGGGACGGCTCGCTCTACAAGTGTCCGGCCTTCATGGGGTGGGAGGATCTGAAGATCGGGACGCTGGCAGACGGCATCGGCGCTTACCGGGAATCCCACAATATGGATGTCTGGAAGAATGACGAATGCCTGGAATGTCCCTATCTGCCGCTCTGTTTCGGCGGCTGCCGCTTTCTGCGCCGCCTGCGCAGCGGAGCCATCGACGGCATCGATTGCCGCAAGGAGTACCTCGATGCTGCTCTGGAGCGGATTGTCAGGCAGGATATTGAACTGCGGAAGCGGTAATATCCGGGGTAAGAAGAGGAGTGGAAAGTTTCTTTCCACTTGCATAACCAGTTGAATTATAAGGCAGAATATGTGTTTGAACCATGAGGTGGAAAGAAACTTTCCACTTTTAATAAAAGAATAATATCAGCAAGTTAAGTAGCATAATCCAAAAAGTGGAAAGTTTCTTTCCACTTTTTTCCCGCCCCGAGGAGCAGTTTCCCCTCTCCGAATTCATCCGTGGTTCTTCTCCAGTCGTTAAAATTGAAAAATATATGTCGTAAATAATAATATTTCAGATGACGTGAAGCAATTGCCGTTTCTCACGTCGTGAAATGACGGATGCAGGCAAACAAGAATACGTGAAATTGCGTATTATCCGCTGATTGGCACTGTACATGTAATACCAATTCCAAATCCGCGGAGGTATCGTCTTGATAGAATCACTATATGCCGGTGTTGCGGCTTTCACAGCGCGCCGTTTTTGTTTGAATAAGGAGAACCTCATGACAAACAAGCCAACAGCAGGCGGCCTTGCCCTTCGCAAGCGTGCCGACAGGATGGTTGCCTCAAAACCGTCGACCACTGATGTAGACTTGGGAGAGATGGACGTAAAGCGGTTTTTCCATGAGTTGCAGGTGTATCAGGCTGAGCTTGAGACGCAGAACGAGCAGCTGCATCAGATAATTGAGGAAAAGAGTGAACAGGAGGAGCGCCTTCGCAACATTATTAAGATGACGCCGGCCGGCTACTTCCGCCTGGACAGGGACGAGCGTTTTGTGGATGTTAATGATGCCTGGCTGCAAATGCACGGTTATGGCTCACCGGACGAGGTTATCGGCAAACACTTCAGTATAGTGCAGGTAGACAGCGAATCAGATTCCGCGCTCAAACATCTGGCCGAACTGCACAGAGGTCTGCCTATCCCGTTGGGAGAGTTCTCCGCTCGCCGTAAGGACGGATCGGTTGGTCAACATATATTCTCCGCTCATCCTGTCCTGCAAGCCGGCAGGATCATCGGATTCGAGTGGTTCATAATTGATATCTCCGAACGCGTAAAGGCAGAAAAAGCGATGCGTGAGAGCGAAGAGAAGTACCGGAACCTCTTCAACAACGCCGAAGTCGGCATATACAGATCAAGGCTTGACGGTTCAGAGATCCTGGATGCCAACCAGAAATATCTGGACATTGTCGGCAAGAGCCGGGAGGAGACGCTTGGAAAACCCTCGGCGGTAGACTGGGTAGATCAGAAAGAGCGCGAAGAAATGGTCCGAACGCTCATTGCGGATGGCACTGTTTCGGGTTTTGAATTTAAAAAGCTGAACAGGAAGGATGGCAGCGTAAGGAACTGCATCACATCCGTGGCGCTCAACAGGGAACAGAGAATCCTGGAAGGGTCCATTCTTGACATCACCGAGCGCAAGCGCGCCGAGGAGGAGAAGGCCAAACTCGAAGGCCAGCTCCTTATGTCCCAGAAGATGGAAGCGGTCGGGCAGCTGGCTGGCGGCGTAGCGCACGACTTCAACAACATGCTGGGGGTCATCATAGGCTACGCTGAACTGGCGCTTATGAAGGTGGGGCCGTCTGAACCTATCCATGCCAATCTTTGTGAAATCCGTTCCGCTGCAGAACGCTCAGCCGACCTCACAAGGCAACTGCTGGCCTTTGCCCGCAAGCAGACGATTGCCCCCAAGGTTATCAACCTGAACGAGACCGTATCGGGAATGCTCAAGATGCTGCAACGGCTCATAGGAGAGAATGTCAATCTCACCTTGCAGACGGCGTCGGATCTATGGGCAGTCAAGGTAGACCCGTCCCAGATTGACCAGATGCTGGCCAATCTCTGCGTCAACGCCCGTGATGCCATCACAAATGTAGGCATAATAACCATCGAGACCGAAAACAGCATCATCGACTTTAACTACTGCGCCGCCCACCCTTATGTTGAACCGGGAGAGTATGTACGGCTTGCCGTTAGCGACAACGGCATCGGCATGGACAAAGAAACACTGGCTCACATCTTTGAACCATTCTTTACCACCAAAGGGGTTGGTGAGGGCACCGGTCTTGGACTCGCCACGGTATATGGCATCGTCAAGCAGAATAATGGCTTCATAAATGTCTACAGTGAGCCTGGCCATGGCACAACCTTCACGATCTATCTGCCACGCCATGTTGGCGAGAGCGGAAAGGCGCTGAAGGAAGGCGAAACTGAACCGTTCCCTCGCGGTAACGAGACCATCCTTCTGGTGGAAGATGAACCGGCCATTCTGAAAATGGCTACGATGATACTTAACATGCAGGGTTATACCGTACTGGCGGCAAACTCGCCGAGTGAAGCCTCTCTTCTTGCATGTGACCACACCGCCGAGATTCATCTGCTTATGACCGATGTGGTTATGCCCGGGATGAATGGCCGGGACCTGGCCCTAAACCTCCAGACCATGTATCCGCAGATGAAGTGCCTGTTCATGTCCGGATATACGGCAAACGTAATCGCCCACCTCGGTGTGCTGGACGAAGGGGTGCATTTTATCCAGAAACCGTTCTCGTTGCCTGACCTGATGGTCAAGGTGCGTGAGGTGCTGGATGGCAAATAGTTTCCATCCGGAAAGGGCTCTTTTCCGCCCTGGCTGCGTCAATCTGCGGGATTCCTTGTGCGGCGTACAGTAGTACGCCTCCGCGCAATCCCTTGATTTACTTGCCACGACGAAAAATTTCACCTTTCCGAATCGGAAACCGATAGTTCCTCATCCGGAGTTTCCGGATGGTAACTAAATAGGTATTTATTGATTATTTTTATTCTACGGGGGCAACAATGAAACTGAGTAGAAAACTTGTTCTCACAAATGTGGTTTTTGTACTGCTGTCTACTGTCGCAGTAACTGTTTTCAGTTTGTATTCATTCAAGAACGAGGTCAAGCAGCGGGCGACTACTGATCTGACTGCCCGACTCAAGGCATTTAAAGAGATCCTGAAACAAAAAGGCTCTGACCTTCGGATTGTCGACAACAAGCTCAAAGCCGGCGACTATGTCATCAATGACAACTTCGAACTGCCGGACAAAATCAAGGAAATCTTCGGCGGGACAGCGACCGTTTTCATGGGAGATGTCAGGGTTTCCACAAATGTTATCAAACCGGATGGAAGCCGGGCGATTGGGACAAAACTTCAGGGGACCGCTTTCGACGTTGTTATCAAGGAAGGAAATCCCTATCGTGGCGAGGCGCCCATACTGGGCGAACCATACTTCACAGCATATGATCCGATCAAGAACAGTATCGGCGAGGTTATCGGAGTGCTCTATGTTGGAGTTAAACAAATTGAATATTATACGGCTTACGAGCGTTTAAAATATGTATTGGTTGCTCTGGCTGTGAGCTTGACTGCCATTATGTCAATTGTTTTGTTCATAATATTGAGCACTGCTCTGAAACCACTGAGCGTATTAACTGAATCTGCCAAGCGACTTGCAGAAAAAGACATATCCGTCAAATTCAACATTGGCAGGCAGGACGAAATTGGTGCGTTGGCCCAGGCAATGTCAAGCGTGGTTGAAACTTTCAAGATTGTTCTGGGCCGCATGAGCGATTCATCCGGAAACGTTATGGTTGCAGTCGCCGGGCTTAGCAGCGCTGCAATGGGGATATCGGCAAGTTCCGATGATGTTGCAAGTCAGGCTACCACTGTTGCCACCGCTGGTGAAGAAATGGCAGCCACAAGTCACGATATTGCCGGCAACTGCCACATGGCTGCCAGTAGCGCCCAGCAGGCGGCCCAGTTGGCTCAGCAGGGATTTACTATAGTACAGCATACTGTTCAGGGAATTCGGGAGAGAGGCGAGCAGACCAGGATGAATGCCGTGGCTGTATCCAGACTGGGAGAACGATCACAGCAGATCGGCGAGATTGTCTCCACGATCGAGGACATTGCCGATCAGACCAACCTGCTGGCGCTTAATGCTGCTATTGAGGCGGCAAGGGCCGGAGAGCACGGGCGAGGTTTTGCCGTGGTAGCTGATGAAGTGCGAGCGCTTGCCGAAAGAACTACCGGGGCCACCAAAGAGATTACCAATATGATCAAGGCGATCCAGACCGAGACCAAATCGGCTATCACCTCCATGGAGACGGGGGTCCGGGCCACCGCAAAAGGGGTCGAGGAAGCAGAGCAGCTTGAGGATTCTCTGCGTGAGGTTCAGGAACAGGTCAATACCGTCACTATGCAAATCGGCCAGATCGCAACAGCTGCGGAACAACAGACCGCCACTACCAGCGAAATTGCCGGCAACATCATGCGGATCACGGGCGCGTCCAGGGAAAGCTCTCTAAAAGCCAGGGATACGGTTGGCGAAGTCAGTAAACTTAACCGGATGGCAGAGCAACTTTTGATTATTCAATCGGAATTCAAACAAGAGGAAGATGTGGCCGGCTGTATCACCAAGGCAAAGACCGCACATATTGTTTTCGTATCAAAAGTTAAATCTCATCTCGCGGGAGGAGAACAGCTGGATCCCGACGCCATGACGACGAACCAGACCTGTATGTTTGGGAAATGGTACCTCAGCAAGGGAAAAGAGGCCTGCGGCCGTACCAGCGCGTATCACCAGATTGATCCGCCTCACGCCAAGGTTCATGAACTGGGCAAACAGGCGGTTATTGCCCACAACAGCGGCAATCGTGAAGGAGCCGCCTCCAAATGCGCCGAGATGGTCGCCCAGTCTGAAATACTGTTGGGACTGCTTGATCAACTTCTGCAACAGTGCAGTCGGGTTCTCAAGAGTGATGCATCTGATGCCTCCAATTATTGGAAGAAGTTCCGCCAGCCTCAGCTGGAAAGCTGATCAAAGAAACAAGGAAGCCGCAAAGGCCACAATCGCACTTGTTAAGATGGATGATGTTGCAAAGCATGACGAATTGATCCAGTTATTCAGTTTCAAACTGGCGGATGAAGTTATCCGCATCCACCGCAGTGAAATTCAACCTCCTCCTTCGATGGTTATGTCCGGTGTTATTGGTCAGGAATTCATCACCGGAGTTTTTAATCACGCCGAAAGATTTCTGATTATCATGGATACCCGGTTGGGGGACACGATACGGAAAGTATGAATATACCATTGAAAATGTATCGTTAAAGAAAAACCATAAGTATTTCGTAGATAGACCAGCCTTCAACCACATTATTGTTTTTCCGGTGTTCTGGCTTTCATTTTTGTGGCCTGACGAAATTGAACTTTATAAGAAAGCTTTGAGCAATTTTCTAGAGAACTCCCCTAAACAGGCCGCTGGTGCGGTCGAGACCGCACAGCGGCCACGACGTTGGGCTCGAACGGCATCGCTATAAGAGCCATCAATAATCAAAGCGAGGGTAGAAGATGATACGTAATGTAATAAATGTGACGGTGGGATTATTTATGGTCGCTCTGCTTGTGTTTATGGGCTGTGGGGGCGGCGGGTCAGCGGAAAGCCCAGCTTCAATCGGAACGGCGAATAGCTCAATAACTGGCGTTGGCTGGCTCTATGAAAACGCTGCGCCTGATTACTTCAATAACGGCCCAACGTGTTTTTTGAGTGTTAAAGTGTATTACAGCGCATCGATTGCCGCAGCTGACATCGATAGCTTCGTCGTTACAGCGCCAAATGGTTGGCAGTGGACCGTTGCGTCGTCTAATATTCTATTAGGTACCAGTAGTAGCGGGCAACCTTACATTGGCGGGGACATCTACTATGGGGCTAATCCTTATACAATGCCGCTGGCGGGAACTTGGTTATTCCAGCTCAAATTGAAGAACGGGCAGATTTCGTCGGTGCAAAAAACCCTACACGAGCCGGGCAGTTCTGCTGACGCAACACACCAATATCTCTATTCAAAGGAGGACTGGACCCCTTCGACGAATGCGTCGCAGTATATCGCGACGCTCAGCCGCATTCCTGCCCAAGGCTACACGATACAATACGCCGCAGCCAATGGTGGCACAATCACAACTACAGGGCTCGTTGCAACGAGGACGAGCTTTCTGGCTGCCGAGCCCCATGCATACAACATGGTATGCTGGCTATACGATGCCAATAAAGCCTATCTCGGCTACACAACCACAGAATTCTCGCCGCTGGATCATTCAAGAACCAATCTGATAACCTCAAATGGAGAACTCTCTATTGTGCCTGCATCCACGGTATCGTCAACCGGGCAGATCGACCTGTCAATGGTGAGGTACCTCAGATTCGTTTACTTTGATGGGGCTCAATTTGAGCCGGCGTCGCATTCGAACGCAGACTACCGCTCCATCTCGTCTCTCGTACCAGTGACGACGTCGACAATTTCACTGCCGTGGGTAATAGCTAATTCACCGACCATAAATAATATGCATGGAATTGCATGGTCTGGTACAAATTTGGTTGCAGTTGGAGACAGTAACACGATTCTAACTTCGTCTGACGCAATTAACTGGACATCACAGACACCAGGGATTTTTAACTATTTTTACAACACCGCGTGGCTAGGAACGCATTTTGCGGCTGTGGGACAGGGCAATATGATCATAACATCACCTGATGGTGTGAAATGGACATCGCATGTTTATGGCAGTTACAATCCACTCTGCGGAATAGCCAAGTCAGACACTGTATATATTGCCGTTGGCAGTGAACTAGTTCTTTCTTCGTACGACGAAAATTTGTGGACTTCACGGAATACAGACCTCACAAATTCAGTCTGCGGTATTGTCTGGTCTGGAAATAAATTCGTTACAGTAGGATACGGCGGGAAAATTCTCACGTCATCCGATGGATTAAACTGGACATCACAAGCCTCGACAACTACTAGTTCGTTGAATGGAGTTGCATGGTCCGGGTCAAAGTTTGTGGCTGTGGGAAACACAGGTACTATTCTTACGTCCTCGAATGGGACCACTTGGATACCCGTGCAGGTGGGTATAACTGATCAACTTTATGGAATTATCTGGACCGGTAAACAGTTTGTAGCTGTGGGGTCAAATGGTAGCGACTACTATGGTGCAGGCCAAGTTTTCACCTCTCCTGACGGCATAACGTGGACCAAAATATTCGGAACTACCAATCCTCAAAGCAAAGCACTTTTGGCCGTTACATGGATAGGAAATAGAATTGTGGCCGTAGGAATTCAAGGTACTATTCTTGTTTCCCCAGTCTTGGAATAAGTAAAGTGTTTTCAAACATGCGCATTCAATTAGAACAGAAAATAACCTCAAGGAGAAAGCAGATTTATTAAGAAAGATGCAGGGTGACCC
>Ga0073936_10005472_pt1 | contig 17142 bp, 19 predicted proteins | sample AliMusrvi5mmetaG_FD_87041 | JGI IMG/M metagenome (GOLD analysis project Ga0073936, IMG submission 87041) | Freshwater lake bacterial and archeal communities from Alinen Mustajarvi, Finland, to study Microbial Dark Matter (Phase II) - Alinen... | ecosystem: Environmental > Aquatic > Freshwater >... | reverse complement strand
GGTGAGGCCTTCTTTCTCGACCACATCCACGATGCGCTCGGCGCGGGTGCGGTCGCGCGGCTCTTCGGTGCAACCGACGGTGAGGGAGTTCTGCCTCGGCGTTTTTGTCTTCGCTTCAATCACGAAATATTCTTCCGGAACGAATGCGCGGATCTCTCGTTCGCGCTCCATTAAGATACGCAGTGCCGGCGATTGTACGCGCCCGGCGGACAGTCCGTAGCGAACTTTTTTCCAAATGAGCCCGGAGAGATCGTAGCCGACGAGACGGTCGAGCACGCGACGTGCTTCCTGTGCTTGGCGCAGATTCTCATCAATTTCGCGCGGATGAGCGATGGCTTCCGCAACCGCATCTTTGGTAATTTCGTGGAAGGTGACACGGGAGAATTTTCCGGCTTTTTTGCCGCCGTCGAGCAGCTCCTTCAAGTGCCACGCAATCGCTTCGCCTTCGCGGTCGGGGTCCGTCGCGAGCATTACGCTCTCCGCCTTATTTGCAAGTGTTTTTAATTCACTAATGACCTTTTCTTTCCCTTCAGAAATCTCGTAGTGGGGGATAAAACCGCCTTCGATGTCAATGGCTTTTTTGTTGTTTTTCGGCAAATCCCGCACGTGCCCGATGGACGCGCGCACGACCACATTCCCCTCCGGGTCAATCGCCGAAAGGTACTTTTCAATAGTCTTCGCCTTCGCCGGCGACTCCACAATCATCAGCTTCATATCCTCCATTGATACCCTATGAGTGAAGAATATGCAAAGGATAACCGGTTGCCTGGTGCCGGGTTTCGTTTGCCCCTGCCTGTTTTTCCTGCTACTCTTTTTTGCAGACGTTCTGTGGAATGCAGATGAAAAGGAGCGGTCTCGATGAAGAAGTATATCCTCGTGATAGACAACAAGTCGGCCACGAGGAGCTTCGTGGTCGATCGTCTTGTGGCGCTGGAGTACGGTGTGCTGGCAAGTCCGGTCGCGTCTCGTATGAAGTATGCCACCACCATACCCGCACCCGATCTCGTACTAATCAATCCCGGCCCGTTGTCCAAGCCGGAAAATTTGGCGGCACTTACCGACGCGTGCGGCTATGCCACGGCGCTCGGGTCTCCGTTGTTGCTGTTGACCGGCGCTCTCAGTCCGGAAGCGGCGGGGACGGCGATTGCGTGCGGCGTGAGCGACTACATTTTGTCGTCCGCGCCAACGTTACGCACGTTTTATGCGAAGGTAGAATATTGGATCAAGCGACGGATGGATACGGAGTTAGAGCGCGAACTTTCGGAAAATGCGCGGCAAGCGCTGTACGTCGCGTCATCAACAATGACCGACCTCTGCGTGTCCGCGCGCTGTGAAACCGAGATGCCGTTCCTGCTCATCCGCAAACATTGCCTGACGATTCTCAATGTGCTCGAGCATCAGCAGTCAATGAAAGCGTTTGCGGCTCGCTTGCAGGAAGATGCCGATCTGGTCATTCACCTGCTGCGGGTCGGTATGTATGCGGGCTGGCTGGCGGCGGCGCTCGGATGTACCGAGGCGGAGTTCTGGGAAGCGGTTATCGGCGGCACGCTGCACGATACCGGCAAAACGCTGACGCCGGGCGAAATCTTGAATCATCCCGGCAAACTTGACGGCGAGTGGTTGCGGATAATGCAGCTGCACCCGACACAATCGGTGGAAATTTTGCGCCGCACCGAAGGGGTTTCCTCGAGCACAATAGAAATCGCCGGAAACCATCACGAACGATTGGACGGCGAGGGATACCCGAACGGTATTCCCGGCGCACGCATCAGTATTCCGACCAGAATAGTCGCGATTACCGATGCGTACGACGCACAAACCAGTCGTCGTGCGTACAACAAACCGGTACCTAAAGAACTGGCGCTCGAGCGGCTAAAAAATCCTCCCGGACACCTCGACCAAGAACTGGTCGCCGTCTTCACGAATGTGATGATGAGTCACCGCGGGCAATGTTCAGCGGTGGGGTGATATGGTGCGACAGTGTTTTTCTCTCGGCGCGCTCTTCCAAGGGCGCGCCGTTTTTTATGCACTACGCGCGTTCCACGGTGCCCATTCTTTCTACTATCAAACCGCGGAGCGAGAGGGAGGAGAGGGCGATGTTGGCGATGCGGGCGGGGAGATTGGTGCGGAGAATGAGGGTGTCTTTATCCAGCGGTTCGGTGAGGACGAGCATGACGGCGCGTTCGGGGTCGGTGAGGTCGAAGGGGAGTTCGGCGGTGGTGCGCGGGGCGTCGGGGTTGAGGTCGAGCGCGTCGAGGATGTCGGCGGCATCGCGAATGAGCGTCGCGCCTTCGCGGATGAAGCGGTTGCCGCCGGCGCCGTTCTCGACGCCAATCGGATGCGGGACGCAGAGCACTTCGCGATTGTAATCGAGTGCGAGCCGCGCGGTGATGAGCGTGCCGGATTTCTCGGACGCTTCGATGATGAGTGTGGCGTGCGAGAGGCCGGCCATAATTCTGTTTCGTGCCGGGAACGTCCACTGCGCCGCGCGGGAACCCGCTTCGTATTCCGACACGAGCGCGCCGCCGGATTGCAGAATGCGCGCCGCCAGCGGGCGGTTGGTGCTCGGGTAGATGGTCGCGTCATCGCAGGAGGAGGGGAGCACCGCAACCGTCGGCAACCCCGCCGAAAGCGCCGCCGTGTGCGCGTCCGCGTCAATCCCCAGCGCCAACCCCGACACAATACAGATCGGCTTGCCCGCCATCCCGGCTATCAGCGAAGCACAAACCCGCCGCCCATACGGCCCCGCCGCCCGCGACCCAACCACACATAAATACGAGTATTCCTCATGCGACGGCAACATCCCGCGTACAAACACCCGCTTCGGCGCATCCGGAATCTCCGCCAGCATCTCCGGAAATTCGTTGCGTTGCATAACCCGCATATCAAGGTTCATATCACCTCAGCATACCATCTTTTTTGGCAATCTTGACAAGTGTGTAAATAAGTATACACTTGGAAGTTGGTGTTCATAGTTTAGCTGCGAAAGGTATGGAATGGTGAACGACGAAGACCCCGGCCTGCCCGAGGTTCTGCCGGAAATGGCGAACCATGAGGCATTGGTGGCGCTGGCGGTCATCTCGGATCCCGCCTTGCGCTACGTAGAAAAGATGGAAATGATCGACCGGCTCTTTCCGCCGGCGCTGCTCGCGCGGTATCCCATGTTGGTGACGACGCGCGATACGCTGGTGCTCGGTGCGCATATGCTCGGACAGGCCCAGGAGCAACAAGCTGCCTTGTCTCAGATGGCGTTCCATGATCCTCTGACCGGACTTTTGAACCGACGATCCGCTGATTTAGAATGCGGACGAAAGACACAGGGTCCGCGCATTGTCCTCTATGCTGACATTGATCACTTCAAGAATATTAATGACACATACGGACATGAAGTAGGGGATCTAGTGTTGAAAGAAGTTGCACGTAGGCTTTCCGTTGCGATGCGTCCCGGCGACCTTGCGTTTCGTCATGGAGGCGAGGAGTTTCTTGCGCTTGTCTTGTACACCGGCACTGCGTATGAAATCGATCACTTTGTCGAGTTGGTGGCGGAACGGCTTCGAGTCATTGTGAACAAAACTCCGATCAAGGCGCAGAGCCATAATCTCACAGTGTCGATTTCGGTCGGAGCGGCAGTGGCGAAATCGGGTGACGACGATCTAAATGCCGTAATCGCTCTAGCCGACGCCGCACTATTCCGCGCCAAAGAAGGCGGCCGGAATCGGGTGGAAATAGCCTATTCCTGACCAATCAGGACATACCCCGCAGCCCTTACACAAGGCTGCGGGTTTATTTTTTGTAAAGACCTTGACAAAACATATGCCTATAGAGTATGGTCAAGGTTAGACGAACTTGAGTATCAGTGAGGGCGCTATGAGAAAAAAAGGGCCAATTCCGGCTGTCTACGAAATCCCTGAAATCCTAAATCCCATCGCACTAAAATTGGTTGCAGAATTGACCGACAGCGAGGTGTCACTTATAGAAAGAATCGCGTTGCTCAATCAGTCGCTTGAGTGGCAGTTAACCGAGGCGCCACCTTCCGCGCAAGACGCGAGAGATGCCATTGCGCTATTGCTGCATACGCTCGACATTTCGCGGGCGCGGCAGATTGAGCTCGAACGACTCTCTCTGCACGACGTGCTGACCGGGCTAAAAAACCGGCGGTACTATGAGATGTGCGTCGCGCTATTTACGGGAAACCGCATCGCGCTCCGAGGCGAGTACGCGATCTTGTTCATCGATATTGATCATTTTAAAGAGATCAACGATGCGCAAGGAAGCGGACATCATATCGGCGATAAGGTGCTGATAGAGGTGGCGCATCGTGTTGCAGCGGTTATACGCGATACGGACGAAGAAGTTATCCGTCTTGGCGGCGAGGAGTTCCTTGTGTTGTTGCCTAATACGGATCCGAGTGAGGCGATGGAAATAGCGGAGCGAACGCGAAAGGCGGTTAAGGCGCGTCCCGTGGAGGGATTTCCCGTGACGGTCTCCATCGGCGTCGCTTTAGGCGGGTCATCAGACTTGGTTAACGACACGATGAAGCGTGCCGGAATCGCGATGCATCAAGCGAAAAGAAAAGGTCGCGATCAGGTCGCGATTTTCGAGCGTCGCAGAAAGAAGAAGCTCGTATTCGAATAAGCGCTAGCCGCGGCATCCCATCAGGGACGCCGCGGCTTTTCTTTTTCGCGGGGAGGGTGTGGTAAGATAATTGATAGATGCTCAACTAGACGTCCTGAAAGGAGACGCGTATGCCACATCGAGTCAAAGACAATCCTCCCGAATTTATCATCCCTCCGATCGAGGGTGCGAACATAGAGAGAGGTGAGGCGGTGTTTGCGCAACTGCTCGAAGCGTCTATTGTGCCGGAACGGGCGCTGGAGTTGGTCGGGTCGCTTGATCCAGCAACCAAAGACTTCGTGCTTATGCATTTTGTCGGTCAGCATAAGCACTGCCACTTCCGGAGACGAGCACTGCATAGCGGAAAATTGGATCTGCCCAGCGAATTCGCATTTCACGAACGCGTGATTGGTCGGCTGTCCGAACAGGTTCGAGCCGGCGAAGCCATGCTGTTCGTGGATGTGGACGGTCTGCACGCATTCAATACCGAGCATTCGCATCGAGGTGGTGATGTGCTATTGCGTGCCGTGGCGAAATGTCTACACGACAATATCCGTACCGGCGACCTGTTGGCGCATATCCAGGGCGATGAATATCTTTTCTTCGTTCCGGGTATTTCCCGTACACAGGCGGTCGAACGGGCGAATTTCCTTTCGGCGAAAGTCTCAGTACTGGAAATCACAGAGTTCCCCGGCGTACCGGTGAGTGTTTCTATTGGCGTAGCGCACACCGGAGATTGTGGCTTCGAATATGAGGCACTGAAACACTCAGCGGATATTGCCATGCATCATGCCAAAGACGGAAGGAAGGTGGTATTGTTTACGCCCGGCATGGAAATGCCGAAACGGAAAAGACACCGGCACTAGGGTTCTTGGTCGTCGTGCTGCCTTCGGGTGGTGCGACGACTTTTTCTTTTTCCTGCGGGTGGTGTAGAATATAGGTATTATGTTGGACCTACAATTCATACGAGACAACGCGGACATTGTGCGGGCGGCGATGAAGAATAAGAATCGGGAGGGGATTGACCTTGACCGGTTGTTGACGCTGGCGGATCAGCGGAAGGCGGTTGCGGGGGAAGTGTCGGAGATCAATCGCAAGCGCAATGTGGCGCAGCAAGCGCGCGATATTGAGGCGGGGAAGACGCTTAAGACTGAACTGGAAGCAGCGGAGGAGAAGTATCGTGCGATCGAAAAGGAACTGGTGGCACTGCTCGTGCAGCTCCCGAACATTCCCTCGCCGGACACCCCGGTCGGGCCGGATGAAAGCGCCAACAAGATCTTGCGTCAGTGGGGTCAGAAGCCGGTGTTTGCGTTTGAGCCGAAAGCGCACTGGGACCTCGGGCGTGAGCTCGGCATCATCAATAGCGAGAAGGCCGCGGATGTGTCGGGTGCGCGGTTTACGTATCTTATGGGCGACCTCGTACTGATGCAGTTTGCGCTCATTGATTTGGTATTTAAAACGCTGACTTCCCGCGAGACGCTGCGCAAGATTATCGATGCCGCGGGTCTGCCGGTGAGTGATAAGCCGTTCGTGCCGGTAGTGGTGCCGGTGATGGTTAAGAAGCCGGTGCAGGTTCGTATGGCGCGTTTTTTGACCGATGAAGAGCACTATCTTTTCCCGAACGACAATTTGATGCTCGTCGGCAGTGCCGAACACACGCTCGGACCGATTCATATGGAGGAGACGCTGCAGGAAGATCAACTCCCGCTGCGCTATGTTGGCTACTCCACTGCGTTTCGCCGCGAGGCCGGTTCTGCAGGGAAGGATACGCGCGGCATCTTGCGCCAGCATCAGTTCGACAAAGCGGAGATGGAAACATTCTGCCGCCCGGAAGACGGCTATCGCGAGCAGGATTTCCTCGTCGCTATTCAAGAGTATCTTTTCCAACAGCTCAAGCTTTCGTATCAGGTTATGTCGGTCTGCACCGGCGATATGGGTTTCCCGGACCAGCGCCAGATCGACATCGAGACCTGGATGCCGGGCCAGAATACCTATCGCGAGACCAACAGTGCCGACTATGTAGGCGGTTTCCAAGCGCGCCGCCTCCAGACCCGCATCAAGCGCGTCGACGGCACGTCCGAACCGGTGCATATGAACGACGCCACCGCGTTCGCCATCGGCCGCACCCTCATCGCCATTATGGAAAACTACCAGCAAGCCGACGGCTCCATTGTCGTCCCGGAAGTGCTTCGCGCCTATATGGGGAAAGACAAGATCGTGAAGCAATAGCGCGTGATATACTAGGGGAATGAAGAAGGTTGTGGCTGCGGAGAAAAAACAGACGAAGGCGCTGAACGCCAAAAAAGCAAAGCCGGTAACCCTGGAGGGTGTTGCGGCGTCTGTGGATAAAATGGACGTGAAGACGAATCGGATTGAAAAAGCGGTAGATAATCTTGATGTAAGAACAGGCAGGATTGAGGCATCGGTTGATATGCTTGGCGCAAGAACAGGTAGGATTGAAGCAGCGGTTGAGAGGATGGAGAGGGTTTTTGGGACAGCGTTTAAAAAACTTTCGGTAAAGATGGTGGGGATGGATGGAAGGATAGAAAAGTTGGATAAGAAACTGAGCGGTAGGATAGAGGGTCTCGATAATAAGCTGAGTAGCAGAATAGAAGGTCTTGATAAGAGGTTGAGCAGCAGAATAGAGGGTCTCGATAAGAAACTGAGCGGTAGAATAGAGGGTCTCGATAAGAAGCTGAGTAATAGGATAGATACACTGGACAATAAACTGGATAAAGGCATAGAGAAGCTAGACAAAAAGATAGATTCGGCGGTAGAAGGTCTTGCGCTAATGACGCAGCGCAACTTTGCCGATATAGAAAAACGGTTGGGTGGGGTAGAAGGTCTCCTGGAAGAGACGGTCACCAAAAAAGAATTCAATACCTATGCGGAAAACAGCGGCCGCACCACCATTCTTATTCTTTCGGAAATAGAAACCATTAAGCACCGTATGGATCTTGCCGATGAAGAACGTCATCGGACAGCCATCGCATTACAATCGCACGACGTGCGCATTACCCGAATTGAGGAGCTAGTGTAGGAGTCTTTAGAGCCCTTATGTCCCGCCCGCACTCTCACGCGTTGCCGCACGAATCAAAGGTCGCCGAACACCGGCGGCGAGTGCGGACTCGTCTGTGGTATGTTGGGCTCGGTGCACTGGTGCTTATTGTTGTCGCTGTCATTGCGCTTGCGCATTGGTCGTATATTCGTGTGCAAAAGATTGACATCTCCGGCGCCAGTACGATTTCCGGTGACGCGATGCAGGCGTACATTTCGCAGGAGTTATCCGGAACGTATGGGTGGATTTTACCAAAGAACAATATTGTTCTTTTTTCAACCAACACCATAGCGAACAATGTGCGGGCGCAATTTCCGCGCATTGAAACCATCTCCGTGCGCCGGACTTCATTTTCTACGCTCGCCATTGCTATAACCGAACGCGCGCCGGCCGGGCGTTGGTGCGGGAAGGAGGTGCCGGTAAGTGTGTCGACATCCTCGGTTATTTCCTCCACCACTATCACGACGCCGGAAGTGCCGCCGGTTGTTCCGGTTGTATCGGTCGAGCAATGCACGTTGCTGGACGTGACCGGTCTGGCATACGAGCGGGAAACCGCCGGCGACGGAATGGACGCATTGCCGGCGTGGTATGGTCCGCTTGCCGGCGACGGGGTGCTGCTTCCGGCACAATTTCTCACGCCGAAGGACTTCGCGTCCCTGCGCGCGCTGGCGGAAGCAATCGCGGGACAAGTAAATGCCGGGGCGCTGGTTTCTGTATCAGCAGACGCCGACGGCAACGGTCGGGCCGCATTCACCAACGGTTTTTCCGTCCTCTTCAAAACCACCGACGACGCCGGCGTCGTTATGGATCACCTCTCCGCCGCCCTCACCTCACCCATATTCTCCGGCCGCGCCACCGCCGATTTTGAATACCTGGACATCCGTTTCGGCGAGCGCCTCTATTACAAAAGCAGGGGATAGTGGTGCGGAGGTTATTGCGTCGTGGTCGCACTAGTGGTGCTCATTTTGCCGATTTCCGGGGCGAACTTTATGATACTGTCTACGGTTTGGAAACCGTAGACGGCGGGGCGGTTGTTGATGACGAGGGCGGGCATTTCGGGGCCGATCTTGCGAACGGAAATGAGCGTTTTGGCGGCCGAGAGGTCAAGTCCGTAATCAAACGAGTAGACGCGCAGCAGCGGGTACGTCTGGCGCAGATAGGTGAGCACCTCGCCTTCGCGGGCGCAGTCGGTGCAGTTGCCGACGTTGGAGTAGAAATACAAAATGAACACCGGGCGCGTCTTACTGCCGCACTTCGCCGCGATCTTCTGCATAAGAAGGTAGTCTTTTATTTCCAGCAGCGAGTACTGCTTCTTGAGCGCCATCACCTCGCTGTTGGTGGCGCCAAGATGGTCTTCCGCATACGAGAGGCGGCTCGCGAGCGAGTTGAGTACGTCAGAAAGTCCCGGGTTCTTGGTAATGTCTTCGCATCCCTGCTCGCCCAGGAGTTCGTATTGCGTTTCATTGGAAAGTAAGTCCAAGGAAAGCTGATCCTCCGCCCCGCGAATGTCGGCAATGCGGGCGTTATTAAAGCGCGACGAAAGGTAGTACGCGGTGGCGAACATAGCAACGGTAATAAATAACGCCAATATATACTTCGTCCAGTCAAGAGACTTTCGTTCAGTAGGATTCATGCCTTGTACAATACAAGATTTCGGGGCGGAGTGCAATGGTACGTCCGTCACCCCTCACCCCAACCCTCTCCCCCTGAGGGGCGAGGGGGCCGCTGCAAAACCATCGCTGCCTCAACAAACTCCCGCTATGCTCAAGCTCCTCGTCCCTCAGGGGGAGAGGATGCCCAACGGGGTGAGGGGTGGCGGAAAGGTGTAGGTGAGGGGTAGCGAAGAGTTTATGAACGTCGCCTCCAGAGGTTTTCAGTTTGCTATCGCAATAATAAGGTGTAAATGAAAATGATCAGGAATCGATTTGTTTTTGCGAGTTGCCTCGATGATCCAATCATATTCTGTATTTATATGGGATTCTTTGATGCTCGCTAATTCTTCAAGTTCTTCGCCGGTGAGTTCTTTTTCAGAGACGTGTCGTTTCGGTAGCAACAGGTGGTGCGTTTTAGCGATGCGATCATAGGGAAAACTGTTTTCGGCGACGATCCAAAAATTGAAATCTTTTATAGGCTTTTTGTCGCAGAGGGGACAGGAGGTCGAGGACTCCTGAGTTTTCAAATATTCTTGATATTTCTTTTTGCCTTCCCGTGTTCGTAATGAGGCCATTGTTCCAGTGTACACACGTACACTCCCCGAGCCTAGTGAGACGCTAGACTTTTTGTCCCCAGATTTCCGCCAGCTTCTCAATCGTTAAAAATTTTTCCATCTGTTCGGTGTAGTAGTGTTGGAGATTTTCGGGGAGGTGGTGCGTGAAAGAATAGGCGCGGAGCCAGCGGTTGGTTTGGATGTTGTGGCGGACTTTTTCTTTGTCGAACGTTACTTCGTTGAAATCGAGGAGGATGGGCGTGCCATTTTTGTCGATGCCGTTGTTTACTGAAAAATTGAATACGGTATCGGCAAAGCCGTGGCGCCAGCAGGTGATGATGTGTTGGGTGTAAACGTCGATGATCGCGTGCTGCTGCGCGGCGATTGCGGAAGACAGCGCGTCTTCGAGGATGACGGCTTTATCCTGTTCGTAATCCAGGCCGGAGAGGAAGGCTGGATGTCCGATGAGGGATTGGTCGACGGTGCGGATGCGTCGGTATGTTTCTGTGATGTGTTTTCTGTGCGCGAGGAGACGATAGAGCACCGTAAAATCAAACTTTTCCCGCGGCAGCGCATAGAGCGCTTTGGCGAAGAATCCCTTTTCAACTTTCCGAACGCGACCATTGCCGAGGTCGTAGACGTTGTAATAGTAACCGACGCCGATGTGAGTGGGGGAGGTTGTCATAGTTTACAATTTCGCTGCCCCTCACCTGCCCTGTCGGGCATCCTCTCCCTGGAATGGGAGAGGAGCTTGAGTTGAGCGGTGGGTTTAGCAGCTGCCCCCTCTCCCATTCCAGGGAGAGGGTTGGGGTGAGGGGCAGCGGATGGTTTAATGTACTCCGTTCTCTCGCCAGACGCTTTCTTTGGAGCGCAGCGAGGCCCAGGCGGCGCGGGCTAGCCAGATGGGGGCGAGGAAGCCGTAGAGGGTGAAGTAGGCGGCTATGGAGCCGAGGCCGAAGTTGGCGCCGGCGATGCGGCGGCCGATGAGAATGGCGGCGAGGGTGGCGCAGAGGCAGAGGATGCCGAGGCTGGAAAGCAGGCCAGTGTCTACGTAGAACCAGTCAAAATGAAAGCTGAGTTTAGGCAGATGCATCGGCACTTGGGACGACCACATCAGTAATGCGCGGTGCACGACCGAGGAAATTGCGTTCCAGATCATATAGCCCCAGACATACAGCGAGCCGAGGAACATCGTGAGACCGAACGGTAAAATGAGCAGGCCGAAGTTGCCGAAGCGGGCGTTGAAATACATATGACGGTAGTCTTTGCTGTTGTCCAAAAATCCTTGCGACCAGCGGGTGCGTTGTTTGAGGAGTGCGCGGATGGTGCTCGGGACTTTGGTGTACACGACCGCGGTGTGCGCATTGGCGATCGCCAGATGGTGCGCATGCATACGCCACGCCATTTCCATATCTTCGGTGTTGTGCGCGTGACGGAAGAGGCCGACCTTTGCGAACACCTCGCGGCGGTAGAGGGAAAACGGCCCCGGCAGCACGGAAATCGCGGCGAGATTGTCGAACATCTTTTTGTAGAAGATGCCGAAGGTGTATTCGACCGCCTGCATAAGTTCCAGGAGATTGTGTGGGCTTTGGACTTTCATCGCCGGGACGACCGCCATAATCTGCGCGTCTTCTTCAAAGCGCTTGATGGACTCGATGAGCGCGTCGGGCGCGACGAACGAGTCGGCGTCGAGGCAGCCGACGATGTCCGCCTGGGAGCGCTCGATGCCGAGGTTGAGCGCGGTGTATTTGCCGCCGTTCTTCTTGTGGATAACTTCTACTTGGGGGTTGTTGCTAAAGGTGTTGGCGACGGCGAGGGTGCTGTCCAGAGAGCCGTCGTCCACGACCATGATGGAAAGTTTTTCGCGCGGGTACTCCATCGCCAGGAGTGACTCGATGGTGCCGGCGAGGGTTGTTTCTTCATTGAAACAGGGGACGATGATGGTGACCGAAGGATAGTATTTCGGTCGGCGCGCGGTTTTTTCTTTCGGGCGATGTTTGAGGAATGAGATAAACAAAAACACCTCGAAATACATCGCGAGGAAAAGAATGATATAGACGCCGATATCGCCGATCGCAAATGTCGGAGGCATACTGGCATTGTACCACGTTTTTTGGTATTGTAGAAGATATGGAAGGAAATTTGAACAATAGTGCAAGTTCGGGCGACACCCCTCACCTCAATCCTCTCCCCGTGAGGGGAGAGGAGGCCGCTCAAAAACCCGCCACTCGCGGCCATATGCATCCGATCTCTTCGCTCATTCGCGAGGCGAACGGCATTTTTACTGAGATGGGATTTTCGATGGCGGACGGGCCGCTGATCGAGAGCGAGTGGTACAACTTCGACGCGCTCAATGTGCCGAAGGATCACCCGGCGCGCGATATGCAGGACACGTTCTTTATAAAAGACGAGGCCGGCGTCGTACTACGCACGCATACCTCCGGCATGCAGATTCGTTATATGACCGAGCAAGTGAAAAAAGGCATTATGCCGCCGTATCGCTTGATTGGTCCCGGTAAAGTCTTTCGCAATGAAGCCACCGATATGACGCACGAGGCGGAATTTTTCCAGATTGAAGGCCTTGCCGTGGGCGAGGACATCACGCTCGGGCATTTGAAGGGAACCTTCGAGACGTTTTTCGGAAAGATTTTTAGCAGTGCGGTGGAGGTGCGGTTCCGTCCGAGTTTTTTCCCGTTCACCGAACCGTCCATTGAGGTGGATATGCGCCTGACCGGCGACGATGCGCCCGAAAAACTGCGCGGCCGCTGGATCGAGATCGGCGGCGCGGGCATGATCCATCCGCAGGTGCTCCGAAATTGCGGCCTCGACCCGGAGAAATATCGCGGCTGGGCATTCGGCCCCGGCCTCGACCGCATCGCGATGCTCAAATGGGGCATCGACGACGTTCGTCTGATGCATTCCGCCGATCTGCGCTTCATTGACCAATTTTAAAAGACGAAACCGCCCCCGGGAGGAGGCGGAATCTCGGAGGTCAAGGCGAATCCAGGACCCTAATGCACAAATTATATAGCCTCTAACATTAAACGCAATGGTGTATATATGGAAAAAGATTTTGATGCGTGGAATAAAGAAAAGAAACTGATTCATACAGATCGCGCTCCGGTGCAGGCGGAAAAACGCGAGGTGTGGTGGTGCGCGTTGGGGAATAATATAGGGGTAGAGGTTGATGGTAAAAATAGAAATTTTGAGAGACCTGCACTAGTACTTCGGGTATACAATTTATACACATTGCTCGTATTGCCTTTTACCAGTCAGGAGAAGAGTGATAGGTTTCATTATGGAGTGTATTTGGGAGCAAAAAAGAGTTGGGTTATGTTGACACAAGCGCGCGTGATAAGTAGTCAGCGGTTATTGCGCGTGATAGATAAAGTGCCGGTCGAGGAGTTTAGAGAGATACAATCACGTTTTCGCGGGTTTACTTGATACTACGAACAACGGCCCCGTCTTTCGACGAGGCCTCGGCTGCTCCGACACGCGAAGCGATAATACCTAAAGTATAGCCCCTCGCCATTATTTGTCAAACCGTTACCCACAGCGTAATCTAACCTTATACTATGCTTATTTCTCGCCAATGGCTTCAGACGTATTTTGATGTTCCGCTGCCGGAGGTGGCGGCGCTTTCGGATGCTTTTACTTTTCATGTTTTTGAGATCGATGGGGTGGAGAAGGTCGGCGACGATGAAGTGTTGGATGTGAAGATCACGGCTAATCGCGGGCATGATTGTAATTCGTATCGGGGGATTGCGAAGGAGCTTTCGGCGATTTTGGGGCTGCCGATGAAGCGGGATCCGTTCGTGCATGAGGGGTTGATGCCCAAGACGGTGAGTCGGTCGGTCATGATCGAGGATGTTGCGCTGTGTTCGCGGTATGTGGCGGGGGTGGTGCGCGGGGTGAAGGTTGGGCCGTCGCCTAAATGGTTGGTGGAGCGGTTGGCGAGCATGGGGCAGCGTTCGATCAACAATATCGTGGACGCGACGAATTATGTGATGTTCGAGACCGGCCAGCCGTTGCATGCGTTCGATGCGGATAAAGTGAAGGGCGGCATCGAGGTGCGACGGATGCGCGAAGGCGAGAGTCTCGATCTTTTGAAAATGACGAAAGAGGTTGCGGGCGGCGAGACGGTCAACGTGAACCGCAAGATTGTGCAGGCTCCCGGTGGCGGCCCGGGGTTTCTGGTGATTGCCGACCAAAGTGGGCCGCTGGCGGTTGCGGGTGTGAAAGGTGGGGAGCGGGCGGCGGTCACTGAGTCCACCACCTCGCTCATTCTTGAGTCCGCGAACTTCGACGGCGTCGCCATTCGCCAAACTTCGCGCTCTTTGAATATCCGCACGGATGCCTCCGCTCGCTTCGAACACGGCATCTCGCCGGAGCTCGCCGCCCACGGTATGCGCGCACTGGCGGATTTGATCGTGCAAATCGCCGGCGGGGAGATCGAAGGTTTCGTTGATGCATATCCGCACCGGCAAGAGGCCAGCGAAGTTTCTGTAACGCTTGCGCAGGTAAACGCCGTGCTCGGGACTACACTGACCCAGGCCGATGTTGCAGAAGTGTTCACTCGACTCGGATTTTCCTTTACACAAGATACCGATATTTTTACGGTGACATCCCCCCTCGAACGTCTCGACCTCTCCATCCCCGAAGATCTCATCGAAGAAGTGGGGCGTATCATCGGGTACGATGCGGTACCGTCGCAATCACTCCCACCGCTCGCGCCCGAACATTCGCCGAAGCTCAATGAGCGCTTCTATGCCGCCGAGCAGGTGCGCGAAGAGCTTATGGCGCGCGGTTACAGCGAAGTCTTCACTTCCGTCTTCGCCGATCAAGGCGAGCGAGCGGTGGCGAACAAAGCCGACGGCGCCCGCCCGTTCCTCCGCGCCACGCTTTTGGACGGCCTCAGCGACGCGCTCAAAAAGAACATCCCCAACAAGGCGCTGCTCGGGCTTTCCGAGATAAAACTGTTCGAGATCGGCACGGTCTGGAAGGGTGGGGAAGAAGTGCTGATGGTCGGCACCGTAACCGAAAAAGAAAAAGCGACGGAAGGGCCGCTCGCGGTGTCTGTCGCCGGTTCGAATGCTTACGAAAATCTTCCCGTCTCGACCACCACCCGCTACCGCTCATTCTCCAAATATCCGTTTATGGTGCGCGACGTGGCGGTGTGGGTTCCGGCGACCGTCGACGCGAACGAAGTCCTAGACATGATCCGCACCGCCGCCGGCGAACTCCTCGTCCGCATTTCCCCATTCGACCGCTTCCAAAAGAACGATCGCGTCTCGCTGGCCTACCGCCTCGTCTTCCAATCCTTCGACCGCACGCTTGAGGACAAAGACGCGAACGATGCGATGACGCAAGTATACGCGGCGCTCATTGCGAAAGGGTTTGAGATACGATAGTTGTGGGGAAAACACCGCCGGGTGTTGTATACTGGAGATATGACAAAACAAAAACAATTATATACGGGCATCGCGGTGACGGTCGCCGTCATTGCTGCAGGGTATTTATTCGTTACTACTTTCTTAACCGCGCAAACACCGAGTATGCCTCAAGATCAAAATCAACCGCAGAACGCCGCAGCAGAAAGTACCAGCACGCTAGCTACGAGCGGACTTCCGACGCCGCCGCCGGACCACGTGCTGGTGCAGGATGTGACGATGGGTACCGGCGCCGAAGCGGTGAAGGGCGCGCAAGTTTCCGTCGAATATGTCGGCAAATTGCAGAACGGCACCACGTTCGACGAGTCGTCGGCGCACGGCGGTTCGTTCGCATTTCAACTCGGCGCCGGGCAAGTTATTCAAGGATGGGAACAGGGTATTCTCGGTATGAAGGTCGGCGGTGAACGTATTCTCATTATTCCGTCCGCCCTCGCATATGGCAATCAGCAAGTCGGCAATCTCATCCCCGCCAACTCCACGCTTATCTTTGATGTAAAACTGGTTGGGGTCGGCAGCACCACGCCGGTGAAGAAGTAACCCTGTTTACGATATTGACAAATATCAAAGAGCTGACATATAATAAACAAGGAAGCTTTTGTGTGCGAAAGGAATGGTCTGATGAGTAGGACTGCGGGAGACGGCAAGGTGGTGACCGACTATCTTGAAGCGCTCGAGGTGCTTGCTGAAAAATATCCTAAAGCGGGAGATGGGTTCGTCAATGATATACATATCAAGGATGCGCAACGGGATTTGAGTCACTTGTTGTCGACGGCGCAAAGGATCAAATTCCTGGTTCGTCACGATGAGCTGCGTGATGCGGCGCAGCGGCAGGCAGCGATATTCAAAATGGGGGATGACCCAAGAGTGGTTCATTTCCTTGAGCACCTCGCTAGAGATAAGCGGCATGCGAAGGATTCGCATCGTGGTGCAAATCGTCCGGGCTCTGAACCCCACAGCTCCGCCCAGCTCGCCGTTTCCGGCTCCTGAGCGAAAAGTCGTCATCAGTCTCAAGCGTCCTGCCAATCTCGGCGGGGCGCTTTTTCTTTTCAGTGGGGCGAGCAAACATTGACGCCTGGGTCGGCTTGGTACACAATCGGGGTAGGTGTTGTTTCAAGAGGAGGCTGAAATGCTGGTGTTCAGAACGCAAAAAGATGCGGACGGCTTTGTGCGGGGAATGACGGAGGTGCTGCGGCGCAATCTTGTGTCGCCGGAAACAGAGGTCTCGCAGGTCGTGACGAAAGAGCTGTTCCTGGTCTATCTCGGTTTTTTGCGAGATGCCGATATTGACGCCGGCTTTTCGTTGTTGGTTGAGAGTGTTAAGGCGTGCGCAATACTGGTCGGCATGGAAAGAGAGGCAATCGTGCGCGGCGTGATCACGCACATCGAAATGGAAAGCACGCTGTTGCAATGATGTCGTGCGGTAGTACTTTTTCAGGCGTGCAGAAACGGGAGGAAGAGATGGACGGAATGTTGCGTATGCCGGTCGATGCCTTTATTGCGTTGTTGCGGAAGACCGCATCGGTGAGAAAAGGCGCCGAAGATCCGGCTACGCGGTCGAGTATGCTTGCAGGGCAGCGAGTTATGCTCAATGCATATCTCTCCGTGTTGGCTCGAATGGAAGTTATTGGTGACTACCAAACACTCACGGACGCGATACTCGAATGCGCTCGTGCGCTTGATGTGGACAAGACTAATACCATCCCCAACTAACCCCTCCATAATACGCCCCACTCATGCCATACTGTAGATATGGCAACACTTACGGTCGTTGCGCACGACACGACGGCAGAGCTTCGCGAGAAACTCCGCTATGC
>Ga0073936_10005470_pt1 | contig 17146 bp, 13 predicted proteins | sample AliMusrvi5mmetaG_FD_87041 | JGI IMG/M metagenome (GOLD analysis project Ga0073936, IMG submission 87041) | Freshwater lake bacterial and archeal communities from Alinen Mustajarvi, Finland, to study Microbial Dark Matter (Phase II) - Alinen... | ecosystem: Environmental > Aquatic > Freshwater >... | reverse complement strand
GTCCCACACTGGCGTTCGGGGCATTCCCGTCGTCATCTTTGCGGACGAAGTTATTGGCGAAAGTAAACGCGCCCGCCGAGTTGCCGTTGAAGCCGATATCGTTGCGAACCTGATCGCGGAAATCGATGCCGCCGCGCAGCGAATGCCGTCCGGCGATATGGGACAGATTCGCCTTCACGCCCTGGGAACGGGTCTTCGGATAAGAGGAAAGCGAACGGCCGAAATTCGAGCCGTTGTAGAAGTAATAGCCAGGCAGGTTGAACACCGGCGCGCTGCAGTCGCTGAACGCCGCGCACTGCTGGTCCACATAGCTCGGCAGACCGAAATCGGATGGTTTCTTCGACGTCAGCCCGCTGTTGTAAAGTCGCTGAAACCACTGGTTGGCGGCGACCGAAACGTCGAGGAGCGTGGTCGGGTTGAAAATATGATTCCAGTTCGCCACGCCGCTGACATTGTTCCGCGTGTCGTCGGCGGACATCAGGCCGGTGGACGTGAAATCGCCGTAATACTCGATGTAGTGGCTCCAGTTCCAGCGGAACGTCACGCGGTCTTTATCGGAGATCTGGTAATCCGTCCGCTGATCGAACGCGTTGTAGTTATTGTTATCCACCTGGCTGGTGGCCAGGTAGTTCACCGCGGTCGGATTGGTGCTGTTGTTCGGCAGCGGGATGTACTTACTCACGAAACTCAGCGCGGGATTGTTGAACCGGCTCTGCGGAATGATGTTGCCGGGGAACATGGTGCGGACAAAGTGCGAGGCGCGCGCCGGATCCGGCTGGATGCTCAGCGGATCGTAAACGGCGTACTGCGCGCTGTTCGGCAACGCCAGAAACTCGGAGAAATTACCGACCCGCTGCAGGGCTGTCGGCACCGTATCGTTGATGTCCGTGGCACGCGCGGGTTCCCGGCTGCGCACGCCGGCGTAAGCGAAGAAGAAGAACAGTTTGTCCTTGCCGTTATAGACTTTCGGGAGAATCACAGGCCCGCCGATGGTGGCCCCGAAATTATTGTCGTGCCCGCCAGGTGTGATCGGCTGCGAGGCCAGCTGGTCGGCCAGCGTGTTGTTACCCGCGGCGTGCGCGGCGGCGATCTTCGAATAGTAATTCTGCTTCACGAAAAACGGCGCGGCATTCCAGTGCGCGTTCAGATACTGCTCGGTCAGTGTGCCGTGCATCCGGTTCGTGCCGGATTTCGTCGACACCTGCAGATTCAGGCCCGTGGAGTGCCCGAAGGACGCATCGAAATTCGACGTCTCCACTTTGAACTCTTCCACCATGTCCGTGTTGGGCGTGAAGGCGGTGTTACGGCCCGAGCCCTGGTTGGGCTGGCCGTCCACCGTCCATTCATTACCGCCCACGTTGCCCGGCGAGAAATAACTGCCGGAACTGCCGCCGATCTGTCCCTGCGAGAGATACTGCGTCGTCCCCGGACTCTGCACGCCCGGCGCCAGCATGGCCTGCAGAACGATGTTGTTCGTCATCACCGGCAGATCCATCAGTTCACGTGTCGTCAGCGCGCGACCTGTCGATACCGAGTCGGTCTCGAGAATCGGCGTCTCGCCCGAGATAGTGACCGATTCCGTCACCGCGCCCACTTCCAGTTTCAGGTCGATGGTGACTTCCTGACCCAGCCCGATGGTAAGACCCGAGCGAACCACCTTCTTAAAGCCCGATGCGCTTGCCGTCACCTGGTAAGAGCCCGGTTGCAGCAGGCGGGCTTCGTAAAAGCCGATTGAGTTGGTCGTCAACTGGACGGAAATATTCGTATCGGTATTGGTAACGGTGACCGCGGCGCCGGATACCACCGCGCCCTGGGCGTCACTGACGTTCCCTGATATGGCGCCGCGCGTATCCTGCGCCGCGAGCGAGGTGGCCAGGCACAGGGCCAGGCCGATTGCACTGAGTATTCTCATGTTTTTCCTGTCTTACCCGATGAGCCGGTCTTGCGAAATTGAGCGGTCTTACCAAATCACCCGAATGGTCGCGTTCATCATCGGCACGCCGCCATCGGCCACCGACGTCGCTTCGTTGCCCGACGGAATCTTCCCGAACAGGTTGCCCGAGGTCGGTTTCCCCGCGGCATCCACGTTCTTCAGATCCACCGTGGTGTTCATGTTGCCCCATTGGTACCACTTAAACGGATTCTGGAAATCGAAGCGCAACTGCAGCTTCATTCTTTCCTTCAGCTGAAATTCTTTCCGCGCCGAAAAGCTGGCCGCGATCGCGCGTTGCGTGATGAACGTGTTCTTGCCCTCGTTGCCGAACTGGTATTGTCCCGGATACGCATAGTCGCTCAGGCAGCAGATGGTGCTGTTGTGATTGCCCTGATTGAACCGGTCGCCACCCAGATCCTGCCAGTTGTCGCGGAGCACCGCCTGTCCCAGAACGTTCGGACGCCCGCCGATCCCGATATAGCCGGGCAAATACGTGTAGGGGCTGTTCGTGAAGCCCGGCGTTACCGGATTTCCCGTATAGGCGGAATAAGAGAACACCAGCGTGTAGCCGCCGAACATGGCATCCAGTAAGCCACCTTTGTTCATCAGCATTCGCCCCTTCCCGACAGGCAGATCGTAGCTGAAGTTGCCGACAAAACGATGTTTCCGATCGAAGGAAGACAAACCTTTGAACAGCTTCGTATCGACGTCAACGTTGCTGACGCCGGTGCCGTCGATACTCTTCGCATACGTATAGAAGCCGTCGAATGTCAAGCCCCGCGAGAGTCTCTTCTGCATGTGGAAAGTGCCGGCATGATAAGTGGAGTGGCTGATATTGCCGCGGTAAGTAATGGTGCCGTAGTTGACGAAAGGCCGATAGATCTGCGAGTTTCCCACCAGCGCCGCCAGAGCCGTCGAATTACCCGCCTGATAATTCTCCGGTAGCGCGTTGTACTGTGGCGTTTCCAGCAGACCCACCGCTGCCGTGCCGTCGTAAATCAGTTCCACCAGATAATCGGTCCCCAGCTGGTATTGCAGGTTCATATTCCACGTCATGGTGTACGGATTCCGCAGATTCGTGTCCGTGAACGTGGTGTTGCGCGAACCGCAACTGGTAATCCCCGCCGACGTGGTGCAGCCGAGGTACGGCTGCGTGCCGTCTGAACGCAGCGAGGGATACACGATCGGATTCGGCCCCCGGCTGATCTGGTAGATCGGCATCGGAACGCCGGATGCCTGGGACTGGGTCGTCGAGATGCTGTACTCGTCCAGTTGCGAGGGCATCAGCCCGAGATCGGCATGCTGCATGGCGAAGCCCGTGCGGACCACCAGTTTCGGCATCGCATGCCACGCAATCCCCACGCGGGGCTCGAAGTTATTGGTGTCCCACTTCGTCAGATTGCCGCCCGGATGTGTGATCAGGCCCGCGGCGCCGGGCACCACAGTGTCCGCTGCTGTCGGATTGAACTGTGAGAACTGACCGTACTTGGTATGCCACGGGCTTTCCAGCATGTACCGGATTCCCAGGTTCAGTGTCAGTGTCGGACTCACTTTCCAGTCGTCCTGGAAGTAGAGGCTATTGATGTTATCCCGCGGCAGCCAGCTTGCGGTCGGAATCGAGAACGTCGCCGAAGTCACCGAGCCGAGGAGGAACGACGCAAAGCTGATCCCGCCGGTATTCGGGATGGAAGTGGTCCCGGTGCCTGCCAGGCCGTTCGCATTGTCGAAACTAAAGGAACCGCTGGGTGTGCCGGGATTGTAGTTATTCTGCCGGGAGTGCAGCAGATCATACCCGAACTTGAAACTATGCTTGTTCTTCACCCACGTCACATCGTCCTTTGCGGTGAAGTTCTCGATCACATTCTCCGACCCGCCGCCGACGCTCAGGGGCAGGCCGCCCGGCAGCAGCGCGCCCGATACATTCGGAATTCCCAGTAATTGCGCGGTGTTCTTGTTCAGGTCGGGAGAAATCACGTTGGCTTCGAAACGGTAATAACCGACGCGGGCTTCATTGATCAGCGTGGGTGTGATCACCTTAGTGACGCCGATGGTCGCCGTGTTCTGATAATCCTGTTCGGTCGAAAGGCTGCCGTCGAACAGCGGATTCGCGATCTGCGGATTGGGACTGCGCTGATACCGCGAATTATAAGTCCAGTTCGCAAAAACTTTAAAGTCCGGACTGAGCTGGTGATCGATGCGGCCCGTGTAATTTTCCCAGAACACTTTCTTCAGATAAGTGCCCTGAAAATTATTCGTCGGCCCCGTGTTGCTGTAAGTGCCCGGCGCATTGGGCAGCGCGTAAGGCGTCAGCGCGATGAATTTCGCGGCCACCGGATCGATTCGCGAGGGAGGAATTACATTCCCGGCGATCGGCGTGCGTGAGTAGGTATTCGTGCCGGTCTGAATGGTGCTCAGCGGATCATACAGCTGATTGGCCGCGACACCATGTCCCGCGAAGCTGAAGTCCCCGGCCAGTTCCGCGGCGTCCGGCACCGTGTAGGCCTGCTGTTTGGCCTGTTTTTCGATCAGGCGCTCCACGGCGAAAACGAAGAACGTCCTGTTCTTTCCGTTATAGAGCTTCGGCAAATAGACGGGCCCGTGCAGGGTGGCGTTGGGTTGCTGAAACAATTCCGAAGGCGTGGCGACCTGCCCCGGCTGCACCTGCCCGAAGTGGTAAAGATCGAAAAACTTGCGGTGCTGCATGGCGCTGACGCGGCCGAACTCCGAAATCTCTCCGTGCAGCGTGTTGGTGCCGGTCCTCTGCACCGCGATCATCGCGCCTCCGGAAGAATGCCCGTACTCCGCCGGCAGCGCGCTTGAGAGCATCTTCACCTCTTCCACGGTGCTCTGAATCGGGTCGGTCGTGTAGATGGTGCCGTTGTTATTGCCCACGGCATAGGTGCCGTCCTGAAAGTAGCCGATCTTATTGTCGGGCAGACCGTCGATGTGAAATCCCTGCAGATTGCCGGAGTAACCAAAGCCCGATACGTCCACGTTCGGCAGCAGGTAGAAAGTCGCTTTGACATTGCGCTGATACAGCGGCAACTGGCGGATGTAAGCGCCTTCCAGAATCGCGCCGCCCGACGATGTCTCCGTCTGCAACTGCTGCGCTTCCGCCGTCACTTTAATCGACTCCGAGGCCGCGCCCACTTCCAGCGCCACCGTGACCTCGACGTTTTCGCCCACGCGCAGGTCGATGCCCTCGCGGATGTAACTCCGGAATCCGCCGCTCTGCACGGTCACCCGGTACGGCCCGGGATTCAGAGACGGGATGCGATAGAGTCCGTCCGCATTCGTCCTGCTCTCGCTGGTGAAATTGGTGGCGGTATTGGTCGCGACGATCTGTGCTCCGGCGATCACAGCGCCGCTGGCATCGCTGACACGCCCGGAGATCACGCCGTTATCAAGTTGTGAAAACGCCGGCAGCGCAAACAAAAGAGCGAGCACAGCCGGGTGAACATACGGAGTTCGTTGGTTCATAGAAACACCTTGGCAGGAATTCTGTCGGTCCCTGAATGAAAGCTACTGGGTGGATTCTATGCGACCGTTCCGGGTGTGTCAAGGAAATACCCGGTGCCGGCCCCGGCCAGTTGACAGCCCGACAAGGTTAGCCTATGCTTACCGTAAGTGAATACTTACGGAGAGGCGCAGCTCGATGCTTTGGGTGACCCCATGCGCCGGGCCATTCTCGCCCGTCTGCTGCAGGGCCCGTTGCCCGTTGGCGAACTCGCCAGCGGCCTGCCTGTCAGCCGTCCGGCCATCTCGCAGCATCTGCGCATTCTCAAAGACGCGCAACTCGTGCTGGATCAGCCGGCCGGCAATCGGCGTCTCTACCGGCTCAACCCGGCCGGTTTCGAGACGCTTCGCGAGTACCTCGACCAGTTCTGGTCGCAGGCCCTCTCCGCATTCGCCAGAGAGGTTGAAAAACGCGCTAAAAAGGAACTGCAATGACGACTCAGGAAATGCCCGCAACGCCCGTTGACACAGACCAGCCCGTGCGCAAAAGCATCACCGTGAAAGCCAGCCGTGAACTCGCCTTTCAGGTGTTCACCGCCGACCTCGATTCCTGGTGGCCCCGCACGCATCACATCGGAAAATCGCCCATGAAACGCGGCATCATGGAATGCCGCCTCGGCGGCCGCTGTTACACCGAACAGGAGGACGGCACCGATTGCGACTGGGGCAGCATTCTGGCCTGGGAACCGCCCGCCCGTTTCGTGATGGCCTGGCAGATCGATTACAAAGAATGGAAGTACCAGCCGGACGTCGCCAAATCGAGCGAAGTGGAAGTAAGCTTCACCTCGGAGCCGGACGGCTCGACGCGCGTGGATCTGGAGCATCGCCACTTCGGCCGCCAGGGCGCGGGCTTCGAACCGATGCGGAACGCCGTCGATTCCCCGGGCGGCTGGAGTCTCATTCTGCAGCGCTTCGCGGATCGCGTTGCTGAAGCTCTGCCTCCAGCACACGAGCAGTAAGGGCGTCTTTTTCGAACAGCAGTTTCAGGTCCGTGCCAACGGGCGCCTGGGCTGCTGTTTTCAAAATCTCGCCGCCTGGGTTGAGCACAATCGCATAACCCCGCGCCAGCACCAGACGAGGATTCAGCTGGCTCAGCTTCGCGTCCAGCGTTTCATAGCGCTGGCAGCGTTTGTTGAGGGAAGCTTTGATCAGGGATTCCAGCAGCGCCGTCCCGTAAGTCAGGCGTTCCCGGTCCCGGCGCAGGCGCGGGCGCAGATCGAAATAGCGCAGCTTTTCTTCGAGCGCGCGCCGTTTCTTTTCTTCCCCGGCCAACTGGCGGCGCATGGCGTTGCGGAGGCGTTCCTCCGCGTCGTCCACCCGCTGCAGCCGGCGGGAAAGACTGCGGTGCAGCAGCGTGGTGGCCCGGTCGATGGCCTGTTCGTGCAGCCGGCGGGCGAGCGTGGCCAGCCGGTAACGAAGCAGTTGTGTCATACGCGCCTGCAGCGAAGCGACGCGGTCCAGCACCTCCTGCCGCGTGCAGACCACCATCTCCGCGGCCGCCGAGGGCGTGGGCGCCCGCAGATCCGCCACGAAGTCCGCGATGGTGACGTCCGTCTCATGCCCGATGGCGGAGACCACGGGCACCGGCGAATCGGCAATCGCGCGCGCCACCGCCTCTTCGTTGAATGTCCAGAGGTCTTCGAGCGAGCCGCCGCCCCGCGCGATCACCACTACCTGCGCCCAGCCGGTGCGGCCAAAGTACTGGATCCCCCGGCAGACATCCTCGATCGACCCCACGCCCTGCACGCGCGCCGGAAACAGGCGGACATGCAGGCCCGGGAAGCGGCGTGACAGGATCTCGACGAAGTCCCGGATCACGGCGCCCTGGGGAGCCGTCACAATACCGATCCGGAGCGGAAATCGCGGCAGCGGGCGTTTGCCAGACGCTTCGAACAGGCCCTCTTTCAGTAATCGCGACTTCAGCTGATCGAACGCGATCTGCAGCGCGCCATGCCCCTGCGGCTCGATGGTCTCCACCACGAACTGGTACTCGCTGCGCTGCTCGTAGATATCCACCCGGCCGCGCACCAGAACCTCGACGCCGTCCTTCGGTTTGAACTTCAGGCGCCAGTACGAGAGCTTCCAGCAGACACACTTGATCTGGGCTTCGGAATCTTTCAGCGTGAAGTAACAATGTCCGCTGGGCAGCAGTCTGGTGCCGGAGATTTCGCCCGAAAGCCAGATATTCGTGAAGCCCCGCTCCAGCGTGCCGCGGATTGCATCGCTCAGCTCGCGCAGGCTGAAGACGCGGCGTTCCGGTATCACCGGCTCGGAGGTGAAGCTGAGGGCGAACTGTTCCATCCGTCTTGAGTGTAGCGGCCGGATCTTCGAAACAAGGTAAGCTGGACGAGAAGTCCCTTACGTCAGGAGAAATCAAGTGAAAACCAAAATCGTATCCGTGCTGGCGCTCGCCGTGGCATGTTCGCTGTTCGCGCAGGATAAAGCGGCTCCGTCGTCGTCCCAGATTCTGAAGGCTGCTTACGCCCGAATCAAAACCAATTTCCAGAAAGCCGCCGAAAAGATGCCGGAAGAGAACTACAACTTCAGGCCGGCCGATGGCGTCGAAACTTTCGGCCAGCGCGTCGCCCACATCGCCAACCAGATGGGCACCTGTTCGGCTCTGAACGGCCAGCGCAAGCCCAGCAGCGCCGCCGGCAAGACCAGCAAGGCCGACCTGGTGGCCGCGCTCTCCGAATCGTTCGCGGAATGTGACAAGGCTTTCGACGCTCTGACGGATGCCAACGCCATGGAGTCCGTGTCCGCCGGCCGCGGCATGCAGCCCCGCATCAACGCGCTTTACGGCATCGTGGTTCACGCCAACGAAGTGTACGGCGCCATGGGTGTCTACATGCGCGTGAAGGGCCTGGTTCCGCCATCGAGCGAAGGCCGCTAATCCGTTCCGCTTTCGTCCGGAGCGTGGCGCGGCGTCTCACGCCCGCTCCGGATAAAGAAAGCCCCCTGCGATAGAATCGACGCGAACCCATGCGTCGCGTCCACATCACCTCTCTGCTTGTTCTTTCCGCCTCCGCCGTTTTCGCGGAAAAGGTCCCCGCCGACAAACTTCTCCGCATGGCCCAACTGCATTCGCCGGAACTCGAACAGGCGCTGCGGGACACCTTTGCCGATCCCAAAGACGACAAACTCGCAAAGGGCACGGCGTACGCCGGCGAGCACGGCCAGTTCCTCTTCGCCGTCGCCTCCGAAAAACAGCCGTTCCTGCAGGTGAATCAGACAAAGCCCGAGCCGGCCACCCGCGCGGGCAGCCTCTGGATCTTTCAGGGTCCCCTCAAACAGGGCACTTCCTACCGCTACTCCTGGCTGGTGGATGGCAAGGTTATCGGCGGCGCGAACGACGTCGCGTCGTTCACTGAGGAATCGTACCCGCAGCCCGGCGTCCCGCAGGGCAAGCTTTCCGAAGCCATCAACATCGAGAGCAAACTCTATCCAGGTCTCAAGGCCCGCATGTGGTACTACACGCCCGCGCAGTGGGACGGCCGCACGCCGCTGCCCGTGCAGTTCTGGGGCGATGGACAGTTCTACACAGCCAGCCGCAACGACGCTTACCATCTGCTCGACACCTTCGACAACCTGTTCGCCGAGAAGCGTATCCCGCTCATGGCCAACATCTTCGTGGAACCCGGCACAGCGCCGCAGCGGAACATCCGGTCCATCGAATACGACACCGTGGACGACAAATTTGCCCGCTACGTCCTTGACGAAGTCCTGCCCGAGGTGGAAAAGCATGTGCCGCTGCGCAAAGACGGTTACAGCCGCGCCATGGTGGGCGAAAGCTCGGGCGGCATCTGCGCCTTTAACGCCGCTTTTCTGAAGCCGGACCAGTTCTCGCGCGTGCTGAGCTGGATCGGCAGTTTCGCGGCGCTGCAGACCTCGGACCAGCAGCCCACGGGCGGGGCCGCCTACCCGATCCTTGTGCGGCGCACGGATAAGAAGAACATCCGTGTCTGGCTGCAGGATGGCGCCGAGGATCAGGAAAATCCCCGCGCCGGAAGCTGGCCGCTCGCCAATATTCACCTGGCCAATTCGCTGAAACTGAAGGGCTACGATTACCACTTCTCGTTCGGAGTCGGCACGCACAGCCAGCGCCAGGGTTCGGCCGAACTGCCGGATTCCCTGGTCTGGTTATGGAGAGATTACGACCCCGCGAAAACCTCGCAGGAGTTCACCCAGGAAGCCGGCGAGAAAGACAAGCCGATGTGGCGCGTGGTGCAGCTGAATCGCGAATAATCAGCCGGGCGGCAGGAGTCCGTGCGAGGCTGCAACCTGCCGGATGACCCCGCCCAGTTTCAGAAATTCCCCCAAATCGGAGGGTTTTCGGAAGAAATGTGCCGCGCCCAGTGCCGCCGCGCGCTCGCGGTCCGTCTGCGCGTCGGACGACGTCACCACAATCACCGGTGTATGAACACAGAGCGGATGCGCGCGGAACATCGCGAAGACTTCATGTCCGTCCGCTTTCGGCAGATTCAGATCGAGCAGCAACAGATCGGGACAAGGGGCGTCCGGATCGGATCCCATCCGCTCAATGAACCGCTTCGCCTCGAAGCCGTCCGTCGCGAGCGACAAATGGCAGACGATGGCATGCTCACGGAGTGCCACCCGCACCAGTTCCACATCGCCGGGATTGTCCTCCGCCAGAAAGATCCGCAGAGACGTTTGCGCTCGGTCTCCGCTCATTCCGGCAGTCGTCGCGTGTGTGTTTCGATACCGAAGTGCATGGGTTGCAGGCGTTATCGCTGATTATAGCCTGGCGCAAAGAAGGCGCTAACCTGTAGAATTCCATGCTACTGCGCAGAAGCTTTCTGGCCGCCGCCGCCGCGGGAGCCGCCACCGGATGCTCCCGGCTGAAGTCCATGCTGCCCTATCAAAATCCGAAACTCGCGATCGACAAACGCGTGGAAGACCTGCTCGCGCGCCTGACGTTGGAGGAACGGCTCGGCTTCCTGAACGGAGCCGGCTGGATGACCAGCCGGGGCAACGCCCGTCTGGGAGTCCCTCCCATCCGCATGACCGACGGACCGGTTGGCATCCGGAACTGGGCCGGTCCGGGAGATCCGGAATCGCCGCTCGCGCCGGCGGCTCTGCACGCCACCGCCTTTCCCGCGGGCATAGCGCTCGCCGCCACCTGGAATCCGGACCTTGCGACGCAGCAGGGGCGCGCTCTCGGGCAACAGGCTCTCGCGCTCGGTCGCGACCAGATCCTCGGTCCCACGGTCAACATCCAGCGGACGCCCTTTTGGGGCCGCAATTTCGAAGGGTTTGGGGAAGATCCGTGGCTCACCTCACGCATTGCCGTCGCCTGGATCAGCGGCGTGCAGGAGCGCGGCGTGATCGCCACCATCAAGCATTTCGCGGTCAATAACCAGGAGTTTCGCCGCAACTCGGTCGACGTGCGCATCGACGAGCGCGCTCTGCAGGAAATCTATCTTCCCGCGTTTCAGGCCGCCGTGGAAGAGGCGGGAATCTGGTGTGTAATGTCGGCCTACAACAAGGTGAACGGCGCGTTCTGCGCGGAGAACCCGCACCTGCTGACGGACATTCTCAGGAAAAAATGGGGTTTTAAAGGCTTCGTGATTTCGGACTGGGCCGGCACGCACAACACGGAAAACTCCGTTAATGCCGGGCTGGATCTGGAAATGCCGTCCGCCTCGTCCATAACCGGCCTGGTGGGTTACTTCAAAGACCAGCCCGGCGGCAATCCGGGCTTCGACGGCGGCTATCTCACGCGGGACAAACTCAAGCCGCTGCTGGCTTCCGGCAAGATTAGCCAGGATGCCGTTGACGAGAGCGTCCGCCGGATCCTTCGCGCGACGTTCGCCATGGGCCTGTTCGAAAGACAGCGCCAGACCGATGGCAGGATCGATACCCCGGCAGACCGCGCGTTGGCTCGCACCGTGGCCGTCCAGAGCCTGGTCTTGCTGAAGAACGAACGGGCACTGCTGCCCATCGGCAAAGACCACATTCGGACGCTTGCCGTCCTCGGCCCCAACGCCGATGTGAACCAGACTGGTGGAGGCGGCAGTTCCGAAGTCACGCCCGCCTACTCATCGAAACCGCTCGACGCCATTCGGGAACGCGCCGGCGCGGCCTTCAAAGTGGAATACGCGCGGGAGGGCAGGGAAGCGGTCGACCTTGCCGCGCGCGCCGACATCGCTATCATTTTCGCCGGGAATAATGGGAAAATCGAGACCGAATTCACGGATCGAAAGACGCTCGATCTGCCGCCCGGCCAGGACGAACTGATCGAAAACGTGGTGAAGGCGAATCCGCGCACGATTGTGGTTCTCAATGCCGGCGCCCCCGTCACCATGAGCAAATGGCTGCAGCAGGTCCCCGCGGTCCTGATGGCCTGGTTTCCCGGACAGGAAGGCGGTCACGCCATCGCGGATGTGCTCTTCGGCGATGCCACTCCGTCCGGCAAGCTTCCCGTCACCTTCCCCCGCCGTGCGGAAGACACTTCGGCCTTCGGACACTACCCCGGCGAGAACGACCAGGTCTCCTACGACGAAGGCATCTTTGTCGGCTATCGCCACTTCGACAAGGCCGCGATCGAGCCCCTTTTCCCCTTCGGCCACGGCCTCTCTTACACCACCTTCGAATACAGCGATCTCCGCATTTATCCGCGCACGCCGCGCTACGGGCAACTGATCGAGGTCATGCTGAAGGTCCGGAACACCGGCCCGCGCGCCGGCGCCGAGGTGATTCAGTGCTACGTACACGACGTGAAATGCAGCGTGGAAAGGCCGCGCCAGGAACTGAAGGGGTTTAAACGCGTGGAGTTCCGGCCCGGTGAAACGAAAGACGTGCTGATCACGCTTGACCAGCGGGCGCTCTCTTTTTATGATCCTATTGTGAAGGAATGGGCCACGGAACCCGGAGAATTCGAGGTGTTCGTGGGCTCATCCTCTCGCGATATCCGTTTAAAAGGCAGCTTCGAATTATTCGAATGATCAGCGCAGCACGGGCTCAAGAAGTTCTTCTCGCCATGCCACTGGTGCAGGAGAAACTGAATCCGGGTTACCCCGATTTCCGTGTTAACGGAAAACTTTTTGCCAAACTCTGGCACGGCGCGGGCTTCGCCAACCTCAAAGTCGGCCCGGAGGAACAGATCATGTTATCCAGCCAGAGCAAAACGTTCAGCATTCCCAAAGGCATCGACAGCAATGGCTGGATCAGCGTCAAACTCGGGCTGATCGACGAAGAAGAATTTCTGGACCTCGTCTGGAAAGCCTGGCGGCGCGCCGCGGGGCCGCGCCTCGCTTTGCAGTATTAGAGAAGCTTTGCAGTATTAAGAAACATTGCGGAACTCGCCGACCTTATCGAGTTCCAGCAGAATGTCGCCGCTCGGCTCCACGCGGAAGGCGGGCAGAAATTTCGCGCCCCACACAATCTCGTCCGCGCGGTAGGAAAACCGCGTGTGCACCACCTGGCTGAAGGTCTCGTCGAAGCCTTTCACCAGGATCAGAATCTCCGCCTGCAGCGCCTTCAGATCCTCGGCGCTTTTGCCGAACAGCGGACTGCTCTCGTCGATCGGATGCACCACCGTCCACGTCAGCGGGAAGAGCAGCACGGAAGGCCGCTCCAGCGTCAGCAGGTCGAACTTCCGTTCCAGATTACCGGCCGTCCCGGTCACCTGCATCAGCAACACCTTCGCCTCCAGTTCCATCAGATTGTTGGAACGTTCATTGGCGATCCGGAACATCAGCGCGGAGCCGTTCTGGTAGGGAGCCACCAGCGCGTTACCGCTGAACTGGATGCGCGCGGAGGGCCGCGCCACCCGCGCGACCAGCAGCCCGGTGATCACCGCGAAGCCCAGCAGCCCGACCAGCGCCTCCATGGTCGCGGCCAGATTCGCCGCTATGCCCCGCGGCACCAGATTTCCATAGCCCACCGTGGTCAGCGTGTGGCCGCTGAAGAAAAAGCAGTTGAGAAACCGGCCCGTTTCCGTGGGCGCCGCGGAGCCATGGACGGCGTCCGGACCCAGCGCGAAATAGGCGCAGGCAAACGCCAGGTTGATGCCGAAGTAGAAACACGCCACCAGCATCGCGAAACCGGCCCAGCTCATGCTGACGATATGCAGCCACGGATGGAAGGCGCGCCAGCTCACGCCGCTCCGCCGCACATTGAACGAGCCGTCGTAATTGATGGCCCGCCGCAGCGGCGCTCCGAACTGCTGTGTTAAACCGGGATCGAAAGACGGCTTCTGCACTTACCGGACAGTTTAGCGGCTCTGCCGCATTTCCCGCAGCAAGTCGGTGAGGTCGTCCACCTTCTCGTCCAGCAGATGCAGCTTTCGCGAGAGGCCCTGGATCTCGGCTTCCGAACGCCGGTTCACGTCGAAATCGAGCTCACCCCGTAACCGGTCTTTCTGGTCCTGCCGGTTCTGGCTCATCATGATAACCGGCGCCTGGATCGCCGCCAGCATGGAAAGAAACAGGTTCAGGAGAATGAACGGGTAGGGGTCCCACGCGGACTTGCCCATCACGACGTTCACCACCGTGTACACCACCAGCACCACGCCGAAGGTAATAATGAAGCGCCAGGAACCGCCGAAGCGGGCCACTTCATCGGCGATGTGGTCCCCCCACGTAGCTTCCTCTTCGATCACGTCATTGGGGTTCTTGGCGGCGCGCAGCCGGACCAGTTGTTGGGAGGCGTGAAACTGCCTGCCCAGCACGGACAGCATGTCGATTCCGGAATGCGGCTTCTGCTGCAGCAGCGCCAGAATGTCGTTCCGGTCCACCTCGACGCACACCGTGTCTTCGAGCGCCAGCGCCGCCGTCTGGTGCGGCGTCTCATCCATCATCGACGCGAAGCCGAAGAAATCGCCCGGACCCGGCTCGTCCACCAGCACTTCCTGCTGGTCGCCGTCCACGGTTGTGACCTGAACCCGGCCGGACACCATGACATACGCGCGCTCGCCGGCGTCTCCCATCTTATAAATTCGCTGGCGCGGGGCAAAACGGCGCTCCTCCACCTGCGCGGCGAGGATGGCGGCCTCGTCGTCGTCCAGCAGGGCGAAAAGCGAAACATTTTTGAGGATTTCGGGGCTACATGGCATAAGGAAGCCTCTGGAGGCTCTCACATTATGACCGTTAGTGGGTCAGGTCGTAAATAAAATAGTTCATCGCGATCTTGTAGGCAAGACCGGCCCACTCTTCCTTGTATTCCGGTTCGTCGGAATGCTCCCACGCATCGCCCAGATCCATGTTGTGGCAAATCACCACCATGAGCCTGCCCTTGTCGTCGTAAATGCCGCGCCAGTGCGGTTCTTTACCGTTGCGGTAGTCGGGATCGGACCCCTTCTCATAGGTGAGGCCGCTGTCAAAATACTGCGCGCCAGGAATCTGAAACCGGCGGTCCAGATCGTAAATCGTGTGGAACACCGGATTATTGCTCTCCAGATCCTCGATTTGCCGGTCCGGAAACACTTTGTTCATACTCGCGGTGAAGATCTGCCACTCGCGCAGGCCGTGAAAGTCGTCCACCATCAGGAAGCCCCCGCGCAGCAAGTACTCGCGAAGTTGTTTCGCCTGCTCGTCCGGCAGGAGCCAGTGGCCCACTTCCACGCCGTATAGGACCGGCCAGTTGTAGATGTCGCTGGTGCTGTCGAGCGAAACCACCTGCTCCACGGAACGAGTCTCAATTCTGGTGAGCCGCCGCACGCCCTCCAGCAAATGGCGGTCGGAACGCGGATAATCGAAAGTCCAGTACCCCGGAAAATCGCGGCCGTCCTGCAGGGTTAATTGCCGGAACGGATAGCCGACGATATCGGGATAACGAAGGCGCGCCCTCGTCCATTCCGCTTTCTGCTCCCAGCCGGAAGGGAGGGGGAAATGGTCGTATTCGATGCCGGGATATTCCTTGAACGGCCTTTGCGCGATTACCGCAGAGCCGGCCGCCAACCCCAGTGAAGCGACAAGTAAAACTGTGCGTAGCCGCATGAAGACCGTGCGTTGCTGCGTGTGGTCAACGCCGAACCGCCTTCAGAATAGCACTGCGGAATCAGCCCTTCCGCGCGACAGCGGGCGTGACGTGCGCCGGGGCGGCGGCAGGCGTTTGAATCGCCCGCCACGAAAGTTGTCCGCCGATATAGATCAGCCACACGCAAAGCGCCAGTCGCATCTTACGGGGCGAAACGACAGTTGTCAGTTGCGTGCCGATCAGCACGGCTGGAATGCCACCCATTAACAGTTTGATCAGGATGGACCAAGGCACACCGGTCATGCTCGCGTGAATCCCGCCCGCGAAGACGGAAAGCAGCAGCCCGAACGCCAGATCGGTGCCCACCACTTCCGCGGGCAGCAGACTGGTGAACCGCATCAGCGCCACGGTGCCCAGGGCGCCCGCGCCCGCGGAGGAAAAGCCTACCTCGAATCCGATCGGCGCGACGATCCATGGCAACCACTTGACCGGCACGGGCTTCGAGGCGACTCCCGCCGGCGACATGCTGCGCCAGAACGTGCCCAACGCCGAGATCACGACCGTAATGCCGACGATGATCAGAATCGGCCTGGTCGCGGCGTTCTTATCGAAGAAACTGAGCAGCACGCTGCCAATGATCACCGCCGGCAGCCCTCCCAACGCCATGAACTTCAGCACCCGCAGGTTCACATGGCCGCGGGCGAGGTAGATCGGCGTCGCGATCAGCTTCACAACCGTCCCGAACACCAGCGCCGTCGTCACCGCGTCCGAGGCGGACTGATGAAAGAACAGAATCAGGATCGGGGCCGTAATGCTGCCCGCTCCAACTCCCGTAATGCCGATTGCAAGGGCGATCAGAAAGCCCGCAAGAATTTCCACTAAGCCAGTATACCCTCTTCCCGATGGGAATAGGAGGGAACGCTCTTTTTTCGCCGGCGTTATACTTTCAGATTGAAGATGAGCCTGCGCGCTGGCATCCTGCTCTGGATTTGTTGTGCCCTGGCGTACCCGCAAACTCCGGAAGTCCGCTTCGAGTCCAATGTCCGCCAGGTTCTTGTTCCTCTGATCGTGACGGATAAAAAGGGTCACCACGTCACGGGTCTGAAGGCCGGCGACGTCCATATTTATGAGGATGGCGTGCTGCAGGAGATTTCCAACTTCCAGACCGAGGCAGCCGCAAGCATGGGGGCATTGTGCCGGATGCGCCGGGGCGCACGGTCGTTCCTGCATCCTCCTCGCCCTCACCGGCGAAGCCGCCCGCCCGCCGCACCTACGTTATCTGCTTCGATACGCTCCATTCGTCTTTTGCCAATTTTGGCCACGTCCGCGACGCCTTGGAGCAACTCTTTAAACAGGACCAGAGCGGCGGCAACGCGCAATACGTGCTCATCGCGCTCGGCCGCCAGTTGCGCATGATCCAGCCCGCGACCGCGGATTCCGGCCTCATCCTCTCGAAGCTGCGCGCGAACTCGTTCCTCTCCAGCCTGAGCGGAGTCGACGCCCAGGCGCTCGCTATCGAAGTCAACGACGTCAAAATTCGCATGGAACGCTTCTGCCGCACCTGCCCCTGCGGCCCGGCGGCGAAATCGCAGGCTTGCTACCCCGAACGCCAGACGCTTCGCCAGGAAATCGGCGCGCTTTCCGAGCGCTCCGGCCTGATGACCCGCAGCTTTCTGGAAAGTCTGAACAGCCTGATCTCGGAACTCGCCAACGTGCCCACCGACCGCTCCCTGATTCTGGTTTCCGACGGCTTCAGTC
>Ga0073936_10005466_pt1 | contig 17154 bp, 13 predicted proteins | sample AliMusrvi5mmetaG_FD_87041 | JGI IMG/M metagenome (GOLD analysis project Ga0073936, IMG submission 87041) | Freshwater lake bacterial and archeal communities from Alinen Mustajarvi, Finland, to study Microbial Dark Matter (Phase II) - Alinen... | ecosystem: Environmental > Aquatic > Freshwater >... | reverse complement strand
GGCCTTGGATGGGGCGCTAAGTTGCAGTTTGATGAGCTTGCCGCTGGCGCTGCCGGATTTGACCTGTCCCTTCGCTCCATCCAGATAGATGTTGATTGCATTGAGGGGATCGAATGCCATGTCCTGACCAAATTCCAGGGCAATTTCATTTTGCTGGGGCGTGGTGAACCAAGCTTTTTTCAAGTCGGGTGCGGTGATGGGTTTGGTTGGAACCGCCCCGTAGTGGTCTCGTTCCAGCAGCGGGCCCATCAGGGTGACAAATTGTTCGTATCCATCCCAGTCGAAATGGCAAAGTCCCCTGCCATTGAAGCTGTTGACGATGCCGATTGTGGACATAACGCTCAAGTTGGAATAGAGCCTCGGCAGGGTACGCTGCGCCTCGCGGATGCCGGCACCCTTGGGGCCCATGCTGCAGGGCAGCGGCCAAACTTGATAGACATAATAATTGCGGATATTGGGAAAATCCTGCTTCCAGGCTGCCGACAATTGAACGAAGTAATCCTGATAGGACCGGTAGTCCCAGTCGCCTGTAGGAGCTGCCGCGCCGCTGTTATTCTCGCCTTGGTGCCACAACACGCCGCGGATGCCATGGGTTAACTTGGCGGCTTTGACGCGTGCCAGCAGTCGGCCGTAGATGGTTTCGGCATCCTCCGGTTTGCTTTCATTGCGCTGGTGTTGGTCGATTCGGGTGCCACCCACGGCGCCATTGATCATGCAGATGGGGATTTTATAGGTGGTCACCAAGCGATCGGCCAGGGCCACGCCCCAGTAGCCGATCCGATAGGCGTCGCCACTAGCGGAGGAGGCTGCTGCATGGCCCCAGCCGCAACTGGTATCGCCGGCCATGCCGCCGAAACTGCGGATCCACTCACTGGTGAACATGCCGTGCTTGCCAGCTTTGTTATCAGCAACCGTGTTAGATTGACCATTGAGAAGATAGGCGTCGCCACAGATGAGATTGTTTACGGTGCGCAGCACGGCCTCGGCGGAGGCGGATTTCGTGCCGAATTCCACTTTATACTTGATCAGGCCGGGGTTTAGTTTCACTGAAAATGCATAACTATTGTCTGCCCCGGGCTTCTGTGATTCTGTTTTGACGAGCTTGTCGTCAGCATAAAGTTTCAGAAACACGGACTCGGCAGGAGTGGCCAAGGTTCCGTTGTAATACAGAGTGCCTTCATTCTTGTCATCACGGGCGTAAAACTGCTTGTCCACCGGTTGTTCATCCTTGCCCGGTGTGCGCTGCAACCAGGGGTCATTCTGCGGTTCCGTCACCTGGATCGTGGCTGTGGCCCGTGTGGCGGTTCCACCATTATCAATCGCCGCAGTCACCGTGAGCGGACCGGTGTATTGCGAACGGGTGAGGATCAGCTTGCCGGGGGCAATTTCCTTAATCACTGCGCCTCCGCTAACACTCCACTTGCAATGCAAGTCCCCTGCCCCCTTGGCCGCCATGGCTTGCGAATTGGCAACGTCAGGCACAATCCCGATGGGATGGCGGCCATTCCACTGCGCCGGTGCCTTGAGAGTGAAAACTGGCCCATCAGCGGGATGGTTTTGCCGGAGGCACCGCCGGGACCATCGCTGGCCCAGCCAAAGCCGGCGGGTGATCTGAGTTGTAGATCCACCAGATTGCCATCGCCTGTGAAGCCGTTGAAGCGAGTGGCATAGCGACCCCAACTGAGGAGAGTGGCACCGGCGAGTTCCGGCCGGAACCACAGCTCGGAAGTAAACGGCTGATCACTGAAGGGATAGGTCTTGATATGGTCACCGCAAGCAATGCCCTTGCCCGGAACAAAGTGCCGCCCCTTGCCAATCATCCCTGCTGCCACGCTCGTCCCACCATCATTCTTCGGAGTCACCAAGCCGCCCTCATCGATGAGTGCCTCGTCCATGTGCAGCACCGAGGCATAGCCATTGGCCGCACTAAACACCTGCGCTCCGCAGGATTCGCTCGCAGCATCCGCCTTGCCCCAATACATGTTGATCTGCTGCACCGCATTGCCTTTGATCAAAGGAATCCTCACCCAAATACTCGCCGTCGCCGCAGCCGTATCCCATTGTTCGATTTGGTAGAAAAGCCTCGCTCCATCGGTGCTGGAAAACCGCAGGTCCTCACCATGAGGCTTGGCCTGACTGAAGTCGAAGCTACCCGCATTGAGCCGCAGCAATATCGGAAAATCGCTCACCGCAGCCGTCGCCGACAGGTCGGCTCCCTGCGGTGTGGTTAGTATAGAAAGTGTGGTGGCATGGCTCCAGGCTGCGTACGACTGCGCCACCACCTGATAGACCTTGGTCGAGCCGTCCTGCGCGGTGAGCGTGTAGGTGACCGGACGGGTGAAGTCATTGACGCTGCCTGAAGCTGGACGCAGTGTTGCGAATGGAGACAGCGTGAAGGTCGGCGCGAGGGTCTTCAACGACTGGCTGGCAGGTACGGCCATGTGAATGGAAACGCCGTCAATGTCAGCTCGCCCGAGAGCCCCGAAGGTGCAGGCGCTGATCTCCTTGGCCGAACTCTTGGGAAGAACCGTGACAGCCACCTGATAGACCGTGATTGAACCATCCTCTGCGGTAACGGTGTAACTCACGGGTTTTGTAAAATCGTTAGGACTACCTGGGGCTGGCTTGACGGTGGCCTTTTCGGCGATCTTGATGGTGGGTGCAAGTTTGTTTACCGGAGTACCCCAGAGCACTTCCAAAGAGATATCTGTACCGGAAATCCTCGCTTCGCCGAGACCCCCGAAACTGAAGGTGAAAACATTTTTGTCGGGACTCTTGGGCGTGGGAGCCTCATTATCCACCAACTGGAAGCCGTTCATGATGACCTGCCCCCCTTCCCTTCCACGATCAGCTTGCCGCTGGCATCGGGCTTGAGACCGGCAAGATGCGCGAAGTTTTGGCCGTCCGTCCAATCCAGGTTGCGGCCGCCATTGGCCAGATGCTTCTCGACCGCACCCACCTTGAAATCCTGAGCACCGCCGTCGTTGTTGTGCAAACTGGCGATGTAGATGTCATAGCTGTGTGCCGGGGTCAACCCGCTGAGGGTGAAGGCCGGTTTGTATTCCTTGAAGGACGATGCCACCGGTGACTTCAGCAGGCGTGCGCCACCAAGACCGTTCCAGTCGGTCCAAAGCCCGCCCTCCATCGTGGTGATGAGCCCCACTCCGGTTGGCTTGCCAACGGAATCCAGCAATTTCTCAGAGGTTGCCGTGGCGCTGGAAAAATCGTTCCAAGTATTGCCGAGGTATGCCAAGGGAGCCACCCGACTGGCGCTGCCGCACACGGCCGTGTCGTGAGACCAGACGCCCTGCATGTTTGCGCTCGGGTTGCCACTGTAATTCACGTTGATGACGGCGGCGGCCACAGCAGCGCCAGCGGAGGCTAACATCAGAGTGGCGAGCAGGCAGCCAATCATACCAAGATGGCGGGACGTGTGGGTGGTCGTGTGCATTTTGTGGAACAGCCAATACTTGATGGCCAAGCGGTGTCTTTCATGCCAGCGAGGCTGCGCCTCAAACCCAAGGCGCAAGACTTGAAGACACAAGCTCGGAACCCGGGGCGAGTATGGAGCAGGCCGTAACTTAAATTATAGCAAGGTGGAGCCTCAAACCAGGCGAGAGGTGAAGAGGAGTTCGGCGTGAGTCAGTCGAACGATTGATAATTGCCGATTGATGAACGTTGATTTCTGATGTGAGCTTGGACACGAGATTCAGCACGAACCAAGCTCATTTCAAAAATCGTTCGACTGAGCTCACGCCGAGGTCCAAAATCAACAAGCGTCAATCGTCAATCAGTCTGGTTCTGGAAAAGTTGACTCCTTCACAAGGACTCTGGTTTCAAGGATCCCAGGTGTCCAGCGACGGTCGCAGACCGCCGCTACAGGGCGATGACAGACCGCACGCAGCGAGACGCGGCGGCCACGGCCTGCGGCTAGGAAGGCGCAGCCACTTCGCAGAGAGCCTTACAGGACAGGGGTCTCACTTGCCGGTCCACTCGCCGAAGTTGCGGAACTTCTGATAACGCTGGTCGAGCAGCGAATCGATGGATAGAGTGGCGAGTTCTGCGAGGTGGCGCAAGATACAATCGCGGAACGCGCTGGCGGCGGCGTGATGGTCGTAATGAGCACCGCCAGTGGGTTCTTCGATGACATCGTCGATGAGCCCGAGTTGTTTGAGATCGGGGGCGACGAGTTTCATGGCAGCCGCAGCTTCCGGGGCATGCTTGCGGTGTTTCCAAAGAATGGCAGCGCAGCCTTCCGGACTGATGACCGAGTAGTAGGCATTTTCCATCATGATGACCCTGTCGGCCACACCGATACCCAAGGCACCTCCGGAACCACCCTCGCCCAAGACCACAGCGATGGTGGGCACACGCAACAGCATCATTTCGCGCAAATTAAAAGCGATGGATTCGGCGATGTTGCGCTCTTCGGCACCGATGCCGGGAAAGGCACCGGGTGTATCGATAAGAGTGATGACGGGAAGGCCGAACTTCTCGGCAAGCTTCATCAAGCGCATCGCCTTGCGATAGCCTTCAGGGTGAGCGCTACCAAAGTTGCGGCGGAGATTATCCTTGGTATTGCGGCCCTTTTGGTGCCCGACAATGACGACCCTCTGGCCTCCGATGCGGGCAAAGCCGCCGGGCATGGCGTGGTCGTCGCCCATGTGGCGGTCACCGTGGAGCTCGCAAAAATCGGTGAAAGCGTTAGCCACGTAGTCCAACATAAACGGCCGGTTGGTGTGGCGGGCAATCTGAACACGCTGCCACGGCGAAAGATTCTGATAGATCGAAACTCGAGTATCGGCAAGTTGTCCCTCCAAAGTGGCCAACTCAGCGGAGAGGTCGAGGTTTGAAGAAAGGGCTTTAGCACGGAGCTTTTCCAACTCACGTTCCAGATCAGCGATGGGCTTTTCGAATTCGAGGACTTGCATGAGGAAGAGACGGATTTGCAGATTTTGAATTTGAGTGGCAAGCAGAAAGGGTCAGACCGCTAGCGCTTAATGCGCGGGGAGGCGGATTTCCACAGTGTTGCCGACGCGGGTGAGCAGGAAAATTTCCTCGACATCGGGAGGACTCAGGAAAATGCCGCGAGCGCCCGCATCTTCCGCCACATAGGCCCGGATTTGAAGTGGCAACTTGGCAAGCTGGATGGCTTTTCCAGGAACCGGACCGCCCTTGGCGTCCCCTTTGGCATCCTTGGCGTCCCCTTTGGCATCCTTGCCGTCCCCCTTGGAGTCCTTGGCATCCCCTTTAGTATCGGTTTTGGTTTTAGGTTTGATTTTCGGCTTTGTCTCGGTTTTAGCGCGTGGTTTGGCCTCAGGCTTGCTGCGGCGGGCGTCGATCTGACCGATTTTTGAGCTGATTGTGGTGTGTTGGCTGGTGAGTTTGCCGGCGGCTTCGAGGTGGATGATGGGGTATTCGCAGATAAAACGACCGCCATCCCAGAGTGAGATGGACTTGCGTTGGGGTTCGATGAGGAGCCGATATTCCAAGGGCATGACGAGCAACTCCTCGCCGGGCACGAGGTTCTTGAGTTCCTGCAGGCCATTGAGAAGCATCATGAAATCCAAGGTGGTTTTGTAATGGGCGGCGATTCCCAGAAACGAATCGCCCCGCTTGACGATGTGGGTTTGTTTACCCGCCATCTGGGTGGTGGAGAGGATGTCATCGAGGTTCATCTCACCGACAATGTGGCGGGCGATGGGCGCGGAGGATGAACTGGGATAGATATTGACGACGGTATTGAGCTTGTCGCGAGCCTCGGCCAATTTGCCCAGCGCGATGAATTCGTGAGCTTTTTGAAACGTCTTCTCGCCGGGGTCCACGTCGGGCATTTCGGCCGCGTTGACGCTTTCCGCAAACTCAGCATCGGGTTGCGGGCTCATCACCACTGCGGGATTGGGCACGATCTTCTCAAACACCCCACCCATCGGGCGCACTGCCATGTGGTAGGCAAACATGCCTGTGAAGCCGATGGCTCCGATGACAGCGGCGGCGGCTAGCAATTTGACGAAAGTCCAGAGGCTCATCGGCGATTCATGGCTCAGAGAAGTCCACGCCGCTTGAAATCAAACGCGTTGATCTCGTGCGAACGAATGATCATGTCGAAGGAAAACTTCAAAATCGCCACCTCCCAAGCATCGTCCACCCCTTCAATGATAGCACGCGTCGGATTGCCCGTGCGCCGAATGTCTTCCAACACCCGCTCACGTACCGCATCCATCGAATCGTGAATGATTTCCTCGTGAACCTGGCCCCGCCGAAATTGAAATCCGTATTGCAAAAACGCCAGATTCTTCCCCTCGCTGCGGAATTTTTCGATCAACTCGTCCATCCGGGCTCGGGCTGTGGCGTCAAATCCCTCCAACTCAATTTCCCGGTAAGGAGCAGGCCGCAGAATGCGCGGACGCATCGCCTCGACCTCGCCGGTGCGAATGCGCACCTGCCCGACCTGGTCCATCAACTCGCTGATGATTTGAAATTCAAAGCGCGTTTCGCCAAACGTCTCGATGCGTCGATCCGGCTCGCGGAGCACGCGGGTGGTTTCGAGAGCGTATTGGATGTCGTCGGGCGTGTGCATAGGTAAACCAATGTCCGGCAGAATGCCCGAATTGCAAAGAAAAGGGCGGACACCACCTGGGGAGTCCACCCTTTTCAAAACAAACCGGCCGATGGTATCAGCCTTGTTGGTTGTTGATGTAGGTGATGACATCGCCCACGGATTGAAGCTTTTCGGCTTCCTCGTCGGGCACTTCGATGTCGAACTCTTCTTCAAAAGCCATCACAAGTTCCACGGTGTCGAGCGAGTCGGCACCAAGGTCCTCGACAAACTTTGCTTCTGCGGTCACTTGATCGGCACTCACGCCGAGCTGGTCGACGATGATGTCCTTCACTCGGGCTTCGATACTTTTATCTGACATAGGCTGCTGTGGTGTTTATGGTTGGCGTCGGGGCTGGCTTAACGTGTCAGGGTGGGGCTTGGCAACACCTAAAAATGCTCAGAACACGAAAAATTTCAAAGGGGCGCGAATTCAGTCCGGTTTCTGACCGGTTTCGGGTGTGGCTTCGCTCGCTACTTCGGGTGTAGCATCAGGTGAGGCTTCGGGTGATGCAGCGGCGGGCTGGGGGAAAGTGACGGAGGCATACTCGATCACTTCGCCGGAGAAGTTTGAGCGGAGGCGCTGCATGAGTTTTTCCGCAGGTTCGTCGTCCTCCTTGTTGAATCCGCCGTACGTCAGACCGTCGAGGCGGATGCGCCCTGCGCCGCTGGCACCAGAGTAAGCGACGAAGGCCAAGCCCTTGCCGTCCCACTTGCGCAGGTCGAGAAATTTCATATCGGAGTAGGGGACCCGGCGGCCACGCTGGTCAGTGATGGACACGGCATCGGCGACGATGGAGCGGCGCAAGGTACGCAGCAGGACGAAGGAGATAGCGAGGGTCAGTGAGGAGCAGATCCAGAAAACGACCCATTGTTCCTTAATTTTTCGGGCATCGTAGGGTTCTTCGGGGACGCTTTCATTGATGCCGCGGGTCTTGGTGTATTCGCGCCAGAGCAGGTTCCACTGCGTTTGCATGCGTCCGTAGTCCTGCAAAACCTCGGGCCAAGCCATCGGCAGGTTCAGGTGGGACGGCAAAACCGAGCGGTCCGCCGGAAAATCCACCGTTTGGGCGGCAGCATGCTGTTTCCAAGCCTCTGGAGTGAGGGAGCCGCCTTGGTTCATCTTGGAAAATTCCACACCGGCCTTTTCAAAGGTCTTTTTCAAATAGTAAACCTCGTTTTTTTTGCAATATCCGCTCGATCCGTCGATGAAAAACATCACGGCAAACACGCCGAACATGAGGATCATCACCGAGGCTCGGAAAAGAAACCAGCGGGTCGGCTTGCAAACAATCGTGTCAGGCTCAGTCATCGTTGCAGCGAACAAACCCTCGCCAGATGGGCTTGGCAAGCCACAATCACCCGGGTCCGGACGTTTTTTTGCCAGAGCGGGCACATTTTCCTGAATTTCTTGTCGATTACCGCTTGCAGCTGGCTCGCTCCTTGGATACGCAGGGGCCGTTATGCCAATTGCCACTCCTGCTCAATACCGTGCCATGCTCGACGCCGCCCAACAAGGCGGTTACGCCTATCCGGCGGTCAACGTCACCTCCATCATCACCATCAACGGGGCACTTCGCGCATTCGCGGAAGCCAAGTCCGATGGCATCATCCAAGTATCCACCGGAGGCGGCAAGTTCGCCTCCGGCTCCAGCGTGGGCGACGAAGCCTTCGGTGCCATCGTGTTGGCCGAAGCCGCCCACCGCTTGGCAGAAAAATACAACGTGCTCGTCGCCCTGCACACCGACCACTGTCAGCCCGGCAAGGTGGAATCGTTCTTGCGGCCGCTGCTGGATGCCTCGCGCCAGCGCATCGCCGAGGGCAAGGGTCCGTTGTTCCAGAGCCACATGCTGGACGCCTCCGAGCTGGTTTTGGCAGACAACATGGAACTTTCCAAGAAGCTGCTCAAGGAGTGTGCCGAACTGGACATCATCCTGGAAGTGGAAGCCGGCGTTGTGGGTGGCGAAGAGGATGGCCACGACACCTCCGGCACCCCTGCCGACAAACTCTACACCACCCCGGCGGACATGCTCACCGTCTATGAAACACTTCAACCCCTTGGCCGATTCCTGTTTGCCGCCACCTTCGGCAACGTCCACGGTGCCTACAAACCCGGTGCCGTGAAGCTCATGCCCACCATCCTTCGCGACGGCCAGAAAGCCGTCACCGACAAGCACGGTGCCGCCGCAGAAATGGACCTGGTGTTCCACGGCGGCTCCGGCTCAGAGCTCACCGATATCCGCGAAACCCTCGACTACGGCGTCGTCAAAATGAACATCGACACCGATACCCAATACGCGTTCACCCGCCCCATCGTCACCCACATCTGCCAAAACATCGAGGGCGTGCTCAAAATCGACGGCGAAGTGGGCGATAAAAAGGCCTACGACCCCCGCGGATACCTGAAAAAGGCTGAAATCGGCCTCGCCAACCGCCTCAAAGTCGCTTGCGACGACCTGCGTTCCACCGGGCGCAGCATCGCCGGCAGCGTCTGACCTACATAGGGCCGATCCGGCCGATTTGACTGGAAGATAGGCATCCTGCCTGTCATGGACGACGGGCTTCCAGCCTGGCGTTTCATGCGATGGACAGGCAGGTGCCTATTCTCCAATCAAAGAGCTCTAAACTGACGGATCAAGCTCATTCTTGTGGGCCAAGATCGGCAAAATCGAGCCCCGACTGCGGCATGCGAGTCGAGTCACGGGACTTCTGGGATGGCCCGTGACGGAATTTTTTTCTAAATCACTTGGCAAAGCAAGTTGGACGGCTACTTTCCCGTCGAGGATGGCCCCCGAGAATTCTCCTCCGAACCCATGGAAGAACAACGCAGACACCGCAGCCGGAAGAAACGAAGCAGCAGACCCACAGGGACGATTGACCGGCTATTAGGCTCGCCCTTGTTTATCGTGCTGGGTGGCATCTTCCTGCTCATTGGCATCTACTCGTCCCTGTCGGCCAACAAAGGCTCGCATGGCCTGTACGATATGCTCATGAGTCTGTTCGCCCCGTCGGCTGACGACGTTCCTGGGGGCCCGGAAGTCGCCGGTTCTGATTTGCCGGTGTTGCTGCTCTATTTCCTGCCGGCCGTCGCCGCCCTGACAGCGTCCTTGATTTTCGTTAAAAATCATCGCCCTGTCACCCTTTCCCTTTCGGTGCTGACGGCTGTCTATCTGGTTTTGATCCAGGTCAAAATCTCGTTCATCAACGTCAATACGACAGGTTGTTTCTATCAAAATTTCCCGGTCGCGAGTTTGTTTCTGTGGGTGCCCACACTGCTGCTACTAGCCTCCTCGTTGCGGCACCGCAGCTCGGCCCTGCTGATATTAACGAGCGCCTTTTTCTATCTTTCGTTGCTTCTGTTGGCCGGTGCCTACAACAGCTATTTCGAGTACCTATACCCCTTTGTTTTGCCTTTCAGTATCTTGATCTCATGGATCGGCCAACGAGTTGACAAGCCGTTGATCCATTCCATCAACATGGCGGGTGCCTGGGGATTTTTGGGACTCCTGTGGCTGCGGAAATTTGTCGTCAACTCGAAGCCCGAATTCCTCCCGCTGTTTTTCGGCGTCGGTCTGGCCTTTTACCTGGTTTTCTACGTCATCGTGACCCTAGCATCGGCGAAGAAGGAAAACCCACTTGCCCGTTGGATGCAACTGTGGCTCATCATCGCGAACCTCCTGCTGTTTCTTGGCAGCACCAGCTGGGTCGTCAGCCGCTTCTGCGCCGTCTGGTCCATGAGCCTCTATGTTGCCGCGCTGTTGCTCGTGCAGGCCATCGCCTTGCACTTGATCAAGCGGCATCGGCCGGCGACCTGGCAACTGCCCCACTATTTCTCACTGATGATTCTAGCGGCTTCGGTGTTGCCGATGCTGGTGCAGCAGGACAGGATCATCCTCTTTTCAGGACTGCTATCGGTCTTCATGCTGGCCTACGCTAACAAACACAAGGAATGGTCAGCCTTCTGGGTATCCGCCATCGCGCTGCTGGTGACGTTTGGATACTTCCTGTGGGAGGTGGAGGCCAACTGCCTCCCAGCCCTGTCCGTCGAAGAGGCACCGCTGGATCGATCCATCCTGGTTTACGGGCTGCTGATGGGGACCATCGTTCTGGGGGCCTTGTCGTTCAGCACCTGGCAAATCCACAACTCTGAGCTGCCGCTGCCAAAGAAATGGTTTCGGAATTTTAATTTTGGCAAACTGTTGCGCAGTGTTCTTTTCTTATCAATCTTTCTGACCATGGGCTGGTTGGGGTTTGTCCTGGCTGGTCTGGCAACCGGCACTCTCAATCATTCTTCGGTGGCTTGGTTCACCTCCGGCTGCGTGTTCTTTTTGGCTTTGATCACCCTCTACTCCGGCCGCCAATCATCCTTGAAAATGCGGACGCTTTACCTCTCCGCCGCCTTTGTCCTAACCTACCCGCTGCTGGTTCACTGGGACATGGTCAATTTCCGAACCAGCGTGCTCGAAACCCACAAGCTCAGCGAATCCGTCCTGCTGCTCCACTACCTCGCCATGACCTCGGGACTGGCTCTAGGATGGCTGGTGGCAAATCGCCTCGACTGCAACTACCAGAAAAAACTTCTGCTCCTGCGCATCGTCGAATCCATCACCGTGCTCGCTCTCATGTTCGTCGCTTGCACCGAATACGATAACCTGTCGGTTTTTACGGCAAACACTGGAAATGGTGCCGCCACCCAAAACATGGCAGGTCCCGAGCCACTCTCGCTCAACATCTACCTCCCCTACTCCATCGTCATCTGGCTGCTTGCCTTCGCTGTGTTCGTCAGTGCCGTCATCCGCCAAAAACGGTTCTTACGCAATTTCGCCGTAATCTTGTTCGGCCTCATCCTGGCCAAATTCTTCTTCTACGACTTTGAATCCATCAGCGCAGGCACTCAAGGCATGGTTTACCTGGCCCTGGGAATCTTCCTCATCGGATTCGCTGTCATCTATCAAAAATTGGTGAGAGGCAGAGCCAGTATCTGAGGTCAGCGGCCCACCGCGGCTCCTCACGTCAAGGCCAGGCGCAGACCCGCGAGGATGGCGAAGATGACCACCAGCCACTCAAACAGCCGTTGCGGCACCCGCTGCAGCAGCTTGCCGCCTAACCACACGCCCAGCCACATGGCTGGCAGCAACTTGGCGTTCTCCAGCAAGCTGGCCGGACTGATCAGGGAGAGACCCGCGCTGAGCGGCACTTTTGCGAGATTCACCAGCAGGAAAAACCGCGCGCCCACCCCCACCAAGTCCATCTTGCCAAAACGTCTCGATAATAAAAATAGCTGGATGATCGGCCCGGCTGCGTTGGCCAGCATCGTCGCAAAGCCACCTGCGATCCCGGCCGACAGCCCGAAACCCCGCGAATCCGCCATTTCCTGATAGGCAAGTGGCCACCACCGCCGTCCGAGTTGTACGGCCACCATTGCGAGGACCACCCAGCCGATAACCCGGCGCGCCACCGCATCGTCAATCCTGCCTAGCAAAAACCAGCCGCCCAGCAATCCCAGCGCCGTGGGCAGCAGCAGCGGCCAGACCGGCCGCCAGGATCCAAAGCGCCGGAACGCCGGATAGACGGTCAGGTCCGCCACAATCAGCAAGGGCAGTGCCAGGCCGGTGGACACACGCGCACCGTAAATTTCCGCAAATAGCACCACCGAAATCATCGACAGGCCGCCGAAACCCGCCTTGGACACGCCAACGCACAGCGCGGCGAACATCGCCAAAGCCAGCGTCCACGGATCGGCAGTCATCGCGGCGTGGCTCCCGCCACCGGATCTAGCAAACGAGCGCCGTCACTCTCTCCGGCAAGGCAATATCGGGCATCCACAACCCGAGGGTGGCGCGTAGCACGTGCCTTCGCAAGGAATTATTCCGTTCTTTGCCTTGTCAAGGGCCGCTTCAAGCCTTAGTCGTCGCGCTTTGCAAGATCCCAAACCGATGGCAGCCCCCAAACGCACAGACGAACATCCGCTCGCTAACATCCTCATCAACGTCCTGGTACCAGTGATGATTTTGAGCCTTTTCAGCAAGGACCCGGAGTTGCAGGCACTGCTCGGCAAAGCGGTGCGCCCGTGGCATATCGGCCCTGTCAAGGCCATCATCATCGCCCTCGCCCTGCCACTTGGCTACGGCCTGTGGTTCTTCGCCAAAACCCGCACACCCAATTTTTTTTCGGGCCTGGGGCTGTTGTCGGTTGTTCTAACTGGCGGATTGACGCTTTATCTGTGGAACAAGGATGGTTCGGTAAAGCCTAACGCCGGGCAGTTATTTGGCATCAAGGAAGCGCTCATTCCGTTAGTGCTAGGGGTGGGCATCTTGTTTTCGCAGCGCACGGCGACGCCACTGATCCGGGTATTCCTGTACAATGACAGCATTTTTGACATCCGGAGAATCGAGGAGCGGGTTGCCGAGTTGGCGGTGCAAAGCGGCTACGAGAAGTTGCTGGCGGCGGCCACGCGGCTGTTTGCCGCTTCATTTTTCGTCAGTGCGGCGATGAACGTGTTCCTTGCGCGGTGGTTTTTCCGGGGGTTCGACCCGCGAGCTGCCGATGCCTTGGAAGTGTATAACAGCATCATCGCCAAAATCACTGGCTGGGGATTTGCCGTCATAGGCGTGCCAGTCCTGATTTTCCTGTTCTTCACCCTCATGCGCCTGCTCGGCGGTTTGCGCCGGCTCACCGGCCTAAGCGACCAAGAGCTGATGCTCCCTCGCTGACCCGGAGTGGTCTAACGCGAGGGCTTGCCATCCCCGAAGTGCTGCTGCTGGGTTTCTAGCAACGCCATCAGTTCGGTGAGTTTGCCGGCGTGAGCGGGAATTTCCGCCAGATTGGTGATTTCCAACGGGTCGGTTTGCAGGTCGAAAAGCTGGGTCTTATCGACCTGCGGGTAACGGATGAGTTTCCAGCGTTCGTCGCAAACGGCGCGTTGGACGTTTCGATAGGCAAACATCAACTCGGTGCGGGCTGGCCGGGCCGGGTCGCGCAGACAAGCGCCGAAGTCGATGCCTTCACTGGTCGTGGGTGCTGCGACGCCGCAGATCGCGCCGAGGGTGGGCAGCACATCGAACAGATAACACATGGCCCCGCTGCGCTTGCCTGCCGGGATGCCCGGGCCGCTGATGATGAGGGGGACGCGCAACGAGTGCTCATAAAGGTTTTGTTTGCCGATGAGGCCATGGCTGCCGCGGGCGACGCCGGAGTCCGCCGAGAAGACCACCAAAGTATTGTTAGCGTACGGAGATGCCGCCAAGGCATCGAGCACGCGGCCAATCTGCGCGTCGAGGTACGAGATATATCGAAAGTAGTCGGCGTTCATCTGGCGCAGTGCGAGCGGCGGGCGAGGATGCGGCAAAAGCACCTCGTCACGGATCATCATCTCGCCATTGTCCCATGGATGTTGCGGCAAGAAATTGCCAGGCAGCGGCATGTCGGTGGCGTCATAGCGAATCGGAAAATCCTCCGGAACGATGTGCGGATCGTGCGGCGCATCGAACGGCACGTAGCAAAAAAACGGCCCACCTGTTTGCCGATTAAGAAAGCCGATAGCTTCGTCGGCAAAGACCGCGCAGGCATGCTTGGCGGCTAGCTGCGGTTTTGTCAGCTTGCCATCCGTCACGTTGCATAGTGAGGCTTTGAGCGGATCTGTCATGCCTCCAACAAAAACACCGCAGGCATTGGGAAAAACCCGCGCCAGAGAGGCCTCGCCATTGTGCCATTTGCCGGACATGAAGGTGGTGTAACCGGCCTGGGCAAACGCTTCAGGCCACGTCTGGTCGCGCTGAAGTTTTTCGTCGATGCGAAACAATGAACGCCCCGATAACAGCATCGCCCGCGACGGCACACATGTCGCTCCCTGCATCCCACCCTGCATATAAGCCCGGTCAAAGGCCACACCCGCCCTCGCCAATCGGTCGAGATTGGGCGTCTTGATCAGCGGGTTGCCAAGAGCCCCGATGGTGTCGGCACGCTGGTCGTCGGCGAACAAGAACAGGATGTTAGGTTTGGTGCTTGCGAGTTGTGGTTCCGCCGCATGCAAAACATTGAGGCAGAAAAAGGACCCACAGGCTGCGACGATGACAGTTGATAAACTCATGATTCCTGTTTGCCGAATGGCTCCGGCGAGCTCTGCGCCTTGCCTTGCGCAGCTGGCTTGATCTGGTTAGCCGGGATTGGCGTGGGCATAAGCGCCTGCACCGACTTGCGCCAGTCCACCAGTTTGCCACGAAGTTCCGCCACCTTCGCGGGTTTCCCGGCAGCCATGTCGTTTTTCTCACCGATATCATCGCGCAGGTTATACAATTCGAAGCTACCGTCTTCGTACGACTCGATGAGTTTCCAATCGCCATCACGCACCGCACCGCCAGGTCCCCCACCCTGGTTGCTGTAATGCGGGTAGTGCCAGTAGAGCGGGCCGCGTTGCAATTCGCCACCCTTGAGCAGCGGCAACAGGCTTACGCCGTCGAGGTGTTGCTGGGGCATGAGCGGCAACCCGGCGAGCTCTAGCAACGTCGGATAGAAATCCGTGCTCACCACCGGCGTATCGCAGTGACTGCCGGGCCTAGTGACGCCCGGGGCGCTGATGATCCAAGGCTCGCGGATGCCACCCTCGTACAACCAACCCTTGCCGCCGCGCAATGGCAGATTCGACGTGGGATGCCCCTCGGCAGTGGCCAGACCGCCGTTGTCCGAGGTGAACACGACAATCGTGTGATCGCTCAGACCATTGCGCTCCAGTGCATCAAGCACCCGGCCAATGGCGCTGTCCATCTGCTCAAGCATGGCGGCATAAGCCACGTGATTCTGAACCAAGCGCACCTTGCTATCGCGTTCCTGGCCCCAGGCGACTGGCGGCACTGACGCCTGCTTTCGCTGGTATTTTGCGATTAATTCCGGCTTAGCCCCGATCGGAATATGAACTGCGAGAAACGGCAGATAGGCGAAAAACGGCTGGTCCTTGTGGGTGTCTATGAAACGCACGGCCTCGTCGGCGATGCGATCGGTGGTCTTGGGATCGTCCTGTGGATTGGGCGGCGGCAGCGCGGACTCGGGATAGTAAAACTGGTTATTGCCTAACAATCTCGGACCAAACCCGTGGGCATTGGGCGAGTACTCGCCGTCTCCTAGATGCCACTTACCGGCAAAAAAGTTGCGATAGCCGGCACCGCGCAGGGCCTTTGCCAGAGTGACTTCGGTGAGCGCCAGTTGATTCTGGTTAGGTGCGGGCAACCATTTGCCCGTGCGGTTGCCTCCAATAAAATTAGTGATGCCGGTGCGCGGCGGATACTTGCCAGTCATGATGCTGGCGCGGGTGGGCGAACACACCGGACATGCCGCGTAGCCAGCCGTGAAGCGCATGGCCCGAGCCGCAAAACGATCAATATTAGGCGTCTCGTAAAACGTTTTCGGGTTGTTCGCGCCAATGTCCATGTAGCCGAGGTCGTCAGCTAAAATGAACACAATGTTAGGCAATCGCTTCTCCTCCGCCGCATCCGCCAACGGCAGCACAACAAAGCAGCCCAAAACCAGAAGCATCCATCTCGGTGTCATCACTGCGAATTTCTAAAATTCAAAATATCATGGTTCCGTCATGTAGAGGCCGCTCGGTTCCTGAACGCGGCCGGGTGGCCGCACGCCCGGGCCTGGTTTCTTCAGGCCGAGGTCGCCCTCCATGGCCGCGACGAATTTTTGCAGGCGCTCGATCTCCTCTGGGTGCTCGGCGGCGACGTCGTGTTGCTCACCGATATCGGTGTCAAGGTTGTAGAGGGTTGGCGTGAATTCAGCCACCGGTGTGCCGGGCTTGTTCTGGCCTCCCCCCATGTTTTCGGATTGGCGCACGATGGCCAGTTTCCACGGACCGCTGCGAACCGCCTCAAGTCGGTTAGAACTAAAATAGTAATGAGCCTCGCGGAGGGATTGCTGCGATTTCCCCAACAGAACTTGCGTCAAATCCCTGCCGTCAAGTTTAACGCCCTCCGGCAAACCTGCGCCGCCTAGCGAGGCAAAGGTTGGTAACAAGTCGATGTTGCCGGCCACCGCATCACAGGAACTCGCGGCGGGCACATGGCCCGGCCACCAGGCGATGGTGGGTTCGCGCATGCCGCCTTCGAAGGTGCCGCCCTTGCCGCCGCGCAGCGGACCGGCGGTGCCGCCGTTTTTCCCTTGGGTGAGCCACGGACCATTGTCGCTGGTAAAGATAACGAGGGTGTTATCGGCCAGCTTGAGTTCGTGAAGGGTGTCGAGGATCCTGCCGACGCTCCAATCGACTTCTTCGACCCAATCGCCATACGAGCCATTGCTTGAGTGGCCTTTGAATTTGTCACCCGGGTGAATCGGCACGTGCACCGCGGTGTGCGGCAAATACAGGAAAAATGGCTTGGCCTGATTGTCGGTGATAAACTTGACGGCCTCGTCGGTGTACCGTTCGGTCAGACGGTCTTGTGCAGCTGGTGGGACGGTCTCAATGACCTTGTCGTCGCGAACCAGAGGCAGCGGCGGCGACCCCTTGCGCTTGGCACCAGTCGGCAGCGGACCGGTTTCGCTGCCACCCATGTCGTTGGAGT
>Ga0073936_10005462_pt1 | contig 17160 bp, 16 predicted proteins | sample AliMusrvi5mmetaG_FD_87041 | JGI IMG/M metagenome (GOLD analysis project Ga0073936, IMG submission 87041) | Freshwater lake bacterial and archeal communities from Alinen Mustajarvi, Finland, to study Microbial Dark Matter (Phase II) - Alinen... | ecosystem: Environmental > Aquatic > Freshwater >... | reverse complement strand
CCGATCGCCAGCAACAGCCGCATTTCCCCCTCGGCTCGATTGCAGACGTCGCGCAACTCCGCGATGGTCAATTCACGGCGCCCCTGCGAAATGATCCGCTTGCGCTGGATGTCCTCCCAGGGGTTCGCTGTCAGCCGTGCCGGCTTTTTTAGAACCCGGAAAACCAACGTCAGGAGGTTCAGGTACTTATTCACCGTATTGGCGCTCTTGCCTTCCTTAATCAAACTTCCCGAAAAGGCGGCAGCGATATCCGGTGTAACGTCCTGCAAAGTCGTTGCGGTGGGGTGGGCCTTGGCAATCCACTTCTCAAACTTGGTGAATTGAAAGGCGTACTGTTCCAGGGTGCTTTCCCCGGTGTCCGGCCGGTTCGGGGAAGAGAGATACATGTCCCACGCATTTCTGAGGGGCAGCGGCGGATTCTCTTTATCGTTCAGTGCAACAAGTTGGCCCTTGCACCTTTCGATAGCCGTTTTGACATTCTCCAGAGTCTTGGCGGTATCTTGGACAAGGAACGGCTCCATGTACTCGGCAAGCTTCGAGTTCGCTTTCTTTTCAGTCGTTTCGCCAGTAGACCGGCGAAACTTCTTTCCGTTGACCGTCCATTCCGCATAGAAGGTTCGCCCGCGTTTAACCAGATATCCTTTTCGCAATTTCATACGTGTCGCCTCTCTTCTTGAATTGGCGACATCATAAATCAGATAAGGCCGGGTGTCTACCCCAATATGGACACACTACGCATAATAATCATAACTGTATTGAAATAAAGCAGACTGTAAATCTGCTGGCTATGCCTTCTAAGGTTCGAATCCTTATCCCACCACCAACTTCAATAAGCCCTGTGAACATTGAGTTTGCGGGGCTTTTTCATTTGATAACCAACGACTTGTGCATATTTCAATTTCCAAAATAGGCTCGTTTCAATTTTTCCTGTCGCCACTTGTCATACCCTGACTTGCCCTGTCATAACGGCTTATCCAAGTTCTTGCCCTATATTGATCCCCCTGCCATAATCACAACCATGAAAACGAAAACAAAAACGACTACAAATATGACCCAGAAAACAGACGCGCCCTTGACTCGCAATGAATTCAAGGACGCCATTTCAAAACTGACCCGTAACGAATTGATAGGGATCATCTGCGATATCTACTATGCTCATGCTCATGCCAAGGGTGGTAAGGGTGGTTGCGATTGCGGATGTTCTAGTGGAAGCGAATCAAAGAAGACATCCAAGTCCAAGGTATCTAAAGTTTCCAAGTCCAAAAAGAAATGATGGAAGAAGCCGTCCCTGTCCCGTAAGGATTTCAAACAGGCTCTTTCCAAGTTCTCCCGTGCCGACTTAATCAAATTGGTTGGCGACCTGTATTCCACCAGTCCTGATAACCGTAATTTTCTGGAAGCGAAGTTCTTGTCCTCTCCATCCACCTCCTCCCCTTCATTAAAGAGATACAAGGCTATTATTCATAAGAACCTCTTCCCTGATGTGATGACAGGTACGGCTCCGTTATCTTTTGTTCCCGTAAGAAAAGCCATCAGCGATTATAAAAAGGCGACGGGTGACCAGAATGGCGTTTTGGAATTGATGGTCTATGCCGTTGAATGCGGGAATGACTTCACTGTGGAATATGGGGATATTGATGAGCGGTTTTATGACAATCTTGTGTCGCTATTCAGTAAGGCGGCGCAACTTCTGAAGACGATGGACGCTCAAACGAAAGATGCTGTTTTGCCACGGTTGATAGCGGTTGTTGAAAAGGCGGATGGGATCGGATGGGGCTATTATGATGGAATTTCTGATGCCCTCTATGGGGCTTTCCCGCCTGAGTGAGAGTGACACGCCCCCTCTCTCGTTTTTGTCTTCTCGCCTTCCCGCCTATCCGTATTTCCGCTTTACATTACCGTAAAACATATTACCGTAATGACGTTTACAGTAAATAGTTGATATGAAGCAGGTGCCGAATGAAGTTTTATAATCGTGAACGTGAATTGGCTGAACTCAGGAAGCTCTACAAGCAGACCGCCACTCAAGCAAGGATGACGGTTATTACGGGCCGGAGACGGGTAGGGAAGACATCCTTGGCTCTGGAATTCGTCAAAGACCACAAGCATCTTTATCTGTTTGTCTCCAAGAAACCCGAAACGCTTCTCTGCATGGAGTTTCTTGAAAACATCAGGGAAAACTTTAATGTTCCTGTGGTCGGGGAAATAAAGACCTTCAGGGAAATCTTTCTGATCCTGATTGAATTGTCCAAGAAGGAATGTTTCACCGTCATTCTGGATGAGTTTCAGGAGTTCTATAACATCAATCCTGCCGTCTATTCCGAAATTCAACACCTTTGGGATGTGAACAAGACAAAGTGCAAAATGAATCTGATTTGCATAGGCTCTGTCTATTCCCTGATGCACAAGATATTTGAGGAGAAGAAGGAGCCTCTCTTTGGCAGGGCAGACCGCAATCTATTCCTGAAACCGTTCCCCATTAGAACCATTCAGGAAGTTTTGGCTGATAATGGCTCAAAGGGAAACAAATCGGTCAAATCTCTCTTTGATGTTTATGTCCTGACGGGAGGGTTGCCAAAGTATTTGGAACTATTAACAACCAATTCCGCCCTGACCTTTGAGAAGATGATGGATTTTGTGTTGCAAACTGACTCCCCTTTCATCAACGAAGGGAAGAATCTGCTCATAGAGGAATTCGGCAAGGAATACGGCACCTATTTCTCCATCCTTGAACTGTTCTCTATGGGTAAGACCGCCCGAACTGAAATTGAATCACTTTTGGAGGTGGATATTGGCGGGTATTTGGATCGGTTGGAAAATGATTTCGGACTGATATCCAAACACAAGCCGATCAATGCCAAACCCAACTCCCGAACCCAGAAATACAAGATTAGGGATAATTTTCTGAATTTCTGGTTCCGCTTTATTTATCGGAATAAGTCAGCCATTGAGACGGGGAATTTTCAATATGTCAGGGATATCATTGATCGGGACTATGATGCCTATAGCGGGGTTCTGTTGGAGCGGTGTTTCCATGAACTTTTGGCGGATACAGGGAAGTTCAATCAGGTCGGGTCGTATTGGGAGCGGGGCAACCTTAACGAAATTGACTTGGTTGCCATCAACGACTTGAAGAAACACATCGTTCTTGCGGATATCAAGTTGAATAAGTCTAAGCTCAATATGGGACAATTGAAGGACAAGGCAAAGGAATTATTGGCGTCCTATCCCGGCTATGAGGTTGAATGGTTGGGGCTGAGCTTGGAGAATATTGCGGACTATGTGTAATGCTGAGTAATGTAGTGAAGGATTAGATTCATGGATGAGAAACTGAAGACATTGCTGAGGCTTCCGAGAAAATCAAAATCGGGACCATCACCTAAAGAACGAATAGCGATTTGCAACTTGATGGTTGGGCAATATTTCAAGAAGGAGCGGAAGAGGTTGGGATTATCTCAGGCTCTTTTGGCGAAGAAGATTGGGATGCCTTTAACGTTATCAGGATTATCTCGGCACGGAAAGCAACCAAGAACGAACAACGCTATTATCCGGGAGAATGACTATGAACGATATGAAAGCCGAATATGACCTGTCAAAAATGAAGCACAGGAAGAATCCCTATGCCTCCCAGCTCAAAAAGCAAGTCACCATCCGAATGGGAACAGACATTATCGGGTATTTCAAGGTAATGGCAAAGAACACAGGCATTCCCTATCAAAACTTGATCAATCTTTACCTGCGTGATTGCGTAGATCATGGGAAGAAGCTCGATTTGCGATGGGCGTCATAAGATTACCCCTGTCCCTTCACCATCTGAAACGCCCGTATCCTGCTTACCCCAAGCCTTTCCGCTATCTGGCTGAAGGATAACAAGAGTGGACAATAGGCTGATGATGCAGTCCTTGAAGACCCCAAGAGAGGAAAGGTATTACTCGGTAACCGCGTCACTGCGGCCGGTGCCGGGTGGCTTCGTCGCCCTGGGTTGTTTCCAGAATATTCTTGCCCACAATCTGCGGGCAGCTTTATACTCCAAACCCGAGGGGAGAAATGAGATGGTTAGCTGGCTCGAATGAAGATTGCTTTTATTGATGATGATCCAATGGTTTTGCACATGTTGGGTAGCATGTTCCGTAGTCGGGGTCATGAAGTGTTAACCTACGATCACCCACGCTCATGTCCAATCTACACGGCGCCCCATGGCGCCTGCTTCACGAAATCGACCTGTCCGGACATCATCATCTCGGACTATGACATGCCGGATGTGGACGGGGCGAAATTTGTTGAAACGATCATCAAAAAGGGCTGCAAGTGTAAACGCATTGCAATCCTCTCCGGTATAATTATTCCAGATGATGTCATGCGCCGTTTGGCGAAATATGGCACACGTTTCTTTGCGAAACCCCTCGACTTCGTCGAAATTGAGGCCTGGATCATGTTAAGCGAACTCAAGCGAGTTTGACCGTCTCATCGCATCCTCATCACAGCCCCGGCGTATTACGCGCAATCAGGAGTTCATTGGCGCATCCACCCCTCAAGACCCCCACCCCTCTTGAGGGTATCAGGGGGCAGCAGTGAGCAGTAGGCAGTTGCCCAGCACTGGCTCGACACAGCCTTCGCGTGCGACTACGGCCGTGATGGCGGCGGCTTCCCCGGTAGAAGAAGAGCCGTATTTGTTCGGGTGGTTAAATTGATGGGCAGGTAGTCATTCAAATCACTATTGCCTTGCCCTTAATCCCCCTGCCATAATCCGTTCATGCATATAAATCCTAACGGCAGAAAAAGGAACGACCCCTGTCCATGTGGGAGCGGGTTGAAATTTAAAAAATGCTGCATCGATAAGCCTCAGACTATGCCCGCCCACAAGGATGCTTCTGACTTCTATGCGGGGGAGGATAATCAGAAGGCCGAAGAGCTTTATCGCAAGGCTCTGGGGATGGATCCGGGTGATGACGGGATAATTGAAAAGAGGATACGGGATTTGAAGGTGGTGGAAGTGCTGAAACAGGCGAAGGGGTAGGGGAGTTCTATCCCGGCCATGAGGTTGAATGGTTGGGGCTGCGCTTGGAGAAGATTGCGGACTACGTGTGATGTTGTGAAATGTTGTAAAGGATCGGGAGGACTTATGGATACCAACGCATTATGTGCTTTGCCCTTTTTTCTGTTTTCTATCCAGGTCCTTTCAGCCGAGACTGTTGAGACAGTCATAAAAAATGATTCAACCACGATTTTTCAGATTGCCCCGACAGTTCAGCAACCTGTACCCGTGCCGCCAAATCCTGTTAATCAAATCAGTCAAACTGTGCCAACGCCAACAGATAACGCCCGTTTATCCATCAATCAGTTTCAGCCAGGTCAGGTTATTACGGGCAAAGTTATTGGCGTCTTGAGTGGTGATATTTTCAGGATGCGGATATCAACGAACTTTGATGTGAAGGTTAGGCTTGCTGGAATTGCTGCCCCTGTGAAACATCAGGTTTACAGTGAGGACTCCAAATCAAACCTGTTCAGAAGGATCATCGACAAGGATGTAGCCATTCAACGCCTTAACACGTCAATGAAAGGCGTGGTGTTTGTTGTGCAGGCATATTCAAACGGCAAATGGATAAACAGGGATATAGTGGCGGAAGGATGGGGGTGGTATTTCCCTCAAACCTATAAATCAGATGAGCTGGCGGGAGCACAACAGTTGGCAATCTCAAAGAAGCTGGGAATATGGGCTGACAAAAATCCCATACCGCCCTGGAAATATCGCAAACCCGCCCAAGTGAATACCGCTGACGGCAAAGAAAACCCGCAACCATTACCAAAGATAAAATGATGATACTGCGGGGTGTATCATAACGGTGAGTGGCGGCGCGCCAAAAATGCAGAAAAACGGCTGTTTATTGCCGGAGTGCTGCCTTGGCTTTCTTGGCTAATTTCTTTTCTGCTTTGGTTTTCTGGGGAGCTTTTTTTGTCATCTTCTTTGCGTCTTGTGATTTGGACATGGCGACTCCTTTTCTGATTTCAGGACTGAGGTTTATTCCCGCCCCCATAAAATACGCTTCTTAGGCGGGAGTTCAAATGGAATTCTGAAGATGTTCTAATGTCCAACGTCTATTTCGAGAAGAAATGAGTACAGGCTTGCCCGAAATCGGAGGCACATCCCGTAATTACAACCGTTGTTCCTAAAATGACTAAGAGCAATAATATCCGTATGGGCATTTTTGTCATGTTTCTCATCGTAATTCCGTCCCTTTCAAAGGAGTATGACTGACATCGCTCAACTGTTCCAAATACCGCAGGGCGCTCGACTTGAAAAGACACCAGACCGGGTTGCCCTCGGTCAGTCCGAGCGTTCGGGCCGCATTCGGTGAAATCTCGACCACGAGGGGAATACCAATATCCACCACGCAGAGATCCCGGTCCGGGGCATGGATCAAACGAACGACGCGCCCCGGTACCTGGTTTTGAATGGAAATGCCCTTGATATCCGATCCGGCCAGGGCGATATCCTCGGGCCGTAGCATGGCCTGGATGTCTCCACTCGTATGGGTGTCGAGAAGCGGGCCGCTGATGATGGCCGGCGTGCGGCTGTCTGCCGCGGTTGGGCGTAATCGCAAATGTGTCAGGCCTCCGGCGCTGTCGTGGGACAACGTGGTCAGGGGCAGGATGTTGACCAGTCCCTGCAATCGAAGTTGGCGCAGCACGCGCGGATCTCCGATGATGTCCAGCACAGGCCCGGCTCCGATTACCTTTCCGTCCTCAAAAACAACGACCCGGTCCGTGAGGTCCAGTATTTCCGTCGAATCGTGGCTCACATAGAGCATCGGGATGCGCGTTACGTCGCGAATGCGTTTGAGGAACGGCATGATCTGGTTTTTGAGCCGCCAATCCAGCGAGGCCAGCGGCTCGTCAAGCAGAAGCATCCGGGGGGAGGCCAACAGCGCACGGCCCACGGCGACGCGTTGCGCCTGTCCGCCCGAGAGTTGTGCGGGGCGGTGGTGAAGCACGGCCTCGAGCTCGAGCAAGTCAATGATCGCCTGCGAGGTGAAACGCCGTTCCCCCGGCGGCAGTAGCCGCTCCCCATAGGACAGGTTCCCGGCTACCGAAAGATGAGGGAATAACCGGCAATCTTGAAAAACCAGGCCGAGCCGGCGTTGATGCGGCGGCACCATAATCCCCAGGTCGGAGTCGAACAGCACGGCGTCATCGAGCGTGATCCGGCCGGAATCGGGCCGCACCAGGCCGGCGAGGATATGGAGCAGCGTGGTTTTCCCGGAACCGGACGCGCCGATGATGCCGGTGATGGGATCAGACAGCCCGCACTCCGCCTGGAACTGGAATGACCCGCGCGTAAGCGTTGCCGACAGGTGCAGCATTAATCGAGCCCCCTTCCGGACCGGGCGTACCGGCGGCACAGTAGTTCAGAAAACAGGAGCGCCCCGAACGACAGGAGAATCGAGATCATGACGAGCCGCAGGACTGCCGCATCTCCTCCCGTGCTTTGCATGAGGCTGTAGACCGCAAGCGGCAGTGTACGCGTCTCGCCCTGGATATTCCCGGCAAACACAATCGTGGCGCCGAATTCTCCGAGACTGCGGGCAAAGGCCAGGATCAGGCCGGCCATGATTCCAGGGCGTGCCAAGGGAAGGGTTACGGTCAGGAACGTCCTCAGCGGAGTGGCGCCCAGACAGCGGGCCGCCTCGTCCAATTTGGGATCCGTCATCTCAATCGCCACGCGGACGGCCCGGACCATCAGCGGGAATGCCATCACGGCGGAGGCCACGACGGCGGCCTTCCAGGTGAAGGCCACGCTGATCCCGAAATGCCGGTACAGCACGCCCCCCAGAATGCCTTCGCGCCCAAGCAGCATCAGTAGCAAATAACCCGTGACCACGGGCGGCATGACAAGTGGCGCATGCAGGGCCGCATCCACCAGGGACTTTCCGGGAAAGCGGGTCCGGGCCAGAATCCATCCACAGGCGATGCCGGGAATGGCGACGGCCGCCGCGCAGCAGACCGCGACCCGGGCCGAAAGCCCAAGCACCACCCACTCTTCAGAAGATAGCCATGTCATGCGAATTTCCTAAGGAGCAAGCGAAATGAAACCGGCGGCCGTCCAGACCGAAGAGGCGTCCCTGCCGGTGAGATAGTCGAGAAATGCCCCCGCTTTCGCGCCTGCCGTGACGCACAACGCAACCGGGTAACGGATTGCACGGTGAGCCGTCACGGGGAACTGTCCGGCAACCGCGACCTTGCCGGATGACCTGGCATCGGTAAGATAGACCACCCCGGCGTTCACTTCTCCGAGCTCGACAAGTCGCAGGGCGGCCCGGACATTTTCCGCCGAAACCAGCCTGTTCTTCAACGGGTCCCACCAGCCCAGGGTTTGAAGCGCCTCGCGGGCATAGATCCCGGCGGGAACATGATCGGGATCCCCGATTGCGAGCCGCCCCGAAAATGCGCCGGCGAGATCAAAGCCCTTATCCATCCGGATGGCCAAGGGTCTGTTGACTGGCGTCACAATGACAAGTCGGTTGGCCGCGACATCCTTGCGGCTCCCGGGTTGAATCCTGTGTTTTCCGGCCAGGTAGTCCATCCACGACTGGTCAGCCGAAAGGAAAATATCGCATGGGGCTCCCTGTTCAATCTGGCGGGCCAGAATCGAGGAGGCCGCGGAACTGAAGCGGATTGTGACCGGATGAGACTCCTCGTATTTCTTTGCCACACTGGCCAGGACATCGGCCGCGCTGGAGGCGGTAAAAACCGTGATCGTGGCAGGGGCCGCCCGGTCGCCATCCAGTGCGATGGCGCCTGCCGGAAGTAAACACGACAAGGCCAGCAGGCAGGCGAGCGGGAACCGGGGGAACGGCTTCTCCCAGTTTGTCTGATGGTATTCCTTTGTCATGATTCTCGCGACCATAGGCCATGATCAGAATGCCGTCAACGACGAAGCAACGCCGCTTGACGATATTTGGGTGTTTGAATAGGGTACGCCAGTACATGAGGCGGTTTGATCCTCGGACGAGGAGAATAGGAAATGAGCGTGAAGAACTTTTCCCGATATTCTGGAACACTGGTGTTGGCGCTGGCATTGCCGGGCGTCGCCTCCACGAACGAGGTTCCGACCAGTCAAGTTTCGACCTCGCTGGAGATTGTGGTCACCGCCCGCAAGTGGATGGAGCCGTTGCAGCAGGTTCCGGGCGCCGTGACCGTCCGCACTGCGGGCGATCTTGCCGCCTCGGGTGCGAGGGATCTGCGCGATGCCGCGCGTGAGGTTCCCAACCTGACGATTGGCGAATTCAGCACGCGTCGGCTCACGTTTCCCTATGTGCGCGGCATCGGCTCCGGCCAGAACGCTCCGGCCGTGACCACCTGTATTGACGGCGTGCCGCAGCTCTCCTACGTCACGGTGAACCAGGAACTGCTCGATGTGGAACGCATCGAGTTCCTGCGCGGGCCGCAGGGGGCTCTGTACGGAAGCGATACGCTCGGTGGAGTCATCAACATCGTGCCCCATTTGCCGTCGTCTGATCCATCCGGCTCCATCACGCTGTCGGGTGGCAACTTTGGAATGATTGACGGCCGTGCCACGGCGGAAGGCCCGCTGGGCGGCGGTCTGCTGGGCAGCCTCGGCGGCGGCTATGCCACCCGCGAAGGATTTACAAGGAACGACACCACCGGCCATGATCTCGACAGCCGCGAGGCCGGGTTCGGTCGCGCGCAGCTCTATTTCCCCACCCGTGACCGGTGGGATTTCCGGCTCAGTCTCACGGCCGAACGCGACCGCGATGGTGACTACGCGCTCTACGATCTCGCCAGCCTCCGTGCCAATCCGTATCACGCCCGGCATGACTACGAGGGGTATAACGACCGCGATCTCGTCCAGCCGGTCTTTACCGCCCGGCGCCACGGCGATGCCGCCGAGTTCACCTCCATCACGGCGTTCCAATGGTGGCGGACACGTGGCAGCACCGATCTGGACACCACGCCCGCCGATCTTCAACGCAAGGATGTACGGGAGGATGAGCACGCCTGGATTGAGGAACTGCGCCTTTCCTCGCCTGCCAATGAACCCGTGCGGATGGGGGATCGCGTGGCTATGCACTGGTTGGTGGGGGCATTCGCTTTCGCCCAGAACTACGAGCAGAACGCGATCACCGACTACCGGCCGGGTGGTGTATCCTACGGGTTGTGGCCGTATTCATTCCAGATGAACAACGATGCCAATCTGGACAACCTCGGCGCAAGTCTGTTCGGTCAGACGACCTTCACGCTGGACAAGCTTTGGGAAGTGGGGCTCGGACTGCGCGACGATTTCTCGCACCGGTCGGCAGAGTTGAGCAGCCGTATCCCGCCCGGTCCCATCCTGTTGTCGTCCGATCCGGATCGTGACTTCAACCAGGTCAGCCCGCACGCCTCCCTCGGTTTGCATGTCATGCCCGGCATCCTGGCCTACACCGAAGTCTCCAAAGGATACCGAGCCGGCGGATTCAACGCGGTATCACCGGCCGGCAACACCTCCTACGGCGAGGAAATTTGTTGGAACTACGAGGCCGGACTGAAGACCGCCTGGCTTGATAACCGCCTGATGGCCAACGCCGCGTTATTCCATACGGATTGGCGTGATCTCCAGGTCAACTCGCACGTGCCCGGTGGAAATGCCAGTGACTACTATATCGAGAATGGCGGGAAAGCCGGCAGCCAGGGCGCCGAGTGTGAACTGACGGCCAAGCCGTTGCAGGGGCTGGAGTTCTTCGGCGGTGTTGGTTTCGTTGATGCCGAGTATCGGAGTGGGAGCCATTCCGCGGACATGGATGTCGGCGGCAACGACCTGCCGTTCGCTCCGCGCTTCAACTGGAACGCCGGGTCGCAGCTTACGGAGGAATTCACCGCGCATCGGCGGGCCTTTGCGCGCCTCGAAGTCGTCGGCACGGGCCGTTACTACTACGATCCCTCCAATCTCGAATCCCAGGGGAGCTATGCGCTGGTCAACCTCCGGTTGGGCGTGGTATCCGGCGTCTGGCGGGTCGAGGGCTGGGTGAGGAACCTGTTCGATCGCGACACCGTGCCGCTGGCGATTCCCTATGGGCAGGATGCGCAAGGCAAGCCCTTCTATGTGGGCGAAAATGGCGCGCCGCGCACCCTTGGTGTATCGCTCGCCCGCACATTCTAAACACAGGGACTTGTTTATGCACATGGCTGATGCGCTGGTTTCACCCGCCGTGGGCGGAACGATGTGGGCGGTGACGGCAGGCCTGATGGCATGGTGCGCGCGCAAGGTGAAGGAGGCCCGGGACGACCGGTTGATTCCGATGATGGGAGTTCTGGGCGCCTTCATTTTTACAGCCCAGATGATCAATTTCTCGATTCCGGTGACGGGATCCAGCGGACACTTGGGAGGCGGCCTGATCCTGGCCGTGTTGCTGGGGCCCTACGCCGCGTTTTTGGTGATTGCCTCGGTGCTGGCGGTTCAGTCCTTGTTTTTTGCCGATGGCGGATTGCTGGCCTTGGGCTGCAATATTTTCAACCTCGGGTTTGCCCCGGCATTTATCGCGTATCCATTGCTTTACACGCTGGTCGCCGGGAAAGACCGGACCAGGGCGCGGGCCTGGGCGGCGGCCATGGTGGCCGCGATTGTCGGATTGCAGTTGGGGGCCTTCGGCGTGGTTCTGGAGACCAAGCTGTCCGGTATCTCCGAGTTGCCGTTCAGAACCTTTGTTCTCATCATGCAGCCCATCCATCTGGCTATCGGGATTGTCGAGGGACTGGTTACGGCGGCGGTCGTTGCCTTTGTTGCCCGCGCCCGGCCCGAGGCGCTTGCTCTTGGGGTGCCGCGGGCATTGACGGCTAGAAGCCTGCGGCCTGTGTTCATCGGTCTGTTGGTGGTCGCCGCGATTCTTGGCGGGGTGGCCAGTTGGTTCGCCTCCACTCATCCGGATGGGCTGGAATGGGCGATGGCGAAGGTCACAGGCAAGGAGGAGGTCGCGGGGGTCGAGGATGGAGTGCATGCAAAACTGGCGGGGGTTCAGGCAAAAACCGCTTTTCTCCCAGGGTACGGGTTCAAGAAGGAGCGTGACGCCGGGAAGCCGTCCGGGACTGATCCTGAATCCTGGCCCGCCGTAGATGCCGGAACCTCGGTCTCGGGCCTCGTGGGGGGGTTTCTGGCGTTCATCCTGGCGGTTATAATCGGCTTTGCTTTGAAAACACGTATGAAAGTGGCATGATGCCCCAATGACGGATCAAGGCGAGGATATTGAATGATGTCTGGAGGTGCCGCGAACTTTCTTGAAGTGGGGCGGATGGATGAACTGGCTAGGTTGGATTCGCCGGTTCATCGGCTGGATGCCCGGGCCCAGGCGATTACCACCATTGTGTTCATTTTGGTTGTAATGTCGTTTCCTCGCTATGCGGTGTCGGCCTTGATGCCGTTGTTTGTCTATCCGGTTGCCTTGATCGCGGCGGGGAATCTGCCTGTCGGCGTCCTGTTGCGCAAGCTGGCGGTTGCGGCCCCGTTTGCGCTGTTCGTCGGAATCTTCAACCCGCTTTTGGATCATCATGTCGTAACGAGGGTTGGATCATTCCCGGTCACCGGGGGCTGGTTGTCGTTTTTCTCGATTATGGTTAGGTTTCTCCTCACGGTCAGTGCTGCGCTGATCCTGGTCTCCTGCACAGGGATCAACCGGCTTTGCGCGGGGATGGAGCGAATGGGGATGCCGAGGGTGTTCGCAATCCAGATCCTGTTCCTGTACCGGTATTTCTTTGTGGTCGGGGATGAGGGGTTGCGCATGAAGCGAAGCGTGGAAATCCGCTGTGCTGGATCACGGAAGCTCGGCTTTCGGGTGTATGGGCATCTGATCGGGCAATTACTCCTCCGGGCGATGGATCGGGCGCAGCGGATCTACCGGGCCATGGTGGCGCGGGGATTTGATGGCGAAATACGCCTGATGGAACCGACCCGAGCGGGCTGGCGCGAAGCGGTCTTTGTGGGGGGATGGACGGCATTGTTTTTGGCCACGCGGATTTGGAACGTGGCAGACGGGTTGGGTGGTTGGCTGACACGGAGCGGATTATGAGTCATCATGTGGTTGAGGTGAAGGATCTGGCGTTTGCGTATCCCGACGGCACGGAAGCGCTGCGGGGTGTTTCCTTCCGGATTACGCACGGCGAGTGCGTGGCCGTCATTGGCGGGAATGGGGCGGGGAAGTCCACACTGCTTCAGCACCTGAACGGATACCTGATGCCCGAACGCGGGGATGTTCGGGTGGGTGATTTTTCGCTGACCCGGGAAACCGCTCCGATGGTCCGGCGTTCCGTGGGGATGGTATTCCAGGATCCCGACGACCAGTTGTTCATGCCCACCGTCTTTGATGATGTCGCCTTTGGCCCGCTGAATATCGGGCTTTCAGCCGGGGAAGTGGAAGAGCGGGCCATGGCGGCTCTGGAGCGGGTGGGGATGGCGCATCTCCGGGGGAGGCCGCCTTACAAGCTTTCAGCCGGGGAAAAGCGCGCGGTCGCCATTGCCACGGTTCTATCCGGCCTTCCGGACGTGCTGGTCATGGATGAGCCCTCATCGAATCTGGATCCACGAGGCCGGCGCCGGTTGATCGAATTGCTGCGGACCTTTGAGCACACGCGAATCATCGCCACACATGACTTGGAACTGGTGGTGGAGATATGTCCGCGGGTGATCCTTCTGGATCACGGGCAGGTGATGGCGGATGGGGCCACGGTGGAGATTTTGGGAGACGAGGCCCTGATGCTCAGGCACGGGCTCGAAAAGCCGCATAGCCTCAGGCATCGGCATCCGCATTGAGGCGCGTCAAGCGACTTTCCCGGACTTTCCGTAGACCACAAAGGCTAGCGGGTGTGTGACGTTTGAGATCCAATATTTTGTGGTTTTTAAGGACAATAACTCTTGCGGAAAGAGCTCGATTTAGGTAACGTGGCACCCTTAGTTGATTCCTTTTGGCATGCTCGTTTTTCGAGAGCAATAAAAGGCTTCTTGTTTTAGATGTAAGTTATTCCATGAGAATGAGTTCTAATTATGGCTGAACAACAGAAAAAGAGCGGGGCATACGATGCCTCCCATATCACTGTACTAGAGGGAATTCAAGCGGTCCGGAAACGTCCGGCGATGTACATTGGTGACACTTCAGTCCGCGGTCTTCACCACCTGGTTTATGAGGTCGTTGACAACTCGATTGATGAGGCGTTGGCGGGGTATTGCACCAGTGTCCAAGTCCGGCTCAATGCCGATGGCTCTTGCACCGTCAATGACAACGGGCGAGGGATTCCGGTGGATATGCACCCCACTGAAAAGCGGCCTGCTGTGGAAGTCGCTCTCACCGTTTTGCATGCCGGCGGTAAGTTTGACAATGACAGTTACAAGGTCTCCGGCGGTTTGCATGGTGTCGGGGTGTCGTGTGTGAACGCCTTGAGTGAATGGTTGGAAGTGGAAGTCCGGCGCGACGGGCAGATCTACCACCAGCGTTATGAGCGCGGCAAGCCGGTCTCGAAACTGGAAACCATCGGCAAGACCCGCGGCACGGGGACGAAGATCACCTTCCTTCCGGACAGCCAGATATTCTCCGTGATGAAGTTTGAGTGGGACATCCTCGCGAACCGGTTGCGTGAACTGGCATTCCTGAATGGCGGCATCGAGATCAACTTCTCCCAGGAGGAGCCTCTTCGCGAGGAGACGTTCAAATTCAAGGGCGGCGTGGTGGAGTTCGTTGAATTCTTGAACCGCAGCAAAGCGGCGATTCATCCCAAGGTCATCTCCTTTGTGAAAGAGCGGGACCGCATCGAGGTGGAGATAGCGTTCCAGTATACCGACACCTATACCGAAACGATGCTGTGTTTTGCCAACAACATCAACACGATTGAGGGCGGCACGCATCTCAGTGGATTCCGTTCGGCGCTGACGCGTACCGTGAACGCCTACGCCAAGGCCAATAAACTGATCAAGGAGGACAAGGAAAGCCTGTCGGGTGAAGATATCCGCGAAGGCATGACGGCCGTGATCAGCGTCAAGCTGCCGGGCCCGCAGTTTGAGGGGCAGACCAAGACCAAGCTGGGCAACAGCGAGGTTGAGGGCATCGTGGCCTCGGTGGTCAATGACGAGTTGGCGACCTATCTTGAAGAGCATCCTTCGGTGGCCAAGCGGATCATTGAGAAAGCCCTTTTGTCGGCCCGGGCCCGCGACGCGGCCCGCAAGGCGCGCGATCTGACCCGCCGCAAGGGGGCGCTGGACTCCGCGGCGCTGCCCGGCAAGCTGGCCGACTGTTCCGAGCGCGACCCGGCTCTGTGCGAGCTCTACCTCGTCGAGGGTGATAGCGCCGGTGGCTCGGCCAAGCAGGGCCGCAACCGCGAGTTCCAGGCGATCCTGCCCCTGCGCGGCAAGGTGTTGAACGTGGAGAAGGCCAGGCTGGACAAAATCCTGAACAACAACGAAATCCGCACGATGGTCACGGCCATTGGCGCGGGGATCGGCGCGGATGAATTTGACGTGAGCAAGGTCCGTTACCACAAGATCATCATCATGACCGATGCCGATGTGGACGGGTCGCACATCCGCACATTGCTACTGACTTTCTTCTACCGCCAGATGCCGCACCTGATCGAGAGCGGCTACGTGTACCTGGCCCAGCCGCCGCTCTACAAGGTCAGCCGCAAGAAGCGCGAGGAATATATCGACACCGACGAAACCCTGACGCGCAAGCTGTTGGAACTCGGGGCTGAAGACCTGACGTTGAAGGTGGGCCGGAGCAAGACCTTTGAAGGCAAGGAGCTGATGGCGGTGATGGAACTGCTGCTGCAGATCGAGCAGGCGTCCAAGAGCCTTGCCCGCAAAGGCGTCAATCTGGAAGAGTACTTGAAGAAGCGAAACAAAGCCGGCGCCTTTCCCCGGTATTATGTGACGATCGGCAAGGGAGAGAATGCCGAGCACCACTATGTCACCGGCGACAATGAACTCAAGGAACTCCGCGAAGCGACGGAACTGAAGACGGGCGCGCAGCTTGAGATTTTCACCGAAAACGGCCACTCCCATGGCGGGCAGGGTGACTCCGGGTTCCGGTGGCAGGAACTCTACATGGCCAGCGCGCTGGCCAAGGTGGTGGAGGCTATCGAGAAGAAGGGATTCACGCTGGACCATTTCAACAAGCATGAGGATCCGGTCTTCACCCTGAAAGATGCGGATGACGGGGAGACTCCGATATTCTCCCTGCCGAACCTGCTCGAGGTGATTCGCGAATTCGGGCGCAAGGGACTGAATATCCAGCGGTATAAAGGTTTGGGTGAAATGAATCCCGAACAGCTCTATGAGACCACCATGAACCCGGAGAAGCGCAAACTGCTCAAGGTGGTTCAGGAGGATGCCGTCAAGGCCGATGAAATTTTCACCATCCTGATGGGCGATGAAGTCGAACCCCGGCGCAAGTTTATCGAGGACAACGCCCTGAACGTCACAAATTTGGATATTTAAGCTATGTACACACGTAACGAATTGCTCGCCAATATCAACATCGAAGACGAGATGCAACGCTCGTATATCGATTATTCCATGAGTGTCATTATCGGGCGTGCCCTGCCGGATGCCCGGGACGGGATGAAGCCCGGCGCGCGGCGCATTCTCTACGCCATGAGGAATCTTGGCCTCCTGCATAACCGCCCCTATAAGAAATGCGCGTATGTCGTCGGTGAAGTGCTGGGTAAATATCATCCCCACGGAGATTCTTCCGTGTATGACACTCTGGTTCGCATGGCCCAGGATTTCGCCATGCGCTACATGCTGGTGGATGGCCAGGGTAACTTCGGCAGTATTGATGGTGATAATGCCGCCGCCTACCGGTATACCGAATCGCGTTTGACGAGCATGTCGGAGGAGATGCTGGCGGATATCGATAAGAATACGGTCGATATGGTCCCGAACTACAATGGCGATCTCACGGAGCCGGCTGTGTTGCCCTCCCGTGTTCCCAATCTGCTCCTGAACGGCAGTACGGGTATCGCCGTCGGTATGGCCACCAACATTCCGCCCCATAACCTGGGCGAACTGGTGGATGCGCTGGTCCATCTGATTGACCACGAGAACGCGACCGTTGACGATCTGATGAAGCATGTGAAGGGGCCTGACTTCCCGACGGGTGGCATCCTTTGCGGGCTGAAGCCGAT
>Ga0073936_10005457_pt1 | contig 17175 bp, 11 predicted proteins | sample AliMusrvi5mmetaG_FD_87041 | JGI IMG/M metagenome (GOLD analysis project Ga0073936, IMG submission 87041) | Freshwater lake bacterial and archeal communities from Alinen Mustajarvi, Finland, to study Microbial Dark Matter (Phase II) - Alinen... | ecosystem: Environmental > Aquatic > Freshwater >... | reverse complement strand
GTCATAGAGCGCCTTGCCGTTGTTGATGAATGCTAGGAAATTGCTTTTCCGGTGAAGGTTGTTGAAAGGGCCGGTGGCCGGATCGGAGGGCGGGGAAATGGGGGTTGTTCACGGCGGTTTGCTAGGGTTGCGGTGGCGGATTGCACTTGAGTCGGCCGACAGGATGCGCTGGCGGCACGGCCCGGTTATCATGGGGGTGGCAAAAGCATCAAGTCGATAGGACGCTGGCGACAGCGTGATTCTCACCGACCCCTGCATGTCGCCAATCATAGGCATCGCCCATGCCGTCGTCATCGGTACCAGACGCCGTACAGTCGGACCGGGCCGAGCAATCCGGATTCTTGCGGCTTGGTCCCCGGCTTGAGGCGGATGTTGGTTCTTGTGTGTTGGTGTTTCGCATCGCCAACGAGTTGGTTCCACCAGCCATTGACCACATTCACTTCCAAGATGTTGCCGGCAGGCTTGACAGCATCCGTGATGTCCATGCGCCATGGTGGACACCAGACCACGCCGAGGTTTTTCCCGTTGAGATGAACCTCGGCGAGCATCGAGACGCTGCCAAGATCTAGCAGAAGACGCCCTTCGGCCATCGGAGCGTCGAACGTTTTCCGATAGATTGCCGTGCCGCTGAAATACCGCACATCGGGACGCGTCGTCCAGTCCACCAGGTTGTCAAACGTCAGCGTCCGATCCCCAAACGCGACCTCCCACGGACCGGCAATTTCCGCCACGACTTTCTCCGTCACCGGTTGCGCCCGTTTGCCGTCATCCGGCTTGCGAAACACGAGGAACATTGACCCGTACGTCGGCAGGTCCAGTGCCAGCGTCGTTCGCCCGTTAGCCGCGCGGAACTCCGGCACCTCACGGCGTGTTCCGCTAACAGGATCCCAAAGCTCCGGTTTTGTTCCGGCGACGCGAAACACGCAATCGTGATGGAGTGGTTCCGTCTTCTGGTTGCTCACAAAGTAAACATCACCATGATCGAGACGACGATGAATCCAATCAGGAATCCCTTCCAGATCGGGAGAAACTTTCAGCGCCGCCAATGCTTCGCGCGCTGGCCGCGTCGTAATCTTGCCGCCGTCCCACAAATCATCCGCAATCCGTTTCAACTCCGCATCGTCTTGATGTCCTGTGCAACGTTCCGGTTTTGACCCCACAACCACCGCTCCCGCCTCTACCAAGTCGCGCAGTTTACGCACCACGTCGAGCGACATCACTTTCAAGTGTGGCAGTACCAGCACCCGGTAGCTTATGCCACTCGGCAGCGTCACTTGTCCATCGGTCACGCTGGCGCGCAACAACACCTGCTCGTTGATTACATCGTAGTCGTATTCCGGCAGCACCTTTGCCGGGTCGTCTTCTTTCAAGCGCGCGATGTTCGGAACATGATCGCCATAGTAGTACAACACATCGGCAACGAACTTCCCTTGTTGGAGCATGAACTGGCAGCGGTTCAGATAGCTGACAAATGCCGGCGCTTGTTTCGCCCATGTTATCTGTGGATTGAAATGTGTTCCCGCAAAATATTCCTGTCCCGGCAACCCCATTTCTTTTGGCGAACAAGTGAACGTGTGCCAGAAAACAAGGTTCAACCCGGCACACGCCTCGTGATCGAAGCTCGGTTTCTGCGACGACCACAGCACGTCGTTCCATTGTGGCCCGATGGAGGTGAACCCTTCGGCGCACACAATCGGCTTGCCGTAAATGTGCGCCGCACTGGCGGCTTGCTTCACGAAAAAGCGGTTCTCGTCGGTCGGTCGGTGCGGCGACGGCACCCAAAACTCGCTCATCGGCCAGTCGCTGCGCCCGTAACACATCAACCCATCGAGTGGCGCCGTGTGGGGCCCGGCGGATTCGGGCTGGATGCCCAAGCCATGTTCGTGCGCCAGCACCGCCATCGTGCCGTAATGATTGTCGGCGATGCAGTCAGCGATGGTGCGACGAAAATCGTTGAGGAACCGGTTGCTGGCGACGCGGCTCTCGACGATTTTTCCCGCCAGCACTGGCAGCCAGGGACGCACGTCGTAACCGCGTCGTTGCAAAAACCCTGCCGGAAACGTCGCCGTCCAGTTCACGCCGCCGAGTTCCCAACTATCGGTCTGCACCATTTTCCAAGACTTGCCGCATAGCGGTCCCGCATCGGCGATAATCGGGTCGATGACTTCATGCCAGTACCAACGCAAGGCATCGGCATCGAGATAATCGAGCACGCGACCTTGCCACGCTCCGCTGGCAGTCGAAACGCGGGCGCCGTTGTTGGTGTAGCCGAAGCGCAAGACAATCCACGTCCCTTGCGGCGCATTCCAATGCAGCTTCCCTTCCTTGTCGAGCTTGTCACTGAGATCGAGCACGTCCTGTGGCATGACATCCTCTTCTCCCGCCGTGCTTGGCATGTCCTCCAACAACGGTGAACAATCCGTCGCGCTTCCGCCGAGTTCGTGAAAGGCGGATTTCTCCTGGAGTTGACGGATCGGCTTGTGCTCCGGTGGCGGGTTGGATTTTTCCCGGTACGCGAGCACAAACGTGTCCCGGTAAAAACCATCATGGGCTTCCGGCACGGGCAAGGCCCCGTCGAACTGTGCTGCTCCTTGCACCTTCGTCTCGGACCACGCCACGATCTTTGTCGCCTTCTCCGGCGTCACCAGCGGCCCGCCGAGATTCCAGCCGCTCGTTAGATTCAGCCCGATCTGCAAGCCAAGACGATCCGCTTCGCGCAGCGTGTGCATGAACAACGCGCGCCACTCCGGCGACCCATACAACGGTCCTGCCGGCACCGCGTCGTGTCCGCCTTGTGTCGCCCCTCCGGCATCAAACACCAGGCCGCCGCCCATCCCGATTTGTTTCATCCATTCGAGGTCTTTCGTGATGGCTTCCTCCGTAACATGGCCGTTGAGCCACCACCAATAGGCACGCAACCGGGCCTGTTCAGGCGGCCGCGCCCATCCTTCCTCCAGCGAAATGTTCGTCTGCGCCTCCGCGTTCCAGCCGAAACCGGCTGCAAGCAATAGAGCGAAAAACAATCTTTTCATGGCAATTCTCCCAATCAAACGCGAGAATAACGCTCCGGTCAGCTTTGCCAAGGATTCTTTCGGGATTTTCAGAAATGAGGCCGGGTCACGCGTTCCTCGGCACCGCGAACCTTGACGTGACCAGCCTGACGGAACGGTTCCAGACCCGCTTCCAATCGGTCCGCCTCCGGCCACCGGACAATGAGACTCTCGCGAGTTATCCTATAGGTTCCCCGCCCGGTGCCGGGGCGCTCCTCCCGCGGACTCTCCCATCACCCGCCGGATCGCGGAAGGGGCAAATGGCAACGACAGGGCGGCGATGGCGGATTTGGAGATGTGGTTGGGGTGAGGGCCGTTGGAAGAGCCGGTGGCCGGACCGGAGGGCGGGGAAATGGAGGTTGGTGCCCGGACAATACCCGTAAATCACCATGCCCACCCCGAAGATCGCCGCACCTAACACAATGACCAGCATCGGTGCGGCCTTGATCTGGTAATTCGCCAGTCCGCCGGAATGCAGGGCGGCCACCCCGATGCCGCCCACCACCACGGCCGTCAGCATGACCTTCAGAACCGTGAAATCCCTGAAGCGGAACTGGTTCACCACCACATTGTAGTCGGTCACCCCGCCGCGTTGCAGCAACCAGCCGAACACAAAGCCGAAACCAATCGCGCCGGCCATCAGCGCTGTTCCTGTTAGAACGGGAGTGTGCATATCATTTTTTGAAAAGGGCCAGCGCCGTCACCGTGCCAGCGGCGAACATCACGAGGAAAAACGTCCAGCTTCCCACCGCCAGTTGAAGCGAGCCGCTGATGCCATGACCGCTGGTGCAGCCGCCGGCCAGGCGGGCGCCATTCATCACCAGCACCCCGCCGCGCACTGCGCCGGCCAGGCGCTTCCAGACCGAAGCCCGAAGCGCTCCCGCCACACGCTTGGCAGTGCTTCCATCCGGAAACCCTTGCCGCACACCGCCGCCGCCAAGGCCCCTAGCAAGGTGCCCACCAGAAACAACATGCCATAGTCCCATTGCGGCACGTGTTTGGCCCAGTATGCGTTGGCCCCGACGCTCTCCCAGCCCACCAAGACCGCGGCACAGACCCCGGAGGCCTGCGACAACGCCGTGGCGATCCCTAACGGTTTGTCCGCCAGGGAGAAGACCGCCATGCTCAAAATGCCGATGCCCGCTCCCACCAGATAGGGATTCCAACGTCGGGACTGGGGCGGACAACAGGGTTTGTCGCTCGGGTCCGCACTCATCATTTCAGGAAGCTCTTCAGCATCGAATCGGCCGGGACCCGGTTGAGAGTGTCGCTGAGCGCTCCGGACATGGCGGAGGCGGCTTGCGCGGGGGTGGCTTTCGTTGCTTGCATCTGGCGCGATCCCAGCCGCGGTGCGCGCGCTGTCAATGATTTCATTCGCAGCACCGGGCTCACTTCATTTCCGCCAGTGCCTCCAGGGCGAGCCGTCGCGCCTTGGGTTGTTTGAACTTGCTGCCAGAGGCGGTGGTGAAGTCGGCCTTCGCTTCGTCCTTGTGGCCAAGGGCGAGGTGGGCGCGCCCGCGATTGAACACCGGGTAGGCGTCCTCGGGCGCGAGTTCAACGGCGGTGTTGTAGGCCGGCAGGGCCTCTTCCGCGCGGCCGAGAATCAGCAGGCAGTCGCCGCGGCGGTTCTGCGCCTTGGCTGTTAGAGAGGCCTTTTGCGGATGTTCCGGCGGCAGGCATTCGCCCACCGCGCCGAGCACGAGGTCGCAGAGGTTCATGGTGGCCTCGACCTTGGGTGAGGGGGCGGTGACTTCCTTGAGGTCCTCCTGGGCGAGTTCCAGCAGGGAATCCAGCGGCGCGGCGGCATACGCGCCGGGACCGCGGCTGGCCGCCGTCAGCTTGAGGGCTTCGACGCATTCCGCGACCTTGCCCGCCGCGGCCAGCTTGTTCACCGCGCCCGGGGTCGGCGGCAGCACCGGCTTGGCCTTTGGCACGCGTTCCGTCTTGTCCGCCGGCGTGACGGTGGGGCCGGCGGGAGGCGCGGCGGCCGGTGTTGTCGATGCTGCGGGCGTGGGACCCGCGAGGAAGATGTCCTCTCCGACGAGCCGTGAGTACTCGGCCGGGATCTGGCTGCCGTTGCTGCGTTGCATGACGTCGGCGCGGGTGCGTTTGAAGACCTGCTCGATGGTCAGGCCGGGGGTGCGCAGGTGCTTGAGCAACTCCTCGGTGTATAATCCGTTAGATCCCTCGCCATCCTGCGCGGTGCGTCCGGCATCGGTGGCAAAGGCAATGAGCGAACCGGCGGGCGGCTTCATTTCCGCGAGGCCGCCCGGGGTTGTTAGATCGCGGCTGCGGGGGTTGCGGGCCACAGGGGTGGTGCGGCAGGCGTCGAGGATGACGAGGTTGCAGTGTTGGCCGGCGGCACTCATCTCGGCGATGACCTGTTCCGCGTTGAAGAGTTTGGTTTCGGCGAGGAGGCGCAGGGTGGTGTCATCGGCGTCCTCGGGCTTGTAGCCGGACTTGACCGGGATGAGGTAGTTGGAGCCGGCGACCGAGATGCCGTGGCCGGCGTAATAGAACAGGGCGACCTCGGAGCCATTGAGTTTCTTGCGGAACTCGGCGACCGCCTCGAGCAGTTCGTCGCGGGCAACATTGTGTTCCTCGATGACGGCGAAACCCAGGCCGCGCAGCGTTTTGGCGACCGCCTTGGCATCGCTCACGGCATTGCGCAGCGGACCCACGCTGGCCTCGTACTTGGCATTGCCGATGACGAGGGCAACCCGCAGGCTGGCTTTGGTTTCGGCGGCGGCAGCCACGTGCGCGAGACCCAGGATGGCAAGCAACGCGAGGCAGAGGCGGGAGGTCATGGAGAGACAATCTGCCAAGTGGATGGCGGCAGGTCAACCCCAATGCGTCGTTTCAAAGGGGGCCTCCCAAGGTGCCCCGGGTCCTCTAACGCGATGCGCATTTGGTTGACCCGATCCGGCCGTTCTTGCATCATCCGCCGGTGAAGTTCCTCCATTTCGCCATTCTGCCGCTGCTCGCGGGTTGTGCCGTGAAGCCGCCGTCGCCGCCAGCGCCGCCGCTCATGCCAGGTGACGCGTCCGCGCCCTCGCAGCTCACGCCCGTCGAGTCGATGGCGACCGCCCAGAGCCTTGCCACGCATGCCTGGCGGCCGTTTTCTAACAACATCCTGCATGGCAAGGACAAGGCCGGGGTGCTGGTGAACACGCCGGACATCAGCCACGAACCGGCGAACGAGCGGCGAGGCTGGTGGGTTCCCGGCGAGGTCAACACCGGGGTTCCCTACAAGTGGGGCGGCTTTGACGATCCCGCCTCGTTTGATGCCGCCATCGCCAATGGCCGCGCCGGCGGCGATGTCTCGTCACCCGAGAAACGCCGCGCCGACAACGCCGCGGTGAGCGCGCAGGCGGCCGGCGTCGATTGCTCCGGCTTCGTTTCGCGCTGTCTGAAACTGCCCACGGTCCATGACACCACGCAACTGCCAGCGGTCTGCACCGAACTGCCCAGCGCGGCGGATCTGCGCCCGGGGGATGTGCTCAACATTCCACGCCGCCACACGGTCCTGTGCGCCGGGTGGTCCAATCCCGAGCACACCTGGATCTACTACTATGAAACCGGCGGCGGTCCCCAATATTGGAAGCCGGGCCTCAAGAAAGCCCCGTTGGACTCCCTCCTCGCGCTCGGCTACAAACCGCTGCGCTATCGCGGCATGGCCCATGAAGCCGTGCCAAGCGCCAAGGAGGTTCTGACCCGTGGCGTGAAGGCCACCGCCGTCGCCGTGCCAAATCCGACCGTGGGCGAGCCGTGATTGCTAGGAAATTGCTTTCCCGGTGAAGGCCGTTGAAAGAGCCGGTGGCCGGACCGGAGGGCGGGAAAAAGAAGTTGCGGGGGAAAGGGGGCCAAAGGGCCGGAAAATCCGACGAACCGAGTCAACCGCAAGGCGCCAAACGGCGAATTTGGGCAGGGGACAGTGGTTTGCGGCCGGATTCATGAGAAAACTCCTCAAACGAGAAAAATGGCATTTTGGCGGGCCTTGCCAAGAAGATTCCGCAAGGGTCTTGTCCAGAACGGCAAGCGCGTCCCTGGCACCCCTGACCCGGAGGTCGGGCGAGTCGGAGACCAGTGCCGACCCCGGCCAGATTCTGTCGAGCGCCTCCCGTTGCTGCATTGCCATGACGTTCGGGCGGACTGCCTTGACGGCCAGCCCGGTCGCCTCTTCCGTCTTGGGGGCGTCCGGTTCGGGTTGGGTGGACCTGAGCAGTTCACCGAATGCCGCGACAGACTCAGCCGTCGCAGCGGTTAACCCTCACCGGCATCGATCATATTCCGCCAAAGATTCCACTGCCAGAGGGAGTGACGTTCCGCGTCCGCGACATTCGCCAGGAGGAACTGCCCGACCGGGCCTTCGACGCCGTGGTCCGCCAATTCGCCACATCCAGGACAGGGAACGGTTTCACATGCGGGAGTCTGAAAGCAGCGAAATTCTGGGCACAGTCAACCAGCTACGCCATATTTTTCCCCTCGCAGCGGTGGGATGAAAGTGCCATGGTTCGCCTGTGAGCCAAACGAGCGAAAGGCAACAATGAAAACCACGATCCGAACCACGATTTTACCACTGGTCCTGGGATTCCTGACTTTAGAGACTTGCTGCCTGGCAGCCTCTGACCCTCCTGCGCCCACCCGCGCACCGGCGGCAGGCGAAAAGGACCCCGCCCAACCGCCCGCCACCACCAACCTGGCCGGCATGACTTTTGTCTCGGTCGAGAAGCGCGAGGTGGGCCTCGGCCCCAAAGGTCCCGCGATGGGATACTGGCAGCTCAGTTTTTCAGGCCAGACGGTAAGCTGGCGACATTCCGATGTGAGCGAGGCGATGTCTTACGCCATGGCCGCGGACGGCACCATCGAAGCCAAAAGGACGTCGGGGCGCGGCAACCCCATCAAAGCCAAGTACGACGCCGCCAAGAAAGAGATCGTCTGGGAGAATCTGACCTACAAGGCCAAATAGTTACTACCTCACCTCGCGGGTTTGCTCGACTTGCCAAACCAAATCCGCCCGCACCACCCGCCGGCCATAAACATCCAGCACGCAGATCAACCCGCCTTTTCCACTCTGCGAGCCCCTCTCGTTCTCATGCGCGCCAACCCCAAAAGCGATTTCCTAGCAGTCAGTCAAACCGAATCCAACATGAATATTGCCTCAGTACTCCATACCGCGCCGCAAGCCACCGCGCCGAGCTTCGCCGCAGCAATCAATGCCAATCGCTTCACGACGCGCAAACCGGACCGTGCGCCACGCTGGATCAAAAGGCTGGTAAATCCCTTGGCACCCATATTGTTGGCAACGGCTTTGATAGGATTGCCGCGGGCCAATGCAAACCCCTTGACAATAACCAATGCCTTCAGCAGTGCCAGGCACTTTGGGCCCAGCCCAATTCTTGGGCCGGAAAACTATGCCCTGGTTTTTGGTGCGGACATTTCTCCGACGGGTGATCCGACGACGGCCCTGGCAACACAAGGAGGGGTGACGGTTCCGCTCAGGTTTGACGGCAGCGTCACTGCCCCCAGCAGATATGTAGGGAACGCCCCGTTTTCCGTCACCTTGGCGGACGCTTGGAGCATCACCGCGTCACGGGGCACGGAAACGGCCGGGTCGGTTCTAACCAATATTATTCCCCACCACCAATTGCTTCCGCTGGTTCAAAACCTCGTGATCACCGGAAGTGGAGTTACTCCATCACTGTCCTGGACGCTTCCGGCGCTCGGAGATCTCACAGTCAACACGAATCTGGTTTCTGTCTTCAGCGTCGGGCAAGGGGAGGTTGCCGAATTCAACCTGAACGGCCTTCATTCCGCCTTTACCATCCCCAGCGGAATTCTTGATAGCCAGCACGTGTATTTTTTCACCGTTACCCTCGGCGACTACGAGTTTCCTTACGGGTTAATCAATACCTCCGAAACCTACACTTCCGGGTTTTTCACCGTGGGTGGCTCATCCCCTTCGCTCTATCAAATCTTTGCCACCTATCACAACCTCACCGGCGACAACGCCCTGCCGTCTGCGGATCCGGATCACGATGGGCTTAATAACGCGACGGAACTGATGCTAGGTACCGATCCGACCGATCCCGCCAGTGCCGGCTCGGGGCTGATCGGCGTTTATTCGTATGCGGGCTATCTGCATCTTGTCTTCACCATCAATCCATACCTCTCTATCGCGGTGGCAGGTGTTTTTCTGGAACTTCGCGATGGCAGCGGCGGTCCTCCGTTCCGGCTGACCGGACAAGCACAGGCGGGATTGGGCGGACCCTGGGTCAATGTCCTACCGATCCTTGTCACCGGCAGCACCTATCGAATAAGCCTTCCGCTCGCGGGCGGAAGCACGGGCTTTGTGCGCCTGCGCTTCGAGGCCCAGTCAACCCCCTGATACCGCCCTCCGGTCCGGCCACCGGCTCTTCCAACGGTCTCAAAGGCAATTTCCTGGCAATGAAACTTCCCTTGGCAATCACCGTGGCGCTGCTTTCAAAACTCGTCTGCTGGTGTCCCTGCGCTGCCAACGCAGCCGCGGAACCCGGCACCGACGACGCGCCGACCGCTCCCGCCACCCTCGACGCTGCCAAGTCCACGGTGGTCGTGGCAACCTTGGACGCGCCGATCCCCGAAGGCAGGAACGCAATCTGGTGCGCCTCCTTCCTCGCCGCCTGGAAGACCCTGGCCGAGCAGGTGACCCAAGGGCCGATCTCCCTGGATGGAGCGGAAGATCTGGCTGGGGTGCTCAACGGCGCGGCGGATCCCCGTCCGGATGTTCCCAAGGAGGCGCTGTATGTGGCCGCAGGCCGGGTGCGAGACGGCATCATCGACCGCATCCAAAGGGAAGTGGTCCAAAAGTTTCCCCACAAGAAGGTCCCGACCTTTTCCGAAGTGGCCACCACTGTCGCCTACGCGTATCTGGAGGCGAGCGTCAAGTTCCCGGAGCCGTATTTTCAGAACCCGGAAGCCCTGGAATTCACCGATTCGACCGGCCGCAAGGCGCCAGTTGCATCGTTCGGCATTTGTCCGAAAGGAGAATCGTATCGGCAGCCCAGATCCCAACCCCGGATTCTGTTTGATAAGGGAGCGGACGAGAAGCTGGAATTCGCCATCGACCTGGATCCCGATTCCAAACCCAGCCAAATCGTGGTCGCGCGGATCGACCGCGAGCCGACGCTGGCCGCGGCACTTGCCCGCGTGAACAAGGAAGCCAAGGCAGTGGTCAAATCCGATTCAAGCCTGGGGCCGGACGATGTCATGTTGGTGCCCGATCTCTTCTGGGAAATCGCCCACCACTTCGCCGACCTGGAAGGTGCGACATTCGCCAGCCCAAGGCTCGCGGGCCTTCCGCTCGGCGTGGCCCGGCAAGACATTCTGTTCCAGTTGGGCCGCTGTGGAGCGATCCTGAAATCCGAGGGGCGACTTGAGGAGCACATGGGGGATATGGACCTGCCGACCCCAAAGCTCTTCCTGTGTGACCACCCGTTTCTGATCTTCATGCGCCAGCGTGGCGCCGACGCCCCGTATTTCGCCATGTGGGTTGACAACGCGGAAGTGCTCACCCGCTCCGGCCATGTCTCGACACCCTTGCACGAAGCAGCGCTGAAAGGTGACAAGGCTGCTGCGGAATTGCTGCTGGCCGACCATGCCGGGGCCAATGCCAGGGATGAACGGGGCACCACGCCCTTGCACCAAGCGGCGCGGGGCGGGCACACGGCTTTGGTGGAATTGCTGCTGGCAAACCAGGCTGGGGTCAATGCCAGGGACGAACGGGGCACCACGCCCTTGCACCATGCGGCGCAGAACGGCCACCCGACCGTGGTGGAATTGCTGCTGGCCAAAGGGGCCGGCGTCGATGACTGGGACGACGCCGGCAACATGCCGCTATACTTGGCGGCGCAGAACGGCCACAGGGCCGTGGTGGAATTGCTGGTGGCCAAAGGTGCCGGCGTCGATGACTGGGGCGGCGGCGGCAACACGCCGTTGCACGCGGCAGCGGAAAAGGGCCACACGGACACGGTGGCGTTTCTGTTAGCCAAAGGTGCCGAGGTTGACGCCATCAACGACCACCATGAAACGCCCTTGCTGCTGGCGGCAGGCGGCGGCCACAAGGAGGTGGTGGAATTGCTGCTGGCCGAAGGGGCCGCGACTAAATCCAGGGTCGGCAGCGACGAGTTCGACCCCAACCGTGATGTCCGGGGCGGCATCAAAGGCACCACGCCATTGCATTTGGCGGCGGCCAGGGGCGACCAGGCAACGGTGGCGTTGCTGCTGGCCAAAGGGGCCAATGTCAACGACAAGGACAGGGCCGGAGAAACGCCTTTATACTATCCGGCGGCGTGTGGCGACCAAGCAACGGTGGCGGTGCTGCTGGCCAATGTCTACAACATGGTGAGGGGCGGAAGGACGCCGTTGCACTATGCGGCGGCCAGGGGCGCCAAGCCAACGGTGGAGTTGCTGCTGGCCAAAGGGGCCGGTGTCAACGACGAGGATGGGGACGGAAGAACGCCTTTGCACTATGCGGCGGCCTGTGGCGACAAGGCAACGGTGGAGTTGCTGCTGGCCAAAGGTGCCGGCGTCGATGACTTGGACGACGACGGCAACATGCCACTGTACTTGGCGGCGCAGAACGGCCACCCGGCCGTGGCGGAATTGCTGCTGGACAAAGGGGCCGGCGTCGATGACTGGGGTAAGCACAGCAACACGCCATTGCACGCGGCTGCGGAAAAGGGCCACTCGGCCACGGTGGCGTTTCTGTTAGCCAACGGTGCCGAGATTGACGCCATCAACGACCACTGTGAAACACCCTTGCTTCTGGCGGCAAGCGGCGGCCACAAGGAGGAGGTGGAATTGTTGCTGGCCAAGGGCGCCGAGGTGGACCCCAGGAACCGGCTTGGGTTCACGCCTTTGCTGGCGGCGGCACAAGGCGGCCACAAGGATGCGGCGGCGGTCCTGTTGACCAAGGGGGCCGATGTCAATGTGAAGGACAAGTCCGGCAAGACGGCGCTGCACTGGGCCAGGGAGAGTAAGAACAAGGAGCTTGTGGCATTGCTGCTGGCCCACCATGCGGCAGACACGATTGAGGAGGCGGTCATGCGCGGCGACCTGGCACAGGTCAAGGCATTGCTCAAAGGCCGGCCCGGACGGGTACGCGAGAAGGACGCCTTCGGCCGGACTGCCTTACACTCTGCTGCCTGCAATAATCTCAAGGACATGGCGGCATGGCTGCTGGCCAACGGGGCCGAGGTCAACGCCAAGGACAGCGACGGCATAACACCATTGCACTTCGCTGTGTCGAGGCCGAATGGCCTGGAACCGGAAGAAAGCCGTAAAGACTTGGTGGCATTGCTGTTGGCCAACGGGGCCGAGGTCAACGCCAAGGACAAGGGCGGACGCACGCCTTTGCAATGGACGGCAGCCGGGGATTATTTCAAGGAGATGCCAACCAGTTCGACCGAAGTGCTGGAATTGCTACTGGTCAAGGGGGCCGATGCCAATGCCAGAATCCATCAAGAGACGATATTCAGGCAGCACGCGCCATCCGGACAGGACACGCTCGGCCGCGACCCGTTTGCGGAAAAAAGCACTGCCGATGCCAAGAGCGAACAGGGCACGGCACTCGAGGACAAGCAGAGCACGACCCTGTTGCACATAGCGGCGGCCACTGGCAACACGGAGATCGTGAAGACCCTGCTGGCCCACCACGCCGAGGTCAATGCCAAGGACGCGGAAGGTTCCACTCCGTTGCACTTGGCGGCGTTGCTGGGCCGCCCGCAGGTGGCGGAATTGTTGCTGACCCACCACGCCGATGTTAGCGTCAAAAACATCGAAGGGAAAACGCCTTTGCAACTGGCGCATCGCCACCGGGATGTGGAGGGATTGTTGGTGGCTCACGGTGCCGAGTTGGATATTTTGGAAGCCATCAGGATGGGCAAGCTGGAGAAAGTCCGGAGTTTGCTGGAAGGCAATCCGGAACTGGCTCGCAGCAATGACCGCGGTTGGACGCCTCTGCACTTGGCGACCTTTTGGAACGCCCCAAAGGCCCTGGTGGAATTGCTGCTGGCCAAGGGGGCCGAGGTCAATGCCGCGGACAGCCAGGGCGAAACTCCCTTGCTCCGCGCAGCGGGTGGCGGCCGCAGGGACGTGGTGGAACTGCTGTTGGCCAAGGGGGCCGAGGTCAATGCTGGGGCAGGTGACGGCACTCCCTTGAACTTCGCAGCGGGTGGCAGCGACAGGGCCTTGGTGGAGCTGCTGTTGGCCCACCATGCGGAGGTCAATCCCAAGAACAGGGGCAGTGCCAGGTTCGGCGGTTACCGCATGCCGCTGCACTGGGCGGCGCGGAGAGGCTCCAAGGACATTGTGGAATTGCTGTTGGCTCGCCAGGCCGAGGTTGACGCCAGGACCGACGAGGGTGAAACGGCACTGCACTTGGCGATGGCTGAAGGGCACCAGGATGTGGTGGAATTGCTGCTCGCCCACCAGGCCGATATCAATGCCAAGGACTCCAAGGAAGGCAGTACGCCATTGCACCTGGCGGTGAAGAAGGCCAACAAGGAGCTGGTGGAATTGCTGCTGGCCAAGGGCGCCGATGTCAACGCCAGGGACAGGGGAGGCTCTACGCCGTTACTCTTGGCAGCGGTCATGCTTTGGCCTGCGAAGGATCCGTTAAATACAGAGCATGAATACCCCGGGAGATGGGGGGAGGCACCGGGCCGCAATGCAAGATACCCCAGGGAAATACCGGAGTTGTTGGTGGCCAAGGGCGCCGATGTCCTTGCCAAGAACGACGGCGGTTGGACGGCGATGGATGTGGCGGTGCGGAATGGCCGCCGGGGCGCGGCGCAACGGTTGCTGGGCAGCAAGGCCGAGGTCGACACCAGGAACCACTAAGGCTCTCGCCTCCCTTCTGGCGCGGGCTTTCAGTTCGCGGATCCCGATGCCGTATTTGGCGGCGGTCGCCTCCGGGTTGCCACAGCGGCGGAAGTGGCGTTTCGCCAGATTCCAGTCCGGTTCGGCGGCGAGTTCCGGCAGAGCGGCCAGCGGATCGAAGCGCACGATGACCCAGACTGGTTCGATCAAACCTCAACATGGAAAGGCCCCGAGGTCCCGCTTTGCGATGGCCGCATTCTCGTCCTGAAATACACATGAGATTGCAAGCCTCACACGGCGGAATCCGCTCTCGAAATATTCCAACGAAATTTCTGTCGGGGCCTGAACAAAACTAACGAAATTTCTTGGCAAAGCGGTCCGGACAGGCATTTTCGTGTTCGAGCAATTTACCCATGAATCCGGCCGCAAACCACTGTCCCTGGCCCAAATTCGCACTTTGGCGCCTTGTGCTTGACTCGGTTCGCCAAATGCTCCGGCCTTTTGGCCCCCTTTTCCCCCGCAATCCCCTGCCCTCCGGTCCGGCCACCGGCTCTTGCAACGGCCTTCACCGGGAAAGCAATTTCCTAGCGACCACGGCGCTCGCAGCCCTGCTGGTGGCGTCGCCACCTGCGTTGCGCGGCGCGGAGACCGCGCCCGCTCCGCCTAACATTGTGCTCATCATGGCGGACGATATCGGCTATGGTGATTTCGGGTGTTATGGCGCGACGAAGGTGAAGACGCCGCACATCGACCGCTTGGCCCGCGAGGGACGACGGTTCACCGACGCGCATGCCGCCTCGGCGGTTTGTTCGCCGTCACGGTTTGCGCTGCTGACCGGTGACACCTCGGCGCCTGTGTCATCATGCACGCCACGGCCAACCTTCTCATGGGCTCATGGCCTACGGCAAATACGGCCTCTGGTGAGGGTGGGTCCGGCTGACCTATCGGTTAGCGGGTGCCGCGCTCATCGTAGACGGTGCGTTGCTCGCGCAGGGCCTGGCGGACTTGGTTTTCGATGCGTTGCCGCTGGTGCCAGAAATCGAGGCGTTGTTGGTCCGCCGCGCCCGGTTGGAAGCCGGGCATCTCGGCGCGCGGGTGGGCGGCCAGCAGCGCCTGGCCGGCGCGGATCAAGGCCAGGGCCTCGGCATATCCGGCGGCCGCCGGGTCCGGGAACGCCCGCAGGCAGGCGCTGAGTTCGGGGCGGGTGAAGTTGACCGGCAGTTCGCCGGAGGCCATCAAGGAGCCGGGGGGCACGCTACCGCCGGTGTAATCGTTGACCGAGTTCCAACCTAACGGTTTCCCGGCGGGCGCGGCGAGCACCAGTTGGCCGAGGCGCAACAGCCGGTCATGGTCCAGCGGGCTGCGTCCCCAGGTGTTGCCGGTGTAATAATCCTCCTCGCAGGGATAATACGGCGCGTTGAGATCAATCCAGGTGACGATCCGGTCGAACTCCTCGGGCGTGAGTTTCACCTCGTGATGACCGGCGCGGAGCATGTCGACCAGGCGGCTGCGGTGCGATCCCCACGCGTAGGGCGCCACCACGGGCAGCGGCCCGGAACCCACGGTGCTGACCAGCGGCTTGGTTTCGTTAGGTGTGGGCGGGGTCCACGGGCCGGGCGAGCGCGCCATGAGTGCCACGTAGGAGGCGTTGAACGCCACTCCCAGATCGCCGTTCAGGAGCGCCTTGCCTGCGGACTTCTTGCCGTAGTCGTGGCAGCCGAGACAGTTCCGGTCGAACACCGGCTGGACCTCGGCGGCGTAGTTGAACTTACGCGCCGGCCCGTGCCAGGGGGCAATGACACTCGGAGCCCGGCGCAAGGCGAGGGACTTGGCAGCGTCGGCTGCCACGGAGCGGTAGGCGTGGCAGCCCACGCAGCCGGCCACCTCACCGGGAAGCACGCTGGTGCCGCTACGCATGGACTGGATCATCATGCCGTTCTCGTCTAGCAATTGGAAATAGACAAACCGGTGGGCGGGCAGCTCAAAATAGGCCGAGCCGTCGGCTTCGACGGGCACCGTTCCCAGGATTTGTTTGTTGTTGTAGTGGTTCCAATTGACCGCCGTGGGATGGTGCGCATGCGCGTCGTCCGGCGGGGTCCAGTCGCCGACGTTGTTTGGTGGATAGGTCAGTTTTGCCGGGGCCTCGACGATGCGCAGCGTCTTGACCGCGGTCCGGGGCACGCCGCGCATGGCGTCGCCCTGATAGACGTCGGAGACATAGACCTTGCCGCTGTCGCGCTGCGGGTCGGTGCGGTCGGGGATGACGGGCGGGGTGGGGCGGGCGGCCAACGGCACCGGTTGGAAGCACCCCGGCGTTTCCTGGTGCAGCAGGGTTTCGTTGCCGAACGTGTCCGTCAAAAAAAGCGCCATCTCGTTGTTGCCGCCGCCCACCGTGCGGGAACAAAGAAAGTATTTCTCCGAGAGCGGACAGGGCATGGCGTATTTGGGAGTGACGCCCGTGAAGCTGTCGTAGCCGCACGAGCGGCCGGGCACGTTCGACTCCGCGAGCAGCGGTTGGATGTTAGAAGGCCACGAGTGGATCCAGGTGCGCGGGCCGTCGTTGGCCACCGCCGGGTCCACCACCACCATCGCCCCCCATTCACAGTCGTGAACGCTGCCAAAAATGCAGGCGAGCCTGCTTGAGCCGGGGATCGCGCGGGCGTCGAGCATCGCGCCGGGTTGCCAGGTCAGGCCGCCGTAGAGCAGTGCCTGCGCCGTGCCGTCGGGATTGGCGGTCCACAGCCCGTAGGCGGAGGAGAAGTGCTTGTCCACGTATTCCCAGCGCGAGTACAGAATCCGCCCGTCGGCTAACAGGCTGCTGCGTCCCTCGAACAGGGTGTTGAACCCGATCTGGCGGATATTGCCGCCGTCAGCTTCCATTAGAAACAGGCTCGCCATCAAATTCCTCTGGCATTGAATGTACTTCGGCTCGCGGGTCGAGCTGAACACGATCCTGTTGTTAGGAAGATAAGCGGGCTGGATATCCGCGACGTCCGGCGCGAAGGTCAGTTGGCGCAGGTTTTGTCCGTCGGAGCCGATCTCATAGAGGTGGTAGTCGTCGCTGGCATCGCGGCGCATCGAGAACAGGATGCGCCGTCCGTCGAAATGGATGCAGGGATCGCGCACGATGCCCTGCGGCACATCGAGCAGGACGCGGGTTTCGCCGGTGAGCGCGTCGAGGGTCTTGAGCTGGGAGCCGCCGTGGAAAGAGGGGGCCACGAGTTCGTTTTTCTGAAACATCGTTTCATCGGGACCGTGGACATTC
>Ga0073936_10005455_pt1 | contig 17178 bp, 13 predicted proteins | sample AliMusrvi5mmetaG_FD_87041 | JGI IMG/M metagenome (GOLD analysis project Ga0073936, IMG submission 87041) | Freshwater lake bacterial and archeal communities from Alinen Mustajarvi, Finland, to study Microbial Dark Matter (Phase II) - Alinen... | ecosystem: Environmental > Aquatic > Freshwater >... | reverse complement strand
GTACTGGGTCCGCCCAAGGTGGGGCGGTGAGCGGGAGCGGGGATGCGTGTTGGTTCATGATGGTGGTGGCTTGGTGATGGGAAATTCGCGTGCCGGACCCGTGGTCACAGTGCGATGCGGACTATCCGTGGCTGCCACAGTGGCCACAAGGCGGAAAATCCGTTTGGAAATGTCCAGTGTTCGGACATTCCAGGCGGCCACCCCGGCCGCGGTGAGAAACCAGCGGCGAAATGCCGAGCCGCTTGCGAATGACCGAATTAATAGCGCGGGCTTGACGGCGCGCCCCGCCAGTGCGGAAACTCGCGCATGGCGTGGCGGATTGAGCAAGCAGTCATTCGGGGCGAAATCGACAACACCGTCGAAGGCCGCACCACTGGCCGGATTTGGCTGGCGGGTTGTGACGCCCCCTTGCAACTGTCCTTGGATGGCGACTGCTGGCGCGATCTGGCCGGCACCCGCCTGCATTTCGAGAACCCCTCGCCGCGGCCCGGACCGGAAACCGCGGGTTTGGCAGTGGAGCAGTCCGGCTTGATCGGCGACATGACCGCGTCGCGCAAAACCAAAGTCCCGCTGGTGGGCGATGAGGAATTTCAAACCCTGTGCCGCGGACAACACGACATCCCGTTCGAGTGGCGCAACACGCTCTATCTCGAATGGTTTGGCGAATTCAACGGACGGGTGGTCATCGAGGCGTCCAACTTCAATCTCACCATTTCGTCTCACGAGTGGGAACTCGACGAGGATGCCGAGGCCGCGCAAAAACTCGCCAACCTCAATGCCATGCGGGATTTCATGACCCTGGTGATTCAGCGCCGCGACGCGGAAGAACCGGGCGCGGAACCCGCCGGCGAACTCGATGAATTCGCCTGGGAAGAGCGCCTCAAGGAATCCGACCGCCTCACCGATGCCTATCAGGAGGTACTCGAAAAATATCTGGATGACGAAGACAGCGAACGCAAGGAGGCCTTCGTGATGGGCTGGGACGGCTTGCTCGATGCCCTCGCCGAACGCGACGAAGCCGACGCCGAGGGGGATTTCGACGACGAGGACGAGGACGAGGACGAGAACGACAACGAAGACGAGGACGACGAGGACGACGAGGAGGATGACGACGAGGAGGATGACGACGAGGAGGATGACGACGAGGATGACTTGCCGCCGGGCAACGCCTTTGGCGAGGCCGGGCAGGAATTCGACTCTGCGTTCGGTGACTTCTGCGCAGTCGGTGGCATCCCCTTCGATGATACCGACAGCCACCCGTTGCAAGCCAGCGCGCAGGCCTTGGCCAGCGAGGCGATGGACCTGCTTGAAAACGATGACGGTCCCGGCTCGCCCTCGTACCTGCTCATCACCAATCTCCTGCAAGTCAGCGGCAAACTCGCCAGCGCCCTCAACGGCTACGGCAGCGAGTATCACCCGGAAGCAGGCTTTGTGCTGGCCGTGCTCAAACGCTGCCTCAATTGGCTCAACGAAGTCTTGGGTGCCTGCCAGGAACTGTATGAGGCGACCAGCGATCCCGCCAAACGCGCCGCCTTCAAGAAATTGCAGGCCGCCGCCTTCCAGATTCGCGATCAAATTGTCGAACTTCGCCGTAATTTTAAACAAACTTAATCATTGCGCTTTTCCGTGGTTATGATAGTTGGTCCTTGCGCACATGAAAACAACCCTATTAATCGCTGCTGTTGCTGTCGCCGCCGCGCTCAGCTCGTGTAACACCATGATCGGCCTGGGCCGCGATATGCGGATCATGGGCGATGGCATGGAAAAAACCGCCAACAAAGCGCAAGGCCCTCGTGGCGGCAGTGGCGGAGACACCTCCGGAGCGCCGGTGTATTAGCGGTGGCGCCTCAATAGTCCCGCCAGAATGCCAGAGCGCAAATGAGCGTGGCGATTCCGTAGCCGAGCCCGGCCACAGCCACGGCCGTCCACCGCTGTGGCTTGGCACAGGTCCAAGTCACCGCATCGCGGAACACATACGGCATGCCCACCCAGAACATCGAGGCGGTGAGCAGCGCATAAGCGTAAAACGACACCAGCAAGCGCGAGTTGGGATCCTTGAGGAAGGCCGCCTCAAGCAGCGGAGAGGCCACCATGAGCCCGAGCAAGCCAAGGGCGCGGACCGCCAGAAAGTCCCGGACGCTGATGGTCACCAAGACCAGCGACAGCGGAACGAGCCACTGCAAGGCGGGTTTGACCTTGTCGAATTCACCGAGGTTCATGGTCAGTGCGCTGAGTTTGCCCATGCCCTCCGGGGCGATGAGCAGCCAGAACCAACCCAGGCCGATGCCGAGAATGACTTGCCCAAGCCAGGGATGACGCGGCAATTTGTCCAAGAACCCCTGCACCATCGCGGGCTTTGCCAGCATCAAGAGGTGCAGGCCGATCAGCCACACCGCCAGCACCAAACCGGCGTCAAATAAGGGGATATGTTTGTAGGGATGCATTTGCGACCCCTGACCTAGGGCCCAATCACCCAACATTCAAGCCCCAACTTTGAGTCGCGACATTGTGTCTGGCAAGAGACGCGGCGGGCGGAATGCCCGATCCTGTTTACTTAGCAGGTTTTGCCGGAAAAACGGGCGTCCCGCCTGTTAGGGAAGACAGCGCGTCCCGCCTGTCCGCCCATGAAGCGACAGGCTGGAAGCCCGTCGGCCCAGACAGGCGGGGACGCCTGTCCTCCTGCTAAGGAAACAGTATTGGTCCGCACAATCCCTTGTGCGGACCCCATCAGAACGTGGCACCGATGGCGAAGTGGAAGGCGCCGGTGGGTTCACCAGGGTCTTGGGTCAGGTTATAGCCGTATTCCAGGCGGACCGGGCCGATGGGCAGGTCGAGACGGATGCCCAGGCCGACCGCCATTTCGATCTCGGCGCTGCCGATGTCCTGATATTTCTGGCTGAGGGCGCCGGCATCGAAGAAGCCGACGAGTTTGACCGGGCCGCCGAGTTTGCGGATGAGTTCGAGGTTGGCGGACCAGGAGGCCTCGCCGCCGGTGGGATAATTGTGCGGGCCCGCGGCGGGGCCGAGTTCGCGCTCGGGGAAGCTGCGGACGCTGCGCGCGCCGCCGTTGAAATAGCGCAGGCTGATTGGCAAATCCGTGCCGTCGCCTGTGGGAATGAGCAGACCGAGCTGGCCGCCGAGGGCGACTTGATAGTTGGAATTGAGTTGACGATACCAGCCGCCACTCAGACCGGCATTGAAAAACGTGGTGGTTTGGGTGCTGACTGCCGCACCGATTTCCAGCGGCATTGCGAGGTGCCAGCCGGAGGTTGGAAGCACCGGGTTGTCGCGATAGTCGAGCGATTGGGTGAGGCAGATTCGCGGATGGGAAAAGATGGTTTCCCCCAAGGCGGAAGCGGGCAGCCCGTTCTCACTGTTATTGACCATCGACCAACCGGCCAGCAGCTCGATTTTGTAATGCCCGCCGAACTTGCGGCTGATGGCGCCTTCGATGCCGCTTTCAAACGAATTGTAGCCGTCGGGGGCGAACAGCAGCGCGTAGATTCGCGCGCTGGCCGCGTAGTCCGATCCGAGCAGCCAGGGATCGGCGATGCGGGTCTCTCCTAACACCCCGCGCGAACTCCCCTCGATGCCGGCGCTGAAACCCAACAATTCGCCGAAGAGGTTGCGGTCGGCATAGGTCAACCGGCCGATTGGCCCCTGATAAGACCCGGCGCCCGCGGCGACGGTGATTTCACGGGCATTGGCCTCCTCGAAATGAAGGGTGGCATCGATGAGATTGTCGCCGGCCGGCCGGGTTTCGACGCGTGCGGAGGAGAATGCGCCGGTGGCGAGGAGTTCGCGCAAGCGTTTGTTCATGGCCGATTTGTCATACCAATCGCCTTCGAGGTCGCGCATCCGCCGTTGGATGCGCTGCGGATTGGTCCGTTGAAAGCCATCGGCGGTGAGGTGACGCAGGCGCACGCGGGTGCCGAGCTCGACGGTGAAATCCGGGATGAAGGCCGGCGTTTCCAACAAGCTTCCCATCGAGATCCTGGCATCCGGATAGCCCCGGCTGAGAAATGCCTCCTCCACTTCGCTGCGCAGGGTGTTGAGGTTGGCGGTGGTGGCGGGGCGGCCGATGAAGGGTTGCGCGGTGGTCGACACCAACGCCGCCGCCGGACCTGCGGCGCTGCTCACCTTGGCGCGTGCCAGGTGGTACAGCGGCCCGGGGAGCACGCGGATGACCAGGTTCACCGCGCCACCGGCTCGCGCGGCATCGCGTTTCTGAATCACCGCATCGGCCGCCCAGTAGCCCTGCGCCTGAAGGTCCTGTTTCAGGTAGCTCAGCCCGGTGGCCACATCCTCCTCGCGAAACGGCGGCGAGTCGCCTTGCGATCGATCCTTTTGCGCCGGACTGCGAAACAAGCGCGACAAACGGCTGGCATCGCGCCCATCCACGCCGAGCACGGTGACGCTGCCGAGCGCCACGCGGCTGGTCGGGCCGACGGTTAGCAGGATCTCGCCGGAGTTGACTATTTTCCAATCGACATGAACGTCGGTGTAACCGTCGTTCTGCAACACCTGGCGGACGAGAAACGCGGCATCGTCGGCACGCGAGGGCGAGGCCGGATTGGCGCGGATTTGATAGAGACGGCCGCCCATCAAATCCAGGACCTGTTGTTCGCTTTTGCCCTGCATCCCCTCGATCCGCACGCGGGTCTCGGCATTAAGACACAAGACCGCCGCGCTCCAAGACAGAAGACAGAAGACAAGAGGGCGCTGCGCTCGAAGACAGAAGACAGAAGTCATTGGAACCTCCCCTTCTTTTCTTCCGTCTTCTGTCTCATGGTCTTCTGTCTTTGGCTTCACTTGAACGAGACACGCCAGATGGCCATGACGCGGGTGCTGCCTTCGGAGCCCATGCCGGCGGAGACCAGCCAGCGATCGGACAGGTTGATGGTGGCGGTGGATAGCGAACCGCTGGAATAGGGGTCGCTCTCGGCGAGACTGAAATCCACGCGGTCAAGCAGGCCTAACAAGGGTCGGAGTTGTTTCACATAACCCACCCGGCCGCGGCGCACTTCCTCGGCGAACAACTGGATGGCGCGCGAGGATGCGGCCTGGGTGTTTTGCAGTCCGGAGCTGGTGGTGCCGGTGGCCAACAGGGTCATGATCTCATTGTCCGGCAGCGGCGGGTTGGAGGTGAGGACGAGTTGCGGATCCGACACCCTGCCGTATGCATAGACATCGATTTGATAGGGGCGCGGTTGGGCAATGCCGCGGATTTCAAGGATCGGATCGAAGCCGGACTCCGGGGTGAAACGCAAGGTCCCGGATTTCACCTTGAGGGTGCTGAAGGGCAGGGTGGCCGCAAAATTCGAGAGGGTGACAGTGCCATCCGGCAGGGGATTGGCGAGGCTGCCGCCGATGCGCACGCTGGCATCGACGCGGCCGGTGGCCAGATTGCCACGAATGAGGAAGGGCTCCTGGGTGCGTGCGGCGACGTCGAGGGTCCAGTTGCCAAGGGGTGCGGGCAGGGCGCTGCCGCTGCTTTTCGGCGCATCGATCTTGGGCAGCGCGGCGGCGGATGGCGCGGTGAAGGGCTTGCCGATGGGCAGCAGTTCGATGTCGCGGTAAAACAAGCTGTCGACGGCGCCGGCGGTGCCTGTTAGAGTGGCGGTTTCCCACGGCCCTTGCAGTCGCAGGTCGAGATTTGCGCGCAGGATGAGCATGTCATTGCGCAGCAGCGGGAGGTGGTCGCCGCGCAAGCGGAAATCGAGCGAGGCGGGCTTATTATCGGTTAGGGTGAGGACGCCATTGCCGTTGAGACTGCCGCCGGCGACGGAGGCACGCAGATTCCTTAGAGTCACGGCGTTGAGGGTGAGGTCGACATCGGCTTGGGCGGACTGGACCGCCGGCAGTTTGAGGTCGGTGAAGACGATGCCGGCGTTGGTCAGATGAAGGGCACCGCGCACCTCGGGCGTGGCGAGTTTGCCAGCGACCTCCAGATTGCCGGTCAGCGTGCCGCTGAGTTGTTTGGCCGCCGACACCAAGGGGGTGAAACGGGAAAGGTCGAGCCGCGGCAGGTCGGCTCTGGCTGTTAGGGGTTCCTGCCTGAGGGATTCCGGCGCCTCGGCCCAGACGGCCGGGCGAAATGGCATCGAGGCGCTCAGCAAGGCTGGCGCATAGCCGGGAATGGTGGCGGAACCGTCGAGCAGGATGTTTCCATCGTTCGTTTTAATCGTGAGCTTGAGCGCGGCAGGCGGGACTTTGGGATTGGCGGTGGATCTGAGGTTGAGGCATTCGAGGGTGGCATCGACGGCCGGTGCGGCGTAGTTGCCGGAGAGACTGAGGTGGACCTGGCCGGTGGCGCGAGGGTCGAGTTGGGCGGCTGCGGGCAGCCAGGGCTTGAACAAGGCGAGAGCAAGTTTGCGGGATTGCAGCGAAACCGTGGCGGGGCGGGTGTCCTTGGCGAGCGTGTCGCGCCATTGCGAGAAATCCTCCGGCACCGGCAGGCTGGCAGCGCCTTCCGCAATCTCGGTTTCCCCATCAAGCCAGAGGAATTCCTTGAGCTGGAACAGGCCATCGGCCAGCTCGGCTTCAAATGTTAGGGTTTGGTCTTCCGCCTCGACTTTCGCGCCGCGCAGCGTCGCTTGGTTAGGCCACCAGCGGCTCGTCGCGTCTGTGGCGGTGGCCGTCCTTGTTTCCGCCTGTGGCCACGACACCCGCAGTTCATCGAGAGTGAGGGATTGTTGCCCGGTTTGTGCCTTCAGGTCGCTCACGGTCACGGTGACGGGCCACTCGTAGCGGACGATTCCGCTGGCGGCGATGGGGGCTTTTCCCGCTTGCTGCCATGCCACCCGGGTGAGTGTCAGCTCACCGCGATGCGTATTGTTAGACAGATCTCCGCCGCCGGCCCAGCTAGTCGTTAGATCAAGGTTGCCGTCGATAGCGACCCCGGCGACGGCGAGCCAGCGCTGGATGCGGGCGTTGGAAAATCCATCGAGGGCAAGCGTGCCATCGTAGGTTCGGTCACTGAAGTCATAGTGAGCGTTGAGCTTCAGTCCGTCGAGGGTGAGGCGGGCGCTGGCGGGTTGGTCCGGCAGCCAGCGGGCATTGAGGGCCAGTGGGCTGGCGAGGCTTGGATCGGCGGGAGTTAGAGCGGCGTCGATTTCGGCGGCGCGCGGGTTGTTGTCATTGATAGAGAGGTTGAACGAGCCGTCGAGCGCGGCTTGCGGGACGTCGGCGTCGGGCCGGATGGCTTCGAAGCGAGTGGCGAGTTGGCGGATCACCGCGGGGATGTTTGTCAGGTGAAAGGTGCCTTTGGCATCGCCGGGCAGGAATTTGCCGTTTGCGCGGACGAGGGCGATCTCCCCATCTAACGAGAACGGCGAGCCCAGGGTTTGGGCGCGAAGGGTTAGGGTGGCCCGTTCGTTTTCCAGGACGCAGCCGATGGTCGCCTGCGGCACCTGCCAATCCTGATAGGTCAGGGACTCAAGGCAGAGATCAACGCGGCCGGTGAGGGCGGCGGGATCCGGCATGAGATGGGCGACCTCAAGCGAAAACGCGGAAAGCCTCCCGGTGGCTGGCAACTCGATGCCGAATGACGCGGCTGATTTTTGCGGGTCAACCGAACCGGACGTGAGGGCGAGCGTGGCGGCGGCGAATCCGGCGCTGGTTTGCACTTGCAACACGGCATCATCGAGATGGATGAAGGATTCCAGAGCCGGCTGGCCGGTAGCGGGAAGGTGTATCGTCAACTCGCTCAGGCCAAGGCCGGGGACGGGATCGAGGCGGTCGAGTGTTAGACGGTCGGCAGCCCAGGCCAGATGGGTGGTTTGGGCGGGATACTCGCGGCCGCCGGGGTCGGTGATCCTGCCGATTTCCAGGGTGATGTCATCACTGCCCGTCGCGTGCGAAAGCCGGCTCGGTTCCAATTTGAATACGGGTCTGCCATGGCGCGTGGCATTGAGGCTGAGCTGCTTGAAATCGAGCTGCAAGGGGACGATTTGCCCGCGCACGGCGCGGAGGGTTTGGCAGAGTTTTTCCAAATCGAGCGGGGGCTTTTGCGCGTCGGCCGTCTCCTTCGCCTCTGACTCACCGAGACGCAATTCCACATGGGCACCCTCAACGGAAAGACCGTCGAGCTTGCCTCGCACCAGATGAGACCATTGGTAATGCGGCGTGACGCGGCCGACCGCAATGGCGGCGAGACTGCCCGATCCATGCACGCTCACCTCCGTGACGGAAACGCCGCCGCTGAGGCTGCCCTCAAGGCGAAAGCTTCCTTGGAAACCGGCTTTATCGAGAAAATGTTGGGCCGCCAGCGGCACCAGCCAGCGCAGGCCCGGGCCGTCGAGCCACAGCACGCCGAGGACCATTGCGCCCAGCAGGATCCAACGCCGCGCCAGCCTGCGCCGCCGCGGGCGTTTTTCCAGAGTGACGGGATTTTCATGCGGGGAGGGCTGCAAGGTTCGCGCAGTGTCGGCGCCGGGTGGCGGCAGGTCAATTCCGATTTGCGCAACATCTTCCGATTGCAAGAACCCGCCGCTTCGCCTATGGATTGGCCATGGAACCCATCACCTTTTCCCCGGTCTATCTGGAGCATGTGTGGGGCGGGCGCAAATTGGAGCGCGTCTATGGCCGCGCACTGCCCAGGCCGGACCGGGTCTATGGCGAGTCTTGGGAAATCGTGGACCGCGACTCGCAGCAATCGGTGGTGGACCAGGGTGAGTGGGCCGGGTTTTCGCTGCATGAACTATGGACTCGGCGGCGGGAGGCGGTTTTCGGCGCGGGGCTGGAGGATCACCCGCGGTTTCCGCTGCTTTTCAAAGTGCTGGATGCCCGCGATGACCTATCAATTCAGGTCCATCCGCCAGCCGAGGTGATCGCCAGGCTGGGAGGCGAACCCAAGGCCGAAATGTGGTATGTCGCCGATTGCGTGCCCGGTGCCAAACTCTATGTCGGACTCAAGGCCGGCGTGTCACGCGGCGATTTCGAGGCGGCCATCCGCGAGGGCACCGTGATGAATTGCGTGCATTCGCTCACGCCGCGGCCCGGTGACTCGATTTTCATCCCGATGGGCCGGTTGCACGCCATTGGCGGCGGTTTCCTGATCCATGAAATCCAACAAAACTCGAACACCACCTTCCGCGTCTTCGATTGGAACCGCCCCGGCCTCGATGACAAACCGCGCGACCTCCACATCGCCGAGTCGCTCGCGAGCATCGACTTTGACGACCACGAACCCGCCATGGATCCGCCGCGCGGCGAGGTTCTAGCAGAATGCCGGCATTTCAAGACCACGCGCAAAGTGCTCGCCGCCGGTGATGCCGTCGGCAATCCCGATGACGGTCGCTTCTCTATCCTGGTGGTGGTAGCCGGGTGCTTGGTGAGTGCGGCCGGGCGGCGCTTCGCAAAAGGCCAATCCCTCCTGCTGCCGTGCGATGCCAAACCGGTGACGGCCTCGCAGGATTCGATCATCCTGCAGGTGACCCTGCCGGATAGGGTTGCGCTTGATGGGTGAGTGCCGGTTCGGGGCGCGGTCACGGTGATCCCAAGGCAAGCCGACCAACCAAAACCGAACTGTCAAAGCGGATCCTCATGGTTTGATGACTTGAAATTCGCCGCGGCAGCGGAAATTATTTTCCAAGCATTCGCCTCGAACCGTGTCATACTGTGCGAGTACCCCCAATCACACCATGATCAAGCACCGCCCATTCACCGTCCGCCATCTCGGAACCCTCGCCAACCTCGGCTTCCTAGCCGCCGCTCCAAGCGCTTTCGCCGCTCCCTCGCTGACCATCTACAACCAGAACTTCGCCGTGGTGCGCGACAGCGTGCCGCTCGACCTCAAGGCCGGGGTCAACGAAGCCCGCTTCTCCGGCATGACCGCGCAGGCCGAAACCGATTCGGTGATTTTGCGCGATCCGGCCGCCAAGGTGCAATTCCAAATCCTCGAGCAGGCGTACCGCAACGATCCGGTTTCCTCCGGCTTGATGCTCCAGCTCAACGAGGGCAAGACCATCGACTTCTTCATCCGCGAGCAGAACAAGCCCGACCGCACGGTGCAGGGCAAGATCGTCCGCAGCGGCTACAATCCCGGCGGTCGCCCCGCCACCCAACCGATCATCGAGGTGGACAAGAAACTCCAGTTCTCGCTGCCCGGCGAGCCGATCTTCCCGTCCCTCGGCGACGACACCATCCTCAACCCGACCCTGTCGTGGACGATCAACGCCGCCGAGCCCGCCAAGTTCGACGCCGAACTCGCCTACGTCACCGCCGGCCTGACCTGGCAGGCGGATTACAACATCGTCGCCGCAGATAAGGGCGACCTGATCGACATCGTCGGCTGGGTGACCTTCAAGAATGAAAGCGGTACCACCTTCAAACAGGCCAAGGTCAAGCTGATGGCCGGCGATGTGAACAAGGTGCAGCCGCCGCAACAACCCCGGCCAGAGGCGCGGATGATGAAGGCGGCGATGGCCGACGGCATGGCCGCGCCTGTTAGCGAGAAGGCGTTCGATGAATTCCACCTCTACACCATCGCCCGCCCGGTGACCCTGCGCAACCAAGAGACCAAGCAGGTCGAGTTCGTCCGCGGCACCGGCGTGAAGGCGCCGAAGATCTATGTCTATGACGGCGCGACGATGACCTATGGCAGTTGGAATTACTTCCGCGGCGAGGGGGAATACGGCATCCAGACCAACAAGAAGGTCTGGACGCTGCGCGAGTTCAAGAACAACAAGGACAACAACCTCGGCATCGCCCTGCCGAAAGGCCGCCTGCGCTTCTATCTCCGCGATGACGACGGCTCGCTCCAGTTCACCGGCGAGAACAATATCGACCACACCCCGAAGGACGAAACCGTGCGCGTCTATCTCGGCAACTCGTTCGACCTCGTCGGCGAGCGCCGCCGCGTCGCCTACAAGGTGGACAGCTCCAACCATTGGTTAGATGAAACGTTCGAGATGAAGCTGCGCAACCACAAGAAGGAAGCCGTCGAGATCCGGGTGGTCGAGCACCTGTCGCGCTGGGACAACTGGGAACTCAAGCAGAAGTCCACCGACTTCCGCAGCCTCGACAGCCACACCATCGAGTTTCCCGTCACCGTCAAGCCCGACGAGGAGAAGATCGTGACCTATCTGGTGCACTACACCTGGTGAGTCACTTCTTCTTGCCCTTCCCTTTCTTCGGTTCGATGGCCATGATCTCATCGTCGGTGAGTAGCCCGTCATGGTTGGTGTCCAAGGGCTTGAGGATGGCATCGCTCGGGTCTTTCGCGAAGTCGTGTTTCATGGCTTCCCCTTCGGCGACGTTGATCGTGCCGTTGTGGTCCAGGTCATACTTCGCGAAGATTGCCGCATGACTGCCAGCGGCTTTTGGTTTCCCCTCGCCCTTGGCCAAGGCGGCGGGAATCGCCGTGGTTGCGATCAGAGCGGCTGCGAGTATCATCCATTGGGTGCTTTTCATGGTGCGCTTGGTTGATGTTGGGAATTTGCCGGTTGGGGCGAGGGTGCTTGAGAACACCCATGGACGGATCGGAGAGAGAGGCTGTAATCGAAGGTCGGAAGAACGGCTCACAAGCCGCGATGGGCGGCGGCGAGTTTCTTGGCGGTGGCGATGGTGTTGCGATGGAGCTTGGCAGTGAACTCGGGCTGGCGATTGTAGCCGCCGCCATAAAGCACCGCCACGGGAATGCGGTTCTTGATGAAGGCACCGAGCAAAACCTCGTCGCGCCGCTGGATGTCCTTGAGCGCAAGATACATTTGGCCCACCCGGTCATTGCGGTGATTGTCCACCCCGGAAATCCAAATCACCAAGTCCGGGGCAAACGCATCCAGCGCCCCGGCGAGCGTTACAAACAGTTGTTTCAAATACATTTCACCCTCGACGTATCGGATGGTTTCGACATCGAGCGAGCCGTGGGAGGTGCGGGGCGCGAGGCTGGCGGGCACGTGAATGGAATAGGTGAAAACCCGCGGGTCGCCGGCCAGCAGGGCATTGGTGCCCTCTCCTTGGCGGGCATCGGTATCCACCACCATGATTTTTATGTTCGGCTGCTTGTCCTGCAAATCGCGGATGGCCACCGCGACATCATTGAAGACACTGAAACTTTCGCCATGGCTGCGAAAGGCGCGATGGGTGCCGCCCGCCAGACACACGCCCACCCCTTCGGCCAAAGCGGCGTGACAGGCCAGGCGGGTGGCCTCCACCTCGATGGCACTGCGCTTGAACAAGCGCGGCGAGGCGGGCAAGCCAAGCACGATTTGCTCCTTGCGATCGAGTGCCCCGGACTCGATTTTAGCGATGTAGTCGGCTTCGTGGACGCGCCGGAGGTGATGGGTCTCGACGGCACGCACCTCGATGATTTCATCGGGTCGGAGAACGCCGGCCTCCAGCAGCATGTCCTTGGAGACGCGAAACTTGTCCATCGGAAACGGATGGTCCGCGGGCAGTTCCAGTTCCAGTTCCTGAGAATAAAAACAGCGCATGGTGCGGCACCAAACAACAGGAAAACCCGCGCGATTCCAACTGGAAACTGCGGCAGCGGGAGAGATTGAGGTCGGCCGGAGGGATTTTTTGGTTTTCGGCTTTGCAGGAATCCTCCGGCCTCGTAGGGTTGGGGCGTGTTCCAGATCGTTTTCAATGAAATCAGTGCCGCGGAAATCTCCCGCTTGGACACCCTCGAGCAACTCGATTTGCTCGATTCGTTCCGGGTTTCCGAGACCGACCTGGAAAATCTGGACGGCGAGCGCTTTGGCAAAATCACCCGCGACGACAAGGTGCTGTATCGGTTTCGGGCGCGGGATTACCGGTTTTACTTTGAAGTGAAAGACGGCTCGGTGGTGGTCCACCGCTTGCTGCACAAGGGGACGTTTTCGGATTTCCTGTTCCGTTCGAAGATGCCGATGGCCGAAGACGAGGAGCTGGCGCGATCCAAACACTTTTGGAAACTCATCGATGAGGGCCGCAACGCTCGGCAGCGGTGATTTTCAGCCGATTTGCCTTGTCCCTCATCCAACCTGTCGCAGACTTCTCCCGCCCCATGAAATGGCTCCCTTATCTGATTCTCGCCGCGCTGGTGGCATGCAGCTTTCTTTACTACAAGTGCTCGCTCATTGAGCGGACCCGGGTCGACACGCAGATCCTGCAACTCCAAAGCAGGCAGGACCGCGACGACGACACCGAACAACAAATCGCCAAGTTGAAAAACGAACGGGAGGCCCGGTCGGGCGAAGCCACCTTCGGCGGGATCTTGCTGACGTTTCTCGGCGCCGGCTTGGTGGGCATCCTGTTTGTGACACTGGTGCTGCCCATGCTTGCGCATCGCGTCGCACACCTGGTGTATGATAGCGGGGAAATGCTCGAAAAGGACGCCATGCACGATGCCCGCTCGCTGGTGGCGCAAGGGGAGTACGACAAGGCCATCGAGGCGTTCAAAACGGCGGCCGCCAACGATCCGCTCAACCGCCTGCCCTGGGTGGAAATCGCCCGCATCCAGCGCAACAATCTGGAAGATCCCGATACCGCGATCCACACCCTGCGCACCGCCTTGGAAGGCCAGGAATGGCAGGTCAACGACGCCGCTTACTTGCTCTTCCGCTTGGCCGAACTCTATGACGAAGACCGCGAGGATCGGACCACCGCCGCCGCGATCATGCAGCAAGTGATCGATGAGTTTCCGGAAACCCGGCACTCGGCCAACGCCCGCCACAAACTTCACTCATGGGGCCTTGGCTAAAGTATGCGCGCGGGACTGACCGCTTTTTTCGGACACCATCCGATGTTTGCCGCCTCGCTGCCCATGGCGGCATGCATCCTGCTGGCTGAGCAGTCTCTAACGGCCGCCTGCGCGGCCGCCGCGTTGTTCGGAGGAGTCGGTGTCTTGCTTGGCAACTGGCGGCGCGGCCTGGCTTGGGCGCTGTGCGGCGGGCTGGCACTGGGCGTGTTCGCCTGGCGCAATCACTGCCGTGACGCGGCCGCCAAGGAATTGCTCGATACGGGTGGCGGGCTGGCGGAAGGCCGGGTCCTAACCGATGGCAAGGGCGAGTCCGGGGCATGGCTTGCCCCGGTAAGACTCAGCGGCGGCAGCCAGGCGGGACAACTCGTTTGGTGGGAAGGCCGTGGCGAAACTCCGGTGGCGGGAGCGCTGGTGCGGGCGCGGGGCAATTTCCTGCCGCTTCCGCTGCAACGCAATCCGGGGGAATTCGATCAGGGCACCTGGCTGCGCCGCCAAGGCGTGGCCGCCGTGTTTCGCTCCACCGGGGGCAACTGCCAAGTGAGCACCAGCCGGTTGGCGGCGTTTGGGGCGCGGGTGCGCCAAGGATTCCGCACGGCGGTGACGGCCGGCTTGCCGGAAAACTCGCAAGCATTCATGGTCATCCGGGCGGTGGTGGTGGGCGACATGCCGCCGGATGCCGATGAACTCATTGCCGCCTTCCGCAACAGCGGCACCCTGCATATTTTCTCGGTCAGCGGCATGCATGTGGCGATGGTCGCCAGTATCGCCTGGCTGCTGCTGCGGGCGTTGGGAGTCCCCCGCCGCCGGGCGATCCTGGTGCTGCTGCCGGTCATTTTCGGCTACTCATGGATTTCCGGCAACAGCCCGCCGGCGCTGCGCTCGGCATGGATGGCCGCGGTGTTCCTGGGGGCCTTTGTGCTGCGGCGGCGTCCGGATTTGCTCAATGCGCTGGGCACCGTGTTGTTCGTGGTGCTGTTGTGGGATGGCAACCTGCTGTTTCAGCCGGGTGTCCAACTTTCCTATGGCGTGGTGGCCGCCATCGCCCTGGGCACCAACTGGGCCTCCCGCTACTTCACCTGGCTCGCCCAACCCCAACTCTATCTGCCCACCACGCTAACCAGCCGCTGGCAAAAGTTCCAGCTCAAATGGCGCAGAAACCTCGCCCAGGCCCTCGCCGTTTCCCTCGCCGCGTTGATCGGCTCCACGCCCTTGACGGCTTTTCACTTCGGCTTGATCACCCCGGTTGCCATGGTGGGCACGCTGGCGCTCTCGCCCCTGGTGTTTTTTCTGTTAGCCGCGGCGTTGCTGGCCGGAGCGCTCTATCCGATCGCGCCGCGTGCCGCCTGCCTGGTCAATCAGGCCAATGCCGTGGTCGCCAATGCCTGCGTGTCCACCGCCGCCACGCTGGCCGCCATCCCCGGCGGCAACTTCAGCCTCCGCGGCCACCACGCGCCGTTCCTGCTGGTGTTCGATCTGGACCGCGGCGCGGCCGCCGCCTGCTTTGCCGCAGGCAGCGACGGCGCGGTCTTGTTCGATTGTGCCGACCGCTATGGCTTCAAACGCCGGGTGGTGCCCTCGCTGCGACAGTTTGGCGTCGCTCCCGATTCGGTGGTGCTGAGCCACCCGGATGGGCAGCACCTCGGCGGCGGTGCCCAAGTGTGGGCCGCTTTTCCCATCCGCCAGGTCCTGCTCCCCGTGGCCCGCTCGCGCAGCCCGGTCTATCAAGCATGGCTCGTCGACGCTCCCGAGGCCGGCATCCACACCCTCCAGGCGGCGGACGTTTCAGCGTTGCCCCTGCCCGATGGCGCCCGCCTGGATATCCTCCACGCCGCCGACCCTCTCAACACGGTCGCTCTCGCCGACGACCGGGTCGCCATCGTCCGGCTCCTCTGGCGGAATTGGAAAATCCTCCTCACCAGCGACGCCGGCATGGGCACCGAGATGAAAATGTTAGACGCCGCCGCCGACCTCCGCGCGGATGTGATCATCGCCGGCCATCACCAAAGCGACATCTCGCTCTGCGACGCGTTTCTGGCAAGGGTGCAACCTGCGGCGATCATCATATCTAACAAACAATTCCCGGCCTCGGAACGGCTCAACCCGGAGCAAGCGGCGTTCTGGCGGGCCAGCGGCATCGAGCTGCTCGATCAGGAACGAACCGGGGCCGTCACCCTAACCGTCGACCCGGGCGGCGATCTTGTGTTAGAAGGATTCGTGGACAAATCCTTGGTGCGGCTCAAGCGGAAATGAGGGATTGTGGCGGCGCTCGGTGAGCGTCGCAGCCTGTTCGAGAAAGGCGGGCCCATGGGCAATCCCCTGCCTGAAAACCAGCGACGGTCACGGGCCGCCGCTACAAGGCGTAACCCGCTGTCAATGATTCCGGCGGCGCGGCGGTAGCCGGCTTGCGGCAGCGCAAGCGCCACATGATCCGGCCCTCGCCTTCCCAACGGCGTTGGAAATCCGTCTTCGGATAGAAAAACGCGCCCTCCGGCCACTCCAGGCGTTCGAACCCGCCAAACTCCGCCACTCGCTTGCCGGCCCAGGCGTGGTATTCCTCGTAATCGGTCATGAACAGAAACTCGCCACCCGGTTCCAACACCCGCGCCGCGGCCGCCAAAAACTCCACCTGCACCAGACGCCGCCGGTGGTGCCGCACCTTGGGCCACGGGTCCGGGCACAACAAATGCAGCCGCGCCACGCTCGCCTCCGGCAGCAGCCACTCGACCGCATGACGGCTATCCAAATGCAACACCCGGCCGTTGTCCAGTTGATTGCGCACCAGTTCCCGGCACACCTTGCGCGCCCGCCGCAACATGCGTTCCACCCCGATGAACTCGCGTTCCGGAAACTGTTTCGCCAGATCTAGCAAAAACGACCCGTCGCCACAGCCGAGGTCAACCTCCAGCGGCCTGCCGTTGCGGCACAGTTCGGACCGTTCCAGGCGCCGGAAATAATCGGCCGGAACCATTTCCCCCGCCATCGCCGGACGGGTCAACACAGGCTGCATCGTGCTCACCGCCCCATTCACAGCCCGCCCCGCCGCCGGCTTCAATCAAAATCCAATCAAACTCGCCGCCCCACGGTGTTGCGCCGCAGGCCGGGCCTGCGACACGGCCTCCCGGCCGCGTGGGAAAACGGCCGTCCCGGCTGTTAGGGAAGACAGGCGTCCTCGCCTGTGGTGTGTTCCTCCACCGCTTTCCGCCGCGCCATCCCCTTGGGAAAGCCGCGGGATTGCATCCGCTCGAGAATACGATTGCCATAAGCTTCTTCAGACACTGGCAGGCTGAAGTGGCTGTCGGGAAACTCAATTTCTGAAAATGTTTTTGAAAAACAGCACCCCTCAAGGGGCGTGTTTTGTGAAGAGGTACGCTAAAAACACCGGACTAACCGATAGGTGGTCGATTTTTCCTTTTATCCACGTTGATCTAACAAATAGGCCCATTTTCACTTCGAATCTTTTTAAACCCGGTTTTAGTTTCCCGACAGCCACT
>Ga0073936_10005451_pt1 | contig 17181 bp, 15 predicted proteins | sample AliMusrvi5mmetaG_FD_87041 | JGI IMG/M metagenome (GOLD analysis project Ga0073936, IMG submission 87041) | Freshwater lake bacterial and archeal communities from Alinen Mustajarvi, Finland, to study Microbial Dark Matter (Phase II) - Alinen... | ecosystem: Environmental > Aquatic > Freshwater >... | reverse complement strand
TTCCGGTCGCGATGGTGGTCGGACCGGTATAGGTTGAGCCGGTACCGGTGAGCGTCAGGGTGCCGCTGCCCACCTTGGTGAGGGCGATGGTGCCGTTGTCGTTCTTCAAACTGCCGCCGAAAGTACTCGACCGGTCGTTGTCTCCTACGGTGAGCGTCGCGGGGCCGGTTTTGGTGTTGCTCACAGTGCCGGTGCCCCACAGGCCGTTGACGGTGATGCTGGTGTTGGTGATATCCATCTCACCGCCGCCCGCATTGACCGTCAAGCCGCGGGTGTAGCTCAAATCCGCGTTATAGCTGTATGAAAGCGTGCCCGCGTGGGTGGCGTCGCCCAAGACGATGGCACTGCTGCCGCTGCCCAGATTGCCGCCAGCCCCGGGATTGGCGACGCTGACTGTGCCGTTGGCTATGGTGGTGGTGCCACTGTAGGTGTTGATGCCATTCAAGGTCAGCGTGCCGCCGCCTGTTTCCACCAGCGAGCCGGAGCCGGAAAATCACCCCGGAATAAGTGGTGGAGGCGTTGGCACCACCAGTCGTCAAGGTGAACCCCTGTAGGTTGACGTTGCCACCGATGCCACCGCCGCCGTCCAACGAGCCGATGGATTCATTGGCATTGAGCTGTAGCGTGGCACCAGTCGTGTTGGCCAGGACCACCGTCCCGGTGCTGGAAAGGGCGGCCGCGCCGGAAAGTGCCAGCGTGCCTGCGGAGATGGTGGTGGTGCCGGTGTAAGTGTTGGCTCCGGAGAGCACAAGAGTGCCTGCGCCCGCCTTGGTCAGGCCCCCGGTACCACTGCCGTTGCTGGTGATGATGCCGCCGTAGGTCAGGATCGTGCCGGACGCCACGTCGATGGTGCCCGCGCCGGTGCCGCTGGTCGGCCCGATCTTGATGCCGCGGTTCGAGTTGAGCGTGAAGGTGGTGGTGGTGGATAGAACCCCGTTGCCGTTAGTTGCATTGCCGTCGATGATCAGGCTGCCGGCGGTGGCGGAGCCTGGCGCGGTGCCAAGGTTGCTGTCCTGGCTGATCGAGAGTGTGCCGCCCGGCGCAATCGAGGTGGTGCCGGTATAGGTGTTGACGTTGCTCAAGGTGAGCGTGCCGGTGCCGGTTTTGGAAAGTCCGCCGGTGCCGCCGAGGACGCCGGATATCAGGGTGTTGCCGCTGCCGGCAATGGTGGTGAGAAAACCGGCATTGGTGATCGAGCCGCCCAGGGTGAGAGTGCCGGAGTTGCTGGTGAAGATCCTGGCCGCGCCCAAGGTCGAGTTGATGCCCCAGGTGTTGTTGCCATCGTTGGTGAAATCGCCATTCAGTGTCAGGGCGTTGCCGCTGATCGTGAAGCCGCCTGCTGTGAACGTGACCGCGCCAACGCCGGTCAGCCCATTGTTGGTGTTGACCAGGCGGGCGGTTCCGCTGAAAGTCAGGACGTCGCCATTGGCGGGCGTCGCGCCGTTCCAGTTGCCGACCGTACTCCAGTTGTTGTCACCGCCGCCGCCATTCCATGTGATGCTCGCTGCCAGGCCGGAAACCGTGCCGATAGCGCTTACCGCAACGACCGCCACCAGCCCGATGGCCTTCCTAGCGGATCGAGGAGTGCTTTGGCTGGACATGAAAAAAGGAATATCAGACGTTTCATAGGAGCATGCAAAGATGGAGATCAATCGGCGGTGGACGCAAAAAAACGCGGAGGGGTGGCCGCAAAAAAAGCGCGGATCCGTACCAGTGCACCCGCACCTGCGCAAGCCTTATTTTTTTCTTATTTTTTCGGCATCCGCCCCAATTAATGGATCAGTCTCCAGTGGCCGAACGATTCGGTTGCCCGCAATCACGGTGGCATCCGGGGTATTGCCTTGCACGTTCCGCCGCACTTTCCGCTTGCCAGCAGTGGCTGAATTGCCGCAATGTTTCGCCGTTCACATGATTGCCCGTTTATTTTCAGCGGCGTTGCGCGGGGTGGAAGCGCAGGAAGTGGAGGTCAATGCCTGCGGCGCGGACAAGCCGGTGATCATTATCGTGGGAAAGACTTTACAAGTTCGTGGAACAGCAGTAAATGAAAGGAAATCGTCGCCATGCTCGCCTATTCCTACACCCGTATTTCCACGTCGATCCAGGTCAAGGGACATGGATTGAAACGCCAGAAAGGCTATGTGGAAAAATACTGCAAAAGTAAGGGACTCACGCTGGCCCCTGACCGCATGCAGGACATTGGATCGGGCTACCATGGCAAGAACCTTACCAACGGAGCCCTCGGACTCTTTCTTGAAAAGCTGGAAGCCGGAGATATTCCGACGCCTTGTGCCCTAGTCATTGAAGCACTCGACCGCCTTACCCGCCAAAAACCAATGCGTTCGATGCGCCTGCTTTGGGACATCGTAGAAAGCGGCGTGGAAGTTCACACCACCGCAAAAGACCGGGTCTACACCGCCGGCATGAGCATGTCCGACATGATGGACTCCATGATTGACCTCTTCACCGCCCACAAAGAATCGGAAAAGAAGTCGGATCGCCATCTGGCCAACTGGGAGGAAAAGCGGGCCAACGCAAAGAAAAAGATCATGACGAAAACCTGTCCGAGCTGGTTGAAGCCTAAGGCGGACAAAACCGGATTCGAGGTGAACCAGGAACGTGCGAACATCATCCGGAGCATCTTTGAAATGACAGCGAAAGGTGTCGGAAAAACCAAGATCGTAGACGACCTCAACAACAAGGGGATCAAACCATTCTCCAAAGCGACACGCTGGCACGCGTCCTACATCCAAAAACTGATGGACAACAGGAACGTGCTTGGTCATCTGGCGACCACAAAGCGGGTGGATGGGGTGCCCTCTCCCGGGCCGGTCATTAAAGACTACTACCCCTCTATTATCACAGAGGATGAGTGGAAAAACGCCCACGAAAGCCGGGCAGCCCGAACACCGCAATACAATCGCTACGGGACAACCATCCCCCAGGACATGATCAAGGGACTGCTCTTCATCAACGGGCTTCCGGCACGCTGGCGAAACGCCGGCAAGCGGTGGGGCGAGCAGTCCAACTGGTCGATCACCTACCGGACATTCGATCCGGAGACCGGAAAGCGGATATGCTCGGTGAACCGGACAAGCATCGAACTACAATTGCTGTATGAAGTGATCGAACTCGATCCCGCCAAACTGATTCCGGCGCCGACCGCCGATCCGAAAAACGGCCTGATTGACGATCTCAAAACCCAGATTGAAGATACCCAGGCAGCCATCGACCGGATGGTCGATGCGCTGGCAAGTGGTATCGCATCGGCGGCTATCACCAAGAAAATCGCGGAAAAGGAGAAGTCGCTCGAACGGGCGAAGGGAAAACTCAAGAAACTCACACAGGAAACGGCCGAGAAAGAATTCATCGTCGAAAAACTGCCCGCCGTGCTGCATTCCATTCAGGAAATGGACATGTCCGAGGTAAAGGAGCGCGTCGTCACCGACGGCGACATTGAGCTACGGCTGACCACCAGCCGACACCTCCACGAATTGCTGGAACGGGTGGACTACTACATCAACGTGGAAACCTTTCCAAGCCACCTCAAAAAAGAATACCAAAACTTCGACCCGTCAAAGGGAACTCGCTCGCTCAAAAATGATGACTACACGGCATTCGCACTCATCGTGAAATTCCGCAGCGGGGCTGTGATTGAACGAGTGAATTTCTACTCCCCGCTCGAAACAGTGGAGGAGCTGTGGTAATACCCAAAAAAGCCAATAAAACTAAGCCGTGCGCCGTAAACTGACCCAGCCAACACCCAAATGAAAAAACACATCAAAGCGGCAGTCACATGCCTGGCCACGGCCATTCTCAGCGCATCCACATTGACCGGGGCCACGGTTGTATACGACAACACAGGATCGGCATGGACCAGCAACATGAGCGTTAGCAGCTATTTCTACCAGGCCCAGAGCTTCCGAACCGGGAGCGAAGTTTCCTACCTCCAGGCTGTGTCGTTAGGACTACTGGCCAACGACGGAACCAATTCGCCGTTTCTTGTCCAACTCTATGACGGGCTGTATCCGGGCCTTGGCGACCCACTTGCAACGCTTGATGGCCCATCAAACCCCGGAACCGGTCTAATCTCCTATTCCCCGGTCTCAGCCGTCCAGCTCAATGCAGACACAACCTACTGGGTATTGGCCAGCGCATCCAACGCATCGCAGATCGGAACCTACTATGGATGGCGTATCGCGGACGAAGAACCGTCGGTTGGAACGGATTCCGGCAGGAACATGTATTACGCTGACACGCAGCATCAGTGGGTTGGACCAACCGGCCCGGGGGATTTCGTCATGACAGTTCGAACCGTGCCGGAACCTACATCAACGGCCCTTGTCGCAGCCTCGGCGCTGTTGCTGGTAAGCACCCGCAGCAGAAACACCAGAAAACTTCGTCAGGCAATTCGCGCCTGAGAACGTGCCTTGGCCCACCGGACTCTGAAACAGAGACGGTCTACTCCCGACAAAACTCAGCGAAATCCCAAAAAAATCCCCGGCGCACAACCCATTTCTACCAACACCACGCGGCCCAGCACTGTGCGGGAATCGTCAACCCGCTCGCCTTCCAAACCTCCTTACTCACTCCTATTCGGAAATCCCTGACCAAAAAAAGATCGACCTTGTCAGTTCGGCATGGAAGCCCTAAAACGCTCCTATGCAACGCCCCTGGACTAAACCACAAACCTAAATCTTCCCTGCCGCGCTGCGGCAGGGTGAGGCGTTTGCTTGACCTTCTCCACATGTGACAATTCCAAACCATGAAAATGATACTACTGACAGCCAGCCTGTTATTTTGCGCTTTATCGATTTCTCAAGCGGCAGATCTTTTCACACCGCCATCACCTAAGACAAACCCAAACGCAGAATTCACTGAATACAAAACTTCCGCAGAATTTCTGAAGGCAACACGGAGCGGTGAGGTTCCAAAAAAGATTCAAAACTTGCGTGGAGATTATAGAGACCTAGGCCGCCTCGTGTCTGACATATTGCAGAACGACTATAACTATCCTAATCGCTATCCTCACAAGTTCTCTGATCAAGCAAGCTCTGGCTCGCAACTTTTAGAAGCCGTCACAAGATATGAATTAGCAGAAGGCGAGAAGAGAAAAGCTGAAATTGAACGAGAATTTGGAGTCATGCACAAAAGACTTTATGATTTTCAGGAAGACCCAAAATTCATAAACGCATTGGACCTTTTCTTAAAAGACTACACGAGATCTTTGAGAGAGCACATTGCGGCTAAGAAAAAACGGGATGAGCAACAGTTAGCGGCAGAGACGGAGAGGCAGCGACAAGCCGATTCGAAAGCAGCATCAACACGAGCCGAAGAAGAAACGAGGTCAGCAGCAGTTGCGGAAGCAATGTCGGCACAGGCAAGAGTTCGAGAGCAAAAACTTCATGAAGTCCTCAATTCAACCGCTTACAAACTCTGGCAGGCGTCCTTGCAGATTGAGGAGGGGCTGCGGATGGTAGCGAAGGGTCAGGGTGTTTTAGATCACGAAGACGCAGTCCAGCGTGAATCAGGTGTTGTCGATTTATCGGCACGGCGCACAGCCGGCGAACGAATCGTTGCAGGCAAGAGCCTCGTTGAGCAAGCATTTGCTACTTACAAACAACTCAAAGGCACGGCACGCACTCCAGATGAAGTTCGAGCTGGACCAGACCCAGCTCAAGAGTATCGCTAAGGTTCTAATGCCTCCGCAGCCGAAAGAGTGATTGCCTGTGCCAAACGATGCCGGGGCAACCTCAACTTGCACCTCGGCGAAAACCCGTCAGCCCCAACAATCACAGCTCTAGCCAAGGTCATGAACCGGCTCGGCCCGACTACACAACAAGCCCTCGCAATGGTCATCACCGCAAAAATTTGAGCCCTTAACAACCCGGAGACCCAAACCAAAACCCGGAGGCCCGGACCGTGCCGGGTAATAGGACGGCCCAAAACCCTCACGTTCGTGACGGTTTTCCCCGGCTCACTCCCAGCGGTATGAAAAACACCTCTACTGTCGCCACCGCTCCAAAAAAAACCAACAACAACGTCGGGGCAGTCATTTTGGCGTTGTCCGGCATGGTCTCCAGGACCTGGGGCAAGCAGCCATCCAGCAAGTCCATTGCCTGCACCATAGCCTTAGAAAAAGCTGGCGTGATTCGCTCTGTTGCGGATCAGGTCAAGTCCGGGCTGACCCTCACGGAACAAGCATACCACATCGCAGAACTCACCGCCGCCGTCACCCTTGGTCGCCAATTCGCCGCCCAATCCCGCGCCGAACTCACCGCCTCCACGCAGGTCCTGATTGACGCGCTCCGGCACGGCTCAGGGCAGTCTTCCAAGATTGAAAAACTCCTCTGGTGCCTCTGGAACGACGACCACCAGGTCAATCTGTGCGACACCCTTGCCGGTCTCGACGCCAAACTCGCCCATGCTGCCGTCGCCATGATCGCAGCCCGCGCACACCTCGGCGGGGACGCCAACGAAATGCTTCGCGCCATCATCGTCGAAACCGGCAGCAATCGGGACCCTGATTATGGACCAGGTTGTTCCGCGCATGGATTTCTTCGATTTCCCGGGCCTCGGAGACTGAGATCACGTAAGGCGGTTTGGAATGCAAACGACCGAGAGTTTCTTGATCGATTAGCTTTTGGATTTCATTATTTGGATTTAGTGGTGATGTAGTGTTAGTGTTGCTCATGGCGATTCCAATGGTCCGTCGTTGGACTCAGGCGTCCGCAAGGACGGCGGGGGAGAAGACGAAATGAAAGAGCATTTAAATAATAAAATACCCGCCACCCGGTCGGGTGGCGGGATAGATAAGGCTGTGTGAGAAAGTCCGATCACTCGGTGACCCACCCAGGGCTGGGAATGCTGATCACTCGATGAGTCCGATCATTCTGAGTTCGGAGATCCACGGAGAAATGTCGATTCCCATCATGGCCGAGCGAATTTCGCCAGCCTTTGCCGACTTGCGACCACCGAGGTCAATCTGAAATAGAAACGAGGCGATGCCTGTTTCGCATAAGCCAAGTTTTTTGGCCTTTGCCATCGTGATCACCTCGTCATCGCCCAACAAATCCTTTTGATGCGCTCTGGCCTTGCGAATAAGTCCGCGAATGGATTCAAGGCGGGTTTCCGCATGGAAATTGGTTCCGAAGGATTCGGCACAATACATGTCGAATCCTTCTCCGAAGAGTCGCAGGCGTGTGATTTTGATCCCACGGAAATCCTTTGACGAAACCGGAATCATGCTGGCCGTTTGGGAAACTGAGTTTCTCTGTCCAATTGACAGGCCCAGAGCTTTTCCAACTTCCGCCAGCCAGTCGCCCCTGCGTGCGGTAAATGATGAACTTGCGAGCGTGTCACCGTCAGCACTGATGAGCTTGGCCTGGTAGGAGGTTTCGCGACTCTCCGGCCAATGGCGGGATTTCTTATTGCTCCAGGATACATCCTCGATTCGCCTGATAAGCAGTTGCCTATTATCGAGTGCGATACGGCAATCATAGCCATGTCCGTATCCTGCAGTGAGTTCCGTGATTTCATCAATGCTTGACGCTTCTTTTACTCGCGCTAATTGATCCTGGTTTTTTGCTCTTTCCGCATTGCGGATAGATCGCTTGCTGAGATACTCTCTTACACGCGGGCAATAATGGTATGGCGCGAAATGCGTTGTCCTCTTTTTGTGCCAGGTTTTTATTGAGCTGGCACTCTTGAGTGCGTTTCGGGCATCATCGATTGTAAATCCTAGTGCCCGATAATCCCAGTGCTTCCGGATTTCGGCGGCACTTTGGATTTTTAGTAACATTAGCGCCTGGTATGGGTTAAGGCCTATTGCTTGCGCGTTCGCGTAAATACGCCCGATTTTATCTTTAGGATTTTTTGTTGGGTTCATGATTAGTGAAATTTAGAGTGTCGCTTATTGCTTTAGTTTGTTGGTAGGACTCATCCTTCAATGACGTTTTTTCCAAGGGGTAGCGCACCTTGACCGCACTGGCTTGCCCACCATCCGGCGGTCGCCTTGGTAACATATTGGAGGTATCGCAATTTCTCCGGCGGGACGTTTTGCGTGTGGGCGAGAAACGTAGTGCGTGAGTATTCCTCCCAGGCATCACTGTTGTCAGGTCCTGATACAGAGGCGAGGCGATCCGCTTCTTCGTCAAGGCCAGCATTCCGCAATGCACTGATGGTTTTGATCAATGATTGGCCACGCACATTGAGCGGTTCGGCCCAGACGTGTTCGCAATTTCCAATGCGGATGGCGTTGCAGATTTCGCTCGAGAACATGTCGTAATCAGCCTGCGGCAAACTCGGGCAAATCATGCCAAAGGTGCGTAAGCCACGGTCCTGCAGCCAGTGGAGCGATTTGATGCGCTTGGAAACACGGGCGGTTCCCTTTTCAATCGCGCCTGCGGTTTTGTCATCCAGTGTACCGGTAGAAAATCCGAAAATCAGCCGACGGTGGTGGCGCTCGGAGATCATGTTATCCGCGATGAGCAAATTGAGCAGGCTGCTTTTGCTCAGAAGGCGAATTTGAAAATCAGAGTTGTCCAGGATCAGGTTGCAGGCATCCGCTGTTTCACGCAGCAGATCCATATTGGCAGCCACATCGACTGTGCTTGAGGTGAACAACACCCGGTTGTCGCCTTGCTTGAACTTTTGCTTTCCGGACTCGGACAGCAATTGGCTCTTGAGCAACATGTTCACATTCTTCCTCCTGATGACCACGTCTCCGAATTCCAGATTCTGATTCGTTAGATTGTTATGCTTTTGAATCACCGGAGGTGCCAGATAGCGCAGCATGGAGCTGACATAGCAAAACGTGCAGCTATAGGCGCAGGCGTCTCCTGGGTTGTAAATAGGACCGTCGCAAAGTCGCTTTTCGCGGAATTCGCTGCTTTCCGATATGACGGTTTTTGCGTCACGCGTCAAAACGGGTTTCCCGTTCATCACGTTCCGCGTTGATTGTGTGATGTTAGCTACTGATGTTAGTCCCTGTGGTGTGGGTTTTGTGGTTTTCATGGTATTAGTTTTGGTTTTGGTTTTGGTTTTGGTTTTGGTTTTGTTTGTTGTTTCGGAATCTCCTACTTTGCGTAAGCCACACGGCCGCCGCAGGCAGGATTGATTCAGAAGATGTTTATCCTTGCTGTGGCCTGATTCAGGCCAAGGTTGTTGAAAATTGAATTCCTGTTGGATGATCTGATTTTGATTAAGTGGTTGTGCATTGTTTGAGTAAGTCATGGTAAACTCTTAGTTCCGCAGTCGTCTCCAGCCGTCCAAAAGGATGGCGGGGGCCGATAGCGGAATAAACGGTATGGAAGAATAAAGAAGCCGCCGGAAGTCCGGCGTGGTGTTCCAGTTGAATAGGCAAGTATGGCGGCCATGCAGGTCGGGTCGATAACACTAGAGCGAATGGCGGGATGCCTTCTGGACGCAGTACCTTGTAACTTAATATAGGTCTATTTGATCCCTGCGAAAGATAAGGCAGTAGGCATAACGCCGACCCATGCGGGTTCTAAGAGGCACTGTCGCAGATGCGGCACTGCGGATTCGGCGGTGCGGGTCGCTTTCGCAACACCACCCGGTAACTACCGCTACTAATAAAATGTTCGGAAAGATTGAAGATCCAACTGGAACAACAACAACCAAAACTACAATACACCACAATATGAAGCGCAAGCACAGAAGTCCATTAATGCATACCCAACATCAACTAATAGAAATGCACACCCTACCAACTCCGCAGGTAATTGAATTACAACGCCTGATTGAAGAGCAATACATCACTTACCTTGTCGGCAAGCTTGACGACATGTCCGAGCAAGAACTGAAACATGCACTGGACCAGCTTGCAAAGGAAGCAAATCAAGCCGTGAATTGGCTACATGTACAACTCGCCAAATGGAATTTCTGCGAACCTGATTCAGAGCGGATACGTATCAATCTTCGTGTATACTCCGCGGGCCAAATACTTTCCAAGTGTAACGGTTTTAACGCCTGGGGATTCGCAAGGGCCGACAAGGGGTACATTGGTTTACTGGACCTTTTGGCACTGGCGCCAAAGGATGTCATTTGGAGGGTGGTGGTCCATGAGTGGATCCACATGCTTTATCCTTTTTTGGATCGGAATCCCTTAGAACGACTGACAATTAGACCTGACATCAAGATCAATTATAGGGAACAGGACCAAGAAGAGGAAGAATGGGTAAGACAGATGGAAGAGAGATGTTGTGGCAAGGTCAATTTGCTAGAACTCTGGATACATAGCATCGTAGATGGCAAGGACAACTGGAGACCTATTTACAACGATTTGAAAAAAAGTAGTTCATGTCGATTCCACAGTAACACAACTCCGATGCGATACAGGCGATAGCATGAATAGGGCAGAACTCACATATCCCCACTTATGCGGGGTAGGGATTGGTTATCGATATAGATATGTAAATTGCCGTTTTAATCGAAGAGCACCACTTGAGTGCCGGATTTGAGGAGGGCTTTTTTGACTTTATAGTAGATCGGGCGCCAGTTGTCCCGGCCCTCTTCAATAGCGAGCTCCCATGCTTCGCCTAGATTGTATTTGCCTGTAATTTTCTCCTCTGCCCTGCGGACCCACTCCTCTTCAAGGTGTTGGTATTCCGGGTATTCTGATTTGACAGCGTCCCGGATTTGCAGCGATTGCTTGGATTCATCGCTGGCAAACGGGTAAAGGAGGTGGAGAGCCTCATGGATCACTAAGCTCTGGATCACCTCCTTTGGAGCAAGAATCAAATGGTTGAGGATTGCAATGAATCCATGTTCAGGCCATGCGCTGCCCTGTGGGACGCTCCCATCTTGCATCCGCATTTCTGACGCAGAGCTGAGCTTGAGATTCGCTTTGATAGTCGTGGTTGGACTAATACCCATATTATTCCTCTTGAGTTTCCGCTGGAGTAACTGGATTGCGGATTTGGCAACTTCACTAAAGCGATTTACAGCGGATTGAATCTCTAGTGGCTTCATTTTCGCTAGCTTGGCATCGAGAAATTCGATTCGTTCGTCTGCGATTTCTAATTCTAATTGTAGTTCCTCTGGGGTGAGTTCGTTCATTGTATTTGTTGTTTGTGTTTGGTGTTAAGTGTCAAAGGACATGACGATCAGGATGAATCACCGAAATCCGCCGCTCCTGAAAGGGAGCGGGGGGCAAAGGTGGAGCAAGGAATTGGGAAAATGAAAAAAGCCGCACTCCAATCGGAGTGCGGCTTTTTTCGTTGTATTGGGAATGAAGGGCAGTGGATTCAAGCCACAGGCTAACAATTGATCGCCTGAGCATTCTATCTATGTCATGCGGGATGAGACGCATGGATTGAATCAGCCGACTCGTTCGGCATTTCACCGAAGAGGTAGTCTGCTATCCTCTCAAGGAAGTGTTCCGGGCCGCCCTCTGACCCGGAACTCCGTTTTGGCACGTCCATGATTTCCTAGACAAAGGCCATGGTATCCGAGTTGTGCTCGGCATCGTCCTGATCCTTCGCTTGGTGATCAGATCAGGTGGGCTTTGCCGGGGTTACGCCATGCTCGACTCCAGACTCCTTAGGAGGCTGCGGGTCAACATCTGCACAGGTGGGCAGAATACGGCAGACTTTTATAAGTTATGGAATTCAGATATGGACAGAGTTTGCGCAGCTCAATAATTTCTTGTTTAAAGCCCAAGGCGATCAGCTTGGGCTCGGTGACTCTAAAATGATCTGTCTCTATTGCATTTTTTTCTTTTTATGATAGATAAAGTCAGATTAGACTGAAAAAACAGCGCTTTTCTCAAAAGAGATTGTGAGATGGAAAAAATAAATGTCAAAAGTTATTCGTGAAAAAATGTGAATTATGGCGTATTACAGCACTAACAAACGCGTTATTGTCAACTCTAGATAGCCCACGAGGGACTGGCTTTTACTTACGCTAGAATGGGTTGTGTTAGACTAGGATGGTGGCTTTGGCGACGTTTTGTCGGTTTTCCCCGCTTGGACGGCATCAGTCTTTTTCTTGGGCGTTTTCCCCGCTTGGACGGCATCAGTCTTTTTCTTGGGCGTTTTCCCCGCTTGGACGGCATCAGTCTTTTTCTTGGGCATCAGCGAAAAAGGCAGTCTGGGGCGGGTCACGTGGAGGGTGGTGTTTGATCCTCTATCTGTTGGAACAATCTTCCAGCCCCATCTAGGCGGCGCTTTTGCGGAGCCCGCTTTAATTTTGGTTTGCAACGATTCCTTGGTGGGGGGGGGAGACGGAAATCGGCTGGAGTGCTTTGATGGCAGAGATTCGATCTGCCGCCGAAGGCTTCCTTCCGGTGATCTTTCTTAGGACGTTGTCGAGATGGATTTTACCTTTCTTGCCGGGCCAGACATGGGCGACTATGTGGGTATATAGGGTTTTTCCAAGTCGATTAAGCAACCGCCGCTCGTCCATGAGGTGCAGGCCATAGGCAACCTTCATATTTGGGTCGAGCACGAATCGGGATAGGTGTTCACAAAGAATAACTTCCACGGTGCGTTGTCGTGCCCACTCGATCTCCTGTAATCCCTGTCCCTCCTTTATTATCGCTATATCTTTGGTGAAAGCAATAAGCCTTGAATATGGAATCGATGACCGTGGGTGAGGTTTCGGGTTTGGATTTTCTTCTGTAGCCACTGGCTTTTCAGGTAGTTCTTCGAATGTGGCCATGTTAAGCCGAATAAGGGAATGCAGAATAGACACATACGCCGCTTTGTTAATGCGCCAGCCAAGAATCTTAGCAAGTTCGCTGCGAATGAATGAGATGGAGATTACCTCGCCACGACGAAGGTTTTCATCAAGTGCGTTCCGTTCTTTGGCCTTTATGTTGTAGGTGCCCGACCGGTGTTTGTCTGCGGCGATGGCCAAGAGCGCGATGAGTACCTCCTCATCGCTGGAATGCAATTTTGTATCGCCAACCAAAAATAAATTGGACTTATACCCTCGTGGAAGGAGAACTCCATTATCAGGTAGAGACGGTTTATTCCTGGGTTTTCTGCCATAAAAGCGGAAGAAACCTGCATTGGTTATAGCGAGGCTTAGCCTCGCGGCAGGGTAGAGGTCCTTGCTGCTGATGGACTTCCTGTTCTTTTTTTTCGGCTCCTCGGCTGAATTGGCAATCGGGGGTGTTTTGGCACCGGGCTTTTTGCGCGAGCCAATTTTTTTCGGAAGTTTCTCTGAATCTGACATCGTAGCGTTTTTCTGGGAAGAATTTGGTTGGAATCAGCGGTGCCGACAAGCCAAATGGGGATATTGGACACCGCTGTAGTCCGGTTGCGTGACAAAAACCTGCGCTTTCTGGGCCTGGTCACCCATCTGGTGGCGTAGCGGTCAAGATTCCACGTTCACATCCGGGATGTGGGTGAAGCTGATCCGCATGGGCGCGTTGTCCCGGGCATCGTGAACGCCACCGAAATACACGACGCTCCGGCCATACCGGGCGCGGAGTTTGTCCAGGGTGGCGTCGAGCCGTTTTTGCTTCTCGTCTCCACTGGCCATCGCGTCGGCAACGGCGGTCTGGAATAACTCGGGGGTGAAATTTCCCTGTTCACAGAGCCGGGTGAGCACGACCCCGACCTGGAGGATGGGCGAGCGGGGCTCAGGCCGGTCTTTCCAGAGCCGGTCGAGCACCCTCATGAGGAAAACAGTGGAATCCGTCTCCGGGAACCGGATTTCCGGCCCCCAGGCGACACCTCGGTAATAGGCGAGCTGCATGGTGAGGGCACCGGTGAGCAGTCCGTGGGACCGGAGCCGCTCGCATGCCTTGTGCAGGAGCTTGCAGATGATCGGCCAGGCTTGGTCCGGGTGGCGGCTGTCCGGCGGCAGGACGTGGCTGTGGCCGATACTTTTTTTGGACGACACAAGGTCCGGGATTTCGTCGCCGCGCAGCAGGTGCCAGAGGCGGTCGCCCATGACGCCGCCCCACACGCCATGGAGAACTTGTTTTTTCGCCCGGCAAAGTTCGGCGGTGGTGTGGATTCCGGCGGCATGGAGCCTCGCTTCCATGGATTTTGCGATTCCGGTGAAGTCCCGGAGTTTCAATTCGTGTAACGCGTCTGGAAGGTCATTTCCCTCCAAAATGAAAAGCCCGTCCGGCTTCCTCATCTTCGAAGCCATTTTGGACAGGTATTTGTTGGGGCCGGCCCCGACCGAAACCTTGATGACCGGCGAGATTTCGCGGGTGACCGTGGCTTTGATTTTCCGGCCGATTTCCCGTACAAATTCCGGTTCCCGCCAATTGAACGGCAGCCACGCCCACATTTCGTCGATGGACAGGACTGCCTCGACGTGGATGCAGTCTTCCACCGCCTCGATGATCCGGTGGTGCATCTTGATGTATTCCGGGGGCTGTGCCTCGACGATGGAGATTCCCGGGCACATGATCCGGGCGTCGCTGATCCGGGTGCCGGTTTTGACGCCGAATGCCTTGGCCTCGTAGGAAGCCGCGATGCAGCACGAGGTTTCCGCCAAGACCGGCGCCACTCCGACCGGCCGCCCGCGAAGCGCAGGGTCCAGATGTTGTTCGACGGAAGCGAAAAAGGAATCGCAGTCGATGAATAGGGCGGTCAGCGGGCGGTCCACGGCTCGGCCATGGTGGATCCGCTCGCCGGGCCGGGTCAATCCTTAAAGTGTTCCTGCGAACAGTTTAGAGCAGCGGGATTTGTTCCGGGCCGCCGCCGGGCGGTTTCTTCCTTGCAAGCGGGCTCTCGCAGGGGCTAACCGACAGCGGACCGGCGAACGGGGAGAACCGGAAATCGCCTCCCGCAAGGTATTCCTCGGCACCGGTCCATTCCAGGACGGCCGGCATCCTGTCGTGGATGAACCCCACGGAAGGTGCCGCCGCCGTGGTGACCATCGAGTAGCAGGGTCCGTGATCCGGGTGCTGCTCCCAGATTCCAGCAATCCAAAGCCATTTTTCCTCTTCCCCGCCAATCTCAAAAGTCTGTTTTTCCCCCCCGGTTCCCTCCCCCCATTCGTAATAGGCTGAAACCGGAATCAGGCACCGCCTTTCCCGGAATGCATCCCGCCACATGCCGGATTCCAGTTTGTCACTCCGGGAATTGTTGATCGACGGGTTGAACGCCCGCCAGAATCCCCAGCGCATGATTTTCGGTCTGAACTCCTGGGCACTGGTGAGCACCACGACGCCTGGATCGGATTTCCTCACCAAAGTGGACTTCAGCCTGGCAATGTCATCTGAAACCTGGTCCTGCCATCCGGAGGCTCCGCGTTTGGGCTTGGCGAGGTAGGTGTTGCACATACTTGATGGGTAGCACCTTTGTGAAAGTTCGTCCACCGCACGTAACAGGGGAGAATGGTGATGAAAGAATCATGGCTGTCATGAGCGGCGGGCCTAACCGTCACGTGAAAAAAGAACCCCCACCGGTCCAGTGCCGGTGAGGGTTCGCTTTAGGAGTGTGATCTATCAGACCAGTGTGTGCCTGATGAGCTCACCACAATCGAGAATCCGGGTCCGGCATCCGGCGTTTTGCTTTTCCGCTCTTTGGTGGAAATGACCGAGGTACCAGGTCTGTGGTTTCACCATGCGGAATAGCCGGTCGTGTTGCCGGCGTTCTTCCTTCAGGTCGGTGACCAGCGAACTGGTTCCGAACTCGTTTTCGGCCTGGGCATACGTTTTGATGATTGGGGAGCTGAATCCCGGGCCTATCCAACTGGGACCGGAATGGGTGACCAGCACGTCGGCGGGGCCTGCCTTTGAGTGGTCAAGGCGGAAGCCCTCCCGTGACCACCATTCGGCGCATTGAATTTTGTCGATCCGATTGACGCTCACCGCGCCGCCCACAAAAAGCCACGTCTCGCCATTCAATTCCAGCCGGGTGTAGTCGGGCAGCAGCTTCAGGTTCGACAGCAGATGGTTACCTTCAAAAAAAGTGGGATTGCAGTGGTTTCCCCGGATCGACAGATATTCGATGCTACGGGTGGCGAATTCCTGATTGAGGGTTTCAAGGACGGGTAGGCCGCACTCTGGTAGTCCCTCGTGCCCATCGCCGACGTGGATCACCAGTGCGTCACGGATTTTTCTCTCGTCGATAATCGCCAGCAGTCCGGCGTAGTCGCCGTGGATGTCTCCAAGGATGAATGTGGGGCGGGTCATGTCGTGCGGATCGCAGTGGGTTGCGGGTCAGGAATTTGTGCTGTAAAATTGGCAAAATAGCCAGCCGGGGTTTCTTCTTGGCGAAATTCCTTTCCCGGGCACAATTCTCCGTGATCATGGCTGGAAACCTCACCCCTCGAATTCTCGTTTTTCGGGCAAACCCTTATAGGAGTAGGGCAGGCCGCCGACATGAAAACTGCAAATTTCGTGACAGGTTCGATCTGCTTGTTGAGGTGGATCTGGCGGACTCCAGCTGTGTTCTGTGCTACGGCGATGAACCAGCATGCCGGCATTTTTTCCCGTGAATTTATCTACGGCGGTGCCGGTCAAGTCAGGGATTTTAGCCATTGAGGCACCCAAGAAAAATGGCAAGTTTTCATGAATCCTTATGGGAGTAAGGATTTAGCGCCTGTCGGAACGCAAAACTTTGCAACCATGTGCATTTATTGCTGGAGGTGACGCCGATGCCGGAGGGCGGGTTGTCGGACGTTGAGTTATTAGGGCGATTGGGAGCCATTTGCAATGAGGCGTTGGTGGCGGAGGTGGCGGAGGAGTTGAAGGAAGCCCGGCGACAGGTGAGAGCAGGATTGGCGGAGGAGTCGGTGGTGGTGAGGATTCATGAGCGCTTCACGTACCGGATGCATGATCTGAGCGAGTTTATGAAGGGTTTCATGCAGCGCTACACGCAGTGGCACAACCGGGTTCACAAGCGTTCCGGGCATTTGTGGGAGGACCGGTTCAAGAGCGTGATCGTGGAGGATGGGGTAGCGGCGAAAACCATGGCGGCGTACATCGATTTGAACCCGGTACGGGCGGGGATGGTGAAGGATCCGGCGGATTACCGGTGGAGCAGTTACGGGGAGGCGATTGGCGGCGGCGCGAAGGGAAATGGGAAGAAGGCGCGGGCGGGTTTGGTGCGGGCGCTGCGGGCGCATCAAGGAGTTGCGGCGGATGCTTCGTTTTGGGCCAACGATGTGTCGCGGGAATACCGGAGAGTTTTGTTAGCCGGGGCGGTGGAGAAGCTGGAAGCGCGGGTGGGCCGGAGCGGGGAGCACGCG
>Ga0073936_10005443_pt1 | contig 17196 bp, 11 predicted proteins | sample AliMusrvi5mmetaG_FD_87041 | JGI IMG/M metagenome (GOLD analysis project Ga0073936, IMG submission 87041) | Freshwater lake bacterial and archeal communities from Alinen Mustajarvi, Finland, to study Microbial Dark Matter (Phase II) - Alinen... | ecosystem: Environmental > Aquatic > Freshwater >... | reverse complement strand
TTTCGGCAATGTCGCGGACACTTCGGGCCCAAGCGGACCAGCGGAGCCCGTGCCTTGCGCGAAGACGCCCAAGGCGGCTTGTTCACCGCCCGCCAGTTGGCGGTGCGGGCGGTGGAGTGAGGGCGGCTGCGGTACTCACGCCGTCCTGCTGAATTTTCAAACCGGAATTACTTGGGGTTCAGCTGTTCTGGATGTCGTCAGTCTGCACTTGCGTTCGGGAAGATCCCGTTCGAGTCTGGGTCGACAAGACCAACTCTGCCAGTGTGATCTTGTTCGGCTGACGGAATCTTCCCGCACATTTATGACCAAGCAACAGCGTGCCGATCATCTCCTTCGTCGTCTCAACGAACTCTATCCAGACCCTCCGATCCCACTGGATTATCGGGATGCGTTCACGCTGCTGGTTGCCGTCTTGCTTTCCGCGCAATGCACCGACGTCCGTGTCAACCAAGTCACTCCCGGTCTGTTTTCCCTCGCGGACAACCCGAAGGCCATGATGCGGGTGCCGGTAGATGCCATCCGAGCTATCATTCGTCCTTGCGGTCTCGCATCACGCAAAGCCGCCGCGATTTCACAACTTTCAAGGATGCTTGTTGTGCAACACGGTGGGCGGGTACCTGCGGATTTCGACGCACTTGAAGCCCTCCCCGGAGTGGGCCACAAGACAGCCTCGGTGGTCATGTGCCAAGCATTCGGAGTTGCCGCCTTTCCGGTCGATACGCATATTCGCCGGCTTGCCAACCGTTGGAAACTCAGTCCCGGGAAAAACGTGGTTCACACCGAGCGCGATCTCAAGAGGCTTTTCCCGACCGACTCGTGGAGCCGGTTGCACCTTCAAATCATCCATTATGGTCGTGAACACTGCCCTGCCCGTGGTTGCGACGGAGAAGGTTGCTTGCTCTGCCGTGAACTCTTGGCCAAACCATGAGGCACAAAGACACCAGCCGGAAAAACTCACCCCGGCAGGGCTATTCGACGTGCCGCGCTGCCCCCTCTTCCTCATGCGATTGAAGATTACCATTGCCTATGACGGGCGCCCTTACAGCGGCTGGCAATCGCAACCGGGCGGCAACACTATTCAGGACCACCTTCACCATGCCCTGCGGGAAATCACCCAACACCCGATTCCCGTCCAAGGCTCCGGTCGCACCGACACCGGGGTTCATGCGCTTGGTCAGGTCGCCCATTTCGATGCTCCGCCAAAGACCACCATGAAGCCAGCCAACTGGGTTGCCGCGCTCAACAGCAAGCTTCCCGCCACCATCCGCATCATGGCTTGCGAGGAGGTGTCAGCCGATTTTCACGCGCGCTTTTCCGCGATCGGCAAGATCTATCATTACGACATTCGCACGGATTGCGTGCTGCCTCCGCACCAAGCCGGATTGGCATGGCATCTGCCGCGGCCGCTCGATGTGACTCTTCTCAGCGCAGCGCTCCACTGCGTTCTCGGACGGCATGACTTCCACGCATTCGCCGCCTACCGTGGCAATGAAACCATGGCGACGGACTACCACCGGACCATCCACACGACCGACCTCGAGAAACTAACATCCGGTTGGCGCATTACCTATGCCGGCGACGGGTTTCTCTATAGAATGGTCCGTCTGCTCACCGGGGCCGCGGTGAAAGTTGCGCAGGGAAAGCTCCAGCCCGCGGACTTCTGTGCCCTGCTTGATCAAGGACCGAGCCTGCCTCATGGCAAGTCCCCGCATTGCGCGCCCGCGGACGGGGTGTATCTGCAGCAAGTTCTCTACCCAAAAATAAGGCGCTAATGCGGCACGGTCCGTCAGGCGGAAGTCCGGCACCCACTCGTGAGAATCGGCGGTACGGCTGTCAACAATAAATTGACTGGCATTATATTTGTGTATTCGAGTCTTGCAGAGACAGCGCCGCGAGCCATGCTTGCGGGGTGACAGCGCAGGGACTGATTTTTGATCTGGATGGCACCTTGGTGGATTCGCTGCCTGGGATTGCCGACTCGCTGAACCGGGCCCTGGGCAACTTGCGCCTGCCCTTGCATTCGTTCCAAGAGGTGCGCCGCTTCATTGGCAATGGAGCACGCGTGCTGGTCACACGGGCCGCCCCGGAAGGCGCGGATCAGACGCAACTGGAGAGGCTCGAGAGTGAGTTCAAGGCGGATTACGAACTGACATGGCCGGGGGGCACTGTGACCTACCCCGGGGTGACCCGGTTGCTGGCTGCACTGCGGCAACGGGGAATTCCGCTCGCCGTGTTATCAAACAAACCGCATCCGTTCACCACGGCGATGGTCAAAGCGTTGTTTCCCGAGGTGTCGTTTGCGGCTGTGTTGGGCCAACGTCCGGGGATACCGCACAAACCGGATCCGGCGGGTGCCTTGGAAATAGCCGCCAAGCTGGGTGTTGCCGCGTCGGCAGGCGTGGTGATCGGGGATTCCATGATGGACATTGAGACCGCCCGGCGCGCGGGCATGCGAGCCGTGGCCGTGAGCTGGGGCTATCATGACCGCGACGCGCTGCTCGCGGCCCTGCCCGACGCACTCATCGACGCCCCTGAGGAACTCCATGAATTGTTAGACCGGTCGCCAGGTGGCGGTTTTCCGCGTGTTCATGGCGCGGCATAGGAGTCACTCGTCCTTGAGGTCTCCGCCATAGAAGCTCTTGATGTAACCGAACTCCACGAGGGTATCCTGCCAGGGAGCCAGCACGTCGGCATTTCTGAAAATGCGGGAGGCCATGGCGAGCCATTCCTCGGCCTTGACGAGGTCCTTGTCATCGTAGGCGATGGCGGCCTGCGCAAAGCAGTGGTAGGGGGAGTCGTCATCGATGTCATATTTATTGGCAAGCGCAACGGCTTGTTCCTTCATGCCGAGTTTCTTTTTGCAGAGGAGAATCTTAAACTCGATGAGGCGGGAGAGGGCCACATTTTCCTTGGGAAGGTCCTTGAGGATTTTCAGAAACAGATCGTGAGCGCCTTTCCAATCCTTGGTGACAAAGAGGACTTCGGCGATATTGAAATTGATACTGGGATTATCCGGGGAAAGAAGCAGGGCCTTGTTGAAGGCGGCGCTGGCCTTGTCGAAGTTGCGGATTTCGACATAGCAGGCGCCGCGGATATTGAGACTATCCGGGTTGTCCGGGAAAACCGCATCCGCCTTGTCGAGGGCGTCGAACGTTTCAAAGATGCGTTTCTGTTGAAACAGGCGCTGGGCGTCGTTGATTTGCTTGATAAACTCCTTGCGGCGTTCTTCCGGAAGGTTGAGGAAAGCCTGCTGATTTGGGGCCAGCGGTTGCTGGGCGGCAGCCGGCGCATCAGGCTTGGCGGCGGGTTTGGCGGCGGGTTTGGCGGGTTCGGCATGAGCGAATGCCGGGACCAAGGCCAGCAGGAGGGGTAAAATGCGGAGACTATTCATGGTTATTATGACTTGCCCGGAAGTGTAAGTGAGTATTGCCGCCAGGGCAAGGCGTGATTTGTGACAATGGCCGGATTTTCCATCAATTGGGGCTGCCGACGGCATTTTTCCATTTTCCTGAGCGGGAGACGGGTGTTGGGTAGGGGCGTCCATGAAAATCGGCCTCGCACAAATCAACCCGGTGGTTGGGGATTTCCCCGCAAACGTGAAGCGGATTCTAGCGGCCTACCGCGAATGTCTGGAGGCCGGCGCGGAGTTGGTCATCGCTCCGGAGTTGGCGCTGGTCGGTTATCCGCCGCGGGATTTGGTCTTCAAATCGCGATTCGTCCCGAAGTGCCTGCAGGCGCTGGATTACCTTGCCGGAGAAATTGGCGAGGTGCCGCTGCTCGTCGGCTACGTGGATCACCACCCTCCGCAACGGCCCGGCAAGCCGTTTCGCAACGCGGCCGCGTGGCTGGAACGGGGAGCAATCCGCCACCGCATCTGGAAGACCCTGCTGCCCACCTACGATGTGTTTGACGAGCGGCGCTACTTTGAGCCGGGGGAGGGTTGTGAGCCGGTGGTGTGGCACGGCCTGCGGATCGGGGTGACGATATGTGAGGACATTTGGACGGAGGACGCGCTCCAGCGGCCCTTTTACCAGCGCGATCCGGTTGGTGAATTGGCCGCCCAGGGGATCGACCTGCTGGTCAATCTGAGTGCCTCGCCGTTTCACCTCGGCAAGCCCGCGCTGCGCCGGGCGATGATCGCCGGGGTTGCCCGCAGTGCGCGGGTGCCGGTGATTTATTGCAACGCGGTGGGGGGCAACGACCAGCTCGTGTTCGACGGCCACTCGCTGGTAGTTGCCGCCAATGGAGACATCCTGGCGCAGTTGCCCGGGTTTGGCGAATGCTGCCGCGTGATGGATCCGTTCGAAGCCGCGCAATCCGCCGAGGCCTTTGAGGACAACGACGCGGCCCAACTCTATCAAGCCCTGGTGCTGGGCCTGCGCGATTACGTCACCAAGTGCGGGTTTTCCAGTGTCTGCCTCGGCTTGAGCGGCGGAATTGATTCCGCGCTGACGGCGGTCATCGCCGCGGACGCCCTCGGGCCGGGCGCGGTCCACGGCTTGACCATGCCGAGCGCGTATTCCTCCTCCGGCAGCGTGGAGGATTCCCTGGCGCTGGCCCGCAACCTGGGCATCGGCTGCGAGGTGGTGCCGATCCGCGAGACCTTCGAAGCAATCAAAGCGGCGATGCGGACGGTGTTTGCGGGAAAACCCGAGGATGTCACCGAGGAAAACATGCAAGCCCGCATCCGCGGATTGTTCCTGATGGCCTTGTCTAACAAAGACAACCACCTTCTTCTAACGACCGGCAACAAGAGCGAGCTGGCGGTCGGCTATTGCACCATTTACGGTGACATGTGCGGGGGCTTGGCGGTCATTTCCGACCTGCCGAAAACGCGTGTTTACGAAGTTGCCCGTTGGCGCAACCGCGCGGGTGAGGTCATTCCCCGGAACACGCTTGAAAAGCCGCCGAGTGCCGAACTCCGGCCGGACCAGATCGACCAGGACACCCTGCCACCCTATGCGATCCTCGATGCGATCCTCGAACTCTACGTCGAGCAGCAACTCTGTGCCGAGGAAATCATCGCCCGCGGCTTTGAGGAAAGCACCGTCCGGTGGATTCAGCGCCGCGTCGATCTCAACGAGTGGAAACGCCATCAAGCAGCCCCTGGCCTGCGAGTCACTTCCAAGGCGTTTGGCATTGGCCGGCGCATGCCCATCGTGCAGCGCTTTGTCGGCTGACGTTGGCGCGCCGCTCAATGCTCGCCGTGATCGAGCGCGTGTTGGTGGTAATGCTCGCCGAGGATGTCGCGGCCAAAGTCGTCGGTGAAGTCGCGCCACGTCGCGTGGATGTGATTGGCGTCGTTTTGGGTATTGGCGGCTTCCATCAGGAAGGTCGGGCCCTGAATGCGGTAATACCAAGCTTCGCCGGGATGGGTGCCGCCGGCCCAGCCGAAGCGGATCTTAGCGATGCCAGCCGTCTTGATTTTCCCCAGGTCGGCCTCGGCCAAATCCTTGCGGTAGCGACCGGTGTATTCGGCGATGAGTTCGAGCAAGGTGTTTTGTTGGGCCTCTGACATGACGGCGGCGGGGATGCCGACGGGTTCGAGCGCGGTGGCCTTGCGGTTTTCGGCGGTGAGGATTTCGGCGGGGGCGCGGTCGCTGAAAATGACGTCCTTTTTGCCACCGGCGAGGAGTGCGGCGAGGAGTGCGTGGGCCAGTTCGTCTTCGGCCTTGAGGACGCGGAGCCCCTTTTGTGGGCCGCTGCGGACGTCGGCGGGATTGGCACCGAAGAACGACGGGGTGAGGGAGATCTTGTTGCCGTCGGCCACGGTGCAGTTGAGTGCCAGGTGGTGGCCTTCGAATTTCCAACCCCAGCCGGTGGCGTCGCCGGGCTTCCCGAAGATTGAGACGTAATACTTGCCGGGATCGCGAAAGGTGGGGTTGTGCTCGATTTCCGCCAGCACGCCTTCCAGGGACATGATTTGGGAGGCCTTGAGCAGGCCTTTGTCACTCAGTGCCGCTGCCAGCAACTTCATCGCGGCGGCCCGCTGCGCCTCGTCCATCTCCTTGAGCGGCAGCCCGCTGCGAACTTGGGGGGTGTAGCGGAAGTTTTCGCGCGCGTCATCGGCAAAGGGAAACACGGCCTTGGCATGCTTGGCCTCGTCGAGCGAACCGAGGAAGGCGGTGGCAGCGGATTGCATCGCGGCGATGGACGGCAGGTCGTCCGCGGCGAGAGGCTGGGCGAGCACAAGGGCGAGCAGTGCAACGGGGAGGAGGACAAAGGGGTTGTTCACGGCGAAGCATACATCACAAATCACGGTTGCGATGAAAAATACCGGACCATCGTCGCTGCTCCCGCCGCCCAGAGGAATTTGGGACGCTCGCCGGCGACTCCTGCCGGGAAACATCCTTGCGGCAACGCGATGGTTACCGCCCCCTGCCGTGCAGCACGGGCTGAAACTCAAGTTGAGAATTCGCACAGACGCGATAGGGTCAACCCGTGATCTTGCAACGGCAGTTGGCCCCATTTTCCTCGCGCAATTACCGGCTGTTTTTTGCCGGCCAGATCGTTTCCCTGATGGGTTCCTGGATGACCCAGACCGCCACCGTATGGCTGGTCTATCAGATCACACACTCCGCCTTCTGGCTCGGGGTGGTCGCCTTCGCCGGCCAGGTGCCCGGCCTGCTGATCGGGCCGGCGGCCGGCGTCTGGGTTGACCGGCTGAACCGCCGCCGCCTGCTCATTGCCACCCAGGGATTTTCCATGCTGCAGTCGCTGGCCCTTGCCTGGTTCACCTTGTCGGGCACCATCAACGTCACGCTGCTCGCGCTGCTCGCCATGGTGCAAGGGGTCATCAATGCCTTCGACATGCCCGCGCGCCAGGCCCTGCCGGTGCTGCTGGTGGAGAAACAGGAACACCTCGCCAACGTCATTGCCATGAATGTATCGATGTTCCATCTGGCGCGGTTGGTCGGGCCCGCCATCGCCGGGTTTGTGATCGCCTACGTCGGCGCCGGCTATTGTTTTTTGCTAGATGGACTGAGCTATCTGGCTGTGATCGCCGCGCTTGTCGCGATGCGCCTGCGGCAGGAACCGGTTGAAAAAAGTGGTGCGTCCATTTGGAGCGAGTTTCGCAGCGGCCTGGATTACGCCCTCGGCTTCGGTCCGATCCGGCGGCTGATTCACCTGATCGGCTGCATGGCCCTGTTTGGCATGTCATTCACGGTGCTGACTCCGGTGTATGCCCGGGAATATTTCGGCGGTGACGCCCGCACGCTGGGTCTGCTGATGTCATCCTCCGCGGCCGGCTCGGTCATGGCGGCGATCTATCTATCAAGTCGGCGGAGCTTGCGCGGGCTGGGACGGGTGATTTATTCCGGAGCCGTGTTGATGGGGCTTGCGCTCATCGCGTTCGCCTTTTCCCGCCATCTGCCACTGTCCATCTGCTGTCTCGTGCTGGCCGGCGGCGGCACCATCCTGGTGGTCGCTTCCAGCAACACGCTACTGCAAAACCTGGTGGACGGCGACAAACGCGGCCGGGTCATGAGCTTGTACACCATGGCCTTTCTCGGCGGCATGCCCGTGGGCAGTCTGCTGACCGGCACCCTCGCTCATCAAATCGGCACCACCTATGCCACCTGTGTCAACGGCGTCGCCTGTTTGATTTTGGGCTACATGTTTTTCCGCCAGTTGCCCCGCTTTCGCGAACAGGCAAGACCCGTCTTGGAAAGGGCCGGAGTCATTCCCGGCGTGAATCACTAGCGCGGCTCCGCCTCAGACCCAAGACTGCAAGACACAAGACACAAGACGAAGAACTTGACCTAACGACAACATCGTTCACTTTTCAAAGACTCTAGCGCGGCACCGGGCTGGACCCGTTTCCAATGGGTCCAGTGGTGGGCGTGGTCAATGCCTGCTCATCATCACTTCTTGCTTCGCTGTGGATTCAGTTTCCGCAAGCGCAATGCAGGCTTGACAGCGGCGGCCTGCCGGTCGTTGTTTCCCACCCTTGAACGCAACTGAAATGAACCGCAAGCCTGCCCTAACCGCGCGATGGATTCGCCGGCACCGCCTTGGCGCGGTGCTGGCTCCTTTTCTAACCATTCTCAGCACGCTCGCCACTGGCGGGGAAGCGCAACCGGGAACGGGCCTGGTGCCGACCGCGCCGGCCGATGAGGCACGCGGAATCGGCCTCTCGACAACCCTGGGCGTGACTCTCACCGCGCCGGCCAGCGATGCCACCACGGTGACGTTTTTCGGGGGCAAGGCCCCGCCCGCCGCGGCAGGTCCGGACTTCACGCTCGTGACGCTGCCGGACACGCAGTTTTATGCCGAAAACCTCGGTGGCCAGCGTGCGGCGGCGTTTTCCGCACAGACGCAGTGGATCGTCGATCACCGCGATGCCCTCAACATCGCCTTCGTCAGTCACATGGGCGATGTGGTCAATACCAGTGGCAACCCGGCGGAGTGGCGCGTGGCCGACACCGCGATGCAATTGCTCGAAAACGCGGCAACGACGCGGCGTGCCGGTGGCATCCCGTGGGGTGGCGCGCCAGGAAATCACGACCTCAATCCCTACGGCGACGCGACCGGCACAAGCACCTTTGATCAAACCTTCGGTGCCAGCCGTTTCGCGGGTCGCAGCTACTATGGCGGCCACTACGGCGCCGACAATGCCAACAACTATCAACTCTTCAGCGCCAGCGACCTGGATTTCATCATCATCCACCTTCAATACGACGCCCGCGAGGTGGCCAACTATCAGCCGGTGCTCGACTGGGCCGACGCCTTGCTCAAGGCCAATCCGAACCGGCGGGCCATCGTCACCAGCCACTGGATGGTGAACACCGGCAATCCGGCGGGCTTCAGCGCCCAGGGCCAGGCGATCTACGACACCCTCAAGCACAATCCCAATCTGTTCCTGCTGCTCGGCGGGCACGTCGCCGGCGAAGGCCGCCGCGCCGATACCTTCAAGGGGCACACCGTCTATGCCATCCTGCAGGACTATCAGGGCCGCGACAATGGTGGCAATGGTTGGCTGCGCTACTTTGTCTTCTCGCCGGCCAACAACACCATCACCGCCAAGACCTATCAGGTGGCCAACCCGCTCGCGCCGGTCTCCGCCGGATTTGAGACCGATGCCGATAGCCAGTTCTCGCTGCCGTACGATATGCAGCCGAGCCAGTCAAAATGGATTCCCCTCGGCACGGCAAACGTCGCGGCTGGCGGGACGACTGCGGCTTTCGACTGGAAAGGCCTGGAAGCCGGCACCCGCTATGAATGGCTTGCCTCCACCTCGGCAAGTGTCGGCAGCGGCACTGGTGCCCCGCGCCATTTCTCCACCACCAGCACCACCACCGGCACCACCACCGCCGGCCAGGCGCTGGCGAAGTATGTCATCGTCATCAGCGTCGACGGCATGGGCTCGGCATACGTCAAACAGTTGCTGGCCCCCGGTCCAAGCACTGAGCTGACCACCATCAAACGGATTCAAGCCGAGGGTTCCGGCACGCTCAACGCCCGCGACGATGCCGACTTTGCCATCACCCTGCCCAACCACACCACCATGATCACCGGCCGCGGTGTGACAGGCGCGACCGGACACAACTGGACCACCAACACCGACCCGGCACCCACCGCGACCCTCGCGTCTAACAAAAAAGCCTACGTCGCCAGCGTCTTCGACGTCGCTCACGACAACGGCCTGCGCACCGGCATCTGGTCGGGCAAATCGAAGTTCGGTCTGTTCCACCAGTCGTATGGCGCCACCACCGGCGCGCCGGACACCACCGGCCGGGACAACGGCCGCGACAAAATCGATTACGACAAGATCGTCGCCGGCGCGTCGGCCGCGGATCTAACCGCCGATTTCATCCGGCAGATGAGTGCCAACCCGTATCATTTCGTGTTCTTCCACTATCAGGATCCGGATGCCGCCGGGCACGCCCACGGTTGGTCCGCCGACCCGGCGGGCGCTTATGCCACCGCACTGAAAGCCGTGGATACCCAGATCGGCAACATTCTGCAGATGGTGCGGAACAGCCCGACGCTGAATGGCAAAACGGCGATCATTTTGACGTCCGACCACGGCGGCCACGGCAAAACCCACGGCGACACGAAAAATCCCTTGGACTACACGATCCCGTTCTACGTCTGGGGTGCCGGAATTGCCGCGGGCGGGGACCTGTACGCCCTCAATCCGACCCGCCGCAGTGCCCCGGCCGCCGCGGCCAATCCCCCTTACACCGGACCCCAGCCGATCCGCAACGGCGACGCCGCCAACCTCGCGCTAACCTTGTTAGGCCTGGGGCCGGTGCCGGGTTCAACCATCGACAAGGCCCAGGATCTCACGGTCTCCGAAGGGTCACCCAAGGCGAAGCGGTGACGCGCTATTTCAAGGTGGCGGATTGCATCCAGCTCCGTGCCCCCGCGAAAGATCAAGCCCCAACGGGGAAGTTGAAGGATGCCCTCCGGCAGCCGATGGCGGACGTTAACGCCCAATCCTCATGAACCTCGTAAGATGAATGAAACATTTGGCGGCCGCCATCCGTTTCACGTGATTGTCATGACAAGCTCCCGTTTCCTGTTGCCGTTCCTATCATTTCTGCTCATCTCGCATTCGCCGGCCGCGGAGGTCGGCCCGTTGCAACCCGGCCCGCGCTTTGACTATGCAAAGTACGCCTTTCAACCGAAGTCGTGGGAAAAACTCGGCCTCAGCACACAATTGATCCCCTGGACGGGCAAGAACGTCATTTTCCTGACCACAGACGACAAGCTGGATCCGGCCTTGATGGGACTGTGGGTGTCCCGGCTCGACGCGGGATGGCAACTGTACGCCGATCTAACAGGCGGAAAGCCGGAGCCGTTCAAGCAATTCGAGGGCAAGGTCACCATTGCGGCGGTTCCCAGTGGCGAGCTGACCTGTGGCGCGGGCTGTGGCTTTGTCGGCGCCACGGGGATTGAGTTGGCGATGTTCTATGATCAGAATTACGCCGATCTGAAGGCCCATCCCAAGGCGATGCCGCACTATGTGTTCTATGAGATGGGCCGGAATTATTACACGTTTGGCGACCGGCATTCCTGTTTCATCACCGGCTTTGCGGTCTTCATGCGCTACGTGTGCATGGATGGCCTTGCATGTGAGGATTTGGATGCCGGAACGCGCAAGGTGATAGAGAGCGTGGCACCGCTGTTGGCCCCAAGCGGGATGAGCTTCCTCGATCTGTTCACCACAAGTGGCGGATTGGGTGAAAAGGTAAGCGTCATCAAGGATGCGGGCGGCAAGATGATCGATCCGTCTGACCAGCCGGTGCGTTACGCCGCCGCCATGTTGCGGCTGCGTCGCGAACACGGTGGCGACGCCTGGGTGAAGCGGTTTTTCCACGAACTGGCCACCTGTCCGGAATTCAAGCCCGACGCCAAACAAGGGGCGCTCAACCAGGGGTGGTATTGGCTGTTGTGCGCCAGTGTGGCGGCGCAACAGGATCTCAGTCCGGTGTTTGCCGGAGAATGGAAACTGCCGATTACCGATTCCACCCGCGCGGCACTGGGAAAAATCGCTTGGAAGAAAGACGGTCTTGCCCTCAAGGACGTGGCCGACGCGGTGAAACCCGAATGGAAAACTCCGGACGCGGCACCTTAGGCGCCTGTGCAGGTGGACTCCGGGATTCGCCACCAACCTTCTGGGCAGCGTCTTTGTATTCAAGCCGAAAACGGAAGTTGAAATCCAAGATTCGTTCTTGAAACCACAGATTACACGGATTTCACGGATTTTCTGGTATGGATTTCCGCACCATTTGCAACTTCGGAGATGTTGCAAATGGAACCAATTTCAATCTGTGAAATCCGTGTAATCTGTGGTTAATCTAACCGATATTTCGAATCAAACTTCGGAGTTCGGGTTCAATGATCGTTTGGTGCCTCCGCGACGCCCGGTGTATCGGGTGAGACTGCGGCTCCTTCCCGGGTCCGGATTTCCGCAAGGAGCTGGAGGTCGGGAAATTCGGCGTGAAGGTCGTGCATTTCCGCCTCACAGAGGTCGGCGAGCTGCCGGCGCGATTTGTTAGGACCGGTCACGGTGAAGAGCAACTGCCGGTTCTGCGGCGTGGCGCGGATCAGGACCCGAGCCCCCTTGCGTGCCAATACCACGGCGTCGCGCCAAAGCTGTTTGTGTTCCTTGACCTCTTCGATGAAGTCATAGCGCCGCACGCTGAACCGGACCACCAGCCGCTCCGGCGGTGATTGACAGGTGTAGCGCAGGTGGATGGCATCCGCGACGGCGCGAAACTCGTCCGGCACGGCGGGCGGCGCCTCCGGCAAGGCCTGGGGCACCAGCCAGACACCGCCGGTGGCGGTCTGCGCGGCGCGGGCGATTCCCAGGCGCTGCAGCATTTCCATCAGATAGATGCGTGAGTCTTCGTGGGTTTCCGCCTGCGTCACCAGGTCCACGTCGGCTTGCGTGAGCACGCCTGCCTTTTTTTCCGCGCGGTACAGCAGCGCGTAGAGGTGCTTGGTCAGCCATTCCGGCTGTATCAGGCTCGGCTCGTGCAAGCGCGGATCGTTGCGGAAGTTCAGGGCGGCTCCCAGGTGATGAAGGATTTCGGCAAGGTAGTCCTGCTGGCCCTCGTCGGGCACCCCCTGTTGGACGCATACGGCCCGGTATTCGTCATAGGTGAGATGGGGTGACTGGGGGCGGCCGGCGGCGAGGGCGCGGCGCACGGCATCCCACTCCGCGGGAAACGGCTCGCGCACCCAGGGCATGCGGTCCAATTCCCGGCACAGGGCGGCTTTGAGGGCAGGAATCCCCTTTTTCGCCTTGCAGTCCATTTCGACAAAGCCGCGAATGAAGGGAAAGCGCTCGCGCAACGCGTGGCGATCCACCTCGGGCCGGCACCCGGGCAGGTTCCATTGGTTGAGGGCGACAATCACCGGCGGCCCGTGCCCCTGCTCATCGCTCGCGCAGCCTTGGATCAGCCGCAGCCAGTATTCCGCGTCCTCGCGTTCATGGTGGTCCCGGCCGCTGAGAACCACCACGACCAAGTTCCGCTCGCTGCAGAAGAACGGGTGCAGCACATGGCCGCTCGCCTGCCCGGAGCAGTCCCAAACATGGGCGGTGACCGGCTGCCCGCCGGACCCATCCATCGTCCATTCACTCCGGGCGATACCCAGCGTGCCGTCCTCGCGCTCGCGGAACGGCAGGTCCCGCAAGGCTTGGGCGATGCTCGTCTTGCCCGCGCCGCAGGACCCTAACAGAATCAACTTCACCTCGTTCAAGGGGCGCGTCTTGCCGGCCTGCCGGGCGAAATAGAAATCCAAGATCGCCTTGGGGGCGGCGACCCGTGGCGACGGCTGCTGGCGCGGATCGGGTCCGAGCACGGAGGGCGAGAGCTGGAGGCCGGGATTGCCGTGCAAGAACAGTTTCTCTAACATTGCCAACTCCCGCAGCCGCTCCGGCAACCCGTCCAGGCGGTTGGCCATGAGCCGCAGCACGGTCAGCCTGGCGAGCTGGCCGAGTTCGGGCGGCAGCGTGCCGAGCGCGTTGTTATCAAGGTCCAATTCCGTTATACTGGCAAGCTCGCCGAGCTGCGGCGGCAGCGCGTCAAGCGTGTTGTTAGACAAGTCCAGCACCGTCAGCCTGGCGAGCTGGCCGAGTTGCGGCGGCAGGCGGTCGAGGCGGTTGTGGGCGAGGTAAAGGCGGGTCAACCCGGCGAGCTGGCCGAGTTCGGGCGGCAGGGCGCCGAGATGGTTGTTAGACAAATACAGCCGCGTGAGGTTGGTGAGTTGGCCGACCTCTGGCGGCAGCGTGCCGAGACGGTTGTGGGAGAGGTCGAGCCGGGTCAGGTTGGCGAGTCGGCCGAGTTCGGGAGGCAGGTTGGACAGCGGATTGTGGGAAAGATCGAGGCGGGTCAGGTTGGCGAGCTGGCCGAGTTCCGGTGGCAGCGTGGCAAGCTGGTTGTGGCAGAGGTATAGCAGTGTCAGGTTGGCGAGCCGGCCGATTTGCGGCGACAGGCCGGCCAGTTGGTTGTTAGACAAGTCGAGCCGGGTCAGGCTGGCGAACTCGCCGAGTTCCGGCGGCAGGCTGTCGAAGCGATTGTGGGCGAGGTTGAGTTCCGTCAGCTTGGTGAGCTGGCTGATCTTGGACGGCAGGCGGGCGAGCCCGAGCCGGCTCAAATCGAGCACGGTGCCCCGCCGGCGCACGCAGTCCGCAATGCGTTTCTGGGCCTCCTCGCTGGCCTTTTGCTCCACCGCGCTCATGTCAGAGTCAGGCATGGGTGGGAGTATGGCGGGCAAGCGGTGGCTTTGCAAGGTTGCTCCTTGCTGATGGACAACGGTGCCGTCGAACACGAGCGGACGGGAGTGACAATCCCTAACAATGAACCGGCGCCACCCGCTTCAAGGCCTCCTTCCACACGCGTCATTACTTACCGGCCCGGAACCGGAGTTCAGGGTTTGGATCTCTGGCAGTGTATACGGACAATGTACAGTTTCGCGGCATCGTCCACCGAAGTCCAATCATCGGCTATCGCACCCCAGACCACATCTCCGTTGCTCAATGTGGTTGCATCGCTGTGCCATGTGAGAGGCGCCTTGATTTCGATCGGGGATTGCAGGACAATCCCGGCATTGTTCAAAACCGCCATTTTGGTGGGATAGGCGCCGAACGCTGTGCCCTTGTCCGTGCCGGCAGGGCCAGTTGCCCACAACACCACCGCACTATTCAGTCCGAAACGGGCACCGGTAATGATCATGTCCGGGGACGGCTCTTTGGTTATGTAAGTGGCTTTGGCCTTCTTTCCATTCCGGTCAAACGCGAGCAGAACCGGAAACGCGCCCGGCCCCTGCGCCGCAATCTTTTCACGGAACACCTTCTCGTCATAGGATTTGAGATCTTCCATCTCTTTCGGAATGGCCGTCGATATTGCCATGGCGAACTTGTTCCCAAAGTTGAAGGCTGCGCTCAGTTTGGTGTCCGGTGGAAAGAAGCCATCGCAGGGCTTCCTTGGCCAGAGGACATCCTGTTTCGCAGGGTGCGCAGAGTAGTTGCCAATGCGAATGGCTCGATAGGGAAACGGATCCGCGAGGGTTATTCCATAGAAGCAATTATCGACACCCGTTACCACCGATTGCCAGAAACTGTGGCTGGCATTCCACGTAGAACGCTTCTTTTCATCGACCTTGCCGTTGGCGTTGACCAATGCGAACTCGTCACCGGTATGGCAGGCCTTGTCCGGAAACTTCTGCAGCACCACATAGAAGAGACCATACTGCCTTCCGTTGAACGCTATGGGGACAGTGGGCCCTTGAAAGTCGGGATGATTCCACAGTCCCACCGGCCTCTTCTCGTATTCCAGCCCTGAACCCGGATCACCCCTCACCTTTGTGTTGAAAATCGTCTTGCCCTCTGGTGAGATCTTCTGCAGGTAGAGGTCCACTCCGAATATTCGAGTCAGCCGACTGTCGTACCAAGTAAACGCCAGGCTGCCGTCGACATGCCCGTACAATCCCATGACCGCATTGGTACCAAGCTTCACAATCGTCCGATCAGGCGTCATGTTGTCGGCGAGATGCTGTATCCGGTAGGATCCGCCGCCGGCAACGCCCCACGCAACCCACATGCCACCCTTGGGATCGTTGGCCACAAGGACCGGGGAGAGCTGGTTGTTGCTGCCTGGCTCGTCGAGATGGATGGTCTTGATCTCGATCATGTCTGCGGAGACGACCTGATTGGTTTGAGCTGTCCCAGGCACCTGCGCCGGCGGAGTCTGCGCAAGGCACAGGCGACAAGGTGCCATGGCAACCGTCATCAATGCACAAACTCCGATTGCTAAGAAATTGCTTTTCGGGATTGGTGCGAATGAGCGGCGAAAGCGGGGCTCGGAGACCGGGAGATAAGGGGTTGCGGGAAAAGCAGGGGCGGAAAACGCATCTCCGGCACCGGGACGGCGGGTCACAGGCGTGTTCTTGGAGTCGAGTGGTGCGGTAACGGTGGGCATGTCGTGATTTCCTCAAGCGGGAGACTAAGGTCTTGCCCAACCATGCCAAGGAGAATCGGCGTGAAATCCGGCCCTGCCGACAAGTGGCGGTGATTTTGGGTTTGATTGCGATTGTAGCTGACCTAGCGTTCGGCCATGCGAACACTGGCACGGCGCATATCCGCTCCTCCTTTCCCGGCATCCGCGGCGGTGGCCGCGCCCGCCAACCTCAGACTCCTCCCGGGATGAAAGTGCGCACCCGGTTTGCGCCCAGTCCGACGGGGCGCTTGCACCTTGGCCATGCCTTGGCGGCGAAGCTGGCGCATGATCTGGCACGCCGGCATGGCGGGGAGTTTCTGCTGCGCCACGAGGATATCGACGCGACTCGGGTGCGCGACGAGTATTATGCGGGAATTGAGGAGGATTTGCGCTGGTTGGGTTTTGGGTGGGACGGTGCGGTGTTGCGCCAGAGCGCCCGGCTGGCGGCCTATGAGGCGGCGTTGGAAAAGTTGCTGGGGATGGGGCTGGTCTATCCATGCTATTGCACGCGGCGCGAGATCCAAGAAGAACTGGCGGCGATGGTCGCCGCGCCCCAGGGACCGGAAGGACCGCTGTATCCCGGCACGTGTCGCGATCTGGCGGCGGCCAAGCGCCAGTGCGGCCCGGACCGGGGCGGCACCCACGCCTGGCGGTTAGATTCGCGAAAGGCGGCGGCCCTCACGGGTCCTCTGACCTTTGTCGATCTGCGGCATGGCCTGCTGGAAGTGCGGCCGGGTTTGCTCGGCGACGTGGTCCTGGCACGCAAGGACATTGGCACTGCCTATCATCTGGCGGTGGTGGTGGATGATGCCTATCAGGAAATCAGCCACGTCACCCGCGGCGAGGATTTGCTGCCCTCGACGCATGTGCATCGCCTGTTGCAACCCTTGCTCGGACTGCCCGAACCGGTGTACTTGCATCATCCGCTGGTGCTCGATGCGCAGGGCAGGCGGCTGGCGAAACGCCACGATTCCCTGGCAATCACGACGTTGCGCCAGGCCGGGATGAGCGCCGCCGCGGTACTCGAGCAGTTGGCGGCGGGCGGCAGCGGCCGGGATGGCGCACAGGGCTAATTCGGCAAGGGGAACCGGGAACCGCTGATTGGCCGGCAATTTCCGGGTTTTCCAAAACACCGATGCTACATGGTCTCTATCCGAAGCGCGGCATCAAGCGCGGCCAGCGCGTGATCCAGTTCGGCGGGAGTGGCGGCGAGCGGGGGCAGCAGCACGAGGGTATCGAGGAT
>Ga0073936_10005437_pt1 | contig 17208 bp, 10 predicted proteins | sample AliMusrvi5mmetaG_FD_87041 | JGI IMG/M metagenome (GOLD analysis project Ga0073936, IMG submission 87041) | Freshwater lake bacterial and archeal communities from Alinen Mustajarvi, Finland, to study Microbial Dark Matter (Phase II) - Alinen... | ecosystem: Environmental > Aquatic > Freshwater >... | reverse complement strand
GGGACCTCTTGGCTCCCGGAAACCGCAGAGGCAATGGCCCAGCTCCGCGTCATTCGCGCCAATCACCAATGGAGCACCCTCTGGAACTGATCGAATCTACCTCACCCACTTTTGATCACACCCTTCATCTTTGGATTGAGAAAAACTTGATCGCCACGAGGAACGTCTCGTGTTAGTAGAATCCCTCGATGAGGCGGCTGCCCGTTCGGCCTCGCGAATTCCAAAACCGCACAACCCCATGAACACCACAAAAAAGCCCTCGCTCGGACTCACCGGATTTTTCATGATGACCGGGTCGATGGTCATGACCATCTACAGTTACCCGGCGTTCGCGACGTCCGGGTTTTCGCTCGTTTTCTTCCTTGTCGTCGCCGGGCTGCTTTTCTTCATCCCGGTGGCGCTGGTGGCCGCGGAACTGGCCACCGGCGAGGGCTGGCAGACCGGCGGGGTTTACACTTGGGTGGCGGCCGCGTTCGGGAAGCGGTGGGGGTTCACCGCGATCTTTCTCCAATGGCTCCAGATCACGGTCGGCTTTGTCACGATGCTCTATTTCATCGTCGGCGCGCTCAGCTATGTTTTGAACTGGCCGGAGCTGAACACCAACCCGTGGCTCAAGCTCGGGTTCATCCTCGCCATTTTCTGGCTGGTCACCGCGTTCAACTTCAACGGGACATCGTGGACCGCGCGCCTCGCCACGATCGGGCTCGTCGGCGGCGTCTCGATCCCGGCGTTCATCTTGATCGGGCTCGCGATCACTTACATCGTGCAGGGCGACCCCATGCAGATCAAAATGGGAATGTCCAACCTCCTGCCGGATTTCAAAGATGTTCAAACGCTTGTCGTCCTGGTGGCGTTCATCCTATCCTACGCGGGAATCGAGGCATCGGCCCCGCACGTCAACGATCTCGAAAACCCGAAGCGGAACTACCCGCTGGCGATCATCCTGCTGACGGTTTTCGCCATTGTGATCAACATTCTTGGCGCGCTGGCGATCGCCATCGTGATTCCCGCCAGCAAGATCAACCTGAGCGCCGGCGTGCTCCAGACGTTCCAGGTCCTGCTCGACCAATACCATTTCGCATGGGCGCTCAAACCGGTCGCGATCCTGCTCGCGCTCGGGACTGTCGCCGAAGTCAGCGCCTGGGTCGTGGGACCCGCGCAGGGCATGTTCGCGGCGGCCAAGGAAGGCATGCTTCCGCCGGTCTTCACAAAAGTGAACCGCAAGGACGTGCCGATCCCGTTCATCCTCGCGCAGGGGGTCGTCGTCACGATCTGGGCGGTCATTTTGACGCTTGGTGGCGGCGGCAACAACCTCTCGTTTTTGCTGGCCATGGCGCTCACCGTCGTGACCTACCTCGCGATGTATATCCTGCTTTTCCTCGCTTACTTCGTCCTCAAAACCAAGCGCGCGGACGTCGGGCGTGCCTACAATATTCCGGGAGGTAAAGCGGGCGGATTCCTCGTGGCGGGCGCGGGCCTGCTCATGGTCATCCTGTCGATGGTGATCTCGTTCCTTCCTCCGGCCAGCGTCACGGGCGCGTCCGAATCCCATTACGTGGAAATCCTGCTCGGCTCGTTCGTCGTCAGCATGGTCATCCCCCACGTGATTTTCGCCCTGCGCCCCCGGGAGAATTTGTCCCGACCGGCCTGATGTCACCTGTGCTGCCGCAAGGCTTTCCGGGGCGCACTGGGATCTTTCCATTTTCCCATGTCCGGTGATAGAGTGCCGGGGCTATGGACTCTCGAACCGCATTTTTTACCGCTGTTCTCGCGGCTGCCTGCGTTGTCCGGGCCTCGGACTGGCCGCAGTGGCGCGGGCCGAACCGCGATGGGATTTCCGCCGAAGCGGACTGGTCGTCGAAATGGCCGGAAGATGGGCCGAAGCAGCTCTGGCGGGGAGAAGTCGGGACCGGTTGCTCGTCGGTAGCCGTCGCCGGCGGCCGCGTGTTCACGATGGGAAACCAGAGCGACTCGGACACCGTCTGGTGCCTCGACGCGAAGACGGGGGTCCCGGTCTGGAAACACACCTACGCGTGCCCGCTCGATCCGCGCAACTATGAAGGCGGTCCCGGAGCAACGCCGGCGGTCGAGGAGAATTCCGTTTTCACCCTGAGCCGCACCGGCCAACTGTTCTGCCTCGACGCGCGGACGGGCAAGCCGGTCTGGTCGAAAGATCTAGTCAAAGATTTCGGCGGGAAAGCGCCGAAGTGGGGGTATTCCGGGTCGCCGCTCGTCGCGGGCGATCTGCTCGTTATCGAAACCGGCGCGAGCGGTGCATCCGCGGTGGCGCTCGACAAAAAGACCGGGGCAACCGTCTGGAAAAGCGGTGCCGAGCCGGCCAGCTACTCGACGGTGATGCCGTTCAACTCCGGCGGCGTAGCCTGCGCCGCGTCGTTCGACGGGACCGGGCTCACGGTCCGAGAGATGAAAACCGGAAAGGAACTCGCGACGTATCCGTGGAAGACCTCTTACGAAGTCAACGCGGCGACGCCCATCGTCTCGGGCGACAAAATTTTCGTTTCATCCGGCTACGGCAAAGGCTGCGCGCTGCTCCGGTTCGACGGCTCCAGCCTGAAACCGATTTGGGAAAACACAAAGATGAAGAACAACTTCAGCAGCTCCGTGCTCTGGAAAGACCACATCTACGGATTTGACGACAGCACGCTCTCCTGCCTCGACCTCGCGGACGGCAGCGTCAAATGGACGCAGGGCGGCCTCGGGAAGGGCTCGCTCATGCTCGCCGGCGACAAGCTCGTCATCCAGGGCGAGAGCGGCGATCTGGTGGTCGCGCAGGCGGCCCCGGAGTCGTTCCAGGAGATCGCGCGCACCAAAATTTTGAAAAGCCGCAGCTGGGTCGTCCCGGTGCTCGCGAACGGGCGCATCTACTGCAAAGACAACAAAGGGGAACTCGTCTGCCTCGACGTGTCGGGAAAATAGCCCCCACTAACTTTCTCGCATCCGCGGCGGAATTCCTGTAATGTCGAAGGTATGGACAAGACCGTGGTTCCCGTTCAAATCCGCGCGCTGATCCCCACCAATGCGGGCTGCGCGATTTTTCTTGGAAACGACGAGAAGGTTTTCGTGATTTACGTGGAGCAGGGTGTCGGGGCGGCGATTGGAATGTTCCTGAGCGGGGCCGACAAGGAACGCCCGCTGACTCACGACCTGATCGGGCACATCCTCGCCGCAGTGGGCGCGAAGGTCGAACGGGTGATCATCAACGACCTCAAGAGCGGCACCTATTTCGGCCGGCTGATCCTGTCCGCGGAGAACGAGCTCCAGCAGAAAAAAATCATCGAGCTGGATGCGCGGCCGAGCGACTGCATGGCGATGGCCGCGCAACAGAAGGCACCGATTTACGTCAGCGGGGTCGTCTGGGAGGAAGTCGAGGACACCTCGGAGCTTCTCCAAAGCCTTCAGGATGGCCAGCCTCCATCCGGCGAGGGAAGCTGACGGCCGGTGCTCTGGTTCTTATACCAAACGCACTGCGTAACAGGTAAAATATCACGGCGGTTTCGGCGAAACCGCCCTACCACCCGCCGGTAGATGGCTCGCCGAGCCGTCCGTTGATTCCACCCGTTTCGGTGTCGAAATGGTATTATTTGGCGGTTGCGGCCGTGATGGAAAGGAGGGCCGGAACCCCGACTTTTGCAGCCCCTGAGACAAGGTCGATGCTCTGGATTTCGACACCTGGCCGCGGGTTGTTCCACTGCATGGAGTAGGCGACGGCGGACTGGTCGGTGCCTTCGAACGGGCGGACCCAGGCGATTTGTGCACCGGGGAGTGCCGCGGGCGATTTCTGCTTGTAATGATCGACGTTGATTTCGGAGAAGACGGGAATTTCCTCCGTCTTTCCGTCGGCGTAATGCACGATGTATTTGGCGAGTTCCAGCTTCAACCCCTTCTTGATTTCGTCGGGGTTCCGGCGGCGGTCGATGCGGGCGGCCTGGAGGAAGAAGAGGGCGTCCGCCTTGCGGTTCACGGGGATATCGGCGACGCGGGCAGGGAGGTTTCCGGGAATGTTCGCGCCGCCAAGCATGATGGCTTCCGGCACGGCGGAAGTCGTGAAGTGGTAGATGTCGTAGCTGACTCCGCCCATGGTCTGATGCCCGTCAGGGAGGGCCGCGAACGTGAACTGCTTGTCACCGAACCAGCCCTGTTCTCCGCGGAACTGGTTTGCCTGTTTCGAGATGTCAACCGGGCTGAACACCAGGTTGCCACCGACGATGACCTCCTTGCCGCCCGAGAAGCTGGCGTGGAGGTTGTGGAGGATGGCGGAGAGGATGTTCTGCTTTTTGAGGGCGTTTGCCGGGTTTTTTTCGGTGTCGAGGTATTTGACGTTGCAGAGGATGAGGCCCCCCTTGCCCATGGGGTAGGTAATGATCGCGCCGATGTTCAGGAACGGCTTCACTTTTTCAAAGAACTCCGGCGGGCGGGCGACTTTGAGGTAGATGTTGTCGATGCCGACGAGTTCCATGTCCTTTTTTTCGCCCGCCATTTTTTCCGGGAGATGCGTCCAGTCCACGACCTTGACGGTGAGTTCGGATGTGGTCGGCTGGTCGGGGAGGGCAAAGGTTTGCGGTTCGCTGTTGGGGAGGGTGTCGAAGAAATAATCTTTGCCATTCGCGGTGACCTGGATCTTTTTCGTGCCCTGGTAATTGGTGTCGCTGACCCAGGTGATTTCTTGGATCTTCTCCGGTTTGGGGAGGGTGATGGGAATGGTGGCCTGGGCGACAGGTATATTCTGAATCAACTGCCAGGCGCCATCGGCCTGGGTGAAATTGTTCACGGCGTTCCCCCAGCCGAAGTAGGACGATTTGCCGAAGGGGGCGATATCATCGAGATCGACCACGTGGCTGAAGGCGTCTTCATCCGGCCACTCGCCGGCTTGGAAGTTGACGATCTGTTTGCCGTTGCCCAGCGAGATATTGCCTGCGGAGAGCCCGGTGGAGAGGGGGTTCCGGTTTTTTGGCCAGGTGACTTTTTCGCGTCCGAACGGGCGCATGATATGTTCGACGCCGACCAGTTTGTTGAAATCGGCAAGCCCGTCTGGGGTGACCATATTCAGTACGATCCAGCCGCCGGCGTCGGTGAGCGCCTTCACTTTTGCCATGTCGGCGACAAGGGCTTTGAGGTTAACGGGGCTTCCGTCGAGGATGGCAATGGTGCCCGGCTTGGCGATGGCGGCCGCCACGCCTTTGACGGGGGTAAATTTGAGGCCGATGGAATCCACCGCTTTGGCGAGCTGAGGGTTGCCATCGGCATCAACGAAGGTTTCCCGGAAGGTGAGTTTGAAGTGATCGGCGACATCCAGCATGTTCAGGAGCAAGTGCTGGGCGACGGCATTGGATTTGAGATTCGCACCCAGGTTCAACTGGCTGAGGAGGAGGAGTCCTTCGCCCGCGCCCATCTCCACGAGAGGGGAATTTTCCAGCTTCATGTCGCATTGGAGGATCGCTTTCCCACCGGCGGTGGGCTTCTTCCAAGCATTCCGATAAACAATTCCATCGGGAGTCCAATCGATAAAATCTTTCTCCTGGAGGCCGGCGAGGAGCGGGTTTGCCGAGTCATCCGGGAAGCACATCGAGCCGGAGTTTGTTGCCGGTGCCATGCTGCCTGGCAGGGCTTGGAATTTGAGTTCGTTCTGCTGGTCGAGGACGATAGCCACTTTCCCGGAAGACGCCCAGCCCGCGAGCTGGCTGGAGGTTGCCTGCGTGGCATCGAGCGAGTCTTTGCCAACGACAAGAATTTTTGCGGCAGCGGAAATTTTGGAGAGATCCGTGACCTCGGTGAAGGGGATGTTGAGGCTGGAGAAAAACGCTTTGACGCCGCCGTCGCGATCGAGCAAGGCCAGCTTCCCGGCAGCGGGAGCGCCCTGGCTTTTGAGTTGGGCCGCAGCCGTGGGGAGCACGGAAACGGCTTTCGTGTCGGTAAAGACCTCCTTGCCGTTCTGCGAAAGCAAAATCGCCAGCACCGCTTCCGTGCGGTCCTTCACCGGTGGCATCTCCATTGTCAGATCGAATTTCTCGCTCATTCCCGATGCGACCGTGTGGGTGGAATTTCCTTCGCCGACCTTCTTGCCGTCGATGGCGAGGTTCCAGTTGAGGGTGATCGGCTCGGCATGGCGGGAATCGTTAAAAATCCCGACCGTGCGGGCGACTGTTTCTCCGGAGGCAAATGTCCAGTTCCATTGGCGGAAGAGTGCGGCGACGGGCTGCCAGGCTTTGTAATAAGCCGGGTCCTGCCCTTGCACCCAGAAATGGAAATTGACGCCGTTCCAGCGGTAGCCCTCGCTGAACATGCGGAGCTCCCTGGCGATTCCCGGACGCGCGTCGGATTTGCCGAGGAATGCGGGCTCCCCGACGACTGTCGCGTGTTCGGCCAAGGGGGTTCCGGTGACGAATGCGGCTTCGCCCAAAAGGATCGGCATGTCCTTGGTGACCGGCCAGACTTGGCGGTGCGCAAATCCTGCCTTGTCGTAGGCTCCGCCTGGCAGGGTGGTGAGCGGGGGCTCCATGTAATGCCCTCCATAGACAGGCAGCGATTCGTCGAGCAAGGCGTTGCCGCCATCGACCATGACCGGTCGCGTGGGGTCCAGCGCCATGAGTTGCTCGGCCGTCTTTTTCATTTCGGGCGTGGTGAGAGCGTCCTGGCCGTTGCAGTGCCCGTTGATGAAGGTGATCTCGTTTTCCATCGACCAGATGAAGATCGACGGGTGGTTGCGCTGGGCTTTTGCCCAGGCCAATAGCTGGGCGCGGTAGTTGTCCCACAGCTCGTGGCGCTTCAGGTTGTAGAATCCTTCAGCGCCTTCACCGTCAAAAATCCCGGTCCGGCGCACGGGCATGCCCTTGGCGTCGCATTCGTCGAGGAAGGCAAGCGTCTTTTCATCGGTCTGCCAGACGCGCACCATGGATTGGCCGCGCTCTTTGAGCTTTTCAATATCCCGGGTGTCGCAGTCGGCGAAGCCATGCCATGGCATTCCATTCAGCTTGAAGTCGGGCCCGTTCCATGTCCACTCGCGGAAGCCGAACTTGGTTTTGCACTCGTCCACGGTTTTGCCGTCCACGGTCAGGCGGGTGACGACATGGTATTGTTGGGGATCGTCCGGCCACCAGAGTTTGGGGTTTGGCCAGGTTTCGGAGAGCTTGACGACCTGGTCCTGGCCGGGCGGGATGGTGACCGACTTTTCCGCGAACGATTTTTCCGGGGTGCCGCCGGCGAGCGGTTGGATTTCGTTGGCAAGAGTCGCGGTGACGGGGGCGGACGACGAGTTGTGGACGGTGACTTCGAGGCCCAGCGTTTTCTTTTCAACCGACGGGATGGCGAAGACATCGGAGGTATAAACTTTCCCGGCGACGACGAGCGAGGGTTCATTGTTGGCAAAGCCGGTGACGTAATTTCCAAGAACCGGCATGTCCAGTTGCAGGCCCGTGTTGAAATGCCAGAAGGCCATCGGCACATACGGGAGGTGCTTGACGCTGTCCTCGCCGGCCAAACCATAAAAATAGTCCTTGAAGGCGACGAGGATTTCATTGGCCTGGCCCGGTTTAACCAGGGAGGTGATGTCGCAATCCCAAGAGGCGAGGGGGAGCTTCGACCAGCCGGCCTGGGTCCCGTTGACAAATGCCGTGGCGATCATGCTCGGGTTCGGGACCCGCAGGATAAACGACCGCCCCGCGAGATCGGACGGAACATTGATCCGGGTCCGCATGTAGAAGCGGTGGACATACGCCTCCTTGGGGAGCACGGCATTCCTGTTTCCAGGGACTTTGATGGCATGCCAGTTCAGCGAATCCGCAGGCGGGAGTGATGCGACAGGCCCGAGGCGCTCCTGGACGGCGACTTCGTCATCGCCCGCGTATTGCCATGCCCCGGCAAGCGATGTTGCGGACTGGCCAGCTCCCGGGGTGAGGGGAATTTCAAAGACATTGGTCGCTGCCGCCTTGTCGGCGTCCGTCATCCAACTCGTGTCGCTTGGCTTGATCACACCGTCCGGTTGGAAATGGCCGTTTGCAAGGCACATGGCATCCAAGCCAAAAGTGACCGGCAAAAATTTCCCGTCATTGTTCTTTCTGGGGCAGATCCGCAGCTGGACCGTGTGGTCGCCGGACGTCAAGGGGATTTTGCCGGCGTCCAGCCAGGCAAATGGCGCCCAGACACCCAACTCGCGGACGTCCACCGAATAGTCTGTCGGAGCGATGGTCTTCCAATCTCCCTGGTCGATCCGCCAGTCGATCGGCGCGCGGATTTTTTCAAAACCCAGGTGCACCCAGAAGTCGTAATCTCCGGCTTTGGAAATATTCGCGGGATAGGAAAAGATCGCGCCTGTTTCGGGGAGAGTGGCGGCGACCTTGCCTTCCTCGATGGTGAGTTTCAGCCATTTTCCCCCCGACACCACGTCGTCGGGACCGCCGGCGATCTCGGGTTTGACGCTCTGCGGCTCGACCGATGAAGGCGATTCCCCTTCGATCCACACGTAGTCCTCAGCACCGGCGCGAAATGCCGATAAGAGGAGTGCCGCTGCGAGGAGGATGCCCGAAAAAATGGTTCGGATCCCTGTGGGGACGTGGGGGTGGTTTGGCATATTGTTTGAAGGGCTTAATCTTTTGGAAATGCGTTGTTTTGATTGCTTGCGACCCCAATTCAGCGTGCGCCGAAAGGCGAAAAAAAGGAGGCTGGTTATTGCGGGCCGTGTTTTCATTGTGTTTTTTCCGTCTTCATTCCGTCGGGCATACCGACCGCAAACCCTGATAAATGCTTGGCTGCCCCGCATGGACTCGAACCATGAATAATGCCTCCAAAGGGCACTGTGTTACCATTACACCACAGGGCAGTATAACTAGCGTATTAGCATAAACCTGCAATATCCCGCAACGGAATTACCACAGATCTTGCGCGTTTGCTGCACTGTCCATGGAGTTTCCGAGTCATTGATGACGGTCACCCTGACACACTTGGAGCCTGCTGGCAAGACGTGCTTTTCCCACGCTCCCATCCAAGAACCTCACGCGCTCTTCACCTCAGCGCCGTCACCGCGACCAGCCCCAGCGCCGGCCCGGCTTTCGGATCGACGCGCACCTCGATGTGGCTGATTTCGTCCTTGGGCCGCGGGTTGATCCACTCGAGCGTGTAAAGATAACGCTCGTATTCTTGCGGGTCGGCGGGATTGAAAACCGTCACGTATTTGGCATGGGGGAAATCCTGCTGCGGGTAGCTTGGCCACCAGTCCTGCAGGTTGGGCTTCAGCTTGCCGAGACGCTGGCGCGCGCTTTTCATGTCGGTCCCGATGAGGGCCAGCGGGATTATTGCGACGGGTCCTGTTGTGAAGTGGATGCGGTATTCGGCGAAGGCCGTCGGCCGGGCATGGCCGCAGCCATGCAGGAAATAGAGCGCCTTGACAGGCCCGCCTACCGGCAGTTTCACCAGGACCGGCAGCGCTTTTCCCTCCGCCGAGTGCGTGTGGGGCGACCGGAACGTCACGACCGCCCGACCGCCATTGCGGTTTTCCTCGATCACCTGAAACGGGACGCCGTGGATCGAGCGCAGCCCCGACGGGAAATGCAGGAGCGGTTCCCCGCCGAGCCAGCCGTGTTCCCGTGTCATGCTGTGGTTGGCGAGCTTCGAGAGGTCGAGCTGCCGCCAATTGTGAGTGCGGCTCCTTTTCAAATAAGTGTAGGTCTTGGTCCAAGAGGCCCCGGGGCTGGCGGCCATACGTCCCATACCTCCTATTCTTCCCATGGGACTTATGGAGGAGACGCCCGCTATCTCTTTTTCCCTGTGCGCGAGTGCCCGCGTCGATCCCCTGTCGATCAGCTCCGGCACGAACAAGGCGTGGTGCGGCGGCGGCATCGGACGCCCCGACTCGGCGCTCTGGATCCGGGAAATGATCTCCGTGCAGGCCCATGAGGCGATGCAGGCATCCTGGTCCCGCAGCGTGACCGCCGTCAGAGAAGACTGCTCGGAATCAAACAGGCTCACGACGGAGAATTCCCGCGGGAGGTCGAAAGCCGCCGCCGCCAGTTTGGCCAAAGTGTTTCCCGCAACAATCGCGGTCACTCCCGGATTTTGTGTGAGCCGCTCCAGCAACATTTCGCGGAACTCGTCCTTATCGCGGGCTTCCGTGCGCCAGATTGCTCTGGAGGAGATCCCCAGTTGCCAGCAACCCTTCATGAAACAGGCCTCGAGCGAACGGGAGATCGGGCACTCCAAGGAAACGCAGGCGATTTTCCGGTGGCCGAGGCCGAACAAATGCTTCAAGGCGATTTCCGCGTTCCAGCAAACATCCGTCCCGACCGAAGAGTGCCTCAACCCCGGCGGCACGGCGTTCGCGCACACCACGAGCGGGCTCGTCTCCTTTTCGAGCAGCGGCACCAGCCCTTCGATCCATCCGCCCATCCAAAGTATCATCCCGGCGGGCTTTTCCGAAAACACCTCCCGCAAGACCGGCGCTGGGCTGGGGTGCTTTGTGTAGGAAAGCTCGACTGCCCGATGCTTCACCCCGCGCTCATCGAGCGTGCGCCCGGCGACTTTCAAGAAGTTTCCCGAATAAGAAAGCAAGCAGACATCTCCCGAAACCGGCGCTCGGACCGGCGCTCCCTCGCCAACCAGGAGCTTGTAGCCGTTCCGTTTCAAGAGCCCGCCGGAAATCAGATTGTTGCAGGCGAGCGCCGCCGTCACGCGGCTAAACCCGATCTCCTTCGCGAGAAACCGGCCGGATGGCAGGCTCGCGCCGGGACGCAGGTTCCGCTCCGAAATCCATTTTCGGATGGCTCGGGCGGCTTCGGGATGTTTGCTCTTCACGGGAAAACGGAAAAATGTCCGGACAATTTCTCGTCTTTCTGCGCCGGAACCCGGTTTCAGGCAAGAAAATATTTTGATCGCCTGCCGCGCTTCGCTTATTTCTCCCTCACAGAACGCAAACCAAAACATTGCAAATTCAACAACGAATCAGCAAACCTAACCCTCAAATCAACAACCCAATGAAAAAATTCCTCACCCTCCTTGTCACCGCCGCCCCGCTGGTTTTCCTGTCAACCAGGGCACACGCTCAATACTGGAATGTTAGCGGCGGAGATAATAAGTGGGAGACTGCAAGCAACTGGAATACGTCTGCCGTGCCGACTTCCGCTACCTTTTTTGGCGGAAGCCTCGTTGATAACGTCACAATCAACCTGACCACGGCATCCCAAGCTACGAACGCGATGGATATTAATGGCAGCGGTGCTACTTCAAATGGCAACAACCGATTCACGTTGAACATCACCGGCGCCGGGTCGCTGAATATTGGAGCTGCCAATTCTTCCTTCGTCAACGGCGGAACGACGGATGTAAATGGGGGAACGGTTCTGTGCAGCAATGCCTGGAACCTGGGAAGTTACTCGTCCGGTCCCGTAAACACGGTCGGGACGTGGAACCTCCAGGCTGGTACTCAAACAATATCGAAGCAGACCGTAATTCAGGGTGGCACATTCACCGTCTCCGGGGGAGCCTTCACTACCGGTCGCTACTTACAAATCACCAGTGGCACGATGGTGGTGCAAGGAAGCAGCGCGAGTATCACCGCGAACAGCGGCAGCTACGCGGCTGGAGCGTTCCAAATCACCGGCGGGACACTCAGCGAGGTTTTCGGCTCCACTGGGATCAGCGCGATCATGGTTAGCGGCCAAACAACCGGCAGCGCTTGGACATTGGGCGGCGCACTGACTGCTAACCTATCTCTGTTGAGCCTGTCGGCGGACAACCAGTATCACCCTTTCACGCTCATCAACACGACAGGCACAACAGTTAACGGAACTGGCGTGTTCTCTGGCCCCGCCAGCGTTACTCTGGGCGCCAACATGGTCAGCGCAGACTGGAGCTTCAGCCCTACCAGTATCGTTCAGACCAACAACGGAACATACAAAACCGTATATCTCGACGTCATGACCGTCCCCGAGCCCGCGACATGGGCGCTGCTGGCGTTCAGCCTGACGACGGTGATGGTCCTGCGCCGCCGCAGCCGGGCCTGAGTTTTCATACTTCAACGTTTTCATTTTGGGGGGTAGGCGCGCGGGTTTCATTGGGGTTTCCCGGCGCGCCGTTTGATAGAGCCGTCCGGATTCATTGGGGTTCCCGGGCGGCTCTTTTTTGGACGAGCAAAATTTTGGCCTGCAGAGAACGTGGAGAAAAACAAAATTATCAAACCGCCTATTTCTGTCCCGGTGAAACCTGCCCGTTTTTCCTGTTCGCTCCGTGCGCTCTGCGTCCTCCGTGCGAGCAATCGCCCGATCGGGCTGAACCGTCTTCGTCACCCTCCGGGACGGCTCTGTCGTCGCCGTCGGAAGGTGACCCGATAAGGACAAGATGAGAAAAACGAAATCAGACCGGAAGCATTTTATCAACCAACTCATCATTCTAACATGAACCCAATAATGCTAACCACGGACAAATGAACACCGCCTCACACCCCGCTGCTTTCCTTTCCCCGCGCGATTTTGGAGCGAAGGGCGATGGCTCCACCAGAGACACCCGCGCGGTGCAAGCCGCTTATGAATTCAGAAACGTCAAGGACGTTGCCTCGCCCGGTTGCAATGAATAGTTGCCAAAGTTTTCAATTCTAAAACCAAAAATACCCATGTCTCTCAATACATCAATGCATCGTTCACAACTTCCTCGTTCCGGCATGGCCCTTGGCGGCATCGGAGCGGGTTGGTTTGAAATCCGCCAAGACGGCGGGTTCGCCCACTGGAGCATTTTCAATAATTGGCCACTCTTTCCCGGCGAACGCTACCCGCATAACCCGAAGGAATCCCTGTTTTTCATGGTCTGGGTCAAACCGGAACACGAAAACCAGCGCCTTGTCCTGCTCCAGATCGAGGACAGCCACGAGAGCGCTGCCATCAAAGGAGGGCACGAGTTCCAGTACATGTTTCCGTGGATCAGCGGCGTGGATGTGATCCGCACCTCGGCTTCGTTTCCATTTGCGGAACTTGATTTTGAACAGGAGGGGCTTCCGCTCAAGGTGTCGCTTCGCGCCTGGTCCCCGTTTATTCCCGGGAACACCAAGGATTCCTCGCTCCCGCTGGCCTATTTTGATTTCGACATCAAAAGCAGATCGGATCGTCCCGTGGAGGTTCAGGTTTTCGCCGTTGCGCGCAATAGCGCCGCCTACGATCAACCCGGGCGCATCTACTCGAACCAGCGCATCCGGGATGGCGATTTTTCGGCGATGGTTCTCACTGCGGAACAAACCGATCCTTCGTCCGCCACCTCCGGCGCGTTGTGCCTAGCTTCCTTTGCAGAACAATCGACCGCTTACATGGGATGGGAACATCATCACCCCTATTACGAGCGCGTTCTCCGGGAATATCCGCTGCCCGAAGTGGATGACACCCAGGCACGCAACAGAACCGATGAATCCACCGGCAAACAAAAAGCCGATCCGCGTTGCTTTGCCACGATCGGCAGGGCTGCAACGCTGCCCCGCCGTGGGGCTTCTTTGTCGCACACGTTTGCTTTTGCCTGGCATTTCCCGAATCTCTACGGAAGAACTTCAAAAACATCCAGAAGCCCGGGCGGCTTCCTCGAACCCTGCGGTCACGATCACCTCGAAGGCCATTATTACAGCAATTTCTTCAACTCGGCGGAGGAGGTCGCCCGCTATGCCGTGGCCGAACGCGCCCGCCTGCTGGAAGAAACGACCGCCTTTCACCGCGCGTTCTTCGACAGCTCGCTGCCGGGTTTTGTGCTCGACCAGGTCAACTCGCACTTAAATACCTTTCGCACCAGCGCATGGCTTACCAAAACCGGGATGTTCGGAGTGATGGAAGGTTTGAGCCCCGCCCAGTACTGGGCCGGCATCGCCACCACCGATGTCGCGATGTACGGCCAGATTGCTGCCAGCCTTCTTTTCCCGGAGTTGGATCGCATGACCACCGACACCTGGCGGAAATTTCAAAACCCCGACGGCAGCGTGATTCACTCGGTTGCATGCAATTCCTACGTGGTAGATCCCTGCCAAGCCACGGGGGACCGTCTCGACATGCCCTCGCAGTTTGTTTTTATGACCCTGCGCGCCGCGCTTTGGAGCGGCGACGACGCCTACCTCAAAACCGTCTGGCCCAACGTCAAAGACGCGCTCGCATACGTCCTGCGCGAACGCGACAAGAACGGCGACCACTTGCCCGACATGGAGGGGATCATGTGCTCCTACGACAATTTCCCCATGTTTGGCGTCGCCCCCTATGTGGTTTCCCAGTGGCTTGCCTCCGTGGCGCTTTCATTGAAAGTCGCCCGGCGACTCGGCGACATGGCCTTTGTTGAAACTTATCAGCCGTTCTTTGAACAAGGCTGCGACGTTCTGGAAAAGGCGACTTGGAACGGGCGATACTTCAATCTTTACTCCGACGAACAGACCGGTGATCCCGCCGCAAAACTCGGCTGCATGTCTGATCAAATCATCGGCGAGGGCGCGGCCCGCCAGCTTGGACTGCCCGCCTTGATCAGCCCTGAAAAAACCGAGATCGCCCTGCGCTCCATCCTCGAAATGAACTACAAACCCGAACAGGGGCTGCGCAATTGCCAGTGGCCGGGCGATCTTTTCCTTCATGACATTAGCAAGGATACCTGGATCGATCAGGCCAACACTTGTTGGACAGGCGTCGAACTCAATTTCGCCGCCCACCTTTACTACGCCGGGTTCCACGAAAACGCCGAAGAGATCGTGCGGAACGTGGACGTTCGTTACCGCAAATGGGGGATGTATTGGGATCACCAGGAATTCGGCGGCCATTATTTCCGTCCGATGTCCGCGCTCGCCATCCCCAACGCCTTCCTCGGGCTATCCTACGACGGCGAAATATTGCGCATCGCCCCGGCCCGACCGCTTCCGATCGGGCGCTGGTGCGTCCTGTTGCCGGGAGCGTATGGAACCTTCTTTAAAACCGCCGACGGCGCCCGCTTGGAAATCAAGGCGGGAACGCTCAATGCCACAACCATCGAACTGCCCGCCACCGGCCGGGTGGAACTCGCCGGCATATCCGGCAATTACACAAAGTCGGAAATCCAGGGACGCACGGTTTTTAATTTTAAAGCACCCGAGCAAGCGGCATAAACCCCAATCATTTGCGAACCATATTATTGAACATGAAACAAACCTCTTTGAGTAAACCAGACAGTCCAAGGCGCCATCATCCAGGGATCGAATCCGGGACCGGCCGGGGGATTTGCCTTCCGGGCTGCGGCGTGTGGCTTGACGCCGGCCGGAAGCAGAAGTTTGCGCTCGCGTTCAAAAAATTCCTGTTGCCGGCGGGCGGCATCCGGCACAATGATTTTTCGTGAGCAAAAAACTGCGCAACCGGCTCCTTGCCTTGGTCTGCCTGCTGGTCTTTCTGGCGGTCGGCGTTCTTTTCTATGTCAACTGGGTGGTCCAAAAACCGTTTGCCATCATTCTATTTCTCTCGGACAACCTGAACCCATCGGCTCTGACCTCCGCCAGAATCTATGCGGGAGGCGCGGATTTCCGGCTTGAGATCGAGAAGTTCCCCCATCTGTCGTTGCTCACCACGCAGGCGAACGACTTTGCCGTGGCCGACTCCGCCTCTGCCGCCGGGGCCATCGCAACCGGCCAAAAACCGAACAACCGGACACTGCGCCTCGAGGCGGGAAGGACCCCGCTGCCCACCCTGCTGGAACTGGCGCGCAAGAGCGGGCGGGCGACCGGCATCGTTTCCAACACCTCGCTCACCGACGCGACCGCGGCCGCTTTCTACGCCAAAACTTCCGACCCCCTCGACTTTCAGACGATCGGGCTGCAGCTTGCGGAAGCCTCCGATGTCAACGTCCTCCTTGGCGGAGGCGCTGCAGATTTTCTCCCAGACAACAAGGACGGGCGGCGCAAGGATGGACGGGACCTGATTCTGGAGATGCGAAACAAGGGCTACGACATCGTCCGCAACCAGCAGGAAATGGAGAGCACGCCGCTCTGGCGTTCCCCGAAGGTGCTCGGGCTTTTCAGCGCGGGGCAGCTCGCCTACGCGGACGAGGTGCAGGTGTCCGCCTCGCAGCCTTCGCTGTCGGAGATGGTTCTCCAGGCCATCCTTCTCCTCCAATACAACCCGAAAGGGTATCTCCTCGTGGTGGATGCCGGGCTCGCCGGGAAGGCCTCCTCACAGAACAAGGGAGAGAGGATGTTGAAGGAGATCGTCGCGCTCGATCAGGCGGTGGCCGTCGCCCGAAAATATGCCGGGGAAAATGCCCTCATCGTTGTTGCCGGCAAACAGAATTCCGGCGGGCTCCGCCTCAATGGCTATTCTTTCCGCAATGACAAAGGCGCGGCGGTTCTCGGAATCAATGCCCAGGGAGTTCCTTCGCTCACATGGTCCACGGGGCCTGGCTCCGGACAAACCACCACGCCGGATGGAATCGCGCACACGGAACCCTCCGCCTTCACGACCGCTTCGGCTATCGGAACCGCAGAGGACGCCCTGGCCGTTAGCTCGGGACCGGGATCTGAGGAACTCTCCGGCTTCCGCGACAACACCGACGTCTTTCACCTGATCCACAAATGCCTGTGAGTTTTTTCGGGCAAGCCGATGCCCCGCCGCGAAGGTCGGCCAATTCGGGCCACAGAAATTTTGTCGGAAATGCTTGCCCGAAGAACTGTTGACAGTATTCTATCCCGTTCGCGGCTGGGTAGCTCAGTTGGCAGAGCAGAGGACTGAAAATCCTCGTGTCGGGGGTTCGATTCCCTCCCCAGCCAGTTCACTTGTAAATCAGCGAGTTACAACTTTCCAAGCGGAAAAGTTACAACAAAGTTACAACATTTTTTCCAAAGGGGAAATTTGAAAGGAAAAGGAAAAAGTATAAAAGCCCGTTCTTGATTTGCTGAAAGAATGCCTCTCTTTCCTTGCCAGATTGTCAGGAATATCTGTCAGAAAAATTCCGGCGGGTTGCCAGAAATCCTTGTGTTGAGACGCGACACCTTCGACCGGGGCACCGTTTCAAAAAGATTCCAGAAGTCAGCAAAACCCCGCCGGGGCACCGGCACGGCAGGCTTGCCCGCCTGCCCTTCCTCCTTGCGCGAGGCGGCAGGCTCAGGCATGTTGCCCACATGCCACGATTAACAGCAGCGTTCAAGGATGTTGAAGGCGGATGGATTGCCGCATGGATCGAAGAGATTCCGGGCGTTGTGACTCAGGGCCGCACAATGGAGGAAGCCCGCGAGAATCT
>Ga0073936_10005433_pt1 | contig 17225 bp, 16 predicted proteins | sample AliMusrvi5mmetaG_FD_87041 | JGI IMG/M metagenome (GOLD analysis project Ga0073936, IMG submission 87041) | Freshwater lake bacterial and archeal communities from Alinen Mustajarvi, Finland, to study Microbial Dark Matter (Phase II) - Alinen... | ecosystem: Environmental > Aquatic > Freshwater >... | reverse complement strand
TCGGTGCGCCGTATCGCGCAGAGTCTTGACGGCCAGAAGGTGGCGATTACGGGGAGTGAGGTGAATTACGGCCCGGTCATGCTTCGTCTGCTTGGGAAGCATCAGCTTGAAAACTGCGCGACGGCGGTGGCGGCGCTGGAAACGCTCGCCACCTGCAGTCCGTTGGCCATTCCTCCGGAGGTGATCCGGGCGGGGCTGGCGGAGGCGGACTGGCCCGGACGGCTGCAAATCCTTGGACGCGATCCGCCGGTGCTTTTGGATGGCGCGCATAATCCTGATGGCGCCCGTACCCTGGCTGTGGCGTTGAAGGAATTGTTCGGAAAAAAGAAGATCGGCCTAGTCTGGGGGATGTGCGACGACAAGGATGCCCTCGGATTCGCGAAGGCACTGGGGGCCGTTGTGAAGCGTTGTTGGACGGTACCCCTCGAATCCGAGCGAGGTCTGGCGCCTGAAACGTTGTCACAGATCGCCAGGACGGAAGGATGGTCGTCCGTCTCCACAACCCTGTCCCATGCGATGAAAGAGGCCGACACCTGGGCTCGTGAGCACGACGGCGCCGTGTGCATCGCCGGTTCACTTTTTCTTGCGGGAGAGGTGCTGAAGACTATGAAACGTATCATCGAGGTGAACAATGAAACACGAAAAAACCATTGAGATCCTGGTGCGGGGGGTCTGTGTGAAAGAGGGGCAACTGCTGGTTTGCCGGAGCAAAGGCGCGGCCAATACCTATCTGCCGGGAGGGCATGTCGAATGGAAGGAAAAGGCGGCTGTCGCGTTGCGGCGCGAGATCAGGGAGGAATTGGGGATCAAGGCCATGGTGAAGGAATTCCTCGGTGCGGTTGAGCACACCTTCATCCAGAAAGGCAGGCGGCATGCCGAGATCAATCTGATGTTCCGGATGGAAATTCCGGCTTTGGCGCCGGGGTGGGAGCCGGAGGCCTGCGAGTCCTGGATATCCTTCGCCTGGATACCGCTCACGCGGCTGGGTCATAATCACCTTGAGCCTTGGCCGTTACGGAAACTGGTTCCGGGATGGATGGGGAACCGGGTAAAACCGGGGCGCTGGGGAAGCACGCTTTGATCAATAACAGTTTTTCATCTAGGCTTGCGTTCGCAGTATTTTTTGACATCATTCCTCCATGAATTCCGTGCCTCAAACCGGTGGAAAGGCCGTCAGTGACGCCGAGCGCCAGGCGGCCGAGCAATCAATCGCAGTGCTGGATTGTATTCTTGACCCGATTTTCCTCGTCTCCACGGATAGCGGTCTGATTACGCACTGTAACAGTGCGGCGCTGCGCTGGTACGGGAGTCGGCGCGAGGAACTGGTTGGACAGTCGTTCAGCATATTCTTCGACAATCACGATGACATACGCCGGGACGAGTTGATCGAGCGTGTGCGTGTTCATCGCTACGTTTTCATGGAACAGAGTTTCGTGGAGCGGAGCGGCCGTCGTGTACAGGCCGATTTGTCGGCCTCCATGTTTCGATGGCAGAACCGGGACGTCATCCTGGTCAATCTGCGTGATGCCGAGGAACGCTTGGCCGCGCAACGCATGGAAGTCCAGATGCGCGAGACGGAGATCCGGCTCAAAACCATCGAGGATTTGAGCCATGACATTAATAATCCCTTGCAAGCGCTGCTGTTGAACGCGGAAGCCTCCCGCGACGCGACCTTGCGCGGGCACGTTGAAGAGATTGCCAATGTGCTGCGTAAAATGCGCGAGGATGAACAAGTCCACGCGCCAGTTCCGCGCGGTGAGGCCGTGGATACAGACGGTCCGGCCGGAACCGTGGAGGTCGCCGCAGACCCGAAGCGCATCCAGGTTGCCGATGATGCGGCGGGCATTCGTGCCGCCATCCGCATGATGATTGAGCGCCGGTTTCCTGATATCAGCGTGGACGTTGCGGCCGATGGTGAAGAGTCGCTGGCCCTTTTCAAGGAGAAGCACCCCGCCGTCATCATTCTGGACATGGTGATGCCCAAGGCGGGCGGCGATGTTGTGTTCCACGAAATCCGGAAATACTGCCGGCAACACCACTGGGAGGAACCCCGTATTTTGTTCTGTACCGGCTATGTTCCTCCCGCCGATATCACCGCCGAACTGGCGGCGTCAACCCGTCACGTGTGTCTGCTCAAGCCGGTTGCGACTGCGGAGCTGCTCGCGACCGTGGCCGAACTCCTGCCCGCCGCCAAGCCGCCAGTGTCGTCATGACTTCAGCTTTTCTCCGGCCATTGGGCCTCGGCTGAAATTGAAATACCGCCGCGCGGATTAAAGGTTCCGATGACCTTGATCCGGCGCGGCTTGATGGCCTTTACGATGTCATCCAGGATGCGGTTGACGACCTCTTCGTGGAAGGTGTTGTGGTTCCGGAAGGAAAACAGGTAGAGCTTCAGCGCCTTGCTCTCCAGGCAGAGGCCGTCGGGGACATACTCGATGGCGATCTCGCCGAAGTCGGGCTGGTTCGTGATCGGGCAGCGGCTGGTGAATTCGGGGCAGTCGAACCGGACGACATAATTCCGCTTTGAATAGGCGTTCGGGAAGGCTTCCAGTTTCGCCTTGTCCGGAGAATCCGGATACCGGGTGGCGCTGTGTCCGAGCAGGGTCAGTTCCTTGATGGTTCTCTGTTTCATGGTTATTTCTCCGTCATGGTCCATACACCCGTCCATTCACCCTGGGGCTGGGTCTGCAAAAGTTGGCATCGCCGCGTGTAGGCCGCCGCGGGGGCGTCTTGCGCCTCGATCGAGGCGAAGAGCGTAAGCGCCTCGTCCAGTTTGCCGTCATAGTATTTTGCCAGTGCCCGCGCAAACACGTCCAGCACCTCCCGGCGGGCCGCATCATCTTCCGGCGTCATGGGCTCATAGACGCGGACGGGTTCCTTTCGGCCGACCACCTGCACCCGTGAGATTTCACGGACGGCGATGGTGTCGTCCAGTTGCTTCCGGGAATTTTCCGAGATCAGCAGGGAAGTTCCGAACTGTTTGTTGATTCCCTCCAGTCGCGCGGCGAGGTTGCCGGCATCGCCCAGGAACGTGTAATTGAACCGCTGGCGTGAACCCATGTTGCCGACCACGACGGGGCCGCTGTTCAGGCCGATGCGCTGGTAAAGCTCCGCGCCGATCTGGGCCTTGTATTTCGGGTTCAGTTCGGCGAGTTTGGCCTGGCACTCCAGTGTGGTTTTGACGGCGAGGATGGCGTGATCGTTCTGGGCCAGTGGGGCGTTCCAGAATGCGATGATGGCATCGCCCTCATATTTATCCACCGTACCACCGTTGGAATAGATGATATCGGTCATGGCCGTCAGGTAATCGTTCAGGAGCGCCGTCAATTCCTGGGGATTCAGCCTTTCCGAGATGCTGGTGAACCCCTTCACATCGGAGAAGAAAATGGAGAGTTCACGAAGCTCCCCGCCGAGCTTCAGGCGTTCCGGATGCTGGACCAGTTCCTCGATGACCAACGGGCTCAGGTACTGCTTGAAAGCGCCCTTGATAAACCGTTTCTGTTTGCCCTCGGTGGCGTAGTTCCAGGCCAGAGCGCCGATCAGCGCCGGGAAGATGGCGAGCACGAGAAAGACGACGGGAAGCCAGAAGCCATGGACATAGGCGAGGCAACCCAGAAGGGCGGGGAGCGGGATCAGGAATACAAAGATGAGGATGTTCTGCCAGGCGTGGCGGCCAACACGGATGGCCACGGCACCGCCGCAGGCGAGGAGCAATGCCAGCAGGAGCGAACACCAGCCGGCCGCATCGCGCATGAAATCGCCCGCCAGGAGATTGTCGAGGAACGTGGCGTGGATCTCCACGCCCGGATAGGTGGAATCCATCGGGGAGGGCCGCAGATCCTTGAGCCCCGGTGCGGTGAAACCCAGGAAGACGTAGGCGTTCTTGAAAAAGGAGGGGTCAACCAGGGGGGGCTTGCCATCCCGGATCAGCAGTTCGGATTCGATGACGCCGGAGACGTTGACAGTCTTATGCGTTTTCGAACCGCCCCGGTAACGCAGGATGGCCTGGCCGCTTGAATCGAGATGCATTTGGATGTGCCGGTGGTTGATGCCGAACCAGGATTCGTGGAGTGTCAGGGAACGGTTCGTGGAGGCCGCCAGATAGGCGCCCAACCCCAGGGAGGGGATGATCTGTCCGTCAAACAGGCTGAAGGGGCGTAACCGCCGGTAAATGCCATCGGAATCAGGATTCCCGAAGACGGTTCCCAGAATCGCCGAATTGGTTGCCACTTCCGGGATGGGAAACAGGGCCCGCGACATCTTGAAGGGGTTGTTTTGCGCGGGGTACTGATCCTTGAACCTGATGCCCGGGCGGGGGACATCCGTTGGCCAGTTTGTGGAACTGCCGGTCTCGTTGCCGACGAAGATCGTGCCAACAAATGCCGGGGTTTTCCGGATGGCCTCTCCGAGCGCGGCATCCTGATCCAGCCGATCCGAGGGTTCACTGAAAATGACATCGAAAGCGACAGCCTTCGCCCCGGCACGGCGGCAGAAGTCCAGAACGGGGCCATACACTTCCCGCGGCCATGGCCATTCCCATCCCTGTTTCTTGCCCCAGTCCAGGCTGCCTTGGTCGAGGAAGATCAGTCGAATCTGGTTAGTAGTCTCTTTCGGGTGGGCGAACCAGCCTGCTTCAAAATCCCAGACCCGGTATTCCCAGCGGTCAAGCGCCCTGGTTTGCCACAGGAGGCTTGCCAGCAGAGTGGAAAGGAGCCCAACTCCAAACGCCTGCAAAAGGCGTTGGCGCGTCAGGCTCGAAGATTCCCTGCCATCATCCTGAGCCATTAGAGTCCCCGTATGGTTTCCGTGAAGCGGGCCTGCCGCATGGAGGCGCCGTACTGGACGGGGGTGGTCGTGATCGTCTTGGCCAGTTCGGCAATCCGGTCTTGTGGGGCTGGATGTGTCTTTGCGAAGTCATGACCGCCCGGTTTCAGATTCTTCTCCATCTGCCGCAACATGGAGACCAAGCCGTTGGGAGAATATCCCGAGCGTTGCAGGATGGTCACCGCAGCCTTGTCGGCCTGGAATTCGAATTTTCGGGCATATCCGCTGTTCATCACGGTGGAGGTGATGTCGGAGATCGAACTTTCAAACGTCTTGGTCAGATCGGCAAGATCCTTTCCGCCGAGGTTCTTGGCGGCCTCCGTTCCGAGAATGGTGGCAGCGGCGGTCAGGCGGCTTTTGTCAATTGCCTGGAGCCCGTGGTTGAGCTGGACATGCCCGATTTCATGGGCCAGGACGCCGGCCAGCTCGTCCTCCGTCTTGCAGCAGCCGATCATGCCGCGCGAGACGAGGATGAGGCCGCCCGGCGCCGCGAAGGCGTTGATGTCGGGCGTATCCATGATCAGGAAGTGGTACCCCCCGAATGTCTCTGGGCGGTCCGAGAACAGAGCCAGGTACTGCCCGAGCGTGTTCAGGTAGGTGGTCATGACCCGGTTGTCATAGGGCTTGTTCTGCGACAGGATCGTGGCGGCCACCGTGCGGCCGATATAGTATTCCTGTTCCGGTGTGATGGACTCGAACACCTTGCCGACGGCCGAGACGCTTTTGGTGATGGATTGGGCCTCATCGGGGGTGATGTAGCCGGCGCTGACGCCGATGCTGGTGCCGACTTCAGCCACCTTGTCGAGGGTGTCGCAACCGGCCAGGACGGTGCAAAGAATCAGGGGGATGAGGAACGGGCGCTTCATTTCACACCTCCCTGGGCATTAAGCTGGCCGTCTTTTACGAACTCCTGGATTTGGGCCGCGGGGATCTTGATCTTCTCCATCTTGTCGACCCAGGTAAAATCAATGTCCTTGTGGCCGGCCTTGAACTGGGCCTCGACATCGGAGTTAAAGCCTTTTCCAGCGAGGGCCATTTCACCGCTCGAGGCGGAGGTCTGGGCGCCTGCCCCCGACTTCATGACGATATCCTTCTTGGTCAGCGCGGAGTTATGGACCCAACCCGATTGCCCGGCAACGGAAACCTGGAGCCAGGCGCCATTTTCGGATTGGATGGCAACCTTGTCGCCATAGGCGAGCGAAACTACCACTTTGCCGAGAAACGACGGGGTTTCCCGGATGTCGGCCTTTCGAACCTGAACACTCATGACCGTGGCTGCCGGGGCGAGCGTCGCCGCCGACATGAGCCCTGCGGCTCCTATTACACACAACAGGCGTTTCATCTTCATCCGAACTCCTTCTTTAAAAAGCCAAAACCTTACCCCAGACCGTCGCGATTCGCAAGTGGGCGCCGGATTTTCTTGCCCCACAGGCTTCTTTTTCACTATATTCTAACGATTCCAACGAGGGAACAAGAATAGTTTTTCAGGAAATAATTGGGAGACAGCAACATGGATTACGGTTTGACGGAAACACAGGTGATGATTCGTGATCTTGCCCGGCAGATTGCACAGGAGAAGATCAAGCCGATTCGCGAGCATTATGACGAGGCGAACGAGTTTCCCCATGAGATCGTCAAGGTTTTTGCCGATGCCGACCTGTGCGGCGTCTATATCGGCGAAGCGTATGGCGGTATGGGCGGGGGTATCATGGATCTGGCCGTCTGCGTGGAAGAACTCTCCAAGGTCTGCAGCGGTATCGCGCTGGCCCTGGCCGCCACGGCGCTGGGCACCTTCCCGATCATCCTGTTCGGGACGGAAGAGCAAAAGAAAAAATTCCTGCCCCGAATCGCCTCCGGCAAGTCCCTCGCGGCGTTCGGATTGACAGAGGCCAACGCGGGCTCGGATGCCGGCGGTATCAAGACCACGGCGGTCCTCCATGGCGACCACTACGTGCTGAACGGCACCAAGCAGTGGATCACCAATGGCGGCGAGGCGGACATCTACACGGTGGTGGCCATTACCAACAAGGCCAAGGGGCCGCGCGGCGCTTCGACATTCATTGTGGAGAAAGGTACGCCGGGGTTCACCTTCGGAAAGAAGGAGAACAAGATGGGGATTCGTGCCTCGGCAACCCGTGAATTGGTGTTCCAGGATTGCCGCATCCCGAAGGCCAACCTGCTGGGCAAGGAAGGCATGGGCTTTATCGTGGCGATGAAGACACTGGATAGTTCCCGTCCCGGAGTCGCCGCCCAGGCGCTCGGAATTGCCGCGGGTGCCTTGGATGAGGCGGTTGACTACAGCCGCCAGCGGCGGCAGTTCGGCAAACCCATTTGTGCGTTCCAGGGTGTCCAGTTCATGCTGGCCGACATGGCCACGCAGGTGGAAGCCGCCCGCGCCCTGGTCTATGCAGCCGCCCGCTACATCGATAGTGGCGCGAAAGACATCAGCAAGGTGTCGGCCATGTGCAAGCTCTTTGCGTCCGACACGGCGATGAAAGTCACCACGGACGCCGTCCAGATCCTTGGCGGGTATGGCTACATGAAGGAGTATCCGGTCGAGAAAATGATGCGCGACGCGAAGATCACGCAGATCTACGAGGGAACCAACCAGATCCAGCGTGAGGTGATCGGCCTGGGTCTGATCAAGGAATCCGCCGCCGCGAAGAAATAACTTTTCCGGGCGCAGGAGAGGGGATTCGGGTCGGCAGGCTTTCCAAGCTCGCCGACCCGAATAGTTAATTGCCATGGCCGAGTCTGAAAATATTCTCCGGCAAATCCGGATGTTTGTAACCGATGCGGATGGCACCCTCATGGGGCGGCGCCCGGAATTCGACCAGTACCGGGCTTTCCGCGCCAAGATCAACGACCTCCGCCACACCTACGGGGCGATTTGGGTGGTCTGCACGGGACGCAGTCTGGGCGGCTACAAGCGCATTTTCAGGCCCATGAATGTGTTCGGGATCAAGCCGGACTATGTGATCGCCCGCCATGCCTATATTTACGAGTGTAAGCCCTGGGGCTTCCTGCCGCATTGGATTTGGAACCTCCGCGTTCTCTGGCTGCAGAGGAGGGATGACTTGGCCTTGCGCCGGGCCATGCCCAGACTGCGTCGGGCTGTCCTGTCGCGCAACCCGTTTGCCAAAGTGTCCTATTTTAGCCGGGAGCGGTTGACTTTTCGCTTCGAGGATGAGGGTGCGGCCAATTTCGGGGCTGAGATTCTCAAGACCGAGGCGCGGCCCTATCGATACCTGCAAATTTTCCAGACCCCCGGCGAGGTGGATGTCCGGGTCATTCCCTTCACCAAGGGTTTGGCGGTCAGCGAACTGGCGCGCCACCTCAAGGTGGAGAATTCCCGGATTCTAGTGGTGGGTGACGGACATAATGATATCAGCATGATGGAGATGACTCCGCCCTGCCACACCGCCTGTCCCGCCAATGCCGCCGCCGAGGTCATCGAGGCGGTGCATCAAACCCACGGCCATATTGCAAGCGACCGAAGCCTCGGCGGGGTCATGGAGGTGTTGACCGCGTATGAAACGGGATGCGTCAATGACAAGCTTCCGGAAGGCTGGATCGGGCACAACCGGTCCGGCCACGCGCCCCGCAAATCGCCCGGGATTCGCGGGCTTGGCACGCTCGTTATGTTGTTTCTGGTCGTCTACACCACGCTGTTGGTTCTTTGCTCCTTCACCAAGTTTCCCGGACGGAAGGCGATCATGGCGCCGTATACCAAACTGATCGTGGAAATCGGCTTGGTTCTTGACCATGTGAGGAAATAGAGACGTATGACGACGAAAATCGGATTTGTGGGCGCCGGAAAAATGGCCGAGGCGATGCTGGCCGGCCTGATCGAAAAGCGGTTTTCAATGCCGGACGAGATTCTCGCCTCGGATGTCAGTCAGGACCGGCTGGCGGATCTCAATCTGCGGTACGGGATCAGGACAACCGGGGACAACGCCGTTGTCGCGGGTCATGCGGCGGTTTGCGTGCTGGCGGTGAAACCTCAGCAACTTGATCAGGTCCTTCGCGGGTTGGCGCCGGTCATCACCGCCGGGCATCTCGTGGTCTCGATCGCCGCCGGCAAGACGACAGGACTTCTGGAATCGCTCCTGCCTGCAGGCCGTGTGGTGCGCGTGATGCCCAACATCGCCTGCCTGGTTGGCGAAGGGATGAACGTCTTTACCCGCGGGACCCGGGCGACCGCTTCCGATGCGGAGATGGCCACCCGCCTGCTGGACTGTTGCGGGCGGACCTTGGAACTTCCCGAGCCGTTGTTCGATGCGGTGACCGCCCTCAGTGGTTCCGGGCCCGCCTTTTTTGCCTATCTCCTCGACCGGCTTGTGGACGGTGCGGTGCGGGAAGGCCTTCCCCGCGACCAGGCCCTGTTGCTTGCGGAACAGACAATGGCGGGGACGGCGCGATTGCTCATTGAAAAACACATGCAACCCGCCGATCTGGCCACAGCCGTGACCTCGGCCAAGGGCACCACTGCGGCGGGGCGCGAGGTGCTGGAATCACCGGAAACAGCCGATATACTCGGGCGTACCATACAGGCCGCCGCCAGGCGAAGCCGGGAATTGGGCCGTGCCTGATCCCGCGAATTTGATGTTGGAGGAACCCTCATGGCCAGAACAGCCCCCCAGACCGCCACCGCTGAAACCATGTCGCGCCAGCAGCGCGAAATCTCGGTTTCGGAATTTTTTCTAAAAAACCGCCATCTGCTCGGATTTGACAGTCCCCGCAAAGCGCTGCTCACGGCAGTGAAGGAAGCCGTGGACAACTCGCTTGACGCCTGCGAGGAGGCCGGAATTCTTCCCGAAATCAGCGTCGAGATCACCCAGACGGGGGACAAGCGTTTCCGGATGGATGTGACCGACAACGGCCCTGGAGTTGTGCGCCAGCAGGTGCCGCGCATCTTCGCCAAACTGTTGTACGGCTCGAAATTCCACCGCCTGAGGATGTCACGCGGACAGCAGGGCATCGGCATCAGCGCGGCCGGCATGTACGGGCAGCTTACGACAGGAACCGCCACGCGGATCCTGTCCAGGATCCAGAGGGGGAAGACGGCCCATCACATCGAGGTGCAGATCGACACCCGGAAAAATACCCCGGCCATCCTGAAGGATTCGGAAGTGGAGTGGATGCCGGCGTTCCCGCGGCCAGCGGCCGACGGGACTCCCGGAATGCCGGAACCCGTGAAACACGGGACCTCGGTGGTAATCGAGATGGAGGCGCAGTATGTCCGCGGCCGCCTGTCGGTGGATGAATTCCTGCGGCAGTGCCTGATCTCCAATCCGCACCTGCAATTGCATTACCGGATCAATCTGCTGAACAAGGAGGTCGACGGTGATGGGCAGCCGTCCGCCCCGCTGGAGGAAGGGCGGTGGATCTCGTGGATGCGGCTCGCGGATAAACTTCCGACTCCGCCTCTGGAGATCAAGCCGCACCCGCATGGCGTCGAGCTCGGCATGCTGATGCAGATGCTGCGTGACACCGGGTCCCGCACCCTGCGCGGGGCGCTGGCGGAGGATTTCTCTCGCGTTAGCAGTCATACCGCTCTGGATATCTGCACGAGGGCCGGGCTGGATCCCAAAGCCAATCCCCGCCGGATCGCCAACCGGGAGGTTGAAACCTTGTTCAAGGCGGTAAACGAAACCAAGCTGATGCGTCCTCCCACCGATTGTCTTTCGCCGATCGGCGAGGAACTGATCTCAGGCGGGCTTGGCAAGGAGATCCAGTGCGATTTTTGCACGGCCGTCACGCGTGATCCGACGGTGTACCGCGGAAATCCCTTCCAGGTCGAAGTGGGGATGGCTTTCGCGAAAGCCGGGGAGAACGAGGGGCTCAACGCCGACGACCCGGTGCGGGTGCTTCGGTTTGCCAACCGGGTGCCGTTATTGTACATGGGGGGCGCCTGCGCCATCACCAAGGCCATCACCGGGGTGAATTGGAAGAACTACGGCCTTGCGCAACCGCGGGGGGCGCTCCCCGTGGGTTCAGTGGTGATCCTGGTGCATATTGCCAGCGTGTGGGTGCCCTTCACAAGCGAAAGCAAGGAAGCCATCGCGCATTATCCCGAGATCATCCGGGAGATCACGTTCTGCGTCCAGGAATGCGGGCGGCGCCTGTCCGTGCATCTCAGCCGGCGCCACCGGGAGAACGAGGTGGAGCGGAAACGATCCTACATTGAAAAGTATATCCCCCACCTGGCGTTGGGCTTGAAGGATATCCTGGACCTGCCCGGTAAGGATGAAGACCGGGTTGTGAAAAACCTTCGCACGATGCTGGAGCGGTCCCATTTGGAGACGTGAGGAAAAGTATGACAAAGAAAAAAACAAAGAAGCAGGCTGACTCCGGCGAAGCGGCTTTGCTGACAACCCGTGACGGTGTGTCTCAAAAGATTCTCGCCGTGGGGCGCGACGTGTATGGCGACATCATCAAGAAGATGAAGAAGCCGTCCCTCCGTTTTCCAATCCGGTCCCTGAGTAACGTGAAATACGATCCCAAAACGGGATATTTTGAAATCCGGGGGAAGACGGCGACCCGCACGCTCAGCTACAATACCGTCAAGACATTCGCCCAGTCCATGAGGCTCCTGGCGACGACAAAAAAGGATCTGCTCGACAAGAACGACATCGCCGGCAAGCGCGAGATCTATTACAACAGCAAGAGCTGGGGCGAGTGCCGGTTCGAGGAGCAGCCGGAGAGCGACACGCTGCTGGACGACATGGAGGCCATGCTCGGGGTGAACCGCGAGCAAATCGGCTATATCCCCGAGGAACGGGGGGGCGATGTCGCCGGTCCCCTGACGGTCATTGACCAGAACCCCTCTACCCGGGAGATCGTGAAGATCAACTGCGGCAAACTCGGCACCGGGGCCTGGAGCATTCCCGCCCGGGTCGAACACTTGAAATTCGAGTCCGACGCCAAATTCATCCTCGTGATCGAGACGTCGTCACTGTTCCAGCGCCTGGTCCATCACCGTTATTACGAGACCGCCAAGTGCGTCCTGATTTCCATGAGCGGGGTGCCGACGCGTGCCTGTCGCCGGTTCATCCGGAGATTGGCGGATGACCAGAAGTTGCCGGTGCTGGTGTTCACCGATGGCGATCCCTATGGGTATTGCAATATCTACCGGACTTTGAAAGTGGGGTCCGGTCAGGCGGCGCACATCAACCGCTTTTTCTGTGTTCCGCAGGCCCATTACCTGGGGGTGACGCCTCAGGACATCATTGACTTTGGACTGCAGGACGCAACCCATCCGCTGGAAGATGTGGATATCAAGCGTGCAAGGGATGCGATGAAGAACGATCCCTTTATCAAACATCACAAGGAATGGCAGGATGCCCTGAACCAGATGCTGAAGATGGGCGTCCGTGTCGAGCAACAGGCATTCGCCAAGCATGGCTTGAACTACGTTCTGGAGACCTATCTTCCCGAAAAACTGAAGCGGGCGAAGTTCTTGCCGTGATTACTTGCGGACCCAGACGGAAGGATCGGCCTGGTAGAGTGACATCTCCGAATACTGGAGGCCCATGATGACCAGGAAAACAACCACCACAACGGCCGCGGCGATCATGTAGGGGAGATACGATCTTCCGGACACCGAGGCGCCTTGAACATCTGGCAGACCGGCGGAGAGCGGGGAGGTCGCGGATCCATCCGTTGTGGCCGCCTGCGTTGACGCCTCTTCAGCCGGGCTGACCGACGCCTGGTCGGGCGCGGATGAATTCAGGGATGTTGTTTCCAATCCACCTTGGGAATTTCGTTTCAGCTTGATTGTCCTGACCGTTGTCATAGCGCTCCCTTGCCCAATCCTGATGGACTCATTTCCCCTTCATGCTAGGCGACAGGGCTTTTATGCTCAAGCACTTTTTTCAACGCCCCGCCCTTCGACTCCGGCATAGATGGCGGCGATTTTGGACCGGCGGGTGACCTCGAGTTTCTCCATGATAAAGCTGACCCGGTTCCGGATTGTTTTTTCGGCAAAATGCAGCCGTTTTCCGATTTCCCGGTTGGTCAACCCGTCGGCGATCAGCCCGGCAATCCTGATTTCATTAGGCGACAGTGCCTTCAGACCGGTTTCAGGGGCCGCGTCCCGGATATTCGAGCCACAACCCGCCAGTTGTGCCAGGGTGTCGCAGTCCCAGTGTTGATGGCCGCATGCCACCTGACGGATGGCCTGGATCAACAGGGACATGCTGCAGGACTTGTGGAGGAACCCGTCCGCCGATTTGCGGATGGCGCGCATGACCAGGTTGTCGTCCCTGTAAGCGGTCAAGATCAGGCATTTGGTGGCCGGCGAAATCGCCTTGATATCAGTGAGCATCTGGAGACCGTCATCCTGCCCGAGGCAAATATCCTGGATGAGGACATCCGGTTTGACGGCCCGGATCATGGTGATTCCCTCATGCCGGCTGCCGGTGTCGCCGACCACGCTGATCCCGTGCTCGACATTAAGAATCCTCTTCATGGATTCCCGCAGGAGCGTATGGTCCTCGACAAGGGCCACCCTGATCGGGTGTGTGGATGGGGATTTTTTCATGGAGTCTCCTGTGTAGTGCGGGGAAAAGCGATGGCGCATTCCGTGCCGGGATTGCATGAGGTTAACGACAAGGTCCCGGTGAGCGTCCGGGTCATGGTTGAGACGATCATCAAGCCCAGCGACGACAACCGGTCGAGCTGAAAATCCCTGGGAAGACCCACTCCGTCATCTTTCACGGAAAGATGGATTTGTCCGCCATCCAATGACGACAGGGACAATTGGATGATGCCCCGCAACCTGCCGGGATAGGCATGCCGTATGCAATTCATGACGAGTTCATGGGTTAATAATCCACAGTGGGTGGCGGTCGCCGAGGGAACCGTCAGCGAGTCCTCCTGAAGGACTTCCCGGTATTTCAAGTCAGGGCGCAGTCCCGCAATCAGGTCCCGCGACAGGCGGGAAAGATACAGGCCAAGGGGGATATGCGTGAGGCTGCTGGCGTGTTGGAGGCTGGAATGGATTCGAGCCATGGCGCGCAACCGGTTTTCGGTTTCAAGCAACACGGTCCTGGCGGAGGAATGGCGGACTTGACTCGACTGAAGGTGAAGGAGGGCTGACGAGGCGCTCATCTGGTTGGCGACCCGGTGATAGACTTCCCTCACCAGCAATTCATTCTGTGTGACCCGGTTTTTCAGTTGCATCAAGTCCGCATGACGGGCCATGGCTATGGTGATGCCGCGGGCCAATTCGGCGGGATCCGGTGGCTTCACGACATAGGCCCCCGCGCCGCTGGCGGCCACATCCTTCAGGATTTCCGGCGTTTCATGGGCCGTGACGACGACGATCGGGGTGGGTTGGGATTGTTGGATCCGGCGGGTGGCCTCCAGCCCGTTGAGCCCGGGCATCTCAATATCCATCAGAATGGCGTCGGGGCGAAGGGCGAAGGCCTGTGTCACGGCATCAAGGCCGCATGCCGCTTCCCCGGAAATGATGAATCCCTGTTCCCGGGCCGCCGTAACAAGCATTCTGCGCACGAACGGATCGTCTTCAGCAATCAACAGCCGTGTTTCTTTGGAATCAGGAAAGCTCATACAGGGCAGGGGTGATGGGGGCTTAATTTTGGAAACAAAACACAGGCCATGGCGCCCGGATTATTGGAGAAGGAATAAGTTCCCCGCAGGCTCGAGGTGGCCAGATCACGGATGATATGAAGCCCCTGCCCGCAGGTCCGTTCCGGGTTCGTCATTATGGAGGGGGAGTAGCCCGGACCGTTATCCTCGAAACTAAGATGGGTGGAGTGTTCCGCCTCCTGCAGGGTTATGGTAATGACCAGGGGTGTGCCCGGTCGGACGGCATGTTTGATGGCATTGGCCGTCAATTCATTCATGATAAGGGTGATGGGATGGACTTGTGTGCGGTTGACATGCAGGTCCGAGGGAAGGGAGATGACCTTCAGTCGGCAGGGTGTTCCGGAAAGCGTGGTGGCCGTCCGGATCAGGGACTGACACAACTCTTCCAACCGGATTGGGCGCCACCTGTTCAGGGAGAGCATGCCATGGACGGAGGCCAGGCTGGTGAGTTTTGTTTCCATATCTTTCAAATGGGACGCTTCGTCGGTGGTGTGGGCATATTCCCGTTTCATTTGGAGGAGGCCGACAAGGGATGTGAAGTTGTTCTTAACCCGGTGATTGACCTCCCGGAGCAGGGCTTCCTGCGTTTTGGCATGCTCCAGAATAAATTGATCCGGCTGTTCGAGTTCTGTGTTGTCACGGCACTCGCGGCGCCTTTTGATGAACTGATAGGCCAGGGCAAAGGCGATCAAGGCACACGAACAATAGTCCACCATGACATGAAATAGTTCATTCGGTGGTACGGTCTCCATTGTAATGCCGTGTATCATCGTGTCCTTCTCTTGCGTCGTGTATTTGCTTTACCCTCGTCCCGTCACTCAAGACGGTAATATTGCAAAATAAAGCAACAATAGCACGGGTCATATGTCCCTAAATAAATAAGGATATAAGACCCTATGCCGGAGGCTGAAGTTATGATCTTCTATCGGAAAGGAGATATGATGAAAAGAATACGAGCGGCGGAAGCGGCGAAGCGTGAACCCGGAAAGGGGATGATTCATGTGTTTATTGCGGAAAGAATCCCGGTGTTCCGGTTTGGATTGGAGGCTTGCTTGTCCAAAACCCCTCATGTCAGGGTAGTGGGCCAGGCGGACGAAGGGACGAAACTACACGAGCAATTGGACGCAGGCCGGGTTGATGTGATGCTGATGGATAGTGAATTACCGGGTTTGGCGGGCTTTTCCTTGCTGAGACGGGTCAAGGAAGCCCGCCCGGCATTGTCAGTCCTTCTGATGGCTGCGACCGACGACGTGGGGTGGTTGTTACGGGGGATTCGTGCCGGAGCCTCGGGCGTCGTGGCGAAGGACGCCCCGGTGGGGGAATTCCATGATGCCATTCAACGCATTTATCAGGGGCACACATACATTGCCGAATCGCTGGCGTCAAAGTTGGTGGGGTTCTACCAGCGGAATGAGAAAGAGCCCCTCGATGAGAGGCTTTCCCCCCGTGAATTCGAGGTCATGCAGTGGCTGTCACGGGGATTGAAACTTTCGGAGATCGCCCGGAAACTAGGACTCAGCCACCAGACCATCACCACGCACCGGCGTCATATCCTGGAGAAAACCGGACTTCGCACCACCGCCGGGATCATCCGATACAGTATCCTCAACGGCCTGGAGGGCCGGGAGGAGAAACCCGGGATGAATTAGATTGAGCCCGCAAGGCCCGCTTCGGTATAAAGCTCCTTTGCATGAATGAGACTGTTGATACCGGTCGCACAAGGAGTACGTTATGAGAAGCTTGAAATGGATGGTGCTTATGGTGTGGTGCGGAATGATGGCGGGTTCGGCGGGTGCGGCAGATGACCGGGTGGTGCTCACCCCGAAACCCGGTACTGAACCGCGGATCAACGGCGCAAGGGTGTTCGGGGTCCGTCCGGGAAATCCCTGTCTCTATACGATTGCCGCCACGGGGGAGCGCCCCATGACGTTTTCCGCAAAGGGCCTTCCGCGCGGCCTGATCCTGGATAAACAGACGGGGCGGATTACAGGAACCGTTAACAAGGCAGGCACTTACCCGATTGTATTGATTGCGAAAAACAGCAAGGCCGTGGCCCGGCGGGATTTCAGGATTGTGGTGGGTGATACGATCTGTCTGACCCCTCCGATGGGCTGGAATTCCTGGAACTGTTTTGCCAGTGCCGTGACTGCCGAAAAAGTTCGGGCCGCGGCCCGGGCGATGGTGGATAGCGGGCTGGTCAACCATGGATGGCAATACATTAACGTTGACGACTTCTGGCAGGTTCACAAGGATTCCAAGGATGCCACCCTGCAGGGCCCCCGACGTGATCCCGACGGCAGAATCCTGCCTAATCCGCGTTTCCCGGACATGAAGGCATTGGCCGACGATGTGCATCAACTCGGGCTCAAGATCGGGCTCTACTCCTCTCCGGGACCCTGGACCTGTGGCGGGTGCGTGGGAAGTTACCAGCACGAAGAGTTGGACGCCCGGTGCTATGCCGAATGGGGCTTCGATTATCTGAAGCACGACTGGTGTTCCTTCGGGGGCTGCCCTGAATCGAAGCAACAGAATGGCTTGAAGCAGCCTTACATTCTGATGGGTGGGTTGTTGAAGAAACAAAACCGTGACATCGTGTTCAGCCTTTGCCAGTACGGCATGGGCAATGTCTGGGAGTGGGGCGGTGGCGTGGGGGGGAACTGCTGGCGCACCACCGGGGATATTACCGACACGTGGGGCAGTATGGCGGGCATCGGGTTTAGCCAGGCCGGTCACGAGATATACGCCAAACCCGGTAACTGGAATGACCCGGACATGCTGGTGGTGGG
>Ga0073936_10005430_pt1 | contig 17228 bp, 14 predicted proteins | sample AliMusrvi5mmetaG_FD_87041 | JGI IMG/M metagenome (GOLD analysis project Ga0073936, IMG submission 87041) | Freshwater lake bacterial and archeal communities from Alinen Mustajarvi, Finland, to study Microbial Dark Matter (Phase II) - Alinen... | ecosystem: Environmental > Aquatic > Freshwater >... | reverse complement strand
GTTAATAAGTTTTTTTTCTTTCGGATATCCTCCGGATTTCCTTGTGCCACAAGGTTTCCTCCATAGGATCCGCCGCCCGGACCAAGATCAATTATCCAGTCTGCTTTCCGGATCACCTGTGGGTCATGTTCAATGATCAAAAGGGTGTGTCCCTGGTCTGCAAGTTGCTGAAAAAGTGCGTTTAACAGCTCAATATCACGAAAATGTAATCCGGTTGCAGGCTCTTCGAAAAGATAAAGGCATTTACCGGGATTGGGCTTCATAAGGTCTGTGGCAAGGGTAAGCCGCTGTGCCTCACCCCCGGAGAGTGTCTGAAGCGACTGACCAAGCCGGAGATAACCCAATCCTACCTGGCCCAGTATTTCCAGGTCTCTGCAGATTTTCTGATCGGTAAAGAAACTTGCCGCCTGCTGAACTGTCAATGCAAGGACCTCTGCAATATTTTTCTGCTGGTACAAGCACTCGAGCACTCCGGGCTGATAACGGCTCCCTTTGCAGCTTTCGCAGAGAATCCGGATATCCGGGATGAAATCCATACTGATGCGTATCTCGCCAGCACCCTGGCATTCCGGGCAGCGACCTTCCTTGTTCAGCCAGGAGAAATGATTCCTGGTAAAATGCCGTGACCGGGCATCTTCAGTTTTTGCAAATAGATCCCTGATCCTGTCAAAAATACCGGTATAGGTAACCGTTGCTCCTGCGGGACCGGAGAAATAAGTATGCGGCTGAATGGCAATAACTTTCCTGAACCTAGCGAAACCGCTGATTGCTTCGCATCCTTCATGTTTTCCGGTTAACCAGCTTTTGTAGATCACATCGAAAATGAGGCTTGACTTACCACTGCCGGAAACTCCGGTAACTGCGGTAATGCATCCGGATGGGATCTCAATGCTGAGATTATTAAGATTATGGGCCGTGGCATTCCGGATAATAAGGCCCTCTGCCGGAATACGGTTCCCTTTTGCAAAGGCTGCCTTCTCTACTGAAAGATATTTTCCTGTGATGGAAGCCGGATCATTCATGATGAAGCCAGGTGTACCGCTGGAGACCACCTGGCCGCCCGATGAGCCTGCACCCGGCCCCATATCGATCACATAATCTGCAGCAAGGATCACCGCAGGGTCATGTTCAACTACGACAAGGGTATTCCCTTGTTGCTGCAATTCACGCATCATACGGATCAGTTTTTCAGTATCTGATGGATGCAGGCCAACGGTTGGTTCATCCAGGACATAGGTGATCCCTGTAAGTCCGGATCCAAGGTGACCGGATAGTTTGATCCGCTGGGATTCCCCGCCGGAAAGCCGCGACATCAGACGGTTTGTGGTAAGGTATGACAATCCCAGCATTTCAATAAAGGCAAGCCTTTTATTGATTTCAGTTATCAGTGGGGCTGCAACAACTCTTTCTGAAGGTTGTAACAGGTGGGTATCTGATGCCCTGAAAAAGCCGATAGCCTCAGAAATCGTCATCGCTGAAAGTCGTGCAATATTAAGACCCCCGATAAGATAGGAAAGCGCTTCCGGATTCAGCCGCATGCCTTTGCAGGCATTACATTCCTGTTCCATCATCAGCGGAAGCATGTCCTGTCCCCGGTGATCTGCATGCTTGCGGTTATATTCAGTATTCACCAGTTGGACAAGGCCCGGCCATTTGTCGCGGAACAGATGCTCACCGGTACGCTCATCGCGTTTGTACTCCCAGCGGATATTATAAACTGTTTCTCCCGTCCCGTAAAGCGCAACCAGTTTTCCATTGTCGTCAAGGTCAGTCCAGGACCTTGAAAAATCGATAGATAATTCCTGCCCGACGGTTTTCAGCGCAGCAACATATTGTCCGAACGGATCACCGTAAAACTTCCCTGTTTTTGACCCATCCATTGCGCCATTCAATATGGATCGCTCCGGGTGAGTGACCAGCTTTTCCGGATCACACACGGTAATCATACCAAGACCATCACAAACCGGACAGGCTCCGTGGTGGTGATTGAAGGAGAAGAGTGAAGATAAAACCGGCGTCTCTCCCTGCCCGGAATTTGCCACTCTTGAATATAATAACCGGTATAGATCATATATGCCCGTCATGGTTCCGACCGTAGAGCGCGGATTAGCTCCCGCAATATGCTGGTCAACTGCCAGGGCAGGGGTAAGGCCTTCCATCTGGTCAAAATCACCCTTTTCCCTTATCCCGACCTGTGATCGTACATACGTCGAGAAGTTTTCCAGGAAACGGTTCTGGCCTTCGGCAAATATAGTGTCGAATGCCAGCGAGGATTTTCCGCTGCCTGATACCCCGGTGATCACAGTGATCTTGTTTTTGGGGATGGAAATGTCAATATTTCTAAGATTATGGGTGGTGATTCCCTTGAATGAGATGAAGCCGGATTCAATTCGACAGGGTTCTTCATGGTGCTCGTTCAAACCGTTTTGCTCTGAGAATTGTTTTAATGCTCTTCCTGTCAGCGAATCCCTCTCCAGGATGATCTCTTCAGGTGTGCCGGAGGCAACCAGTTTCCCTCCCTTTTTGCCGCTTCCGGGACCGAGGTCGATCACACGATCAGCAGCCAGGATAAGTCCGGCATGGTGCTCCACCAGGATGACTGTATTTCCCTGGTCGACGAGTGCATTCAATGCTATAAGCAGGTTTTTGATGTCTGCGTTATGCAGCCCGGTAGTCGGCTCGTCCAGGATGTAAAGTGTGTGATCGGAGCCGGGACGTGCAAGTTCTGTAGCTAGTTTCACCCGCTGGGCTTCACCGCCGCTGAGAGTGCCTGAGCGCTGCCCCAGTGTCAGGTAGCCGAGACCCAGTGCATCCATCATCTGAAGGATGCGCATGATCCTGGGTTGGGAGGAGAAAAAAAGCAGGGCATCCTTTACCGGCATTTCCAGCACCTCGTATATGTTCTTACCTTCCCATTTTATCGAAAGGGTTTCGTCGTTGAACCGCTTTCCCTCACAGTCTTCGCAGAGAATATCCACATTCCCCATAAAATGCATGCCGACCTGCTGGTAGCCTGCACCTTCGCAGGTTTCACAACGCCCGCCTGCCGTATTGAAGGAAAAACGGCCCTTTTCCCAGCCGCGCTCTTTTACTTCAGCCAGGCCGGCATACAGATCACGTATATGATCCATCATCCCGGTATAGGTGGCCGGATTGCTTCGCGGAGTCCGCCCGATCGGTGACTGGTCTATAGTGATGATCTTTTTCAGGATCTCCCATCCGGTGATCTGCCTGCAGTTTTCCGGTAAATGACCCTCTCCGGAGAGTTTATGCTGAAGAAAATTTCCGAGAACATCACTGGTCAGCGAGGATTTTCCCGCACCCGAGATTCCGGTCACGATATTCAGCCCGCCGGTCATGAACCGGACATCAATATGGTCAAGGTTATTGGCACTGGCATCTTCAATGAACAGTTCCCCTGTACCTGTTCTGTGCCGTTCAGGGATTACGAATTTTTCCCGGCCAAAAAGGTAAGAAAGGGTATGGCTCTGCAGTATCTCATTCTCCGGAATATGACATAATTCTGATGTGTCAATGTTCTGCAGGATATTTCCGCCCCCGGTTCCTGCCTCCGGTCCGATATCAACCAGCCAGTCTGCCTGCCGGATAAAGGCATCATCATGTTCGACAACTATGACTGAATTCCCCTGGTCGCGAAGTTCTTTCAGGACTTCCACCAGCTTCTCCATATCGTGCGGATGCAGCCCCACTGACGGCTCGTCAAAGATGTAGAGGATGTTGCTCAGGCCGGTTCCGATCTGGACGGCCAGCCTCAGCCGCTGGGCCTCTCCGCGGGAGAGAGTTCCGGATTCCCGGTCACAACTAAGATAATCGAGTCCTAAGCGGGAGAGCAGTTCAATTCTTTTCAGGACAGGATTCATGATCGCCTGCGCGATCGGTTTCCGGCCTTCACTGAACGAAAAGCCACGGAGGGTGGAGGCCAGTTCGTCGAGCTGCAGGGATGCAAGCCCGGCAATGTTCCAGCCATTGATCTTTACGGACAGGGCCTGCTCATTGAGGCGGGCTCCCTTGCAGACTGAACATTTCACTGTCCTTACGAAACGCAGGATGTTCTTGTTCCGGTCACGTTTCAGGATACCCTCCATCGTGGGAAGTATCCCCTTGTAATATCCTGTCTCCCTTGGTTTGGCAGTTATTCCGCTCCACTTCATCCGCGATTCCAGGGTGTGTTTTCCAAAAGGGATCTCCAGTTTTTCGCTTCCGTAAAAGACAATGTGCTTTTGTTCCGGAGTCAGGTCTTTCCATGGTATGTCAGTGGTAAATCCCTCGGCACGGCATACCTGGTCGAGCACATCCATGGTCACCTGTGAGTAGATAATATAGCCATTGGGTGCAGTGATGACCAGGGCCCGGTCCCGCAATGATTTTGTTTCATCAGCAACCAGCAGTTCGGGATCGAGAAAATCTTCAACACCCAGTCCGTTGCAGGCAGGGCAGGCTCCCGCCGGATTGTTAAAGGAAAAAAAACTTCGGTTTATTTTAAGGGAAGGAGAATTTATTTCCGTATTGCCAAGCCTGGCAAATAACAACCGTAAATAATCGTAGATATCCGTGAGGGTTCCAACAGTTGAACGTGAACTTGCTGTTATTGACCGCTGGTCTACGGCGATGGCAGGGGAGAGGCCTTCGATGCGTTCCACATCCGGCCGGTGCATCTTTCCCATGAACTGCCTGGCATGTGAAGAACAGGACCCGAAATACCTGCTCTCAGCTTCCCGGTAGATCACATCAAAAACCAGTGAGGATTTCCCGGACCCGGAAACACCGGTGACAACCACCAGCTTGTTTTTCGGAATTTCAAGGCTGACCGATCTCAGGTTGTTTTCAGCAGCGTTGATAATGACTATCGGTTCCTGTAAGGGCATGCGGAGGCTTTGTGCAAAAATAGGAATTTTGCAGCTCCTAATAAAGATGCGGGAATTTCAGCTTGTGTATCATTGCCATCCTCCTGGAATCGCGGAGTATCCAGTAAATCAATCCGCTTATCAATGCAGCGAAAAAACACCAAACGGATGTCAGGTACTGCGTGAAAAAGAGGGCCGTGATAAGACAGGATAAAAACATCAGGATTCCAAACAGCTGCATCCTTTTGATGCTCGAAATAAACAATGGAGGGATCGTTACAATCAGGTACAGGATGAAAGCTGCCATAGCGAGGGACTTTGGGAAATCTGTGTAATATTTAATATGGTACCTCTCAATCTTAGGGAAGACATGGAAGAGCAGCAGGCAACTGCTGTAATAGAGCGACAGTATTATCCCCAAAAACAGAAAGACCCACAAAGCCCTCTTTCTTTTTTCATCCTTTTCCATAAAGAGAACGGCGATGGGAATGATGACTGGCCAGAGGACATCAGCCATCATTAAAAAAACATAGGTACTGATCTGCCTGAGCACGAAATAGTTTGGATTAGGCAGGGCGATCCAAAGGCAACCTTCAGCGATCTGCTGGATGCCAAAGAAAAGGGGGATACTGGCGAAGACGATCTGTGAGGGATGATGGATTTTTTTCAGGCAGACAATGCCAATTGCTGAAATGATAATACCTCCTGCAAAACTTGCTTCCGGCGAAAAACACATGGTGATATCCTTCCTTTTAATATGTGGTGAGATCTCATCCCTTAACGATTGTTTTTTGCCTGGAACCAGATATCCGGTAAGGTACGATTTTATTACAGATATGACGCATTTAAGTTTTTACCACAATGGACACAAAGGGTTTCACGAAGGACTCAAAGGACCTGAGAATATTTTCCTTAGTGATCCTTTGTGTTGTCCTTGGTGTCCTTTGTGGTAAAACTCCATCCTCCATCCGTTTCCAATATTTCCCTACTTTTGCTTCACTAAATTATGACGGCAACAAAGCAAAACGATCAAAACATTTCCCCGTGCTACCATTGCGGTGAAGACTGCGGCCCATACCCCATCTTATTTGACGAAAAATCATTCTGCTGCCAGGGCTGCCAGATGGTCTATGACATCCTGAGCCGCAGCAATGCCTGTGAATATTATAAGCTTGAAGAGCATCCGGGAAAAAAGGTCAGGTCCTCTGAAGTCGGCGAACGATATGCTTACCTCGATAATCCCGAGATCGCCCGTGAACTCCTTGATTTCTCTGAAGACGGCATCAGCAAGATCAAGCTCTTCATCCCCATCATCCACTGCAGTTCCTGCATCTGGCTGCTGGAGAACCTGCAACGCTTCCATCCGGGAATCGCGCATTCAACCGTCAACTTTGTTAAAAAGGAAGCCAGTATTACATTCCGCGACAAGGAGATCTCATTGCGTCAGCTGGTGGAATTCCTTGTATCCATCAACTACGTTCCGCACCTTGCGCTGGATAACCTGCAGAAGAAAAGCAAACAGAGGGCAAACCGGGATATCTTTTACAAACTCGGTGTTGCCGGCTTTTGTTTCGGCAACATCATGCTCTTCAGTTTTCCTGCCTACTTGAGTGTGGATGACAGCGTTGAACATCTGCTTCGCCAGAATTTCGGGCTGCTGAACATCCTCCTTGGTATCCCGGTTGCCTTTTATTCCGGCTCGGGCTACCTCATCTCTGCCTGGAAAGGATTGCGGAAAAGATTCATCAGCATTGATGTTCCGATCGCGGCAGGGATTCTCGTTCTCTTTTCGAGAAGTGTTTATGAGATACTTACTGCCACCGGTCCCGGGTTTATGGACTCCCTGGCGGGGCTGGTCTTTTTTCTCCTGATAGGGAAGTGGTATCAGAACAAGACCTACCAGGCGCTATCCTTCGAACGGGATTACCGTTCCTACTTTCCGGTAGCGGTTACCGTCATCTCCGACCAGGGTGATGAATCCATTATCTCCTTAAAGAACCTCAAGACGGGCATGCGGATCCTTGTCCGCAACCAGGAACTGATACCTGCTGACGGCCTCCTGGTGAAGGGAAATGCAGCCATTGATTATAGTTTTGTTACAGGTGAATCCACTCCGGTGAGCAAACAGTCTGGCGACAGGATATACGCCGGCGGCAGACAGACAGGCGCTTCGATCGAGTTGCTGGTGGAAAAGGAGGTTGCCCAGAGCCGCCTGACTGAACTCTGGAACCAGGATCCGGCAGGGCAAGGCAAACAGACCCGCTGGAACAACATGATCGATGTGCTTGGACGTAATTTTACCATCGCGTTGATGCTGATCGCCCTGGTCTCTGGTATTGCCTGGTCGTTTATCGATCCCTCGAAGGCTGTTTTTGTGGTGTGCTCCATACTTATTGTAGCCTGTCCATGCGCCCTGGCGCTCTCGCTTCCTTTCTCGTTTGGCGGGGCAATGCGTGTTTTCGGACGGAATGGTTTCTACCTGAAACGTACCTCCGTGGTGGAACAGCTTGCCAGGGTGGATACAATTGTTTTTGATAAAACCGGCACCATCACCCGCAATGATGACCTGGACACGGAACTCGGCTCACTGGCGGCGAATCCTTCTGAAGTAAGGATGATCAAATCCCTGGTGCGGCATTCCACTCACCCTGTCAGCGTTGCAATTTACAGGGCGTTGCCTGGAAGTGAAATTCTTGAAGTTGAAGATTTTAATGAGATCGCAGCAAAAGGCATTGAGGGCAGAATAGGGGATGCGGTTCTCAGGCTTGGCGGGGAGGAATTCGCGCTGGGAAGCAAAATGAACACGGTTGCGGGCAATTGTGTCTTCATATCCGTCAACGGAGAAAGCAAGGGTTTCATCCGGGTAAAAAACCGTTACCGTGAAGGAATGGCCGAAGTGCTTACAGCCCTTTCAAAACGATATGAACTGCACCTTCTCTCGGGCGATAACGATGCGGAGCTTAACAACCTGATCCGCTTTTTCCCTTCGGGCGACCACCTTCATTTTAACCAGTCGCCCAATGACAAGTTGGAATATGTCAGGGCATTGAAACAAGAGGGCAAGCGTGTGCTGATGATCGGCGATGGCCTTAACGATGCCGGAGCGCTCCGCGAAAGTGACTGCGGGATCTCCATTGCCGATGATATCTATCTTTTTTCACCCACCTGCGATGCCATCCTCGAGTCAGAGAAATTCAAATCCCTCGATCACCTGCTCGCATTCAGCCGGAAAAGCATCATGGTCGTATGGCTCAGTATGGGATTCTCACTTCTGTATAATTCGATCGGACTCACCTTTGCCATCTCTGGCAAACTCACCCCCATCGTCTGCGCCATCCTGATGCCCCTGAGCTCCGTCTCCGTCGTTGGCTTCATCACCCTGTCGATCATGCTGGTAGCATGGAGGATGAAGTTGAAATGATAATCTCATATTCAAATGCCTGATGTCTGATGTCTGATGTCCGGCTTCCGATTTCCGCCATCTGGTATCCGGCATCCGGCATCTGTTCAACTATTCACAGATAACCAATTTAGAATTAATATAAATATTTATATTTGGGGCTGAAATTGAATTTTGTATTTGGAATTGTCACCCCTTAATGCCTAATTTTGTTTGGTAGTCATTTACCATGAGTGTGATCCTTGTTCTTGTCGGATTTAGTGTGCTGGTTGCCTTGATATTCCTGGGGATTTTCTTCTGGAGTGTCAGGGATGGTCAGTATGATGATCCTTACAGTTCCTCTGTAAGAATATTGTTTGAAGATGATAAGCCGAAGGAACAGGACCCACCGGTGCCCACCGAAAAGAAATCCACATGAACCACCATCAAACCTAATAAATATGGAAAATCAGAAATTTTACTATGACAACAAGATCGTACGGTCATTTGCCTACGCCACCCTGTTCTGGGGTGTGATAGGAATGGTCGTGGGACTTTTGCTGGCCTTGCAGTTTATCTGGCCGCAACTGACATTCGGACTACCTTACCTGACATTTGGACGTATCCGTCCGATCCACACAAATGCAGTGATTTTTGCATTTGTGGGAAATGGTATGTTTACCGGGGTTTATTACTCACTTCAGCGCTTATGTAAAGCAAGAATGTGGAGCGATCTACTCAGCAAGATCAATTTCTGGGGATGGCAGCTTATCATTGTAGCAGCAGCCCTGACCTTTGCGTTCGGTATCACCACCGGTAAAGAGTATGCTGAACTTGAATGGCCGATCGACATCCTGGTTGCCCTTATCTGGGTTGCCTTTGGTGCCAACATGATCGGGACCATCATCAAGAGAAGAACACGCCATATTTATGTGGCTATCTGGTTCTATCTTGCCACGTTTGTTACCGTTGCTGTTCTGCACATTACAAACAGCATGGAGATCCCTGTCAGCTTTTTCAAAAGCTACCCGGTTTATGCAGGTGTTCAGGATGCACTGGTACAGTGGTGGTATGGCCACAATGCTGTTGCCTTCTTCCTCACAACTCCTTTCCTGGGCCTGATGTATTATTATCTGCCCAAAGCAGCCAACCGGCCGATCTATTCCTACAGGTTGTCTATTGTCCATTTCTGGGCGCTGATCTTCCTCTATATCTGGGCTGGTCCGCACCACCTTATTTATAGCGCATTACCCAACTGGGCACAGTCATTGGGTGTCGTATTCTCTGTTATGCTGATCGCCCCCTCCTGGGGAGGTATGGTAAACGGTCTGCTTACTCTTCGTGGTGCCTGGGACCGTGTACGCGAGGACCCAGTCCTGAAATTCATGGTTGTTGCCGTTACCGCTTACGGTATGTCAACCTTTGAAGGACCCATGATGTCGACAAAGACCGTGAACGCTATTTCCCACTTTACCGACTGGACCGTTGGTCATGCTCATATCGGAGCACTCGGATGGAACGGCTTCCTTACCTTCGCTGTTCTTTACTGGCTTCTCCCGCGGATCTTCCAGACCAAACTCTACTCTGTTAAAATGGCGAATGTCCATTTCTGGATCGGAACACTGGGTATCATTTTCTATGCTGTTCCTTTATACTGGGGCGCTATCACACAGTTCTCCATGTGGAAAGAATTCACGGCCGACGGCTTTTTAAAATATCCTAATTTCCTTGAAACCGTTACCCAGCTGAAACCGATGTATGCTGCACGCGCAGTGGGCGGAGCTCTTTATATAAGTGGTGTGGTCCTCGGACTTTACAACCTCATCCTTACCGTGAAATCAGGTACCCTGCTGGCTGAAGAAGCAGCTTCCGCACCTGCACTGGAAAAGATAAAATCAACTGCAACCGGAGAAGGTTTCCATCGTATCCTCGAGCGCAGGCCTGTTCAGTTTACCCTGTTTGCCTTGATCGCGATCCTTATTGGAGGACTCATCGAGATTGTTCCGATGTACCTTATTAAGACAAATATTCCGACAATTGCCAGTGTAAAACCCTATACTCCACTTGAATTACAGGGCCGCGATATATATGTGAGGGAAGGTTGTTATACCTGTCATTCACAGCAGGTAAGACCGTTCCGTTCTGAGACTGAACGCTACGGCGAATACGCAAAAGCCGGCGAATATGTTTATGACCACCCGTTCCAGTGGGGGTCGAAACGGAATGGTCCTGACCTTTCACGCGAAGGCGTTGTCAACGGGAAAATGTACAAGCCGAACTCATGGCATTACAACCATCTGCTGAATCCGCAGAAACTGAACGAACAGTCCATCATGCCGGTTTATAAATGGCTGATCAGCGATGATCTTGACATTTCCAACACGGCCAAGAAGATCCGCGTTATGCAATTCCTGGGTGTTCCATACCCGGAAGGCTATGACAAGATCGCCAATGATGACCTGATGAAGCAGGCCAATGAGATCGCTGCTGATCTGAAGAGCCAGGGTATCCAGGTGGAGCCCGGCAAGGAGATCATTGCCGTGATCGCATACCTGCAGCGCCTGGGCAGGGATGTCCATGCTGCCGGATCACCCACAGCTGCTGTAACTTCTAAATAAGCCGGCATGCTGAGGGATTTATTTCAATCGATGAAGGGTGTTGAACACTATGGTTTGATCTCAACCCTGATCTTTGTCCTCTTCTTCTCCGGGGTAGTACTGCATGCCCTGTCAATAAGGAAGAAAGATGTTGAGAATTTCAGCCATATGCCCTTTGATGATTCGACAAAGGATTCAGATGATGTTTAAGATTTAAAAAATATTTTCCATGGAAATCAACGATAATAAAAACGTCGAAAAAGACGAACTGACCGGTGATAAGATAATTTCCGGTCACGAGTATGACAATATCAGGGAACTGGATAACAAACTGCCCCAATGGTGGGTCTGGCTGTTTATCATCACGGTAGTATGGGGTATCGCCTATGTTTTGGTATTCGATGTCTTCAAAGTGATGCCGCACCAGGAGCAGGAGTACCAGAATGAGATGGCTGCTGCAGGGGGTGTCAATCCTACCGGCGGAGCTGCTGTTCTCGCTGACTCTACCTTAAAGCCGCTTACCGATCAGGCCAGTATGGATGCCGGTAAAGCGGTTTGGACACAACGTTGTGTTGTTTGCCACCTTGCCCTCGGACAGGGCCTTGTTGGTCCGAACCTCACAGACAACTTCTCCATTCACGGTTGCCGCTACAATGACATTGTAAATGTTATTACAAATGGTGTTCCGGAAAAGGGGATGATCTCCTGGAAGACACAGATCACAAAGGATCAGATACTCCAGGTTGCAAGTTATATCATGACACTTAAAGGAACCACCCCCCCGAACCCAAAAGCTCCGCAGGGCGATCCTTGTAAATAACCATGGAAATGACCCAGGATGATCCCTCTGATGGCTTTCGCGATCGACTCTATACGATAGACGAAAGCGGGAAACGGCTTTGGGTTTTTGCAAAAAAACCAAAAGGTAAACTAACAACTGCAAGGAATATCAGCGGCATTCTGCTGCTGATATTCTTTTTTGCAGCGCCGTTCATTAAAATCGACGGACAGCAGCTCCTGCTGTTCGATTTTATTCACAGGACCTTTGTGATCTTCGGGGTGCTCTTCTGGCCCCAGGATTTTCAGATCTTTTTTGTCGGGATGATCGCGATGATTGTATTCATCCTTTTGTTCACAGCAACATACGGCCGCTTATGGTGTGGCTGGGCCTGTCCCCAGACTGTTTTCATGGAGATCATCTTCAGGAGGATCGAATACTGGATTGACGGCGACCATAACCAGCAAAAAGAACTTAAAGCATCCCCATGGACTGCCTCCAAGCTTTTCAAACGGGTGCTGAAACATGGGATCTTTTATTTGATCTCGTTCATAATCGGAAATTACTTCCTGATGTACATCATCAGCTCAGATGCCTGGATAAAACTTGTGACGGAACCACCGCAGGAACATCTTGTCGGGTTGATCATCATGGTCGTCTTTTCCTTCGTCTTCTACTTCATTTTCTCCTGGTTCCGCGAACAGGTCTGCACCATTGTATGCCCCTACGGAAGATTGCAGGGGGTAATCACGGATTCCTCCACCATCGTTATCTCCTATGATACCGTAAGAGGGGAGAGTCGCGGTCCTTTGAAGAAAAACGAAGTCAGAAGCGATGCCGGCAAAGGCGACTGCATCGATTGCAAACAATGTGTAATGGTTTGCCCCACAGGCGTGGATATCCGTAACGGTACCCAGCTTGAGTGCATCAACTGTGCCTGTTGCATTGATGCCTGCGATGATATCATGAAACGGAACGGATTCCTTCCCGGGCTTATCCGCTATGCCTCCGAAAAGATGATCGCTTCCCGCCAACCATGGAAATTTTCCTGGCGTTCTGCCGGTTATACCATCGTTCTGGGAGTACTCCTCAGCACATTTATGTTCTTTATCCTTACCCGGAACCCGGTTGAGGCTACGGCGATGCGTTCGCCCGGTATGCTCTTCCAGGACCAGGGTAATGGTAAGATCAGCAACCTTTATGACATCAAGATCATCAATAAAACAAGCGGCGACCTTCCTGTTGAACTCAGGCTACTTAACCGCGCCGGAGAGATAAAGATCATAGGGAATCCCACGGTAATCAAAAAACAGACAGTAGGTGAGGCTGTATTCTTTGTTCTTCTTGACAAAAGCCAGGTAAACGGAAGCAAGCTTGAACTTCAGATCGGCGTATTTTCAAAAGGCAAACAGCTGGATGATACGCGGGTTTCTTTTTTTGGACCAGATAAATAATATTTTATGAAATTCAACTGGGGCACGGGTATAACCCTGTTCATAATATTGTTCCTGGGTGCCTGCACCTGGTTTTTCATCTATGCCCAGCATCAGCGTATCGTTTTTGTGGAGGATGATTATTATCCGAAAGAATTGAAATACGAGGAGAAACTCCAGAAAATGCGCAATGCAAATGAGCTGAAGGATGTATTTGCCATCAAGGTAGACCAGAAGAACCTTGCGGTTAAATTCCCTTCTGATTTTAAAGGAATTGCCCTGACCGGGACCCTGCTGATCTACAGGCCTTCTGATGACGGTAAAGATATTACTGTGCCTGTTGCCATTGATACGGCCATGATGCAGTATTTTCCTGTCAGCAGATTGTCGAAGGGCAAATACATTGTAAAGGCGGAATGGATCGCTGCAGGGAAGTCCTACTATAAGGAACAGGAGATTTATATTCCGTAAAATGGACTGGATACAGGCACTTACCATTGGTTTCCTGGGTAGTTTCCACTGCATCGGGATGTGTGGGCCAATCGCGCTGGCACTTCCTGTGAAAGAACGCAGCATGGGAACCAGGGTATTCAGCGCCCTGATCTATAACTCCGGACGCATCTTTACCTATTTCATGCTTGGAGTCATCTTTGGATATCTTGGAACAGGTCTGCAACTTTGGGGCTTTCAGCGGTGGATATCCATTGTCCTGGGAGTTGTGATGATCCTCAGTATTGCCTTCCCGTTTATTTTTCGTTCCCTGAATATCGAATCCCATATAAACAAGGGCCTGTCTGCATTCAAACAGCTCTTTGCGAAATTTTTCGGGTACCGCACTTTCGGTTCCGTATTTGTGATCGGCCTGTTGAACGGATTTCTTCCCTGCGGTCTGGTTTATCTGGCTATTGCCGGTGCGATCGTTTCCGCAACGCCGGTAAATGGCGGCTTTTATATGATTCTGTTCGGCCTTGGCACGATCCCGGCCCTGTTTTCCGTTACCCTGGTCGGGAATGTATTCGGGATGAAATTCAGAAACCGGATGAAGAAGATCATTCCCGTGTTTATTGTCATTATCGGGCTACTGTTCATCCTTCGCGGACTCAATCTCGGCATACCATATCTGAGTCCGGAGATGCATGCCCATGAAACGCATCCATCATGTTGTCATTAAAAATAAACCCCCCCCCCTCTCTTTTTTTTCAAAGAGAGGGGGGCAGGGGGGTGAGTTTATTGAATGCATACATATGGAAACGAACGCCTTCGGGCTGAGGGGTGAGTTTCTTCTTGCTGATTCTGCTTTTTTATAATATTAATTTTCAAGGAAAACCGAAACACACTATTTTTGCATATTAATCTCTAACTAAAATCAATTAAAATCATGAAAAGAATTGCTGTAATTGTACTTGCTCTTTTTTCAATCTCTGTAATGATCACCTCCTGCGGAGGCGGTAACAATACTGCCGAAAAAAGTCCTGCAACCGTTGCACCTGCTGCAGAAGGCGCTATGCCGGCTGATATCCAGGCAATGATGCCCAAGGGTGAGCAGATCTACAAAGCCAAATGCGTTGTTTGTCACCAGGCTACCGGTATGGGCGTGGAGAATGTATTCCCGCCGCTCGCAAACTCCGACTATCTCTTAGCTGATAAAGCAAGAGCTGTTGCACAAACCCTCAACGGGTCAAAAATGGAAATGACTGTTAACGGGAAAAAATACACCCAGGAAATGGTTCCCCAGGTTGACACCAAGGAAGATGCAGTTGCTGTTATCAACTACGTTCTTAACAACTTTGGAAACAAAGGCGGTTACGTAACAATGGATCAGGTTAAGGACGTTGTGATCAACCCCAGACCAGCGAAGAAATAACGATCCGTTCAATCAATAAAAAAAGTCGCCCGAAAGGCGACTTTTTTTTATTCTAGCTTCCATCCTTTACCAGGACCCACCGGCTCCGCCGCCTCCGAAGCTTCCGCCACCGAAGCCGCCAAAGCCGCCCCCGCCTCCGCTTCCGAAGCCTCCGCTTCCCGAGTTAAAATCCGTCCAGTTTCCGTTTCCGCCCCGGCCCAGTGAGCCAAGAAGGAAGAGCGTTGTCCAGAATGGCAGGTTTTTCCCGCCCACGGTATGCATCCTCCTTTGATTGGTTTTAATCCATAGCACAAGTACGATGAGAATGATGATCGGAACGAGGATGCCATATGGCTTTTGTTTTACACGCTTATTGTACTGGTCAGCCGTATATTCGCCTTTGGTGATCTGCATCACGGTGGTTACGCCGGCATTGATGCCACCGTAATAATCACCCTGCTTGAAATGCGGGATCATCTCATTTTCAACAATCCGCTTGCAGGTAATGTCAGGGAGTTTTGCCTCGAGCCCGTAGCCGGTCTGGATCGCAACTTCACCCTCTTCATTAGGATATTTCGGCTTTACCAGGACGACAGCCCCGTTGTTTTTGCCTTTCTGCCCGACACCCCACTTCTGACCCAGACGCTGGGCGTAGTCAAGTTTGTCATAGCCGTTTAGCGACTTTACAATCACAACCGTGATCTGGGTGGAGGTGGAATCATTGAACATAACAAGGCGCCGCTCAAGCATGTTTGCCTCTTCGGAGCTCAATACACCTGCAAAATCATTGACCAGCCGCGGAGGGTCCGGGCGGTCAGGAATATCCTGCCCAACGACCCTTCCCATCCCCGCAAGCAGGAAAACCCAAAGAAGCAGGTGTTTAAAAAATGATTTCATGATTCAGTTTATTTTAACATTAACGGCAATAAACTCAAAACTCAAAGCTCAAAACTCAAATCCAGTATCCAGTATCCAGTATCCAGTATCCAGCATCCAGCATCCAGCATCAATCTTTGCCAAAAGAAATATCATCCGGCAACTCATTCACATCGTCCATCTGATGCGGGAAGTGCTTCTTCAGCTGGACCCCCGTAGTCGTGATGGCATAACAGAGCCCGTCGGTGAATTTGTCATCCCGGAAATGATTCAGCATGGTATGCTTGATGTCGTCCCAGAAATTTGGAGGAACCACTTTGTTGATCCCCATGTCGCCGATGATGGCGAACTTCCGGTTACGGATGGCCAGGTACACCAGCACTCCGTTACGCAACTTGGTTTTTGTCATGCCAAGCTGTTTGAAGACCTGGGCGGCACGGTCAAGCACTTCGCCTTCGCAGGTGTTCTCGATATGTACACGGATCTCCCCTGAAGTATCCAGCTCGGCCATTAAGATGGCCTGCCGGATATCGTCCTGTTCAGTAGCTGTAAAAAAATCCTTTGCTAATATTCCCATCACAACAAATCTGAATTGTAAACTGCAAAATGCAAAATCTCTTACCAACCCATCTTCAATTCACTAAAACTGAACCTTCGGCGCCTTATCAGCACCTGCCTGTGCCTGGAAATAGGCCTTCTTCTGGAATCCCATCATGCCGGCAAACATGCTGGCAGGGAAGCTCCTCAGGTAGGTGTTATACGACTGGGCCGTTTCATTGAAGGTTCTCCGTTCAACCGTGATACGGTTCTCCGTGCCTTCAAGCTGAGCCTGGAGTTCTGAGAAGTTCTGTGTTGCTTTCAGGTCCGGGTATTTTTCCACGACAACCATAAGGCGTCCGAGAGCGCTGCTTACGCCATCCTGTGCCTGCTGGAATTTCTGAAGCGAAGCCTCATCCAGGTTCTTCGGGTTGATATTCACCGAAGTGGCTTTTGCACGTGCTTCGATCACAGCGGTAAGGGTCGACTGCTCAAAGTTAGCTACACCTTTCACCGTTGCAACCAGGTTGGGTATAAGATCGGTCCTGCGCTGGTAAACATTCTCCACGTTTGCCCATTGCTGGTTAACTGTTTCTTCCTTTGATACGAGGTTGTTATAGATCCCTGTTCCCCAGGAAACCATTATGATCACAACAACAACGACTACTGCGGCGATGATCCAGCCTTTTGAAATTTTCATGTTTTTCTGATTTTAAAATAATGGTGCAAAATTAATTCTTAATAATGTTCTTTTAAGTTATTATCGGTTAATACACGAAAGATGTCGGCAAGAAGGGGAAAAGTCTTTGCGATCTTTGCGATATCTTTGCGCCCTTCTGCCTTCTGCCTTCTGTCTTCTGTCTTCAAACCTTCTCCAACGATCTCTTTATAAAATCACTGAGATCCTTCCCCTTCAGCAT